>Ga0210389_10001873_pt1 | contig 16849 bp, 17 predicted proteins | sample IncBWH28OmetaG_FD_160127 | JGI IMG/M metagenome (GOLD analysis project Ga0210389, IMG submission 160127) | Forest soil microbial communities from Barre Woods Harvard Forest LTER site, Petersham, Massachusetts, United States - Inc-BW-H-28-O ...
CCAGCAAAACCAGCCCCCTTAACTTCCTAGCATTGGGCTATGGCCGGCCCAGCGCCACACGGGGAGAGACCGGGCCGCGGAAAAGGTGAGCTCGAGCCAAAGCGCGCGCCCCTGCCCCCGGACTGAGGAGGGAGGGAGCGAGGAACGAGCGGACGAGCGACGAGGGAGGAGGCAGGGGTCCCGAGCGCGCGGAGGCGAGCGCGGGAAAGCACTGCAACCAACGGGGCAGGTACGTCGTCTTTAGGTGCGGTCCGGGAAACGGACCGCATCCGCCGCCCCGAAAGTGTGGAAGCTGTTGATGTATCCCACGAGTACCCTCGAAGGGCCGCAGACTGGTGACATCATGTCCGTCGGTGGCGGGGGCGCGGCCTTTGCCCCCACAATCTCAATAGGGGCACCACAAGCGGGGCGGCGAGGAGGCGGGCCGGTGGGCACGGACGCGGGGGCGGAGACCGGGCCCTACGCTATCGTCACCGGGACCTCGGGCACCGATACGCGGCAGGTCCTGGCCGAGCAGTTGTTCGCCTCCCACTACCCCAAGCTTGCGGGCTGGGTCAGGCGGCTGGTGGACGACGACGATACCGCGCACGAGATCGCCTCTGAGGCGTTCGTCCGCCTGCTGTCGAAGTGGACAAGCATCGACAAGCTCGACAGCCCGCAGAGTTACCTCTACATGATCGCCACGAACCTGGTCCGCGACCACTGGCGGAAGATGGAGCGGGAGCGCCGCGCCTTCTCCAAGGCGGTGGCGGGCACCGACCCTGAGCCGCACTTCGACCCGTCGCAGGACGTGCATATCAGGGAGCTACTTGCCGCGCTGCCCGCCCGGCTGCGCGAGCCCTTCCTGCTGCACTACTACGCCGGTTTCGGCGTCAGGGAGATCGCCGCGCAACTGAAGAAGCCCGAGGGCACGATCAAGGCCGACCTGTACCATGCCAGGGCAAAGCTGAAGGAAGCGCTCGCCGAGCGCGAGGCCAGGCGCGCGACCGGGCCAATGCCCATCCAGGGGCGGGGAAACGCCGCGGGAACGCCGGGCAGCGAAGGCCGTGGCAAGCGTCGCGGCTTGGGGAGGACCGATGCCAGCTGACAACGAGCTCGACCCGCTCGATCGCTGGCTGAACCAGCAGGTGCGGCCGCTGCCGCCGCCTGCCGGGACCTTCGAGCTGATCACCAAGCGAGCCAGGCGCCGCCGGGTACGCAAGGCGGTGATCTCGGTGGCGGGCGCCGCCGCCGTCGCCGCGGCGGTTGGCGTCGCGGTGCCCCTGGGCATGTCGCTGCACCTGAACACCACGCCGACGAACGCGGGCCTCGCCGCGGGGAGCGCAACCGGGTCCAAGAGCGCGACGCAGTCATCGCTCGGGACGGGCACCAAGGTGGCGAGCCCAGCCGCGTCGAGCGCCTCGGCCTCCGCCTCCGCCGGCTCCGCGAGCACGGGCCCTAACGTCCCCGGGTGGCTGCCGCCCAACTTCACCCCCTCCTCGGTGACCTGGGACTCGCTGACCACCGGCTGGGTCGTGGGGCCCGCGGGGACGCCGGGTCACTGCGGCGCGCGGCAGGACTCAAGCATCTGCACATCGGTCGCGGTCACCCATGACGGCGGCCAGACCTGGTCGGGCCTGCCCGCGCCGACGGGCGGCGGCCCGAACATCGCGACCGGCGTCAGCGGGCTGCGGTTCCTCAACGCGACGTACGGCTGGGCGTTCGGCCCCGGGCTGTGGGCGACGGACGACGGCGGGGACCACTGGCACCTGGTGGACACCGGCAAGTTGTCCGTCCCGCAACTGGAGACGATCAACGGCCGCGTGTACGCGCTGTTCGCCGACTGCAGGGACATTGACCAAAATCCCGACGCCGCCTGCACGTCGTACACGCTGAAGACCGCCACGGCGGGCAGCGACGACTGGACGCCGGTCGGCGGCGTCCCCGGCAACCTCACCGGGGGCAGTGCCGATTTCACCCAGGCGGCCGGCCAGGAAGACGCCGCGATCCTCGAACTCGCAGGCGCGACGGGCACGCAGCCCGCGACCGGCTACCTGGTCGCGCCGGACGGCACGCTGTACGCCGGCCCCCTGGACGGTACGGCCTGGCACAAGGTAGCCGCGCTCCCCTGTGTTCCCGGACCGGGAAACGGCGGCGGCGGGCGGCCGCAGGGGCTGCAGCTAGCGCCGGCCGGGACGACGCCTGCCGGTGCGACCCGCCTCGCGATGGTCTGCCGGCCGGGCTTGCCGGCAGGCAAGACCTCCGTCTACCAGTCAACCGATAACGGGTCGACCTGGACTGAGCAGGCCGGCGTCGCCTCAATGCCCGCCACGACCGTGCCCTCGTCACTGACCTCCTTGCCTGACGGCACCCTCATCCTCGCGGCGAACCCGGCCAGCGGCGTCGGCGGCGGAGTACTCAGCGGCGGCATCTACCTGCTACCGCCGGGGGCGACGCAATGGCAGCCGGCCAACCTGTCGGACCCGTCAGGTAAGAAATACGGGTTCACGTACGTGGGCATGACCAGCGCCACCCAGGGAGTCGCGCTGGGCGGCAATCCGGACCTGCACGCGATCTGGATGACGACCGACGGCGGCCAGACCTGGACCGTCCGCCCGATCCAGAGCTAGCCGCCCGGTCATGGACTAGCCTGCGAAGTCGCCCGCCGCCCGGCGCAGCGAGCGGAGCAGGGTAAACAGGGCCTCGCGGTCGGGTTCCGAGTAACCAGCAAGGCCGAACTCGGCCGCCATCAGGTCGCGGGTCGCCACCTGGACCGCGTCCCTGCCCCGGTCGGTGATCTCGGCCAGCCGACCGCGGCCGTCGGCGGGATTGGGCTTGCGGATCACCATGCCCGCCGCCTCCAGGCGGTCGATCGTGTTCGTCACCGAGGTGGGGTGGACCATCAGCCGCTCCCCCATCACCCGCAGCGGCAGCATGCCCTCGCGGCTGAACGACAGCAGCACGAGGGCCTCGTAGCGAGCGAAGGTGAGCCCGTGCGGGCGGAGGATCGCGTCGAGCTCGGCGAGCAGGAGCTGCTGGGCGCGCATGATCGAGGTGACCGCCGCCATCGCCGACGACGGTCCGAACCGGCGCTCCCAAATCCGCGCCGCGCGATCGATCGGGTCGAAGGGCAGGCCAAGCTCTCTGGGCACACCGGACACCCTATGTACAGAAGGCCGCGATTCCGCAACTCCGGCACCGCTGTTGTGGGACGGAGAGCGCGACGCACGCACTCGTTCGGATAAATCTTTAATGATCTCCGCGGCGGCGAGGACTTCCTCGGCCGCCTCGGCCGGGTCGCACCGGCCCTCGGCCACGCGGGCGGCGAGCTCGTCGGGTACAGCGAGGCGCTTCGCCAGCGCGCCGAATGCCAGGGCGGTCACCTCGTCGCGCGCCCTGGCGAGCCGCCGCCGCGACCGCTCGCCGCTCGATTCCAGCCAGGCGTCGTGCGCCTCTAGCGCGCCGAGCAGGTCATCGACGCCATCGCCCGTGGTGGCGACCGTGGGCACGATCGGCGGCTTCCACGCGCCTCTGGCCAGGTTGACCATGGCCCGCAGGTCGCGCAGCGTCGCCTGGGTGTCCGGCCGGTCCGCCTTGTTCACGACGAGGACGTCGGCGACCTCGAGGAGGCCCGCCTTCGCCGCCTGGATGGAGTCGCCCATGCCCGGCACCACGAGCACGACCGTGCTGTCGGCCGCCGACGCGATCTCCACCTCGGCCTGGCCGACCCCGACGGTCTCGACCAGGATGACCTCGTAACCGGCGGCCGCGAGGACCCTGATCGCCTGCGGCGCGGCGGCGGCCAGCCCGCCGAGCTGCCCCCGGCTGCCCATCGACCTGATGAACACGCCGTCGTCGGTCGCGTGCTCCTGCATCCGCACCCGGTCCCCGAGCAGCGCGCCCCCGGTGAACGGCGAGGACGGGTCCACCGCGAGCACCGCGACCCGGTTTCCCCGCGCGCGGAACGCGCGCACCAGCGCGCTGGTGACCGTGGACTTGCCCGCCCCCGGCGCGCCGGTGAGGCCGATCACGCGAGTGCCGGCCGCCGCCGGCTTCAAGTCCTTGACCACCGAACGGAGTCGTGGGTCCCCGTTCTCGACCCACGAGATCACTCGGGCGAGCGCGCGCTTGTCCCCCGCCTGGACCTGGCCGGCCAGGTCCTCCGCGACGGGCCTGGTGGCGTTCAGCGGTGTGCCCGCCTTCAGGCCCGTACTAGCAGGGCGGAGCCCTGGCCGCCGCCGCCGCAAAGCGCCGCCACGCCGAGCCCGCCGCCGCGGCGGCGCAGCTCGTAGATGAGCGCCAGCGCGATCCGCGCGCCCGACGCGCCGAGGGGGTGCCCGACGGCGATCGCGCCGCCGTTGACGTTCACGATCTCGGGGCTGACGCCGAGCTCGCGCATGGAAGCGATGCCGACCGCGGCGAACGCCTCGTTGATCTCGATGAGGTCGAGGTCCGCTACGTCGCGGCCCGCCTTGCCGAGGGCCTTCTTGATCGCGTTCGACGGCTGGAAGTGCAGCCCGTTGTCCGGTCCCGCGACCGTGCCGAACGCGCCTACCTCGGCGAGGACCGTGGCGCCGAGCTCCTCGGCCTTCTTGCGGCTGGTCACGATCAGGGCGGCGGCGCCGTCGGAGATCTGCGACGAGGAGCCCGCCGTGATCGTCCCTTCCTTGCCGAAGGCCGCGGGGAGCTTCGCCAGGGACTCCGCGGTCGTGTCGGGGCGGACGCCCTCGTCGGTCTTGAAGACGATCGTCTCCTTGCGCGACTTGACCTCGACGGGGACGATCTCCTCGCCGAGTACGCCGTCCTTGGCGGCCCTGGCGGCGCGCTGCTGCGAGCGGGCGGCGAACTCGTCCTGTTCTTCCCTGGCGATGCCGAGCTTCGCGTTGTGGCGTTCCGTCGACTCGCCCATCGACAGGCCGTCGAACGCGTCGGTCAGGCCGTCGAGTGCCATGGAGTCGAGCATCTCGACCGCGCCGTACTTGTAGCCCTTGCGTGAGTTCTTCAGCACGTGCGGCGCGTTGGTCATCGACTCCATGCCGCCCGCCACGATCACGTCGAACTCACCGAGCCTGATCAGGTCCGCCGCCTGGGCGATCGCGTCGAGGCCGGACAGGCAGACCTTGTTGACCACGGTCGCCGGGGTCGTCATCGGGATGCCCGCCTTGACCGCGGCCTGCCGCGCGGTGATCTGCCCGGCGCCTGCCTGGAGCACGTGGCCCATGATGACGTAGTCGACCTGGTCAGGCCGCACTCCCGCGCGGTCGAGGGCACCCTTGATCGCGAACCCGCCTAGGTCGGCCGCGCTGAAGCCGGCGAGACTGCCGAGCAGCCGTCCGATCCCCGTCCGCGCTCCGCCGATGATCACTGGGTCACGGTCGCCCATGGCGCCTCCTGTTATCTCCTACCGCCCGATGCGCGCCCGATGGCAAAACCGCCATCAGGTCGGGCGCGCGGAAGGCGTCCTTCTATCTATATGTCAAGATACCCATCATGCTGCTGACTATCGATCACGTGGGTGTCGCCTGCCGGAGCCTGGACGCGGCCATCGAGCGGTACGTAAGCGTGTTCGGGCTCACGGTGGTGAGCCAGGAGACCAACACCGAGCAGGGCGTCAGGGAGGCGATGCTCGCCACGTCGTCGGGGTCGTCCTACGTGCAGCTGCTTGAGCCGCTCGCGCCCGATACCCCGGTAGGGAAGTTCCTTGAGCGGCGCGGCGAGGGGATGCACCACGTCGGGTACGCGGTCGCGGACGTGAGCGCGGCGCTGGCGGAGATCGGCGCGACGGGCGTCCGGCTGATCGACGCGCGGCCGAGGCACGGGTCGATGGGCGCGTCGATCGCGTTCCTCCACCCTGGCGATCTCGGGGGCGTTTTGACGGAACTTGTCCAGCCGCCGCAATAGCCGCTCGGCTCAAGGGAGCCTGCGATCGATTGCACCCTTTTAGGCGCCTCTGAGGTGCGTGAAACGTGACCTAATGGGTGGGCCCCAGGGACGCATGAGACCTTTGTGACCTTTAGACTTCGTGGGTAAGTGACAGCCGCCGGTTTCTGCCTGTGCAGAACGTCGAAGCACCCGCAGAGCCGGCGGAGGCGGAGTAGATTGCCTCTCACTGGCGAGACCATCTTCCCGCCCCCTGGGCCCCGCCTGCCGTCCCCCGTCTAGCTTGGATTAGGTCCATATGCAATCGGATATCGACGCTCAGCTGACCAGCTTCTTCGAAGAGACCCCACCGCGCGACTTCGCCAAGGTGATGCGCGGCTACGATCCGCACCAGGTCGACGAGCACATCCGTCAGCTCGCCAGCGAGGTGCGCAGGCACCAGGAGGACGCGGCCGGCGCGCGGCGCGATCTCCAGGACGCACAGCGGCAGATCCAAGAGCAGGAACGCCCGACCTATTCTGGACTTGGCGCGCGCATTGAGCAGCTGCTGCGGCTCGCCGAGGAGCAGGCGACCGAGCTGGTGCAGGCCGCGCGGTCCGAGGCCAACGAGATCAAGGCGGCCGCGAAGGTTGACGGCGCCGAGCTGCGGGCCGCGGCCGAGAATGAGGCCGCCGAGTTGCGCGCCAACGCCAAGCGTGAGTCCGATGACGTGCGCGGCGCCGCGGAGCGCGAGGCCGACTCGATCCGCACCACCGCCCGCCGCGAGGCGGATGAGTTGACCTCGACGACCGAGCGCGAGGTCGCCAAGCTGCGCGCGACCGCCGACCACGAGGTCGCGGAGAAGCGCGCCTCCACCGAGCGGGACATCGCCAAGCTGCGTACCACCACCGAGCGCGAGGTGGCGCAGCTCAAGGCGGCGGCCAAGCGGGAGCGCGACGAGATCCTCACCACCTCCAAGCGCCAGGCCGACGAGATGCGGTCCCAGGCGCAGCGCATCCTGGAGGAGAGCGAGGCGCAGCGGGCGCAGGCCGAGGCCGAGTTCGAGATTCAGCTCGCCGCCCGCCGCGAGGAGTCCGAGCGGCAGGAGGCCGAGCGGCTCTCCGCCGCCCAGGCGGCCACGCAGAAGCTGGTCTCCGAGGCCGAGCAGCGCGCGTCCACCGCCGAGCAGCGGGCGGCCAAGGCTTCCGCGCAGGCCGACCAGACCCGCCGCGACGCCGACCAGCACGCACGGCAGCTCGTGTCGAACGCGAAGAAGAACGCCGACCAGATCGTCGCCCAGGCCAAGGCACAGGCCGAGGGGGCAATCAGCGAGGCCAAGACCGAGGCAGAGCGCCGCAGGCTCACCGCGCAGCGCGAGGTCGAGGAACTCACCCGTCAGAAGGACAACATCACCACGCACCTCGCCCAGGTGCGGCAGCTGCTCGGGGGCCAGCTCGGCATTCAGATGCCGCAGATGGACCCCTCCGTGGCGGCGGCGCCGCCCAAGCAGGCCGTGGAGAGCGCGCCGGTCGCGTCGGCCCCGGTCTCCCGCCCCGCGGGGAACGGCGCCGCGCCGCGGCCCGCGAGCCCGACGGGCGAGGGCCAGGCCAACGAAGAGGACTGGTGGACCGAGTAAAGCGCGGGGCGACTGGCGGGACTCGTTAGACAGGAGGCCGGGACCCTTTCGGGTCCCGGCCTCCTGTTCGCTTGCCGGGTGACACGGTGTCTGCCGTTCTGTCCTTGGGGGCCACAAGGGCCAGAACCGGCCGGGCGACCTGGCGGGTTATTCGTCCCAGGTAGTGGGCAGGGCGGGGGCGTCGTGCAGCGCGGCCGGGTTGACCGTCCTGACGATCTCGCTGAGCACGATGCGGACGTAGTTCTCCCCCACCCACAGGTGCTTGGCACCAGGCACGCCGATCACATCCGCCTTGGGTACCCGGGCGAAGCGCTGCCGCGCCTCGTCCGGGCGCAGGTAGTCGTCAAACTCGGGCACCAGGACGGTCAATTGCCTGCCCGATGCCGCCCAGTTGTCCAGGTCCTGGTCACCCGCCCGGCGCAGCGGCGGTGACAGCAGGATGCCGCCCTGAACACCGGGCAGCAGGCCCCACCGCAGCGTCAGTTCCGTCCCGAACGACCAGCCGAGCAGCCAGATCTCCGGGAGCCCCGCGTCGACGGCGTAGCGCACGGCCGCCGCGACGTCGAGGCGCTCAGTCTCGCCCGCGCCGAACTCGCCCTCACTCTTGCCTTGCTCGGATTCGGCACCCCTGGTGTTGAACCGGAGCACGGCCACGTCCGCGAGTGCGGGCAGCCGGTTCGCGGCCTTGCGGAACACGTGGCTGTCCATCATCCCGCCCTGCGTGGGCAGCGGGTGCAGGCAGACGAGCGTGGCGGCCGGATCGCGGTGCTCGGGCAGCGCGAGCTCGCCGATCAGCCGCAGCCCGTCGTCCGTGGTCAGCGTGATCGGTGTCCGCCTCGCGGGCAGAACCGTCCCAGCCTTAATGTCAGTCACTGTTTCCTCCCGGGGGGACGACCCCCCGTACCCCCCGATGTCCAGGCGGGCGGGCCTGATCGCAAAGACCGCGACCGTATCAGGCCCGCCCGCCGGGACCAAAGCAGCGGGGGGGTTCTCATTGTCTCGTTATCCGGGCCGACGCTGCATTCGCCGCTGCCAGCAGACCGTGTGCCAGTGCCGCCGCGCCGCCACGCCTGAGTGCGTCGGCCACACCACCACGTGCGCGACGCCCGGGTACACCTCTTGGTCACAGCCCGGGCAACGGTAAGGCTTCGTGGCCGCCGCGCCAGGCACCGGGCGCACGACCCAGTCGCCGTCCGGCCAGTCCTCGATCCGTTCTGGACCGAGCGGTGCCGACGGTGCGGCGAGTCGGGTCTTCCTGGTCTTGCGCGGGCTCACGGCGGTCAACTCTATCGGTGAGTGGATTCGGGCTGGTCGCTAGTTGCAACGCGTGGGCGGCACCGACTAGTCCGCACTACAGTGCGTGTGTGCGACTCGTCATCGCGCGGTGCAGCGTCGACTACGCCGGCAGGCTCACCGCCCATCTCCCGTCCGCCCTCCGGCTGCTGATCGTGAAGGCGGACGGCTCGGTCCTCGTCCACTCGGACGGCGGCTCCTACAAGCCGCTGAACTGGATGTCACCGCCTTGCCGGCTGACCGCGACCGAGGGCAAGTGGACGGTCACCAACAAGGCAGGCGAGACGCTGACGGTCAACATCGAGGAAACGCTCTCCGACACGTCCGTCGAGCTCGGCATCGACCCCGGCCTGGTCAAGGACGGCGTCGAGGCGCACCTGCAGGAGCTGCTCGCCGAGCAACTGCACCTGCTCGGCGACGGCTGGCGGCTCATCCGCCGCGAGTACCCCACACCGATCGGCCCGGTCGACATCATGTGCCGCGATGACTCGGGTGAACACGTCGCCGTCGAGATGAAGCGTCAGGCCGGAATCGACGCGGTAGAGCAGCTGACCAGGTACCTGGAGCTGCTGAACCGGGACCCGCTGCTGTCGCCGGTGCACGGCGTGCTCGCCGCCCAGACGATCAAGCTGCAGGCCCGCACGCTGGCCGAGGACCGCGGCATCCGCTGCGTGGTCCTCGACTACGACGCGATGCGCGGCATCGAGCGCGAGGGCACCCTGTTTTAGCGCGCGGCGCGCCATCGGCGTGGCTGGGATGATGAACCCGGCGCGCGTTCCACCGGTACGCTTGCACCAATTACCGCGGAAGGCGTCAAAGGTGCACATAAGAGTCGCGGGTTTGGTACTACCCGTTGTTATCGGTATCGGGGTGGCCGTAACGTCCTGTAGCGCACAGGGAACGGTGAAACCCGCGGCCTCGGCCACGCGGTCGGCATCCGTCGCCGCCCAACCGGGCAGCCCCACCGCCAGCCCTGTCGCGCCGAGTTCGCCTGGCCCCGTCCCGGCGGGATATCAGCGGGTCGGCGGCGTGGCGCAGGGCATCTCGGTAGCCGCTCCAGCCTCCTGGGTCATGGTCAACCTAGCCCAGGAAACCATTCAAAGCGCCGCCAGCAAGCTGCACGTGCACGGCATCAGCGCCTCCACGATTGTCCAGGACATGGAAGCACTCCAGAAGTTGCACGCGGTTTTCGTTATCGATGTCAAGTCTGCCATTGACAGTCCGCAGCACGTTAGTCCCAACCTCAATGCCTACTGCACAGATTCGGGCGTTACTGACGTGGGAGCCGCCGGCGTTTCGCTTATCAAGACGGTCACGGCGGCCGAATTCGAGAAGCTCGGGGCTACCGACATTACCCAGAAGAACCTCGAGATCGGCGGCCTGCCGGGACTGGAGACCTCCTACAAACTCAGCTCTTCGAGCGCGGGCACGATTGACGAATCGCAGCTCGAGGTGCTGCCCAAACCGGACAAGGCATGCTTCGTGACGGTGACAGGCGAATCCGAGGGCAACGTCGTCAGCGTGGCCGCGGCGACCGCCCAGTTCCCGTAGGAGGCAAGCTCCACTGGCTTAAGCGATCTTGACGTGCCAGGGAGGCGGCGGCGCGGAGGCGGGGGTCTTCGACGATGCCGAGCTGGCGGAGGAGGCTCAGTTCGTCGCCGAAGAACCAGGCCTCGATCACCAGGCCGTCCACCAGGCGCCAGATGCCCGCTTCCAGGATCTCGATTCGCTTGCCGGTGGCCGGGATGCCGAACAGCTGGCCGGTGTGCGTGCCGCGCATCGTCCAGACCGCCCACACCCGGTCGTCCTTGGCGATCAGGTCCTCGATCGTGTCCATCCGGTCCGAGCAGGTGCTCGCGTCGTAACCGGCGCCGTCCTTCATGCCGCTGACGTCGGCGAGGGACGCGAAGCCCCAGCGGTGCCTGACCATCGCCGGGTGCATGTAGTTCTGCCGCTCGCGGAACGGCGCGGAGCGCAGCTTCAGCACCGTCTCGATGTTTGCCTGCTCCCCTGGCGTGTATGTCCGCGGGTCGGTGCCGGGCGGGAGCAGGGCGGAGACGAGGCTAAGCATGGACGAGCTCGACCTCGAGGCTGATCGTGACCTTGTCGGACACGACCGCGCCGCCGGAGTCGAGTACCGCGCCGAACGAGACGCCGAAGTCCTTGCGGTTAATCGCGGTCGTCGCGGCGAATCCCGCCCTGGTGGCGCCGCGGTGGCTGATCACGCCGCCGAAGGTCGCGTACAGCGTGACCGGCTGGCTGACGCCCTTGATGGTCAGCACGCCGGGGATGCGCCACTGACCGTCCGCGCCCGGGTCCGCGGGCTCGGAGGTGAACGTGATGACCGGGAAGCGCTCGGCGTCGAGGAAGTCGGCGGAGCGGATGAGCTCGTCGCGCTTCTGGTGGCCGGAGGCGACGCTCGCCACGTCGATGGAGACGCTCACGGTGGCGGACAGCGGGTCGCCGTCCGGCACCTTCACCTCGCCGCTGACGGCCGCGAACCGGCCGGTCACCCGGGCAACGGTCATGTGCCTGACGGAGAACTCAACGAGCGTGTGGGCCGCGTCGACGGTCCACGTGCCTGGCTCAAGCGGTGCCGTGGTCATGATGGAACTTCCTTTCGCTTGGCGGGTAAATCGGTCAGTCACTGGTGGCGTGGGACGCGGCGACGCCGCGGGCGGCCGCGACGGGGCCGCTGAACCTGGGCATCACCTCATCGATGAACCGGCGCAGCGACGCCGCTGCCAGGGCGGGATTGAGCTGGCCGTAGATGAAGACGAGGGTCATGTGATCGACGCCGGCGGCCTGGTACTCGGCGATCGACTCGGCCACGCTGCCGGGGCCGCCGACGATCATGGCCTTGTTCAGGAAGCCCTCGCGGTCCACGGCGGAGACACCGACGATGCTGTTCTTGAAGCCGGCGCCCTCCGCGGTGCCCCCGAATGACTTCGCGGACTGCCTGGCCAGGTAGTTGAGCGGTTCGTCGACGTCGGCCACGGCCTGCTCATCCGACTCGCCGACGTAGATCATCTTCTGCACCATCGACCATTCGCGGCAGAACGCGAGCGTCGCCGCGCCGTGCCCGGCCGCCTCAAGCGTGGAGTGGTAGAGCTTGAGCTTGCGCGCTGTTTCCGGCACCGCCTCGCGCGCGGTCATCAGCGCCCAGCCATGCTCGGCGGTGTAGGCGATGGACTCGTCCGACAGCGCGGCCCGTGCGAACCTGGGATGCGGTTTGGTGAACGAGGTCGGCATAATCCGCCTGGTCAGCACGCCGGCCGAGTGCGGCGTACGGTAGGGCAGCTCGGGGCCGTCCTCGTCCTTGGCCAGCGCCTCGAGGGCGACCTGGATGACCTCCTCCATGAGGGCGCCGCGCCGTGCCGGGTCGCGGCCAAGGCCCTTGTACTCCTGCGGCGACCCGCCGGTGCCGACGCCGATCACGCACCGGCCCCTGGTGAGCAGGTCCAGGGTGTTGACCGCCTCGGCGAAGTTCATCGGGTTCCACAGCGCGGGCACGGCGACCGACAGCACCACGTGCGCGTTCTGCAGTTGCGGCGCAAGGTACGCGCCGAAGGTGAACGGGTTGCCGTAGGTGTTGTAGCCGGTGAAATGGTGCTCGGTCAGGCAAATGCCCGCGAAGCCGGACTGGTCCGCGAGCACGGCCTGGGCAGTTATCGCGTCGATGACGTCCAGATCGTATTCAGGACCAGGCGACTGAGCGTTTAGGTAAATCGAGAATCGCATGAACGTCTTCCCTCGGTGATAGGACGGACGCATTCTTGTTACAAGACGAAATTCAACAGCGCACGCCACGCATCAGGCAACGGTTTACCGTGTGCAGTTTTACACAATTGATTATTAGGAGTGTATTTCTGCACATACACTTGCCGGCCGCGAACTAACGGTTCCATGCTGACCGCAAGCGTGGCATTACCTGACCGACGGAGGGCCGCATGACCGCGTGGGAGACCTCAGTTTTCTTCGACTGCATGTCGATGTCCGCCCCGGTCAACCTGGCCGGCTACGGCGTCGCCCCTGACCACTTCCGGTCGCTGGCCGCATCGCTGCCCACCGGGGTGAGCGTCATTACGACGACCGGCCACGACGGCGAGCCGCTTGGCATGACCTGCGGCACCGTCTGCTCACTGTCGTGCGCGCCGCCCCTGCTGCTTGCCTGCGTGAGCCTCGGTTCCAAGACGCTGACCGCACTGCACGACCGCAAATCGTTTGTCGTCAACGTGCTTTCCGCGGACGGCTCCGGCCTGGCGTCCCGTTTCGCCAGCTCGGTCGGCGACAAGTTCGTCGGCGTCGAATGGGCCAGGGGCAAGCAGGGCCTGCCGGTCCTCGGCGAAGGTACGGTCGCGCACGCGGAGTGCGAGCTGTACCAGGTCGTCAACGCCGGCGACCACGCGATCGTAATCGGCCTGATCCTGGACGGCGAGCACAAGCTTGGCATCAGCCCGCTCATGTATTTCCGCCGTGCCTATTCAGGATTCCCGGTCGACTGACAAGCTGCCAGATGCGGGAAAGCAAAAATTACCCGGCCTTGCGCTTCAGCCGCTCCAGGTCAAGGATGATCACGGTCTTCGGCTCAAGCCGGATAATGGACCGCGCGGCGAGCTCGGACAACGCCTTATTTACGCTCTCCCTGGAAGCCCCGATGTGCTGGGCGAGCTGCTCCTGAGTCAGGTCATGGTGCACCCGCGTCCCGTCGGGGACCGGCTCACCGAACCGTGCGGCCATGTCGAGCAGCGTCCGCGCCACCCGCCGGGGCACGTCGCCGTACAGCAGGTTCTCCAGGGTGTCGTTGACCCGCCGCAGCCGCCGCGCGAGCAGCCGCAGGAAATGCCACGCCGCGTCCGGCTCGGCCGCGAGCCAGGACTTCATCGCGGCCGCGGTGAACTCGGCCAGCTCAACGTCGGTGATCGCGGTCGCGGTGGCCTTGCGTGGCGCGGGGTCGAAGAGCGTGAGCTCCCCGAACAGGTCCCCTGGCCCGAGCAGGGTGAGCAGGTTGTCGCGTCCGGGATCGGCCGGCCGTGTCACCCGCACCTTCCCGCGCAGGATCACGTACATCGACGCGCCGGGCTCGCCTTGGCGGAAGATCACGTCGCCGTGCGTGACCTTCCGCCGCTCAGCGACCTTGCCCAGCCGCTCCGCCGCGTCCGCCGGGAGCCCCTGGAACAGCACTGTCCCAGCGAGAACCTCGTCCATGGACCACTCCAAACCCAGATTTCCCCTGCATCATGCCCCTACCAGGCGTTTGTGACTAGGGCCCGCCTCGAAGAGCGCCGCCGCGGCCGCGGCCAGGCTCAGTCACCCAGGTACGCCTCCAGGACCCTGGGGTCGGCCTGAACCTGCGCGGGGGTCCCGGAAACGACGGGCGTACCGCGGTCGAGGACGATGACCGGGTCGCAGACGCGCATCACGAAGTTCATGTCGTGCTCCACGATCAGGAACGTCATACCGCGCTCATGGCGGTCGCGGATGTGGCGTTCCATGGTGGCGATCATGACCGGGTTCACCCCGGCGGTCGGCTCGTCCAGCATGACCAGCTTCGGGTCGCCCATAAGGGCGGCCGCGAAATCCAGGAGCTTGCGCTGGCCGTAGGAGAGCTGGGCGGCCTTCTTCGCCGCGTGCTCTGACAGGCTGAACTCCGCCAGCATCTCCATTGCCTGCCGCCGGTCCGCGGCCGAGACCCGGCGGCCGAACAGTGCCCTCCAGTCGCGTTTCGCCGCTACGACGAGGTTTTCTAGCACGGTGAGCTCTGGGAAGACCCTGGCCTGCTGGAACGTCCTGGTCAGGCCCGCCCGGTACATGCGGCGGGGGTCTGGCCTGGCGTGGTGGATGCCGTCGAAGTGGACCTCGCCCGAGTGGGCGGCCAGGTAGCCGGTGATGATGTTGAACGCGGTGGTCTTGCCCGAGCCGTTGGGCCCGATCAGGCCGGTGATCGTGTGCGGGGCGACGGCGATCGAGCAGGCGCTGACCGCCTGGACGCCGCCGAAGCTGCGGTGCAGGCCGCGCGCCTCGAGCAGGTTCCCTGTCTCGCTCACCGGGTCACCCCCACGGGCTGGGTCGCGGCCGGATCCGGGACGGCGACGGCCCGGGCGGCGCCGCCGCGGCGCTTGCGCAGCCACTCCCCGAGCGACGGGACGATGCCGCGCGGCAGCAGCAGGATCACGACAAGGAAGATCGCGGCGTACGACACCAGGTACAAGTCGCTCGCGCCGAGGCGAAACGCGAAGTACTGCTGCGCGGGCACCACGATCAGCGCGCCGATGGCGGGCCCCCACAACGTGCCCTTGCCGCCGAGGAACGCGGTCAGCGCGGTGCCGACCATGACCAGGGGGTCGATGGCGTACTGGGGCATGACGAAGGTCAGGTAGTAGGCCCAGACGCCGCCTGCCATCGCCGTTATCGCGACGGAGACCGCGAAGGCGCCGATCTTCAGCGGCTGGGTCGGGACGCCCAGGCCCCGCGCCTTCTCCTCGTCCTCGCGCAGCGCGGTCAGGGACAGGCCAAGCCGGGAGCGCCTGACCAACTCGAAGATCACCACACACAGGGCGAGCAGGATGAGCATCGCGTAGTAGAACGGCTGCTCGAACCAGGCGGCGGGGAACGGCGGGGCCGCGACTGCGAGGCCCGCGGACCCGCCGGTGAGGCCGGTCAGGTTGAAGGCGAGGGTCTGCACCATGAACAGCAGCGTGATCGTGACGATGGCGAACGTGACGTGCCTGGTCCTGAGGATGATCCAGCCGATCGGGATCGCGGCGGCGCCGACCGCCAGGCCGATCGGGATGGTCAGCAGGAAGGGGCCGTAGCCGGACAGCGACGCGGTGCCAGGCCCGGCCCACAAGCCGAGCGCGTACGCGCCGATGCCGAAGAACGCCGCGTGGCACAGCGAGATGTACCCGGTGTAGCCCGCCAGGAGGTTCCATGAGGAGGCGAGCACCGCGTACATCAGCCCGAGCACGGCCAGGTTGAGCACCCAGGAGGCGGTGAGCACGAACGGGACGCAGCCCAGGACCGCGAGCGGAACCACCACCCGGACCAGCCACGACTGCGCGAACCGAGCCCGCAGGGAAATCACAGGGCACCTCGTTCCACGGCGCCGAACAGGCCCTGCGGCCGGACAAGCAGCACCACCATGAGCACGACGAGGAAGGTGAACGGCGCCCAGACCGGGCTGATCGTCGCGGCGACGACGGCCTCGGCGACGCCGAGGGCGAGCGAGCCGACGACCGCGCCGATCACGCTGCCCAGGCCGCCGAGCACGACGATCGACAGCAGCCGGGACACCAGGTCGTAGGAGCTGTTGGCGTTGAAGGGGTAGATGAGCCCGAACACGGCGCCCGACGCGCCGGCCAGCGCGATGCCCAGGCCCATCCCGAGCGCCCCGACCCGGTCCGTGTCGACTCCAAGCAGCCGGGCCGACGTGGGGTTCTGCACCGTGGCGCGCACCGCACGGCCGAACTCCGTCTTGTTGAGCAGCAGCCAGAGGGCAGCGAGCAGGACAACCGCGAGCGCGAACGCGAGCACGCGGACCACGGAGAACGTGTAGCCGGCGACGGTCCAGGAGGAGTTCGCGTAGCTCGTGGTGATCGAGCGGTACTCGGCCGTGTAGCAGAGGTCGACGAGCCCCTCGATGCCGACGGCAAGGGCGAACATGATCAGCAGGGTCTGCTCGAAGCTGACCTCGGTGCGGTCGCGCTTGACCGGGCGGATGAAGGCCAGCTGGATCAGCACCCCGACGGCGAACATCACCGGCATCACGATGACGATGGTCGCGAACGGGTCGATGCCGAGCTTCTGGTGGACGGTGTAGGACAGGTAGGCCGACAGGATCACCAGCATTCCCTGTGCCACGTTCACCACTCGCATGACGCCGAACACCAGGGTCTGGCCGGTCGACATCAGCGCGTAGACGCCGCCGGTGAGGACTCCGAGGATGAGAGCCTGCATGAAGGTGTGCACCGCGGCGTCACGCTCCCCAGGCGGGCTTGGGGTTCAGCGGGGGCGCCGCCGCGGCCGCCGCCGGGTAGACGGGAACGAGCTCGTGGTTGACCCACTGCAGCAGCAGGGTGCTGT
>Ga0210389_10001875_pt1 | contig 16845 bp, 14 predicted proteins | sample IncBWH28OmetaG_FD_160127 | JGI IMG/M metagenome (GOLD analysis project Ga0210389, IMG submission 160127) | Forest soil microbial communities from Barre Woods Harvard Forest LTER site, Petersham, Massachusetts, United States - Inc-BW-H-28-O ...
CCTTCCCCGCCCCCTCCCGATTGGTGCGTTGGCGCCATCGCACCAATCAGATTGGTGCGATGGCGCCAACGGCGCAGTGCCGGTGGGCGCGCGTTACCTGGTTTTCCTCACGATCCGGCGGGCACGAGCGCGATGCCGTAGGAGCCGGGCACGTGGACCGAGGTCCCCGGGGTGTTGGTAGCGGCCTGGATAGGCGTGATGCTGCTCTGGAAGGCGTCCGTCGCGTAGAGGGTGCTGCCAGCGGAATCGGCCACGATGCCCTGAGGATGGGCGGTCACCGTGATCGACGTGCCGGGCTGGTTGGTGTTGATGTTGACTGGGATGATCGAGCCGTAAGTGGCCGGAGTGATCCCTGTGGCGCCGTAGCAAGTGACGTACAGGGTTGAGTTGGCGGGATCGATGGTGTCGGCGTCCGGGCCGACGCAGGAGACGGAGATGGCCGTGCCGGCCGTGTTCGTCGCCGTGTCGATGGGGGTGACGTTGGCCGATCCCATGTTGGCGACGTAGGCGGTGTCGCCGTTTGGCGTGATGGCGATCTGCTGAGGATCGGTCCCCACTGCGATGGCCGTGCCCGCGGTGTTGGTCGCGATGTCGATCGGGGTGACGGTGGCGCTTCCCTGGTCGGAAACGTACGCCGTCTCGCCATTGGGGGTAATCGCGATGCCGCCGGGCTTGCTCCCGACGGGGACCGTAGCCATCACGTTGTTGGTGGCGGTGTCGATGACGTCGACGCTGCTCGATCCGCTATCGGATATGTAGGCGTACTGTCCGTCAGGGGTAATGGCGATGCCATCCGGATCGCTGCCGACCGGAATCGTGGCCGTCACGGTGTTGGTGGCGGTGCTGATGACGTCGACGTTGGCGGACCCGCTGTCCGTCACGTACGCGTACTTCCCGTTGGGATCGACGGCGACCTGGGTTGGCTCGGACCCGACCGTGATCGCGTTGCCGGGCAGCAGGGTCTGCTTCCCGTCGGACCGCACGTCCCGGTAAAGCGGTGTTACCTCCGACCCGTACGTGGGGTAGCTCTGGCTCACGTCGTACTCGTCGGCCGTATAGCCGGCCAGCGCGTTCCCCACCTCAAGGTTGCCCTGGCCGCTCGCGCTGCCCGCGCGAGCGCCCGAGGCGTAGTGCGCGACGGCGGTCACCGTGTAATCGCTTGCCTGCGTGCCCGGCGGCACGGTGACTTGCCAGCTTCCGCTGAGCTGCCCGCCGCGGCCGGAAACCGCGCCCGCCCGCACCGGGGTGCCGCGGACCTTCCAGCCGCCGGGCACTTGCAGCGACAGCGACGCGCGGGTGACGGCCCGCTGCCCGTTGTCGGTGAAGGTAGCCGGGACCGTGACGGTCTGGCCGGCCTGCGCCGCCGGGGTGGTGACGGAGACGTGGGTCGCGGCGCCATAGCTTCCGGCCCCGTCGCGCAGCGGCGATACCCGGTAGAGCACAGCGCTGGACCCTGGGACCGACGCCGTGATCGCGCTGGCGGACTCCTGGGTCGCGTTGGTCCACAGGTTCCGCACTGAGTAGGCGCTGGCGGCGGGCAGCCCGGCCGCCTGAGCCGTCGTGCTGACATCCTGCGCGACCGGTGAGCTGTTGGCGAGCAGGACCGCGACGTCGCCGTTCGCCAGCGGCTTGGCCACTATGTAGACCGGCCCGTCTTGGGCGACGAGTTGCCCCTGCTTGCCCAGGGGATCCTGGTCGATCGCGATGACCGCCTTGTTGCCGAGCATCCGCTTGGTCGCGGCGGACATGTCGGCCAGGTCGGAGCTGACGAGGAGCGGGGAGGCCATCTCCGCCCAGACGCTCATCTGGGTCTGCGCTTCGGCGGCGGTCCAGTGGAACTCGGTCGTGCCGGGTACCAGCATGTCGAGGTCGTTCCAGGCGCCCGGGTGGGCGTAGCTGGAGACCGAGAGGTCTTCGGTGAGGTGCCCGAAGACCGCGCCGTCGAAGTTCGGCCAGAGGTCGGGCGTGGCCCGCCAGGTGTTGCTGATCGTGGCGGACAAGGAGATGAACGGCAAGTAGTTCGCGTTAGCGGTGCTGGCGTCGCCCGCCGCGATGGGCAGTTCCTGGCTGAAGACGATGGGCGTTCCGGTCGCTACCAGGGCCTGGCTCATCTCCTCGTAATCGGCCTCCAGGGAGCTGGTGGTCGTGCCTGCCGGGAGTCCGCAGTAGTCGAATTTGAGGAAGCTGACGCCCCAGGACGCGAGCGTGTCCGCGTCCTGCTGGTAGTGCCCGTAGCTGCCCGGCCGTCCCTGGCAGGTCGTGGTTCCGAAGCTCTCGTAGAGGCCGAGCTTCAGCCCCATGTGATGCAGCGTCTGGACCAGCCACGGGATCCCGTTCGGGAATGTCGTCGGGTCGGCCTGCAATTGCCCGTCGGCGGTCCGGGTGGTCGCCATCCAGCAGTCGTCCAGGTTGACGTAGTCGTATCCGTCCTTGGCCAGGCCGCTGGAGACCAGGGCCTGGGCGTTGGCCAGGACCTCACTTTGGGTAATGCCGCAGCCGTACTGGTACCAGTCGTTCCAGCCCATCGGCGGAGTGAGCGCGAGCCCGTTGTAGGACTGGGACGCGGCCTGCGCGGTGTCCTGCCCGGCGCCCTGCGACGTGGCCGCGGCGGTGGTGAGCTGGGTGGCCGCGGTTCTCGGCGTGGCGGTGCTGCCCGCTGTGGCGGTGCTGCCCGGCGCGGCGGTGCTGCCCGGCGTGGTCGTGGCGGCCGCGGCGCCGGAGGCGGCGGCAGTGAGCGCGGCGGCGCAGAGCACGGCCGCGAGCAGGGCCGGGAACATGCGCCGGCTTCTTCGACGATTCATGAGTCCTCGCTTTCTCAGACGGTGGACGCGCACTCATCGTCGGAAGCTACGAGGCGTATGTCAACATATTATAGTATTTTATTTTTTTAGTGTTACTTCGATCAGAAACGAAAGCGGTGCGCCCCGCTTGGCATAATCGACCCGGTGAATGCCATCGAACGTCCCATGCCGCCCCTGAACGCCGACGAGCGCACCACGCTCGAGAGCTGGCTCGACTTCCACCGTGCGACCCTCGCCATGAAGTGCGACGGCCTGGATGACAAGCAGGCCGCCACCCCGTCGGTGGCGCCGTCCGTCGTCACGCTGACCGGGCTCGTGCAGCACATGGCGGAAGTGGAACGGAACTGGTTCCGCCGGGTTTTCGCGGGGGAGACGGCCTCGCCCATCTACGACCCGTCGGCCGACCCGAACGGCCCCGACGGCGGTTTTGACCTGGCCGACGGCGCGACCCTGGACGGCGCCCTCGCGACCTGGCACAGGGAGATCGACCGCGCCCGCGAGATCTGCGCCGATCGCGCACTGACCGACACCGGCCGCTTCATGGGACAGGACGTCAGCCTCCGCTGGATCTACGTCCACCTCATCGAGGAGTACGCCCGCCACAACGGCCACGCCGACATGGTCCGCGAACGCGTCGACGGCGTCACCGGCGTGTAGGCTGCCTCGGCCCGAGCGCCTGCCGGGATCCCGCCGTTCCCCGTCCAAGCGCCAGCTGTCTCCCGGTTCTGCCACTGCCGCCTCCCGGTCGTGCCGCCCGCTTCCCGGTTCGTGCCGCCCGCTTCCGGTTCGTGGGTCATTGGCGCCAGAGCCCGGATTTCGTGCCGAAACGCCGCCCGGATTATCACGACATAACACTATGAATGACGTATTTCGGGATACCCTTAGAGGGGTATCCGTTCCATGATCATGGGTCAAACGTGCCGATATATGGCAAAAGCGACCCGTGATCAAGAAAGTGGCGGCATCCCGCGTGAATCCGAGGCCGCATGGTGCCGGATATAGGACGATATGTCCGGCACAGAGACCTTGCTCCGCGGCTTCGTCGGGCCCGATGGCCCTAATGACCCACGGAAGGGTCCCAACTACCCGTGTAGACCGGCCAACTACCCACGCAGACCGCGGCAAGGCTCGGCCGTGGGGAGTTCGCGTAGCGCGGGAGGCAGGGCCCGGCCGTGGGGGCGCGTAGCCGGGCACCGACTCAGAGCGACGGGAAGGACATGCGCTCCAGCGGATCGGCGGGGGAGGGGACGTCATAGGCGGCGAGGATCTGCGCCTCCGCGTCGGCCAGGTAGGCCAGCAGGTCGCGTTCCGCGGTCTCGCCGTCGCCGCGCACGATCGAGTCGGCGATGCTCCGGTTGCGCTCAAGGTAAGGCCGGTGGAACTGCTCCGGCTGCTCCATGGCGTGGAAGATCAGCCGCAGTTCCGCGAGCGCCCGCGCCATCAGCTCGTCGACGCGGGTGCTGCCGACCAGGCCGGCCACGGCCTGATGGAACCGCAGGTCCTGCGTGCGCACGTCGAGCCACTGCCCGGCGGCGGCGTAGGCCTCGGCGGCGTCCACCACGTCGCTGACCGCCTGCCGGGCGGCCGGGTCGGCCGTCCCGGCCGTGCGGGCGGCCCCGCCCTCGACCAACCGTCGCAGCGTGTAGATCCCGGACACGTCTTCCCGGGTCAGCGTGGGCACGAAAATGCCGCGGTTCATGTGGTGGACCGCGAGCCGTTCGTGGCAGAGCAGGGCGAAGGCCTCGCGCAGCGTGTTCCGCGATACGCCGAGCGCGCGCCCGATCGCTTCCTCCGACAGTCGCGTGCCCGGCGGGAACAGCCCCTGAGTGATGTGCGCGCGCAAGATTTCGGTGACCCGCCCGGCCGTGCTGGCATGCGTCAGCGCAGGCCGCTCACGGCTCAATGCGGCAGCCATCTCCTCGCTGATACCTGCCACTGCCCGTCCCTTCATCGAAAGCCAGCCGCTCGTCGAAACCCAGCCGCCGGAAAAGCTAGTTTCCGCACAAGCTAGTTGCCAGACCCGGGTCGCTCAAGTGTTAAATCTACATCTCTTCCAACTTAGGTATCGCAGGATCGTTCAACAAGATGCTACGGTGCTGGCAACCGTAAGGGAGGTATGCCAAGGTGTTCGCTGTTGTGCAAGGGTTCGGGCCGTTTGGTGAGTACACCACCAACCCGTCTGAGCTGCTCGTTCGCTCGCTCGCCGAGCGCGGCGATTCCGATATCCACACCGAGGTGCTGTCTACCTCCCTTGACCGGGTGGCGACCGAGGTGCCCAAGCTCATGGCGGAGCACCGGCCTGAGGTCTGGCTCGGGGTCGGCCTGGCGGGCGGGCGCACCGCGCTCGCGCTCGAGGCGGTCGCCGTGAACCTGGCCGACTGGCCGGAGACCTCGGCGGACGCGGACGGCGTCAGCGTCGCCCGCGTGCCGGTTGCCTCCGACGGGCCGGCCGCGTACCTGACGACGCTGCCGGCAAACGCGATCCTCACGGCCTGGCGTGAAGCCGGCATCCCGGGCTATCTGTCCCAGACGGCCGGCAGCTATCTCTGTAACCTCTCCTTTTACACCGCCGCGGAGGCGGCGCGGCAGCTCGGGCTGTCGTGCATGGTCGGATTCCTCCACGTTCCGCTCTTGCCGGAACTTGTCACTCAGCCGCAAAAGCAGCCGTCCATGTCCATGGCGCTGCAGTCGGCTGGCCTGGATCTCGTGATTGAGGCATGCCGGGCCACCACGGCGCGCGGCATCTACCTAGGGAGTTCAGATGAGGCGTAGTCTCAGACGTGGGCTAAGCGCCATCGCCATCGCCGCGGCGACGCTGGCGGCGGCGGCCTGCAGCTCGGGGAGCGGGGCCGGTAGCTCCGCGGGCGGCAAGCCGGTCAGCGGCGGCACCGCCGTCTATGCCGAGTTGCCGGGTTCCACCCCCAACTACATCTTCCCGATGCTTACCGCCGCCTACTACAGCGTGACCAACATCGAGCAGTTCCAGCGGCTGTCGTTCCGGTCCCTGTACTGGATCGGCAACTCCAAGGGCCAGCCGGTCGTCGACCCGTCCATGAGCCTCGCGGCGACGCCGGTCTACAGCGACAACGACTCGGTCGTGACCATTACCCTCGGGAACTACAAGTGGTCCGATGGCCAGCCGGTGACAACGCGGGACGTCGCCTTCTGGATCAACATGCTGAAGGCCAACAAGGCGGACTTCGCGGCCTACATCCCGGGTGAGTTCCCGGACAACCTGAAGAGCTACAAGATCGTCAACGCCAAGACGATCGTCCTGACGCTCAACGGGTCCTACAACCCGACCTGGTTCACCTACGACCAGCTCTCCCAGATCACCCCGCTGCCGCAGCAGGCCTGGGACAAGGAATCGGCGTCCGGCGCGATCGGCAACTACGACGAGACGCCCGCGGGCGCCAAGGCCGTGTTCAACTACCTGACCGCCCAGTCCAAGGACATCGCCACCTACGGCACCAACCCGCTGTGGAAGACGGTCGACGGCCCGTGGACCCTGGTGAACTACCAGTCCGGCGGCTACGCCAAGTTCGAGGCCAACGAGAACTACTCCGGGCCGACCAAGCCGAAGCTCAAGTACTTCGTCGAGCAGCCGTTCACCAGCGACACCGCCGAACTGAACGTGCTGCGGTCCGGCAACTCCATCGACTACGGGTACGTGCCCGAGCAGGAGGCGTCGCAGGCCGGTGAGCTGGCCTCGCAGGGCTACAGCACCGAGCCGTGGCAGGGCTGGGGCACGACGTACTTCATGATGAACTTCAACAACCCGACCACCGGGCCGCTCGTCAACCAGCCCTACATCCGGCAGGCGATGCAGTCGCTCATCGACGAGAAGTCGTTCGTCGAAGGCCCGCTCAAGGGTTACGGCAGCACCAACTACGGCCCGGTGCCGTCGAAGCCGTCCAACCCCTACAGCGACTCCTACGAGACCACCGGTCCGTGGCCGTACTCACCGTCGACCGCGATCAGCCTGCTGAAGAGCCACGGCTGGACCGTCAAGCCGAACGGTGTGTCCACGTGCACCGACCCCGGCACCGGGGCCAGCCAGTGCGGCAAGGGCGTCAAGCCGGGGGCGCAGCTCAGCTTCAACCTGCCCTACGCCAGCGGCGATGAGGTCGTCAGCCAGGAGATGCAGGCGCTGAAGTCCGACTTCTCCCAGGCGGGCATCCAGGTCAACCTGTCGTCCGAGCCGTTCGACACGATCATCTCGATGATGACCCCGTGCACGCCGAGCCAGGCGGGCTGCTCGTGGGAGATGCTGAACTACGGCGGCGGCTGGACCTACGGCGTGGACCCGTACCCGACCGGCGACCAGCTGTTCGAGACGGGCTCGGGGTCGAACTCCAGCAACTACTCCGACCCGGAGGCCAACAGCCTGATCAGCGCCACCGTGCGCGGCACCGCCAGCCTCAAGGCCTACGAGGACTACCTGGCCAAGCAGGTGCCGGTGCTGTGGATGCCGCAGCCGGACTACCAGATCTCGGAGATCAGCAACAAGCTCCAGGGCACCAACCCGCAGAGTCCGATCGAGAGCCTCACCCCTGAGAACTGGTACTTCACCTCGTGACCAGGTTTCTGCTGCGGCGCTGCGCGCAGGCGATCGTCGTGCTGATCCTGGTCTCGGTGATCGTCTTCTGCCTGCTCCACATGCTGCCGGGCGGCCCCGCCCGGGCGATCCTCGGCGTCCACGCGACGCCGACGAACGTGGCCGCCTTCAACAAGGCGAACGGCCTGGACGGGTCGCTGCCCGCGCAGTACTGGCACTGGCTGACCGGTGTGCTGTCGGGGAACCTCGGGTTCTCCTACGTGCAGAACGAGTCGGTGTCGGCCCTGCTCGGGCAGCGGCTGCCGAAGACGGCGTTCCTCGCGGGCATCTCGGTGGTCCTCGCCGTGCTGATCGCGGTGCCGATCGGCTTCTTCCAGGCCGTCCGGCGCCAGCGCGTCGGGGACTACGTCCTCACCACCATCACGCTGGTGCTGTACTCGACGCCGGCGTTCTGGGTGGCGATCATCCTCATCGACGTGCTCGCCGTCCGGCTGCACGTCGTGCCGGCCGAGGCGCCGCAGGGGTCGTTCTCCGCGTTGCTGAGCGACCCCCAGGCGCTGGTGCTGCCGGTGCTGACGATCACCCTGGTGACGGTGGCGGCGTTCAGCCGGTACATCCGCTCCTCGGTCCTGGACGAGCTCGCCCAGGACTACGTGCGGATGGCCCGGTCCAAGGGCGCGGGCAGCCGGGTGATCCTGTTCGGGCACGTGCTGCGCAACTCGGCGGGCCCGGTGGTCACCCTGCTCGGCCTGTCGCTGCCGTTCATCGTGTCCGGCACGCTGATCACCGAGTACGTGTTCAACTACCCGGGCGTCGGCCTGCTGGCCTTCAACGCCGCGACCTCCCAGGACTACCCCGTCATGCTCGGGGTGGTCATCGTGGTGGCCGCGGCGACGGTGATCGGCTCGCTGCTCGCCGACGTCACGCACGCGGTCCTCGACCCCCGCGTCCGCAGCGCGGCGGGCATCCGATGAGCGGGGAAGAGGGCACCCGATGAGCCGGGGAGCGGGTATCCGATGAGCCTGGAAAACGTCACCACCCTCGGCGCGGCCGAGGCCGGCCTGCCGGCCGACATCCAGCAGCCGCCCGGCCGCCTGTGGCTGTCGGCGTTCGCGCGCAACCGCCTGGCCGTCATCGGCCTGGTGGTTATCGTCGCGCTGCTGCTGTTCTCCTTCGTCGGGCCGCTGTTCTACCACACCGACCAGATCCACACCCGGCTCGCCATGGAGACCCTGTCCCCGGGCAAGGGCCGGCCGCTCGGCACCGACGACGTCGGCTACGACGAGCTGGGCCGCCTCATGGTCGGCGGCCAGACCACGCTGGAGGTCGCGTTCGGCGCCGCCGTCGTCGCTGTCGTCCTCGGCGTGCTGTGGGGCGCCGTGGCCGGCTACGTCGGCGGGATCGTCGACGGATTCATGATGCGCATCGTCGACGCGCTGCTCGCGATCCCGGCGCTGCTGCTCCTGCTGTTCCTGGCGACGGTGTTCCGGCCGAGCGTCCCGATGCTGATCATCGTGGTCGGGGTGACCGCCTGGCTGGTGCCCGCCCGGCTGATCCGCGCGGAGGCCCTGTCGCTGCGCAGCCGGGAGTACGTGCTGGCCGCCAAGACCATGGGCGTGCGCGGACCGACGATCATCTTCCGGCACATCATCACGAACAGCATCGGCACCATCCTGGTGAACGCGACCTTCCAGATCGCGGACGCCATCTTGGTGGTGGCGGCGCTGTCCTTCCTCGGCCTCGGCATCGCACCGCCGGCCACCAACTGGGGCGCGATGCTGTCCGACGGGCTGAACTACACCTACTCCGGCTTCTGGTGGCTGACCTACCCGCCGGGCGTCGCCATCGTGCTGACCGTGCTGGCGTTCAACGTGGTCGGCGACGGACTGCGGGACGCGTTCGGCCTGGATTCGAGGCACGGATGACCGACACGACGAAGCAAGCGAACAGCGGCGGCCCGGTCCTGCGGGTCAGCGGCCTGGACGTGGACATCAAGCTGCCCCACTCGGTGGTGCACGCCGTGCAGGGCGTCTCGCTGGAGGTCAGCCGCGGCGAGACCGTCGGCGTCGTCGGCGAGTCCGGGTGCGGCAAGTCCACGCTCGGTCTCGCCCTGGCCGGGCTGCTGCCGCCCGAGGCCGTCGCCCGGGGCAGCATCCAGGTCGGCGACCGTGAGCTGGTCGGGCTGCGCGAGCGGCAGCTGCGGGCGATCCGCGGCACCGAGGTGGGGATAGTCTTCCAGGACCCGATGACCTCGCTGAACCCGACCAAGCGGATCGGCGCCCAGGTCGGTGAGGCCCTGCGCCTGCAGCGCGGCGTCGGCAAGGCGGCCGCGCTTGAGGCCGCGGCGGACATGCTGGACCGGGTCGGGCTGCCGCGGCCGCGCGAGCAGCTCAGCCGTTTCCCGCACGAGCTGTCCGGCGGCATGCGCCAGCGCGTGGTGATCGCGGCCGCGCTGATCTGCGAGCCGGTGGTGCTCGTCGCCGACGAGCCGACCACCGCGCTGGACGTGACCACGCAGGCCCAGATCCTCGAACTGTTCGACCGGCTCAGCGACGAGCTCGGCATGGCGACCCTGCTCGTCACCCATGACATGGGCGTCGTCGCCGGGCACGCCGACCGCGTCTTCGTCATGTACGCGGGGCGGGAGGCCGAGTCGGGGGAGACGCGGGCGATCTTCGACGAGCCCCGGCACCGCTATACCGGCGCGCTGCTCGGCTCCGTGCTGCGGATGGAGACACCGCGCCGGTCGCGGCTCGGCACGATCCCCGGCCGCCCGCCGGACCTGACCGCGCCGGCCGCCGGGTGTCCGTTCGCCCCCCGCTGCGAGGCCGCCGCCGACGACTGCGGCACCGCCCTGCCGGAGGCCAGCGCGGACGGCGGTCACCGCTGGTCCTGCCTGCACCCGATCGACAGTGAGCAGCCTAAGCTCGTTGCGGAGGCACAAGATGAGTTCCGGTGACACGGCGATGGACGCCACCGCGGCGCCCCCCGCGGCCGACGCCGCCGACCGGCCGTTGATCGAGCTGGTCAACGTCAGCAAGCACTACCGGGGCAGCGGCCTGACGGGCCAGGCGGGCGCACCGGTGCTCGCGGTCGCCGGGGTGGACCTCGCCGTCCCGCCGGGCGCCAGCGTGGGCATCGTCGGCGAGTCCGGGTGCGGCAAGTCCACGCTCGGCCGCGTCGTGGTCGGGCTGGAGAAGCCGACCGGCGGCGCGGTGCTGCTGCGCGGCAAGCGGGTCGCCGACATGGGACACGGTGAGCGCCGGGCGTCCCGCCGCGAGATCCAGATGATGTTCCAGGACCCGTACGCCGCGCTGAACCCGCGGATGACCCTGGACCGCATCATCGAGGAGCCGCTCCGGGCCCGTGGCGGGATCAGCCGGACCGACCGCCGCGACCGGGTGCGCCGCCTCGCCGACGAGGTGGGCATCTCCGCCGCGCAGCTGGGCCGCTATCCGCGGGAGCTGTCCGGCGGACAGCGCCAGCGCGTCGGCCTGGCCCGGGCGCTGGCGACCAACCCCGCCCTGATCGTGGCCGACGAGCCCGTCTCCGCTCTCGACGTGTCGGTGCGCTCGCAGATCCTCAACCTGATGGCCAGCCTGCAGGCCGAGCACAACATCGGGTACCTGATGATCTCCCACGACCTGACGGTGATCCACTACTTCACCGATCACGTGGTCGTCATGTACCTGGGGAAGTTCGTCGAGTCCGGCCCGCCCGAGGAGCTGTTCCGCTCGCCCGCGCACCACTACACCCAGGCGCTGATCGACGCCGCGCCCGACCCGGTGCCCGGCCGCGCCACCGCGGTGACGATCCGGGGCGAGCTCCCGTCCGCCGCCGCGCCGCCGTCCGGCTGCCGTTTCCGCACCCGCTGTCCCGCCGCGCAGGACCGCTGCGCCGAGGAAGAACCCGTTCTGCGCGCGTTCGGGCCTGCTCATCAGGCCGCGTGCCACTTCCCCCTGAAGGAGGCAGTACCCGCGTGATCGACATCAACAGCGACATGGGGGAGAGCTTCGGCCTGTACAAGATGGGCGATGACGAGGCGCTGCTCGGCTACGTGACGAGCGCGAACATCGCCTGCGGCTTCCACGGCGGCGACCCGCGGACGATGGACGCCACCGTCGCGCACGCCGCCGCGCGGAAGATCGCGATCGGCGCGCACGTCTCCTACCCCGACCTGGCCGGCTTCGGGCGGCGCTCGCTGCGGGTCAGCGCCGACGAGCTGATCACCGATGTCCTGTACCAGATCGGCGCGCTGGAGGCGTTCTGCCGGCGCTACGGCACGGCCGTCCGGTACGTCAAGGCTCACGGCGCGCTCTACAACGACCTGGCCGACAACGAGGAGCTGGCCGCCGCCTTCGCCGACGCCGTGCTGGCCTACGGCGGGGACCTGGCGGCGCTGGTGCTGGCGGGCAGCCCCGCCGTGGGGGTGCTGACCGACAAGGGCGTGCGCGTGATCCGCGAGGGTTTCGCCGACCGGGGCTACACGTCCGGCGGACGCCTGGTCTCGCGCCGGATCAGCGGCGCGGTCATCACCGACCCCGCCGTGGTCGCCGAGCGCGGCTGGCGGATCGCGAAGGGAGCCGAGATCCAGTCGGCCGAGGGGACCGCGCTCGTGCTCGCGGTGGACTCGCTGTGCGTGCACGGCGACACCCCCGGGGCCGTCGACCTGGCCCGCGCGCTGCGCGACGGCCTGGCGGACCACTCCGTGCCGGTGGCGGCGTTCGCGTGATCCCGCTCGACGAACAGGACGTGGCGGACCTCACCGCTACCGCGCTGGCCGCGGTCCAACAGGAATACCCGCACTGGCTGGGCCAGGAGGTGCACGCCGACACGGTGCTGCTGCGCCCCCGCGAGCTCAGCCCCGCCTTCTACGGCAGCTATGACTGGCACTCCGCGGTCCACAACCACTGGCTGCTGGTCCGCGCACTCGATCGCGGCCTGCCCGACTCGCTCGCCCTATCCGTCACGTCGCTGCTCGACGATCATCTCTCCCCGGCTCGGCTCGCGGGGGAGCTGGAGTTCTTCGCCGGCCCGTCCGGCACGACCAACGAGCGCCCGTACGGCTGGGCCTGGCTGGTCATGCTGCACGCCGAATGCCACGCCCTCGCGGGCGAACGGTACCAGCGGTGGGCGCAGGCCCTGGAGCCGCTGGCCACCTTGTTCGCCGGGCGGCTGGACGGCTACTTTGGCGGCCGGCTCCAGTTCCCGATCCGCTCGGGAACGCACGGCAACACGGCCTTCAGCCTGCGGCTGGTGATCGACGCGGCACGGCGCCGCGGCGACGCGGAGACCGTCGCCCGGCTGGCCGGGGACGCCCAGCGTCTGTACGGCGATCCGCACGTCCTGCAGTGGGACGGGGCCGCGTCCGGTGACGCGTTCCTCACCCCCGAGCTCGCCGAGGCGGCCCTGATGGCGGACGTGCTGCCCGCCGCGGAGTTCGCCGGGTGGCTGGACGCGGCGATGCCCGATCCCGACCGCGTGGCCTGGGCGCCGCCGGACTTCAGTCCGGACGCCGCCGATCCTGGGACCGTGCACCTCGAGGGGCTACTCGTGTCGCGCGCGTGGTGCCTGGACGCCGTGGTCGGCGCACTGCCGCCCGGTCACCCGATCGCGGAGCGGGCACGCGACGCCGCCGCGTCGCACGCGGCCCGGGCCGCGGGCATCCAGTTCGCCGAGGGCTTCGGCCGGAGCCACTGGATGCCGACCTTCCTGCTCTACCTAGACGAGCAACTGCGACGGTAACGGCAAGCCCGCGCGGCCTAAGATGACGCCTGTGGCCGAGATCGTGATACCGCTCGTGATCCGCGACCTGACCCCTGAGGACCTGTCGTCGTGTGCGTGGTCAGGGTCGGCGCTCCACCTGACGAGCGTCGCACGGCAGCTGGAGCGCGCGCGGCGCGGCGAGGTGGACTATCTCGCGGCCTGCCCGCCGTCGGGCCTGCCGATGGCGATCGGCGGCGTCGACTACACCGTGAGCCTCGGCGCCGGAACGCTGATGCAGCTGTCCGTTCACGTGGCGCTGCAATCGTGCGGGATCGGCACTCTCCTCATCCAGGCGGCCGAGCAGCGCATCCTCGCCCGTGGCCTGCACCGGGCCGAGCTCGGCGTCGAAGAGGACAACCCGCGGGCCCGCGCGCTCTATGACCGGCTCGGGTATGCCGCCTACGACCGCGCCCCCGATTCCTGGGACGAGCAGGCCCCCGACGGGACCGTCACCCGCTACGAGACGATGTGCACGCTGATGCGCAAAGAGCTGCCCCCGGTATAACCACACACGCTCTTGTGTGTTTGCTGGTGAATATCACCAGCAAACACACACGGTATGGGTCGGCCGGCGGTCGTGGCTAGCGGAGGGCGAGGCGGACCGGGGCGCCGCCGCGCGCCTCGAGGCTGACGATGCCCGTGTCGGGGGCGGTGTCCGTGAAGGCCGGGTCAGCCGCTACGGGCGCGTCGGGCAGCCACGCCGTCGTCGTTACCCCGTGTACCGAGATCTCGCCGGCCGCTCGCGCCAGGCGCTGCCGCGCCTCGTCCTCCGTTCGCGCGCAGACGGTGACGAAGGCGAGGCGGTTGTCTCGCGTCGGCACGATGACCTGGCCCTCGCCCAGGGCCGGGTCGACCCGGACACCGGGGCCGGCCGGCAGCCGGAAGGAGCGAACGATGCCGGCGGCGCGCAGCGCTCCCCGTGCCCGGTCCTCCGCCTCGAGCGCGACGCCGCAGGCCCAGTTGTCCTTCAGGACCCGCGGCAGCGGGGCGCCGGCGTCGAACGCGAGCGCCAGCTGGGCCGCCACGATGTCCACGCCCGACTGCTCCTCGGCGACCGCGTGCTCCGAAGCCAGGTGCGTGCTCATGCCCAGGAACCGCCAGTCACCCCCCGCGCGGCGTCCGAACTCGGCGACGCCGTAGCCCCGGAAACCGAGTTCGGCCGCGACGGCACGCGCGCGCTCCGCCAGCTCGTCCCGGGTCTCCCGGGGGGCGGTGTGCGTGCATACGGGTATGCCGCGACGTGATGCGGCGGTAATCCGGGCACCAAGCGACACGACTCCGGCGGTTCCGGCCAGGAGATCCACCTGCGCGCGTTCCTCGGGCGCCGCGGCCGGCGTGGCGGGCGGCCGCCGTGCCGCGCCGATCCAGGTGAGCCCGCGGTCGCGGACCGCCGCGGCGGCGTCCGCGTCGAGCGCGACCGGCCCGTCGCCGGGATGGACCGCGTCCGCGCCCGCGCGCCGCGCGATCGCGATCAGCGCCGCGATGTCGGCGTAGCCGCCGGCGCCCGCCAGGGCGTATGCCTCGTCTGCCAGCCCGGCGTGCGGTGCCCACACGTCCGCGTCGTCGTACACCGCGACGGCCGCGAACCCGAGGTCCCGGCAGGCGCGGATGACCCGGACGGCCACCACGCCGCGAGCGGCGATCACCACCTTATGCAGATGCCACCTCACTTGCCCGTCCCGCGTCCGCGGTGTCGCCCGCGTCCCCGGCTCGCTCGAACACGATCTGGTCGCCGGGCGCGAGCTGGGCGGCGAGCCGCAGCGCGTCCGTCGAGACGACCCCGATGACCGGATAGCCGCCGGTCACCGGGTGGTCGTTGAGGAACAGGATCGGGTTGCCCGACGGCGGAACCTGGATCGACCCCGTCGCCATGCCCTCGCTCGGCAGTTCCCCGGCCGCCTCCACCGGCAGCGGGCCGTCGCCGCTGGACAGCCGCAGGCCGACCCGGTCGGCGGCGGTCGCGACCGTCCAGGTGCTCCCGAACAGGTGCTCCACGGCTTCGGCGGCGAAGAGATCATCCCGGGGACCGAGCGCCACAGGCAGTGCGACGGGCCGCTCCTTGGCCGGTTCTTTGACTGGTTCGCTGGCCGGCTCGGCCGGGGCTTCGTCCGCGTACCAGACCTCGCCGGCCTCCTCGGCGCCCACCGGGATGACCACGCCACCGCGCAGCGGCGGCGGGCCGAGGGAGGACAGGGTGTCGGTGGAACGGCTGCCGAGGACCGGCGTGACCGCCACGCCGCCGCGGACCGCCAGGTAGAAGCGGAACCCGGCGCGGGGAGCGCCGAAGGAGAGCCGTTCGCCGTCGCGCAGCAGGAACGGGGTGCGGAACGGGGCGGGACGCTCATCGCCGCCGGGCCCGCCGATGGTGAGGGACGCGGTGGCCCCGGTCACGGCGAGGACGAGGTCGCCGACGGCCCGGCACTCGAACCCGCCCGGCGCTATCTCGACGCCCGCGGCGCCCGCTTGATTGCCGGCCAGCCGGTTCGCCTCGGCGAGCGACCGCGCGTCCAGCGCGCCGGAACGGCCAACGCCCAGATGCCCGAGCCCGCGGCGGCCGGTGTCCTGGATCGTGGCGTAGAAGCCGGGCTTGTCGATGATCAGTGCCGGACTTGCGGGCGCTTTCGCTGGCTTCTCGCCTGTCTTCTCGGCTGGCTTCGGAGTGGCGGCCGAGGGCGGGATGAGCGAGACCGCGTCCCGGACGGGCGTGAACGTGACCTGGTCGCCGGGCTGGAGGGTCGCGGGCGGGTCCTGCTCGACGTCCCACATGACGGTGGGGGAGCGGCCGATGAGGTGCCACCCGCCGGGGGACTCGCGCGGGTAGACGGCGGAGTAAGTGCCGCCGAGGGCGACGGAGCCGGTGGGGACGCGGGTGCGGGGCTCGGTGCGGCGTGCGACGCGCAGGCGTTCGTGCGGCGCGATGAGATAGGCGAACCCGGGCGCGAAGCCGGCGAAGGCGACGGTCCACGTGGTCTCGGCGTGCACGCGGGCGACCCCGCTCGGCCCGAGCCCGGTCAGCTCCCCGACGGCGTCGAGGTCGGGGCCGTCGTAGACCACGTCGACACGCACCTGCCGGGCGGGCTCAGGAGTGAGCGCGGCCGCCGCCTGCTCACGGAGCAGCACCTGCGCGGCCCTGGCCGACCGGGAGTCGGCGAAGGCGGCGAGCACGGAGGCCTCGCCCTGGATAACCTCCTCCTGGCCGCCGAAGGGATGGCTCAGCAACTCCCTGGTGAGGAGCAGCGCCTCGCGCCACGACGCGCACTCGACGAGGATCGCGCGGTCCCCGGCCCTGCGCACGTTCCTAGGCACAGCGCAGCAGCGCCAACGTGATGACTGTGACCACCAACCTTGCTTCCACTCCGTACCGGAAACCCGCTCTGTACTGAAAACCCGCTCTGTACTGAAAACCAACCGTGTGCCGGAATCCCACTGTCTACCCGACAACCTCTGTGTACGTACCCGCCTCGTACCCGTCCGCTCGCCCGCCAAAGCACGCGATTGTTGAGCAATTCAGCAAATCTTGTTGTTCAACAATACATGACCGGGCACCGGCGCTCAGGGTCTGCGGGCAAAGAGGGGGCACGGCGAACAAGTTGAGACGGCAGCGTACGACCGCCACCACGAACGCACCAGACCCGCCATTCCGCCGGCGCTGCCGGGGCCTGCCCGACTGCACGGTCAGCGTCCGCCCTTCGCGGTCAGCGTCCGCCCTTCGCGGACAGT
>Ga0210389_10001877_pt1 | contig 16827 bp, 14 predicted proteins | sample IncBWH28OmetaG_FD_160127 | JGI IMG/M metagenome (GOLD analysis project Ga0210389, IMG submission 160127) | Forest soil microbial communities from Barre Woods Harvard Forest LTER site, Petersham, Massachusetts, United States - Inc-BW-H-28-O ...
TTCCCGAATCCCGATCGAGCATGACGTCAAGGGCCGACCGATTCGCGGGCACGGCGAGCACCCGCCGCGAGCGCGCCAACTCCAGCTCGAACGGAACTCCGTCGACTACGGGCGGCGGGCTGAAACGCTCGTAATGCAGTGGTGCGTCGGCGTGTTCGTCGCGGGCCACGCGCACCGCTTCGAGCATGGCGGTGGGCCCGCACACGTAGACGGCCGTCGTCGCACCGGCACCGGCCAGCAAGTCGTCCACGGTGGCGAAGCGGCCGTGCTCGTCGTCGGCCCAGACCCTCACGCGATCCGGGTCCACGGCGACGACCTCGTCCAGGAACGGCATGTACTCGCGGCTGCTCCCGGCATAGATTGCGCGCCAATCGATTCCGCGCTGCGCAGCCACCTGGATCATGGGCAACATGGGTGTCACGCCGATGCCGCCGATGACGAACAGCACGTCCCGCTCGGCCGTGCCGAGATAGAACGCATTGCGCGGGCCCTCGAACTCGACGGTGTCTCCCACGCCGTAGGCGTCATGCATCTCAACGGAACCGCCGCCGCCGTCGGCGATCCGGCGGACGGCGATGCGATAGTCCGCGCGCCGTCCGGGCGGACCGCACAGCGAGTACTGGCGGCGTCGTCCCGACGGCAGCGCGACGTCGATGTGCCCGCCGGGCGTCCAGGACGGGAGCAATCCGCCACCCGGGTCGGCCAACGTGAGGGCAACCACGTCCGGGGCGACGAGTTCGCGCTTAACGACCACGGCGCTCTGCGTGCGCCGCACCGGCTTCACCCGCGACGGCCGCCACCGCGAGGTCGAGGCGAATCCTTCGAACAACACGCCGATGCCCCACACCACCGTGCCGAGCCGGTCACGGTCGCGCCTGCCGTAGAGGTCGGTGGGCCTGCTCGCCCAGATGCTCTGCGCCACAGCGTAATCCCCCGCCGCCATCGATCAGTGTGAGGCGCGGGCGGCGGGCGAGAGCGCGAGGTAGTCGACCGCCAGCCCCAGCCCGCCCAGTTGGGAGGGGTGGAAGCCCGGCCGGTAGTAGTCCCCGACAACCCGCACGAATCGCAGCGGTGAGGGCACCAATCCCCGGCGTGCCGCCCGGAAGTAGTCCCGCCAGCGCGGCCTGGCCCCCGGCGGCAGGTACGGATCCACCGCGTACATGAACCGCACGCCGCGAATCCACAACAGCAGCATGGCGGGCGTGACGACCAGCTGGGCGCGCACCCTGCGCCAATATCCGGCCCGCAGGTGCTTCATGGTGTCGAAGGCGACTGCCTTGTGCTCGACTTCTTCGGCACCGTGCCACCGCAGCATGTCCAGCATCACCGGATCGGTGCCGATCCCGTCGTGGGCAGGCGAGTTGAGCACCCACTCCCCCAATATGGCGGTGTAGTGCTCGATCGCCGACACGAACGAAACCTGTTCCAGCAGCCAGCTGCGCTGCCGTCGCAGGCTCCACCCGGGCCTGGGCCCCAGCAGCTTGTCGAACAGCCATTTGATCTGGTCGGTATAGGGGGTCAGGTCGACGCCCTGGGCATCGAAATGGGCGAGCACTTTCGAGTGTGCCCGGGAATGCGTGGCCTCCTGACCGATGAAGCCCTGCACATCCAGCCGCAGCTGGTCATCTTTGATCAACGGCAACGTCTTCTTGAAGACGTCGACGAAGAACTCTTCGCCGGCGGGCAGCAGCAGGTGCAGCACGTTGAGGACGTGGGTGGCAAACGGCTCGTCGGGCACATAGTGAAACGGCAACTTCGCCCAGTCGAATTCGACATCGCGCGCCTCCAGGACGAGACGCTCGTGGTCCAACGAAGCGTCGTGAGGACCGGCCGCCTGGTCGTCAACAGTAAACATCGTCGCCCCCTAGCTCGGCGTTTACACCGATCTGCCGAATGTCACTTACATCGACCTCGAGCGCTGCCAAGTATAAGACTCCGCGGGATCACTGTTTGCCAGCATCGCGCGAGGTTTGCCCGGCGTAAAGGGCCAACCTCGGTCACCTGCACTGTGCACGAGGCCGGGATGCCTCGCGCTACAAGGCGTGTACGTCTGGAGTGCGGACATGCTCGGGGCGAAAGCCCCGTCCGACAACAATCGGTGGCACGAACTGCAGCGGGCCCCGTCCAACGACCCTGGGGACACGAATAGAGGACAGGTCCCCGTTCAAATTTGGCTCCACTGCCCTGTTCTGAATGAAGACCTGGCCAGCTTGGATGATCCGGGCCGGCAGCTCTCGACGGCGCTGCACCTTGGCCAGGTCGGCGTCGGTCAATCGACCTTCCCGCAGGGGAGCGCACAGGATGTTGGCCGCGGCCACCGCATCGGCAACGGCAAGGTTGATGCCGACCCCACCGGCTGGTGACATGGCGTGCGCGGCATCGCCAATGCATAGCAGGCCAGCCCGCCACCAGGTCTTGAGCCGGTCCACCCGCACGTCGAGCTGGCTGGTGTCGTCCCAGGTACGCAGATCGTTGACGTGTTCACGCAGCTGCGGCCGGGCGGAGACCAGGCGCTCCTTGAAAGCCTCCAGCGAGCCGCCCCGCGGATTTGCTCCCTTCGGCATCAGATACGCGACCTGCCAGTAGTCGCCGCGGTAGATCATGGCCATGAGCAGGCCCTTCCGGATCACCGCGAACAGCTCCTGCGGATCGCCGGGGCGCCATTTCATCCGGAACCACAGCACGTCCATCGGGGAGTGCGCACTGGCCAGCCCTAGACCAGAGGCGGCCCGCACCGCGGACTTGCGCCCGTCCGCGGCCACCACCAACTCGGCCCGCACCTCCAGTTCCGGCGTGCGCACCCCGCTCACCCGATCGCCGTCGAAGATCAGGTCCTTGACCTCAGCGTTGCGAACCAGAGTGAATTCCGGGTAGTCCGAAGCCTTTTCAGCGAGGAAATCGAGGAAGTCCCACTGGGGCATTAACGCGATATACGGCTGCTTGAAGCCAAGCCATTTGAGCGCACTGAAGTTGCCGAAGGTGCGAATCGAGCCATCGGTGTCGAAGGCAACACGATCGATCTTGGTGTGCGGTAGACGCAGGAACTCATCGATAAACCCCAACTCGTCGATGATCCGCAGGGTGCTCGGGTGCACGGTGTCGCCGCGGAAGTCACGCAGAAAGTCATTGTGCTTCTCTAAGACGACAACCCGGATCCCGGCGCGGGCCAGCAAAAGGGCGTGAACCAGTCCGGCGGGACCGCCACCGGCAACACAAACCTGGGCCCGCAGAACTTGTGTCATGCGGCGAAGTCCTTGGCGTCGCGTGACACAACGACGGCGTAGCTCTGCGGCCGAATGTTGGTCATCGTGACGAATTGTTACGCACTTCAGTAGGGAGTTGACGGACGCTTGTCGCGTCAGCGTGTCCGATCAGACGCTCCCGTCTCTAGACCGGCGCGGCCCCACGCAGATGCTCGAAGATCAGCGACGTCTGGGTACCCGCCACGTCGGCGTCGGCATTGAGGTTCTCGACGACGAAGGAGCGCAGGTCGTCGGTGTCGCGCGCGGCGACGTGCAGGATGAAATCGTCTGCGCCCGCCAGAAAATAGACGTCCATCACCTGACGCTTACTACGGATCTGCTGGATGAAGTTGCGGATCTTCCCCCTGGCATTGGACTGCAGGTTCACCGAAATCATCGCCTGCAGCGGCAAACCCACCGCGACCGGATCGACGTCGGTGTAAAACCCCCGGATGACACCGAGGTCCACCAGCCGCCGGACCCGGCCGTGACACGTCGACGGCGCGATGCCGACCGCCTCCGCGAGGGCGTTATTGGGGATGCGGGCATCGTTGTGCAGCAAGGTCAGGATCTTACGGTCCACCTCATCGAGACCGGCAGGTAGAACATCCTTCGGCCGGCCATCCGGCCGGGGCTTCCGCTCCGTTAGCCTATCGGGCATGACACGACTCTACAGAATTATCATCAGCTTCATTGCAGCCTGTCCGAATCTTCTTCACACTTGAGCCATGCGTGTTGGCGTTCCCACCGAGACCAAGACCAACGAATTCAGGGTGGCCATCACCCCTGCCGGCGTCGCCGAGCTAACGGATCGCGGCCACGAGGTGCTGGTCCAGGCCGGTGCCGGAGAAGGGTCGGCGATCACCGACGCGGAGTTCAAGGCGGCCGGCGCCCAGCTGACCAGCACCGCCGAGCCGGTGTGGGCCGACGCCGACCTGCTACTCAAGGTCAAAGAGCCGATACCGGGCGAGTACGGTCTGCTGCGACGCGGCCAGACGCTGTTCACCTACCTGCATTTGGCAGCATCGCGCGCTTGCACCGATGCGCTGTTGTCCTCCGGCGCAACGTCGATCGCCTACGAGACCGTCCAGGCCGGCGACGGCACGCTTCCGTTGCTTGCTCCGATGAGCGAGGTCGCGGGTCGGCTGTCGGCTCAGGTCGGGGCCTACCACCTGATGCGGTCCCAGGGCGGCCGCGGTGTGCTGATGGGCGGGGTGCCGGGTGTCAAGGCCGCCGATGTCGTGGTGGTCGGCGCCGGCACGGCCGGCTACAACGCCGCGCGGGTAGCAGGCGGCATGGGCGCGTCCGTGATGGTCTTCGACGTCAACATTCCCAAGCTGCGGCTGCTGGACGCGGAGTTCGGTGGTCACATCGCCACTCGCCACTCGTCGGCCTACGAGCTCGAAGGCGCGGTGAAACGCGCCGACCTGGTGATCGGCGCCGTTTTGGTGCCCGGCGCCAGGGCGCCCAGGCTGATCTCGAATTCGCTTGTCGCACAGATGAAGCCGGGTGCGGTGCTGGTGGACATCTCCATCGACCAGGGCGGTTGCTTCGAGGATTCCCGGCCCACCACCCACGACCACCCGACGTTCGAGGTGCACGACACGCTGTTCTACTGCGTGGCGAACATGCCCAGCGCGGTGCCGAAGACGTCTACCTTCGCGTTGACCAATGCGACGATGCCGTATGTGCTCAAACTCGCCGACCACGGCTGGCAGGCGGCATGCCGTTCGGATCCCGCTCTGGCCAAAGGGCTTTCGACGCACGAGGGGATGCTGCTGTCCGAGCGGGTCGCCGCCGACCTGAATTTGGGGTACAGCGATCCGGCCGGCGTATTGGCCTGACGCTCAGCCCCCTCCGGTCAGCCACGGCAGCACCGACCTGGTCATCTCGGCGATCAGCGGCCCCAGCGGGTCGGCGTCTTGGTTCGGCGACTGGGAGCGCGTCATCAGCGACAGCAGGATCTTCTGGCTGCCCGGTCCGTCGGGTCCGTAGGCGACGCCGATGTCGTTGGTGCTGCCGTAGTCCCCGGTGCCGGTCTTGTCGGCGGTGGTCCACCCGATAGGCAGACCCCCGCGCATGGTCGAGGTGGTATTCCCGCGCATCCACTCCTCCAGCTGGTTGCGCTGCGATTCGCCGAGAACAGTTCCCGTGAGCAGGTTTCGGATCCCACCGCCCAGGGCCCGCGGGGTGCTGGTATCGCGCGGGTCGCCGGGTATCGCGGTGTTGAGCTCGACCTCCCAGCGGTCCAACCTGGTGCGGTCGTCACCGATGGAGCGAGCGAATTCCGTGATGGCCGGCGGCCCGCCGATCGCCCGCAACAGCAGGTTGGCAGCCGCGTTGTCGCTGCGCTGCAGCGCCGCCGCGCAGAGTTGCGCCAGGGTCATGCTCTTGCCGGCCTGCGGCGCCGTCACCGGTGAGTTGGGCAGCAGCAGCCCGGGATCGATGAAAACGGCCTGCTGCAAATCCAATTCGTCACGCTGGGCCTGCTGTAACACCCGCGCCGCCGCGTAGGCCTTGAAGGTCGAACACATCGCGAACGGGTCATCGCCGCGATGCGCCAAGGTGCGCCCGGTCGCCAAATCGGTGGCGAAAAGCCCGATGTACGCGTTGTACTGGCGCTCCAGTTCATCGAGCCGTTCGTAGACCGGATCGGCGGGGTCCGGTCCGGGGACGGCGGCAGCCCGCCCGCAGGCGGTGAGTCCCGACGCCGTCAGGGCGGCCAACAGCCGCCGACGTGACAGTGCCGGCACCGGGCGCTAACCGACCAGGCTGGACATGATGTCGGCCACCGGCCCGGAACGGGTCTTCCGGAACGACGTCCCGGCCCACAGGGCCATCCCGTTCGGGTCTTCCCAGTCGGCCGCTGCATCCCGGATCGGCAGAGTCATCTGGTTGACCTCGGGATAGCCCAGCGGCGCAACGTCGTTGAGCAGACGAGTAAACGTGTTCTCCAGGCCGCGTGCGTACCGGCCCGAGAACGCACGCGAGACGATGGTGCGGCCGTGGAGAGGATTCTTCATAGCCGTCCGCTGCGCGCGGTGGGTGCCCGCCTCGTCGCTGAGCAGCAGAGCGGTGCCGACCTGTGCGGCCACGGCTCCCCTGCGCAACACGCCGGCGACGTCTTCGGCGGTGCCCAGCCCACCCGCCGCGATGATCGGGATCTCGCGGTGCGCCCGGTGGATCCGATCGATCAGCTCGTGCAGTGACTCGGTACCGGGCTCCATGTCGGGCGCAAAGGTGCCGCGATGCCCTCCGGCGTCCGGCCCCTGAACCACCAGGCTGTCCGCGCCGGCCGCGACGGCCACCCCGGCCTCGTAGAGCGACGTCACCGTGACCATCACCAACAGGCCGAGCGCACTCAGCCGCCTGATCACGTCCGGCGGCGGCACGCCGAAGGTGAAGGACACCAACTCCGGGCGGGTGTCGGCCACCACCTCGAGCTTGTGCTCCCATTCGTCGTCGTCACCGAATTCGGGCCGACCGACTTCGACCTGGTAATGCTCGGCGACGCCTTCGAGTTCGTCGGCGTAGTAGTCGAGTGCCACCCAGTCGGCGACGCTGGGTTGCGGCACAAGCAGGTTGACGCCCAGCGGCCCGGTCGTCATGGCGCGCGCGTCGGCGATGTCGTCGGCGAACCGCTCGGCGCTGACGTACCCGCTGGGGATGAAACCGAGCCCGCCCGCGTTGGACACCGCCGCGGCAAGCGCCGGGGTGCCCGGGCCGCCCGCCATCGGCGCACCGACGATGGGGACCATGATGTCCCAAAAGCCCAGTACCATCCGGCTAATTTACCATCGCCCGAAGTTGTTGGGGCAGCGATCGTTTCGAGGTATACGGACCCAGAACGGCGGCGCCGAAGCGCTTGCTCAGCAGCCGGTGTGCCACCGCGTTGACCTGCTCGACGGTCACCGCGTCGATCTGTTGCAGGGTGTGCTCGATGCTGCGGTGTTTGCCGTAGTTCAATTCGCTGCGGCCGATGCGGCTCATCCGGGAGCTGGAATCCTCCAGCCCAAGGACGAGCCCGCCGCGCAACGAGCCTTTGGCGATGCGGCATTCCGCCTCGGTGATGCCGTCGCGAGCCACCGCTTCGAGAACCTCTCCGGTCACTCGCATGACGTCGGCGAAACGCTCGGGCAGGCACGCCGAGTACACGGACAGCGCCCCGCTGTCGGCGAAGATGTCGAGCGCCGAATACACCGAGTAGGCCAGCCCCCGTAGTTCCCGAATCTCCTGGAAGAGCCTGGAACTCAGGCCGCCACCCAGCGCGGTGTGCAGCACCGACAGCGCCCAGCGGTGCTCCCAGCCACGTCCCGGCGTGCGGACGCCCAACAACACGTGGGTCTGCTCGGCATCCCGGTTGACCATCGCCAATCCGGGGCGGCCGTTGACCCGCCCGCTACCCTTGCGCGGCGCGATGGGCTGGCGCCCACGGATCAGACGCGACCCGAAGTGCGCGCGCACCAACGCGACCACCTCGTTGTGGTCGACATTGCCGGCCACCGCGACGACCATTCGTTCCGGGGTGTAGCGCCGCACATGAAACGAGTGCAGCTGGGTCCGCGTCATCGCCGACACCGATTGCGCGGTGCCGATCACCGGGCGGCCCACCGGGTGGTCACCGAACAGCGATGCCAAGAACATGTCGCCCAGCGCGTCCTCGGGATCGTCGTCGCGCATGGCGATCTCCTCGAGGACGACGTCGCGTTCCAGCTCCACGTCCTCGGCGGCGCAGCGGCCGTTGAGCACCACATCGGCGACCAGGTCCACGGCCAGCTCGAGATCGCTGTCGAGGACATGCGCGTAATAGCAGGTGTGCTCCTTGGCGGTGAACGCGTTCAGCTCGCCGCCGACGGCGTCCATCGCCTGCGCGATATCCACGGCCGTGCGGGTCGGGGTCGACTTGAACAGCAGATGCTCGAGGAAGTGCGCCGCTCCCGCCACGGTCGCACCCTCGTCACGCGATCCGACGCCCACCCAGACACCGACCGACGCCGAGCGCACCGCGGGCAGGTATTCGGTGACCACCCGCAGGCCGCCCGGCAGTGTGGTGCGGCGCAGCTGGTGTTCGGATTCGGCGGTCTGCTTCGCCCGCCGGAGGGCGCCCGCGCGACCGCGACGCGCCCCGGGTGGGTCGGCTGACGGCCCGCCAGGATCAGCTAGCGGCATCGGCTGGCGCGGTCGCCGGGGACGGTGCCGGAGCCGAGGCTGAGCTGTCTGCCGAGTCCTCCTCGGCCACCAGGATCAAGGAGATCTTGCCCCGCTTGTCGATATCGGCGATCTCGACCCGCAGCTTGTCGCCGACGTTCACGACGTCCTCGACCTTCGCGATGCGCTTGCCCTTGCCGAGTTTGGAGATGTGCACCAGACCGTCACGACCGGGCAGCAGCGACACGAACGCTCCGAAATCCGTTGTCTTGACCACGGTTCCAAGGAAACGCTCGCCCACCGTCGGCAACTGCGGGTTGGCGATGGCGTTGATCCGGTCGATCGCGGCCTGCGCCGAGGGCCCGTCGGTGGCGCCGACGAACACGGTGCCGTCGTCCTCGATGGAGATCTGCGCACCGGTCTCCTCGGTGATGGCGTTGATGACCTTGCCCTTGGGGCCGATGACCTCGCCGATCTTGTCCACCGGGACCTTGATGGTGGTCACCCGCGGCGCGTAGGGGCTCATCTCGTCGGGTTCGGAGATGGCCTCGGCCATGACCTCGAGAATCGTCAGGCGCGCATCTTTCGCCTGCGCGAGCGCACCTGCCAGCACCTGTGAGGGAATACCGTCGAGCTTGGTGTCCAGCTGGAGCGCGGTGACGTAGTCCTTGGTGCCGGCACACTTGAAGTCCATGTCGCCGAAGGCGTCTTCGGCTCCCAGGATGTCGGTCAGGGTGACGAAGCGACGCTCGGTCTTGCCATCCACCTCGACGTCATCGGAGACCAAGCCCATCGCGATGCCCGCGACCGGCGCCTTGAGCGGCACCCCGGCGTTGAGCAGTGCCAGCGTGGACGCGCAGACCGACCCCATCGAGGTCGAGCCGTTGGAGCCGAGCGCTTCCGACACCTGACGGATGGCGTAGGGGAATTCCTCGACGCTGGGCAGCACCGGGATCAAGGCCCGCTCGGCGAGGGCGCCGTGTCCGATCTCACGCCGCTTGGGCGAGCCGACCCTGCCGGTCTCGCCCGTGGAGAACGGCGGGAAGTTGTAGTGGTGCATGTACCGCTTGGACGTTTCGGGTCCGAGCGAGTCGATTTGCTGGGCCATCTTGACCATGTCGAGCGTGGTCACACCCAGGATCTGGGTCTCGCCCCGCTCGAACAGCGCGCTGCCGTGCGCCCGCGGCACCACGGCAACCTCGGCCGACAGCGCGCGGATGTCGGTGATGCCCCGGCCGTCGATGCGGAAGTGGTCGGTCAGGATGCGCTGGCGGACGAGCTTCTTGGTCAGCGAGCGGAACGCGGCGCTGACCTCCTTTTCACGGCCTTCGTAGGTGTCGGCCAGCCGCTTGAGCACCTCGGCCTTCAGCTCATCGGTGCGCTGGTCGCGTTCGGCCTTGCCGCCTATGGTCAGCGCGGCTGCCAGCTCGTCGGTGGCCACCGAGGCAACCGAGTAGTACACGTCCTCGCCGTACTCGGGGAAGACCGGGAAGTCAGCCGCTGGTTTCCCCGATTTTCCAGTCGCGTCGGCCAGCTCCTGCTGGGCGGTGCACAGCGCGGCGATGAACGGCTTGGCCGCCTCGAGTCCTTCGGCCACAACGCTTTCCGTCGGCGCCTGGGCGCCGCCGTCGACCAGCTCGATGACCTTCTCGGTGGCTTCGGCTTCCACCATCATGATGGCCACGTCAGGCTTGCCCGCCTCTTCGCCGACGATGCGGCCGGCCACCACCATGTCGAACACGGCCGACTCGAGCTGCTCCACGGTGGGGAAGGCAACCCAGGTGCCGTCGATCAGCGCCACCCGGACGCCGCCGATGGGGCCGGAGAACGGCAGCCCGGCCAGCTGGGTGGAGGCCGACGCGGCGTTGATCGCCAGCACGTCGTAGAGGTCGTTGGGGTCCAGGCTCAAAATCGTCACCACGACCTGGATCTCGTTGCGCAGGCCGGCCACGAACGACGGGCGCAGCGGGCGGTCGATGAGCCGGCAGGTCAGGATCGCGTCGGTGGAAGGCCGACCTTCACGCCGGAAGAACGAACCGGGGATGCGGCCGGCGGCGTACATCCGCTCCTCGACATCGACGGTCAGCGGGAAGAAGTCGAAGTGCTCCTTGGGGCTCTTGCTCGCGGTGGTCGCCGACAGGAGCATGTTCTCGTCGTCGAGGTACGCGACCACGGCGCCGGCGGCCTGCTGGGCCAACCGGCCGGTCTCGAAACGGATGGTGCGGGTGCCGAAGCTCCCGTTGTCAATGGCGGCGGTTGCCTCGAACACGCCCTCGTCAATTTCAGCTACAGACATAGGTGTCCGTATGGCCTCTCTCAAGTTATTCGGCTTTTTCGCGTCGTCACGCGCAACTCAACTTGAGAGGCGGCCCAACAGCTCCTCAGAGCTGATGCCTGAATACGGCTACGGCCATCGATCGAAGCGGCCGACCTGCCCCAGATCCGGGGAGCCCGGCAGCCACTACCGAAGACCGCCCGATGCAGACAGGGCTGCTCTCAGCAACATGCACTGACGCGCCGGAACGGAACGCGCGGATCTGCGCGGACCGCACCGTTTGCTCGGGCCGCACGGGCCCAGAACGCTCCCACTCTACACGGGGCAACCGGGCCTGCCGGCAAGGGCTCTGGTTTGCCCGAGTGTCAGCGGCGCAGGCCCAGCCGCTCGATGAGCGAGCGATAACGCTCGACGTCGATCTGGGAGATGTACTTGATCAGCCGACGCCGGCGCCCCACCAACAGCAGCAGTCCCCGCCGCGAGTGGTGGTCATGCTTGTGCACCTTGAGGTGCTCGGTCAGGTCCGCGATCCGCTTGGTCAGCAGCGCGATCTGCGCTTCCGGCGACCCGGTGTCGGTGTCGTGCAGGCCGTACTGGCCAAGAATTTCTTTCTTCTGCTCGGCTGTAAGCGCCACGAAATATCTCCATCAATTGGTCCGCGATCATTGGATTTCAAGGCGCGGCCACCGCGAACCGCAGCACGCGCCGATGTCGTCCGGCAGTTTAGCAGCCGGGCGGTGACCGGCCCCAATCGTCGCCGGGCGTGATCACTCGGTCAGCAGGATCCGCGTCCGGTCGGTGTCGATGCCGATCTCGGCCACCAGCTCCTGCACGGAGTCGAACCTGTGCTGCCCGCGGATGCGGGCGACAAAGTCCAGCGCGACGTGCTGTCCGTACAGGTCGGCGGTGGTGTCTAGGACGAACGCCTCGACGGTGCGAGTGCGGCCGGAAAACGTCGGGTTGGTGCCGACGGACACGGCGGCCTGGTAGCGCTCCCCCGGGACGACGGTGCCCGTCACCGGCCCGTGTCCGAGCACGGTGAACCAGGCCGCATACACGCCGTCGGCCGGGATGGCCGAATACATCGGCGGCGCCACGTTCGCGGTGGGAAAGCCCAACTCGGCGCCTCGCCCGTAACCGCGGACCACGACACCCTCGACGCGGTGTGGGCGGCCCAGCGCCTCCGTGGCAGCCATCATGTCGCCGGCGTCCACGCAGGACCGGATGTAGGTGGACGAGAACGTCACGGTTTCGTTGCTGTGGTGCTCCGACAACAGCGACATCGACTCCACCGCGAATCCGAACCGCTCACCTGCCTTGCGCAGGGTGTCGACGTTGCCGGCCGCTTTCTTACCGAAGGTGAAGTTCTCGCCCACCACGACCTCGACCACGTGCAGGTTTTCCACCAGCAGCTCGTGCACATAGCGTTCGGGGGTGAGCTTCATGAAATCGCTGGTGAACGGCATCACCAGGAAGACGTCGATGCCGAACTCTTCAACGAGCTCGGCGCGCCGGGTCAGCGTCGTCAGCTGCGCCGGGTGGCTGCCGGGATAGACCACTTCCATCGGGTGCGGGTCGAACGTCATCAGCACCGTCGGCACATTTCGCGTCCGGCCGGCTTTCACCGCATGCGCGATCAGCTCGGCGTGGCCGCGATGCACACCATCGAACACTCCGATGGTGACTACGCACCTGCCCCAGTCGGTCGGAATCTCGTCTTGGCCGCGCCACCGCTGCACGACCGCAAGCCTACGGCGCGACGCGGCCCGACGTGACCCGAGAACCGATATCGGTCGGTACCAACCGCAGGTTTTTGCACGCATAATCGATCAGGATGGCGAGGACCACACCGGATCACGCCCAGGTTGCCTAAACTTTCTGCTTGTGAGGGCTGACGATGGGCCTGGCGGTATTACCGCGGTCGGCCAGGACTATCTCAAGGTCATCTGGAATGCCCAGGAGTGGTCCAGGCAAAAGGTCAGCACCAAAATGCTTGCCGACCGGATCGGGGTGTCGGCCAGCACGGCCTCGGAGTCGATCCGCAAACTCGCCGAGCAGGGCCTGGTCGACCACGAGAAGTATGGCGCCGTGACGCTGACCGAGGCGGGACGCCGGGCCGCGCTCAAGGTGGTGCGCCGGCACCGGCTGTTGGAAGCGTTCCTCGTCAACGAGCTCGGGTACGGCTGGGACGAGGTTCACGACGAGGCCGAGGTGCTCGAGCACGCGGTCTCGGACCGCTTGGTGGCCCGCATCGACGCCAAGCTGGGGTTCCCGCAACGCGACCCGCACGGCGACCCGATCCCGGCCTCCGACGGGCAGGTGCCCACACCGCCGGCCAAACAGCTGTGGGCGTGCAGCGCGGGAGACTCCGCGACCGTGGCCCGTATCTCAGACGCCGACCCGGAGATGCTGCGCTATTTCGCCGACGTCGGTATCAATCTCGACTCTCGGCTGCGCGTGCTGACTCGCCGCGAGTTCGCCGGAATGATTTCGGTGGTCATCGAATCCGACGACGGCGCCGAAAGCACCGTCGATCTGGGCAGCCCGGCGGCCCGGGCGATCTGGGTGGTGGGCTGACCCACCTGATTTTCCCGCGAGCGCTAGTCGGCCAGCAGGCCCTTGGCGATGTGCGTCACCTGAACCTCGTTGCTGCCGGCGTAGATCATCAGCGACTTCGCGTCGCGGGCCAGCTGCTCGACCCGGTACTCGGCCATGTAGCCGTTACCGCCGAAGAGCTGTACGGCCTCCATCGCGACGTCGGTGGCCGCCTCCGACGAATACAGCTTGATCGCCGATGCCTCTGCCAGCGTCAGCGGTTTTCCGGCCTTCTGCCGGTCGATGGTCTGAAACACCATGTTCTGCACGTTGATCCGCGCGATCTCCATCTTGGCTAGCTTGCGCTGGATCAGTTGGAATTGCCCGATGTTCTTGCCCCACAAGGTGCGGGTCTTGGCGTAATCCACGCACAGCCGGTGGCATTCGTTGATGATGCCGAGGGCCATCATCGCGATCCCGATCCGTTCGGCGGCGAAATTGGCTCGGGCGCTGTCGCGGCCGTCCCCGCCGTGCTGTTCGTTTTCGCCGAGGAGGCGGTCGGGGGTCAGCCGGACGTTGTCGAAGAACAGCTCACCGGTCGGCGAGGACATCATGCCCATCTTCTTGAACGGCTTGCCCTGGGTCAGCCCTGGCATGCCCGCGTCAAGCACGAAGATCAGCACCGGCCGGTTGCGCGGGTCGGCCGCGGAGTCGGCGAGTTTCGCGTAGACCACCAGCACGTCGGCGTAGGGGCCGTTGGTGATGAACGTCTTCTGCCCGTTGAGGATGTAGGCCCCGTCTCCGTCGCCGGAGCGCCGGACGGTGGTCTTCATGCCGCCGAACGCATCCGAGCCGGAGTCCGGCTCGGTGATGGCCCACGCCGCGATCTTTTTCAACGTCATCAGGTCGGGCAACCAGCGCTCCTTCTGGGCCAGCGTGCCGCGGCTCATGATGGTCGCCGCACCCAGCCCGAGGCTGACCGTCGCGGTGCTCAGCAATCCGATGCTCACCCCGGCCAGTTCGGACACCAGCATCGCGACCATCGATGCCGGTGCCCCGCTCATTCCGAAACCGCTTGCGCCGTCGTGATTTTCGTCGGTCGCCTCGCTGGGCCTCCCGTCCTGCTTGGCGCGCTCCCGGTCCAGCACCTTCTTGACCGATTCGGCAGCCATCGCATCAAGGCCGAACTGGCTGAACAGCTTGCGGGCGATCGGATAGGGCGACAACGCGCCCGTTTCCAGTTCGTCCAGATGCGGACGAATTTCCTTGTCGATGAACTGACGAACGGCATCCCGGACCATCAGATCGGTGTCGGACCACTCGATCACGGCTCTCCCCCCTTGGCCCCGTGCGCCGCCTCGCGATTCAGCGGTCGGCGCGCTGGTAGGCGGTCACCACGGCGGCACCGCCCAGCCCGATGTTGTGCTGCAACGCCGCGGTCACGTCGTCGACCTGGCGCTTGTCGGCGGTCCCCCGCAGCTGCCAGGTGAGCTCTGCGCACTGCGCCAATCCGGTCGCACCCAGCGGGTGCCCCTTGGAGATCAGTCCCCCCGACGGGTTTACCACCCAGCGCCCGCCGTAGGTGGTGTCGCCGTTGTCGATCAGCTTCGGCGCCTCGCCCGCGCCGCACATGCCCAGGGCCTCATACAGCAGCAGCTCGTTGGCCGAGAAGCAGTCGTGCAGTTCGATTACCTGAAAGTCCTCGGGACCCAATCCTGATTGATGGTAAACACGTTGTGCGGCTTGCACATTCATGTCATAGCCGATCAGGTTCTTGGCGCTGCCGTCGAAGGTCGACGCGAAGTCCGTCGTCATGGCCTGGCCGACTATCTCCGCCGCCTGGCCGGCCAGCCCGTGGCTGTCGACGAACGACTCGGACGCCAGGATCGCCGCACCCGAACCGTCCGACGTCGGCGAGCACTGCAACTTGGTCAGCGGGTCGTAGATCATCCGCGCCGCCAGGATGTCGTCGAGGGTGTACTCATCCTGGAATTGGGCATACGGATTGTTCACCGAGTGCTTGTGGTTTTTAAAGCCGATCTTGGCGAAGTGCTCGGCGGTGCTGCCGTATTGCTTCATGTGTTCGCGCCCGGCGGCCCCGAACATCCACGGCGCAGCGGGGAAGGCGAACTCGCTGATCTCGGCCATCGCCTTGACGTGCTTGTCCATCGGGTTGGTGCGGTCTTCATAGGACGCCGCGAGCGACCCGGGCTGCATCTTCTCGAACCCCAAAGCGATGGTGCAGTCGGCCAATCCGCCGCGAATCGCCTGCGCCGCCAGGAACAGCGCGGTGGAACCCGTCGAGCAGTTGTTGTTGACATTGACGACGGGAATGCCGGTCAAGCCCAACTCGTAGAGCGCCCGCTGCCCCGACGTCGATTCGCCGTAGACATATCCGACGTAGCCTTGCTCGATCTCCGAGTACTCGATGCCGGCGTCGTGCAGCGCGTTGGTCCCCGACTCCCTCGCCATGTCCGGGTAATCCCAGCCCGCGCGGCGGCCCGGCTTCTCGAATTTCGTCATGCCGACACCGATGACGTACACCTTGTTGGATCCCTTGGCGGACATAGCGCCCCTTCCAGACGGCTGGGCTTCTTTGACAGCCGTCTAGTCGGCAGCTTAACCGTGCGCGGCCGCCGGCTGGAACCCCCGCCCTCCCGTCAGGCTTGCGTACGCTCGAAGGAAGACCGACGAAAGAATCGAGACTATGAAGGCAACGGTCACCCCCGAAGCCGCCAACGCCATCGCCGAGATCGCCCAGCGCCATGGGCTGTCCCAAGAAGCGGTGTTGTCCATGCTGTTCGCGCTGCGCGCGGGTGGCGGCACCATGGCCCAGTTCTCGATTCCCGAGCTCGGCGGGGGCGGGCAATGGATGCGTGGCGGCATGACGATGGTCGGCGACATGTTCGACAACGCGCTCAAGGCCCGCGTCGATGCGCTGTGCAACGAACTGGTTCAGCTGCTTGCCACCACCACGGTATTTCCGCCCTCGACCGCGCACTCCGAGGCGGGGCTGTTGCCTTCGAACAACTGGTGGCCGGGCGAACTCGGGGTCCCCAGTGCGGCGGGCGGGCAGAACGACGTGCGCTACGCATTCTTCCCCGGAACACGACGGCTGGCGATCCAGATCGGCGGTGTCACAAGGGTTTTCGACACCGGCGAGCACCACATCGGCGGTGTGCAACAGCAGCAGGGCGGCGGTTACGGCTCGGTGGTCTTTACCAGCCAGTTGGGCACCTTCGGCGTATCGAGTTTGCGTGACCTCGGTCCAGCGCGTGCGGCTGACGCTTCGGCCGCCCCACCCGCTCCTGCCACGCCGCACGCCCCGCAATATCAGTCGCAGCAGCAATCCAACCCGCCGCCGCAATTCGCGCCCGAGACGCCGCCGGCCAGGTCAGCTTCCGCCGCGTCCGGGGATTCTGCTGCCATCGTCGCGGCCATCGAATCGCTCGCCGGACTGCATCAGCGCGGCATCCTCTCCGACGACGAGTTCGCCACGAAGAAGGCCGAGCTGCTCGGCCGACTCTGACCTGCCTGACTAGAGCGTCGCCGGCTAGGCCAGATTGCCCGGCTTCTCCTCCCGCCGCTGCGCGCCGCGCATCGTCGCCGGCTAGGCCAGATTGCCCG
>Ga0210389_10001878_pt1 | contig 16816 bp, 14 predicted proteins | sample IncBWH28OmetaG_FD_160127 | JGI IMG/M metagenome (GOLD analysis project Ga0210389, IMG submission 160127) | Forest soil microbial communities from Barre Woods Harvard Forest LTER site, Petersham, Massachusetts, United States - Inc-BW-H-28-O ...
CCCGGCCCTGTGTCGGCGACCGATAGAATCACAAATCGGCCTTCGATCGTGGATGAAACACTTACCGCGCCCTGATGCGTGTGCCTGACAGCATTGCCAACCACGTTGTACATGATCACGCCTAACAGGCGCCGATCGCTCTCCACTAGGAAATCCACCTGAGTGACAATGAGCTCTAGATTCTTGGCTGTCGCTTCGGATTCCCAGTCACTTCTAATCTGTTCCAGAACGGGCCCAATTGCGAAGCAATGCGTTGATGATTCCGCGCGCCTGTGATCCAGCTGCGCCGCAAGGGCGAGCTGTTCCAATTCCGTCGCCAGTCGAAAGATTAGCGATTTAGCGCGTTGACACAGTTCCGCGCGAACAACGCGGTCCTGAGAGGAAACAAGCAGTTCAACTGTTCCGCATAGCGCGTGAAGCCGTTGGCGAAGGTCGTGCCCTGCGGTTGCCAACGCAAGAGTAAGACGCCGATTATCGAGCTTCAGCGATTGAAGCTCGGATATCATCTTAGTAAGCAGATCGGCTGCAACGCATATGTAGTCGATGTCAGTCGATTGCGGTTTTTTTCCGAACATTGCTGGTAATCTCGTTCATGTGGGCCTCAACGCGAGAGTGTCGTTTAATCCCCCCGTCGATTCTTGTACGAAATCACCCTTGTTGTGCGGGCCTCCGATGTGGTCGCGACGCGAATCGTCACGAGAGGCCAGGCGGCGCTCAGTCATAGAAACTGGCTGCTCCCGAAATTGCTCGGTTCGGATCAGTTCCCGTCCGGCAGCCTCAGTGCAGAGAAATCAGATGGATAATAGCTGCTACGCCTCCAGGATGATTCAGTTGCGCACCCTATAAGAGGGCTCATCGATCGCCCGCAGGGTCGGCGGGCGACTCCGAGCTTGAGTGAGAGTCTCACGCTTGAGCTCGGAAGCACATGTCGTCGAGATCCTCGTCGAGCAGTTCCTCGATCTGGTGCAGAACCCAGGCAGGATCGTTGTCCATCATCCATTGCAGGTCGCCCGCTCAGGACCTGCAAGGTCCACATCGGGAGGATTGCCGCTCGACACCTTGCAGGTAACCGGCTGCCCGGCGGGGTCTGCCCAGCGCCCCACAGTAGACGCGTCACCGGCGACCACACGGTGCGGGGCAACGTAGATTGCCCGTTGGGGCGATCCTTAGTTGACCGTTTCGCGGACCCCCTACGGCCCGCCGATCCGCTTGGAGGGCTCGACGTTATCGATTCTCTGCGTTTTTCGACTGGTGACCGTCGATCAGGTCACCTCGACGATAACGCGGATTATACGCGGCAAACCGAAATTCACCGGCTGCACACTCTGGCGGCCCTAGCGATCGCCGGTCGCAACTAGCCGCGTTCCCAGCAGCCTGCCGCTCGGGCCGTAGAGGCCGGACTTCCGATCCCGGGCGAATCTGACGACCGGTTTGTCGAGGACCGGAACCTCGAGCGAGCAGCGACGTCCCTCAGCCTGCAGCATATTGTGCGGAGCAATCGGCTCATCGATATGCACGGAGATGCATCTGTCAGCTGCGCTTGAACCCGCGCCAGCCATTTGCCTGATTCTCACGACACAGCTGCAGGTAAGCAGGCATGCCGCCGACCCAAAATAAAATCTCGCGCCGTTGACGATCGGGAATATTCTTGTTCACGCCCGTGAACCAGGAATCCGCCGTGGCAAACAGGCTCATCTTTCCGAGTGCATGGATCTGGTCCGTATACGCGGCTGCAGCTTCCTGGGTCGCTTCGATTGCGATAAGGCCATGCTTGCGCATATCTTCTAGCAACTCTATCACCCAATTGAGGCCGGCGACCGAGTTACGCGGAACATTGCCAAATCCCGTTGCATTTTGGGGTCCGACGAGCGTAAAGAAGTTGGGAAATCCCGGAATCTGCAGGCCGAGATATGAGCGGACGCCGTCGCGCCAAGCGTCACTAAGTGAGGCACCATTACGGCCTATCACTTCGACACGAGCCAGCGCGCCCCTTAACGCATCAAAACCCGATGCGTAAACGATGACGTCCAGATCGTATTGGCGATCAGTCGTTTTGATGCCCCTGGGGTTAATAGACTCGATCGGAGTGGACCGCGCATCTACCAGGATCACGTTATCTTGGTTGTAGACTTCATAATAGTTCGTTTCGAGCGGTACCCGTCGAATTCCGAAGCCATGATCCTGCGGAACCAGCAGGTCGGCGACCCGAGGGGCCTTGACTCGCTGCCGAATCTTTTTAGTGACGAATGCCGTCACTACGTCGTTGGCGCGTTTATCGACAAGCACATCGCGGAAGTTACCGACCCATAGCGAGAATCCGGGACCTCGGTAGAGCCGCTCTAAAGTCTCCTCCCTGTCTTTGTCCGACACCTCGAAAATCGATTTATCGATCGGCGCACGCGGATCACCGACAAAGGCGTTGTCGCAAATTTCGTCCATTCTTGGGAAGTTGAGCCTGACCTCCGCTAACTCTTCAGTAGTCAGCGGGCCATTACCAAGCGGCGTGCACCACGTTGGCGAACGCTGAAAAACATACAATGCGCCCGCAACCTTCGCTAACTCCTGGATAACCTGCACACCCGAAGACCCTGTCCCAATCACAGCGACGCGCTTCCCGGAGAAATCAATCTTCGCACCTTGCGTGCTCTTGGGATCCGGATCGTGGGGCCAGTGCGCGGTGTGGAAGGAGGGCCCTTTGAAGGTATGCAGACCTTTGATTTTGGGCATCTGAGAGGCCGACAGAGCTCCCATCGCAGATAAGACGTAGCGAGCGGTCAGAGGCGTGGATCCACCGCGGTGTAAGTCGATATGCCAGAACTTTTCCTTTTCATTCCAACTGGCGCGCTTTACGCGTGTGTTGAAGAGGTAATCCTTGCGAATGTCCATATAATCTGCCGCGGCGTACAGGTAGCGGAGCACCTCGGGTTGGCTTGCGAATCGCTCTGTCCAATTAAACGTCCGCCTCACCTCGTCCAGACAACTGCCGTAACAGTATAGATAGCTTTCAACATCGACGCGGCAGCCAGGGTAGCGGTTATCCCACCATGTGCCCCCGACGTCAGCTGCTTCCTCGAGGCCCTTCACCGAGTAGCCCAGCTGACGGAGCCTGTAGGTCGCGTACATGCCGGTGAATCCGGCGCCAATCACCACAACATCGAAATCAGGGGTCTCGCTCATAGAACTCTCCGCGGCATCGCTGCTGCCAAACTTATAGGGTTACAAGGTCTTGACGGGCTGTAGGTATCTATGTCCGGATAGCAGCAGTAGCCTCCAACTCCACCCTTGCCCCAAGGGCAAGAAGAGATATGCCGATTCCGGTGCCTGTGGGCTGCTCAACCGGAAAGAACTCGGCGCGAACCTTTGCATAGACAGAGTAATCGGCGAGATCCTTAAGAAAGAAGGTAATGCGGACCACGTCCTCAAGGGTTCCACCAGCGCGTTCCAACGTAGCTTGCAGGTTTGCAAAGCATTGGCGCGCTTCGGCTTCGAAGCCCCCGGGGGCGATTTTCCCGGTCTCATCCACGCCAATCTGCCCGGACAAAAACACGAGCGACCGTGTTCCCGCGGGTACCACAACGGCCACGCTGTACCCGTGGTCGGTTGGGATGCGCGTCAGTTTAGAGGTAGTCATGTATTCATCCTTAGTGGTCCGAAAAGGAAATCGAGCAGCTCAAATGCGACGATCGCAATGGATATCGCTGACTTTTTTGCGACGTTGCGTCATGGCTCGTCAGCGTTTGCGGACTCCGCCCCAAGCACCGCGGCAGCACCGTCACGGCCAGAATGCAAATCTTCCCTGGCACGCGCCCGAATGTATTCGTATAGTGAACCGATTTCGTCATCACTCAGATCATCGAAGCGCGGCATTCCTTTGGAAACCAGCAGCCCTTCCATCAACACCCGACGAAATGCAGTCCGATCAAGCGCGAGCGGCGAGACGCGAAGATCCGGCGCATTGCCGTTCGCGATCACCGCTTCGCCGTGACATGGCGTGCACGCCTCCCCATACAACGCGCCACCCGCGGTGACATGTGCGGACCTCAATCTCAACGCGACATCGTCCACTGGCTTGAGGTGCGTCACAGCCTGGGGAGCCGTTGGCAATTGCGCGTTTCCACCCAACCGAAATACCAGAACCCGCCTCGGCAGTCCCCATTTCCAGCCCGCGTATCCGATAATCGCGGTCTCGCCCCCCCCCCCTCCATAGCCTGCCAGCACGCAGACATACTGCTGCCCCGCTACGCTGTAAGTCATTGGCGCGGCCATGATTCCCATGTGTGCGTCAAACGACCAAAGCTTGTGTCCCTTGTCGGCGGAATAGGCATTGAAATGACCATCGGCCAATCCCTGGAAAACCAGGTTGCCGTCGGTGGTCAGGGTTCCTCCGTTAAAATCCGATGACTGGGAAATTCTCCAGACCGCCCTGCGCGCGAGCGGATCCCACGCGACCAGCTCCCCTCCAGGTGTGGGTCTTTCAGTCCTGACGGTGGCATCGACACCCTGGTCCGACAACATACGTCCGACGTTCTGCTGCATCAGAGCCTCAGATTCCCTGGACGGAGTGAACACCGAGACGGCGTGAATTACGGGAAAGTAGACGAGGCCGATTTTCTCGTTGTAGGACGTTGCCTGCCAGTCGTGAGCCCCAAACGTACTTGGAAAAATGATAGTGCGGCGCTCGGGATACCGACTACCCTTGACTTCGACAGGCCGCCCCGTTCGCAAGTCAATGTGGGTGGCCCAGTTTACGGGCGCAAATTTGTCGGCTGCGATCAGCTTGCCGTCCACTCGATTGATGACGTAGAAGAACCCATTCTTGTTTGCTTGCAGTAATACCTTATGAGGCTTGCCTCCGATTTTAAGCGTGGTCAGCGCGATATCGGCGGTGGCGTCGTAGTCCCACACATCGTCGGGGGTAGTCTGATAGTGCCACACGTACCGGCCCGTGTTGGCATCGAGTGCGATTATGGAAGCGGTGAATAGATTGTCCTGCCCTTGATGCGACCTGACTTTGTCCGACCAAGGACCCGCGTTACCCGTACCGATGTAAACCTGCCCGAGCTCGTCGTCGTAGGTGATTCCATTCCAGGGCGCGCCGCCGCCGCCGTATTTCCACCACTCACCCGACCAGGTCTTTGCGGCCATCTGCTGCGCAGAATCTTCGAACCCCTCGGCTGGATTACCGGGCACCGTAAAAAATCGCCAGGCGATCTTGCCCGTCTCCGCATCTACCGCGGTCAATGAGCCTCGCGCGGCAAACTCCGACCCTGCCGTACCGATGATGATTTTTCCATCGAGAGCCCGCGGCGCGCCTGAGTACACGCCGTTGGTCCCGCGCACGATGAATTTCACACTCCACGATACGTTGCCGCTCTTCGCATCTAATGCAACCAGCCTTCCGTCTTTCGTGGCGGTGTAGATCCTGCCCTTGTAGTAGGCTAGCCCCCTGTCGGATCCGTATGTTCTCCGAGCGCCCCGCGGATCAGCTTCATTCGCCTTGGGCTCATAGGTCCAGAGCGCACGGCCAGTTGCCGCGTCAAACGCGTATACCGCCCCAAAGCCGCCGTTGGCGTAGAGAATTCCATCAATCTCCAGCGGCGTGCCCTCCAATGCACTCGCCTCGTTCGTCAACTCTGCCGACCATGCCAGGCCCAGATGTCGTACGTTGCCTGCATTGACCTGTGTAAGGTGGCTGTTGCGAGTCTCACCAGTGTCCAAGCCATAGCGTGGCCAGTCGGTCGACGCTTGCTCGACCGACCTGGCAACCTTTGGGAGCACACTCAGTGCAATGCACGACGCCAACGCCACCGCTCGACAGCACGGCTTCACGCGCCGCCGGTTGACATCCGTTCTCTGGACGATTGGGTCTTGGGAGAGGCTTCTACAGATCACACTCGTCACTTCGCTCATTCGCAATTCCCCCTAGCTCTAATGCCGGAAGGTGAATTCGACACCAAGAGTTCTCGGCTGGTTCGTCGCTACTCGAAGGTATAGGGGTGTTGCCACCGAAAGCGAAATAGCGTTCGACAGGTACACTCTTCTATCCACCAGGTTGTTTACAAATAGATTGACGGCCCACTCGTCGCGCGTTACGCCGAAGCGGAAGTTTGCGAGACTGTATCCCGGGAGGGGACCGAAGGCGTCGTTCCTCGGACCGACGTAGTTATCGCTTAGGCGAACGATGCCGTTGTAAAGCGGGCCGAGCGGCGTGGAATATTCCACCGCCAAGGTGCCCGTCACTTTGGGAACGTTTTGCAGTTGCGCTCCCGCGACTCCACCCGACGCCGGAATATTCTGCGTCAGAGCGGCGTGTGTATAACCTCCGTTCGTCGATAAGGTAAGGCCCCGGATGATTCTCGCACTGACTTCGATCTCGCCGCCGTAAACGTCGGCAGTGCCCTGGTTATCCGTGAAGAAAAAGCCGCACGGATTGAGTTCGACTTGTTCCTGCACCTTATTCCAGCGCTCGAGGTAAACAGAGGCGTCCACCAAGTAGCGGCGATCGTCCAACTGCAGCTTGTTACCCAGCTCGTAGCTCCAGACATTGTCCGAGCCGAAACTAGCGGGCGCCGAGGTCCTCCCAAGAGCGGCCAGCTCCGTCACGCAACTAGTGGACCCTGAAAGTGGTACCGCGCCATTGGCACCGCCGGGCCGATAACCCTTCGCTATCGTGGCATACAGCAACTCGTCGGCCGTAGGCGTGTATGCCAGGTTGAATTTTGGGTTGTAGCCGACCTCCGAAGTCTTATTGAAGCTGGTGATCGGGTCGGCGGCATCGTTGCCGAGCACATCACCAAAATCGTCGACTCCGAGCTGACTCTGGTACTTGTATCTGCGCAGTCCCCCGGTAGCTTTCCACTCTGAGTTGAGCGCATAGGACCACTCCGTGAATATCGCGTATTGCTTGATCCGTGTCGGTTGATATTGAGAAACGATCGTGGAGCTACCGAGCACGGCTTGCGCGCCCGGCATGTCTTGGGACACATCCAAGAGGGAGTAGAAATCGCTGTAGAAGCCGCCCACAATACCGCGCCACGGGCTATCCCAGTTCGTGCTGACCCGCAGCTCCTGACTGAACTGATGGGAAGAGTCTAATTCGTAGAGGGGCGTGGAACCCAGACCTCCGGCTGCTGCGCTGTAGGCAGGCGTCTCGAAGACTTCCTGCAGCTGCTCCGCGTCGTCCTGCTGCTGGACCTGATTCCTGCGCCAAAACGCGGTGACGGAGGTCACGTCAATCGGATCGAAATGATACTTGATCAAATTGGAGTACAGCAGGAAGGTATCGGAGATGGGTTCCGGCACGTCGCCTACTTCGTAGTGCGCCATGGTCCCCGGATCCGAATCGTAGAGAGCTGGGCCTCCCGCGCTGGTACGTTGATAAAGAACCGATGGCTCAACTGAGAGCCGATCGGTCAGCTGCATTAGCAGCGAAGCCCGCGCACCCGTGGTAACCACGTCGTTCACATCGTGATAGTCGGACTGGACCGGAGCCGCGACGACGTTACCGCGCGTACAGCCGTACACCGGCCCGCACGCTGGGTTCGGGTTGGTTGGCAGCGGAAAAGGATTGAGCACGATGCGATCGATCCAGCCACTTGTGTAGGAGTACGACCCGACGATTCGCAGCGCAATCCTCTCGTCCACCAGTGGCAGATTCACGGCCGAATCCTCGGAATGATTGAAGCTGCCGTCGTGAGTATCGCCGAACGTTACCCGAGAGTTGATATAGAAATTGTTGGGATCCGGCGCATTAGTGATGAGTCGAACCGTACCACCCATGCTGCCGGCACCGTACAGTGTGCCCTGCGGCCCGCGCAAGACCTCGACTCGGGCGAGGTCAAACAGATTCGGGTCTAGGACCACTTTACCGCTGACCGCCTGCGCTGGCGGCGTGATCGGCACCTCATCAAGATAGAAACCCACAGTCGGCGACTCACCACCGGTAGAGGTCATCCCGCGCATTTCGATCTCCACCTGTCCCGGTCCGCCGTTGGTGCGGAACGAGATGCCGGGCGTCTGTTCAATGACCGCCTGAAGGCTTGTTATACCGCTCCGCTGGAGATCTTCCCCTGTCACAGCAGTAATGCTGATGGCGGTGCGCTGAAGGCTGGATTCCCGCTTTTCCGCAGTGACGATAATTTCAGCCAGCCCCTCCTCCTTGTTCCCCGAATTCTGATTGTTTACTTCTTTAGGCCCAGCAGCATTTTGATCCATCTGAGACACGCGAAAGTCCTGGGAAGTTTTCTTTCCCGCCTCCTTGCTGTCCGAACCCGAAGACGCCTCCTCGCCCGGCCCCTCTTCACTGCCATGGGGAGAAGAGTTGAATTGAGTGCTGGTGACGTCTTTGGGGTTGTAGATTGCAATCGTGGTATCGCTAACGATCTCGTATTCGAGCCCAGTATTGTTGAGCAATATCTTCAGCGCCTGTACCGGCGTCTGATCCCCTAGCACTGGGCCGACCATTGCGCTACCGTCGATTCTTGCGCTGAAACGTCCGATCTGTAATCCAGTCTGCTGTGCTAAATCCTTGAGTGCCGAATCGAGACTCTGTCGAGGAATATTGAGTTGGTAGTTTTGGATGGCCGCCTGTGCGTGTTCGGCGCGGGCCACGCTAATTGTGGCGAGCAAAGTCACCGCTAAGACCGATGCAATACGCATGATCTGGATATCCCTCCGGTTTCTAATTGTGTTTCGACGCACGTAGGACCGGGCGGGGTCGCGATTTTGTCCCCCCCCTTGCGTGAACTTTTTTGTCGTCGCAGTTAGAGCCGCCTCACCCACGCTCACCTGTGACAACCCGGGGAAGAGTGTTGGGTATTGATCGTGTAAGTGTTTCCTAGCGACATGGGATTTCGCCAGAGATACCCCATTAGGGACGTCGCACCGTATCAATCGTGATACTTCTATCCCCGTCCCGTACGATCTTCACCGCCGTCACGGACTGAAGGAACGCAATGAAAGCTTCCGGATCCGCCGCATTGAACACTCCGCTCACCGGCTTGGCAGCCAAGATGGAGTCCGCCACAATAAGTTGCACGCGGTTGTAACGGTTAAATTCCGCAATGACTTGGCGTAACTCATCATTTTTGAAAATCAGTCTGCCCTCAGCCCATGCGAGTGCCCGGTGGCTATCCACCTCTCGCACCGGTGAGACGGCACCGCTACTCGGAACCATCACCTGCTGATCGGCCGTGAGGAAGAGCGTCCCCTCACCCCTGCCACTACCTGGACCACTCCCCGCATCTATAATTCGAGAAGACGACGGAAGGCCGGATAAGGAATCCTGTCCCTCTCCATCGGATGGAGATGCGGAGGCGCCCTCACCCTCCCGCTTCGCGAGCCCCGCCCTCTCCAACTGTCGCCGAGAAATTGAAGGTGATGAGTTTGGATTCCTCATCTGCTCCTGGGGAGCACCCTCTCCTTGGAAAGGAGAAAGGTTGGGACGAGGATAGAAAGGAGATTTAAAGCTGGGTGAAGTGACGGACACTTTTCCTTCCGCGACGGTGACGATGACACCTTCCATTTGCTCTTCCACCCCGAATGCGGTGCCGACGGCACGCACGGTGGTACCGTCCGTCTGCACCAAGAATGGCCGGTGAGCATTCTTCGCCACGTGGAATAGCGCCCTCCCATGCTCAAGGAACACCCGCCGTACCTCGTCGGCAAATTTCACGCGCAGCCGGGTCTCGGGATCGACTTGTAGGACGCTGCCGTCGCTCAACACGACTTGGCGGCGCTCGCCGCGTTCAGTCTCGATGACTTGTCCTCGAATTTTCGGTAACGCGATAGCCGTGGCGACTACTAACACGACCGTAGCGGCAACCGCGAAAAACATTAGAGGGGCTCTTTGAAGACGTTCACCCTCCTCGCTGGGCGGACGCTTTCCTTCTCTTGTCATCTGGAGAGAGTCGGCGTCGGGAGTAGAAGGTAGTTGGACGACATTTTCATCGGCCGTTTTAGGTCCGGTCGAGATGCGCGCCCAGTGCTCGAACTGCTTGAGCTCGCCATGGATTTGCGCGATGCGGAGGATTTCGGTGACGTGAATGTAGGATTCTCGCAGCCACTCCACGAATTGTTGGCGCTCGGCGCGTTCCATCTCTCCCGCTTGCAGCCGCGCGAACCAATCGGCGGCTTCGCTGCTCGCGCGATTTCTGCGTTCACTCGCGTCCATGTGTGAAAACTCCTAGTAACTCTGGGTCCAGTTCATGACGGAGCTTGTCGTAACTCTTCCTGAACTGCCGGGTTACGCTGCGGACCGACTCACCGAGTTGTGCGGCGATCTCGGTGTACTCCAACTCTCCCACAAAAAAGAGCTTGAGCACTTCGCGCTGGTACGGCGTCAGGGTATTTAGCGCACGTTCGATCTCCAGTTCCGTTTGCGCGCGCATCATCTGTGATTCGGGTTCCTCATTTTCGATTAGTGTGGCGACCCACTTCTCATCGTGAGGTTGGCGATTGCGCGCCCGCATCGACCATTCGGTAGCAACGTTGGACGCGACCTTGTAGAGGTAGGCTTGCGGGTGCTCGACAAGCTCGGCTGTTTCATAACGCATCAGTCTTAGGAACACTTCCTGGCCGACATCTTCCACATCCGCTGCGAGAATGCCTGATCTGCGTAACAGAAACCGGCGCAGGGGCAACCGCCACTGGCGGAACCAGTCGGAGAGTCGGCGCTTGGCGTCTATGGAGAGCATGGGGCGATCTTAAGACCGGGCGAGGCCGAGGTTTTAGCCCCCCCCCGAGGCAGTTTATTTTCGATGTATCATGACGGTTGGACTTATAAGCGTATTTATTCGAGTGGTGAGTTGGATGGAAAGCGCCCCTTCTTTTGGAGCCGGCATATCCGCATTTTATGCGAAGGATGCTTGCAGGAGCCATTTAGAGATGTTGGGTTTCAGCCAAATACAAATGTCGTGTTTTGGGCCGATGGGCCAAGCTTTCTCAACTCGGTCAGTGACTTGGGAGCTAACCGGGCCCTTGGATTTGCGCGCTGAGGTCACCCAAAATCCTGCAAAATGCCATGTTTGACCAGCTGTAACTCGTCAATTTTCACGGTGAGAGTGGGGGTCGAACCCTCGACACCGCCATTCTCGCCTTGGAATCCATCGCCGGCTAGCACACACCATCGTATGAAGGGCAAAATCGTGCCCCAGTTCCTCATTAGGCGGTCGGCATGATGAATTCCGCGCCTTTTGCGGGCCCCTGCGGCCAGCGCTGCATCACCGATTTTTGCTTCGTGTAGAAGCGGATGCCTTCTTCTCCGTAGACGTTCATATCCCCGAACAGGCTGGACTTCCATCCACCAAAGCCGTGCCATGCCATGGGCACCGGAATGGGAACGTTGACGCCAACCATGCCCACCTCAATCCGTCGCGCAAATTCCCGCGCCGCATTGCCGTCGCGCGTATAGCAGGCGACGCCGTTACCGAACTCATTTTGATTTACGAAACTCACCGCTTCGGCGAAATCCCTCACACGGACGCAGCACAGGACGGGACCGAAGATCTCCTCCCGGTAGATCGTCATTTGAGGCGTTACGTGGTCGAAGAGAGTGCCCCCCACGAAGAATCCTCGTTCGTGACCGGGTACTTTGATTCCCCTTCCATCGACGACTAGAGTGGCACCTTCTTCCACGCCCTGTTTGATGTGCGCTTCGATACGCTCGAGAGCCTGACGCGTCACGACCGGCCCCATTTCCGCGTCGCAGTCCATGCCCTGGCCGATCTTCAACGTCTTCGCACGCTGCGCGAGCGCCGGAACGATCCGGTCCGCGACGTCACCGACGAGAACGGCTACGCTGATTGCCATGCAGCGTTCACCAGCTGACCCATACGCCGCCCCAATCAACCCGTCCACAGCTTGTTCCAAATCAGCGTCGGGCATTACCACCAAATGGTTTTTCGCGCCCCCCAGCGCCTGCACGCGTTTGCCAAGTTGGGCACCGCGTTGATAGAGAGACCGTGCGATCGGGGTCGATCCGACGAAGCTCAGCGCAGTGACGCGAGGATGCTCGAGTAAGGCGTCCACCGCCATCTTGTCACCCTGGACGACGTTAAAAACGCCGTCCGGCAGACCAGACTGTTGCAACAGATTAGCCATCAACAGGGCGGCAGACGGATCGCGCTCGCTCGGCTTCAGCACGAACGTGTTACCAGCGGCGATTGCCAGCGGGAACATCCAACAGGGAACCATGCAAGGAAAATTGAATGGCGTCACGCCGGCCACCACACCCAAAGGCTGCCGCAGAATCCAATTGTCAATTCCCGTGGAGACCTGATCGGTGAAGCTGCCTTTGAGTAGGTGGGGGATTCCGCAAGCGAACTCTACTATGTCAATGCCGCGCGCGACTTCTCCTTGCGCGTCTGCGAATACCTTTCCATGTTCCTGGGTGATGATCTTAGCGAGCGTATCCTTATGTTCATTGAGCAGTGCCAGAAAGCGATTCAAGATGCGAGCACGGCGAATCGGCGGGACATCTGACCAACCGGGATAAGCCGCTGCTGCGCTAGTGACGGCCAGAGCTACGTCGTCGCGGTCTGCCATGACTACTTGTCGGGCCACTTCACCCGTCGCTGGATTGAATACATCTTGTGTGCGTAGAGCAGCGCCCCGTACGAGTTTGCCTGTGATCCAGTGCTCGACGGTGCTATGCGACCGAGGCGTGACATGGACTGGGATCGGACTACCGGGGGATGCGGCCATAGAAAACCTTTGGGGATGCATGTGACACCAACATCATAAATACGGTCTCGCGGATTGAAAATCACAAATCCGTGACTAGAATGTTCAATAAAATGAACAAGGAAGGAGGACGTCCAGCATGAGCGCCCGACAGATAGCCCTCGTGTTGCAGGATTTGCATCTCCTCACTCTGATTGCAGAGACACGCAGCTTTACCCGGGCCGCTCGCCAATTGGGCGTGTCAAAGTCGTCCGTAAGCATGCGCATCAAGGATCTGGAACGCTCGACGGGCGTTCCGCTGGTACGCCGCACGACCCGCACGATTACATTGACGCCGGCGGGTGCGCAATTAGCGGAGCACTCCCGCGCCTCGTTTGCCCACATCGAACAGGGTTTTGCCGCCGTCAAGGACCTGGCGGGTACCCCCCGGGGAGTGGTGCGGATGACCGCGCCTGTGGCACTGGGACGCCAGCATATCGCTCCGGCCGTGCCGGCACTCCTGCGCCGCTATCCGGACATCCGCTTGGAGCTAGACCTCAGTGACCGCTTTGTCAATCTGGCGCAGGAGGGATTTGACTTGGCGATACGCCACAGCAACGTAGTTCCGGATGCGAGCCGCCGGCGTCGGATTTGAGGATCGAAAACTGCTCTTAGGCCACAAGGCCGGTCACGTCACCACGCACTACTCGGCACCTGAAATTGAGGCGTTGATTGAAGCCTCGGAGAAAGTGTGCGCGCTGGGGGCACGCAAAAGTCACGCACTGACGATTGTTCGGAGTCGAGAAAAGCAGCAAGTGTTTGATGTAGTACCTGACGCATAACTTACGGCAAATACCGGAGACATCGTTTACACCTCTAGGCTTTTGGGGAGAGCCCAAATGCCGTGGAAGGAGTGTAATCGGATGGATGAACGGCTCCGTTTTGTGGCTCGCCTACTGGAAGGCGAGAACATGTCTCGAGTGTGCCGAGAGTTCGGCATCTCTCGTCCTACGGGCTACAAGATCTTCACTCGGTACAAGGACCTGGGTTACCAGGGGCTGCTGGATCGTAGCCGCCGTCCCTATCGACACGCTAATCAGCTCCCTTTTCAGCTCGAGAGCGCGATCGTCAGACTACGCACTGAACATCCTAGCTGGGGCGCCGCCAAGATCCGCGAGAAGCTGATCCGTGCTTTCCCCATGGTGCCTGCACCGGCCAAAAGCACCGTACACGCCGTACTGGATCGGCACGGTCTGGTCGAGCGGCGCAAACGCCGACGGTATAAGGCTCAGGGCACCTCTCTGTCCGATCCGGGCTCTCCCAACCAGCTGTGGTGCGCGGACTTCAAGGGCGAGTTCATGCTCGGTAATCGCCAATACTGCTATCCCTTGACCATCACCGACTACTGCTCCCGCTATCTGCTGGCCTGTGAGAGCTTGGAGTCCACCAAATCCACTTTCGCCTTCAACGTCTTTGAGCGCGTTTTTAAGGACTTTGGCCTCCCCTCAGCCATCCGCACCGACAATGGCCTTCCCTTCGCCTCGCCCAACGCACTGTTCGGTCTGAGCAGGCTCGCCGTGTGGTGGCTACGTTTAGGGATCGGCATCGAGCGCATCAAGCCGGGCCACCCTCAGCAGAACGGCCGACATGAACGCATGCACCTCACCTTGAAGAAGGAAGCTACCAAGCCGGCCTCCTTCAACTTCCTGCAGCAGCAGAGCGCTTCGATGACTTTATCGAGGTTTACAATCACCAGCGGCCCCACGCCGCTATTGGCATGCGCTACCCGGGCGAAATATATACACCCTCTCCTCGACCCTACCGGGACCCGCAGCCGCCCCAGTACCCCTTCCATGACCGCACCGTGTGCGTTACCCGCTGCGGTCGGATCTGCATCGGAAAACGAAAAATCAACCTCAGCCAGGTCTTCTCCGGGCAACTCGTCGGTATCCGCGAGGTCGAGGAGAAAATATGGCTTGTCAGCTTCCTGGATTTTGACTTAGGTTACTTCGACGAGAAGGAGGGGCGGGTCGAACCAGGCCCCAACCCCTTCGAGGCAAAAGTGTTAACGATGCCCCCGAACTGATCTGTAAAGGATGTGCCCGGTACAGACCTGATTTAATTGGTGGTGAGAGAGGGACTCGAACCCTCGACCCCGGCATTATGAGTGCCGTGCTCTAACCAGCTGAGCTACCTCACCATCGACTCAAACCCATCTATCTTCAGGCCTGGCGGCCCCCAAAGAGCCGCGGATTCTGCGAGAGGCCTCCCACCCTGTCAAGGCAGACGGCCCCCGCCGCCCAGCCTACCCGGCCGGCCGCTCAAAACCCTCAAACATTGAACCTAAAGTGCATGACATCGCCTTCCCTGACAATGTATTCCTTCCCTTCCAACCTCAATTTTCCGGCCTCCTTGGCCCCCGCCTCACCCTTGTTCGCGATGAAATCGTCATAGGCGATGACCTCCGCCCGGATGAACCCATGCTCGAAATCCGTGTGGATCACCCCGGCCGCCTGCGGCGCCGTGGCCCCCCGATGCACCGTCCAAGCCCGCACCTCTTTCACCCCGGCGGTGAAATAGGTCTGCAGCCCCAACAGCGAATACCCGCCGCGGATGACCCGGTTCAGTCCCGGCTCATCCAGATTGAGCTCCTTGAGGAAATCGCCCCGGTCCGCCTCGTCCAGCTGGGAAATCTCCGCCTCGATCGCAGCGCACACCGGCACCACCACCGCGCCCTCCGCCTTCGCCAATTCGCGCACCCGGTCCAGGCGCGGATTATCGGTAAAGCCGTTCTCGTCGACATTGGCCACGTACATGATCGGTTTGTCGGTGAGCAGGTGCATATCCCTGAGGATGGCCCGCTCATTGGCGTTCAAGCCCATCGTCCGCACCGGCTTCGCCTCGTTCAACTGCTTGCGCACGCGCTCCAGCACGTCGCGGATCTTGACGGCATCCTTGTCGGCCGTCTTCGCCGCTTTCACGGACTTCTGATACGCCCGCTCCACGCTGTCCAGATCCGCCAGCGCCAGCTCGGTGTTGATCACTTCGATGTCATTCGCCGGATCGATTTTGCCGGCCACATGAATGATGTCGTCGTTCTCGAAACACCGCACCACATGAGCGATCGCGTCCACTTCGCGAATGTGCGCCAGAAATTTGTTGCCCAAGCCCTCGCCTTTCGATGCTCCGGCCACCAGCCCCGCAATGTCCACGAATTCCACCGTGGTCGGCAGAATCTTCTCCGGATGCACGATGGCGGCCAGCTTCTCGAGCCGCGGGTCCGGCACCGGCACGACGCCCACATTGGGGTCGATGGTGCAGAACGGATAATTTTCCGCCGCGATTTGTGCGCGCGTCAGCGCATTGAACAACGTGGACTTGCCCACATTGGGTAAACCGACGATTCCGCAACGAATGGGCATTAAGTCTTTCCCGCCCGGCTGTGCAGCCGGGTCATGGCGCGCTCCGCGCCTTGTTCAAGTAATAGGGGCATGCAGTCCGCCGCGGTGCTCACCGCTTCGAGAATGAGGTCCTCCTCGGCACGCGGTGCCCGGGTCAGGACATAGTCGATGACTTCGGCCTTGTTGCCCGGATGGCCGATCCCCAGGCGCAGCCGCCAGAAGGTCTCGCCGATATGCGCGATTGTGTCGCGCAATCCGTTGTGGCCGCCGTGGCCGCCGCCCTGTTTCAGGCGCACGCTGCCCACCGGCAAATCGAGCTCATCGTGCGCCACCAGAATGTCCTCGGGCGCGATCTTGTAGAAGTCGCTCAGCTGTCGCACCGACAACCCGCTGCGGTTCATATACGTGGTGGGCTTCAGCAGAACGATTTCCTGCTCGCTCAAGGTGATGCGCGCGGTCTCTCCCGAATACTTGCGGTAGTCGCGGAATTCGCCGCCATGACGGCGCGCAAGCAAGTCCACGAACCAGAAACCCGCGTTGTGGCGGGTGACCAGATGCTCGGGACCCGGATTGCCCAGGCCGACGATAATGCGCAACGGTAGACCAGACATGAACGCACTCACCCGACAGTAAATGGAAAAAGTAAGGGCCGTCCTTCCGACGGCCCCACTGATCCGAAACGCGGAAAACGCTACTTCTTAGCGTCTTTCTTCGCCGGTTCCTTCTTGGCTTCCTCTTTCTTCGCAGGCTCGGCC
>Ga0210389_10001879_pt1 | contig 16810 bp, 14 predicted proteins | sample IncBWH28OmetaG_FD_160127 | JGI IMG/M metagenome (GOLD analysis project Ga0210389, IMG submission 160127) | Forest soil microbial communities from Barre Woods Harvard Forest LTER site, Petersham, Massachusetts, United States - Inc-BW-H-28-O ...
ATATCCAGTTAATGGAAGTGACAACCTACGGTTACCCGCATGACAACCTCAACCTGGTGCTCGGTTCTTATGGTTACGATATCGGTGCGAGCCTTTTTATCAATCCAAAAAAACATGTTAATTAATAAAGTAAAATTTATGCAAAACCAAAAGATTATAACCAGGAATTATTTAAAAATTGCATAAAAAAGCATGGTTAGAAACCGGGGTTATCAATACTGAATAGGAGCAGCAGCCTTGCGGCAGGTATGGCTGTTGCCGTACTGACTGGCCTGTGGATAGACAGTGAAGTGTCCTTCTTTCAGCATTCCTTCAGGTCAATACCCTCACCGTTATCCCTGATTGCTATTTTCCTGATGCCAGGAATCCATTCAGCCTGTTAAAAAAAGCATCCCCTTTATTGCAATTCAAAAAGAACACATACCCATATTTCCGTTCTTTGTAAAACACGGCGTGTGACTCAAAGTTGCCATTTGACCCTGCATGATCGTACCGGGTCCCGTAAGGCGTTTCGGCGATACCTATTCCCAAGCCCCAGGCGGTATCCTGGTATACCCTGAAAAGAAAATTGTCTTTTGGCACGGAAACCTGCGGCCGCAGCATCTCGGCAAGGCTTGTACCCGTCAGGCCTTTACCGTTCATCAGCGCGATCAAAAAACGGGCATAGCTTACCGCCTCGGTATGTAAACCCGCCGCAGGATTAAACCACGAAGAATCCCAGCCCGGAAAAGTATTGGGCCAGGAGTAGCCATTTCCACTCTCATCATTACCCCATACCCGGCCTTCCGCATGGCCAAAGGGCTTACCATTCTCATGCCCGGAGACTTTATGAGCGCTGATATAAGCGTTGCCCGTGTACCATGCATGTTGCATCTTCAACTGCTCTGCAACCTCCTGTTGGAAAAGCGGGTCGAGGGTCTGTAGTGTTCTATGGTTTAAAAAAGCCACCGTTTTAGCCAGGTACACATAGCCCTCCCCGGAATAGCTAAATTGGGACCCGGGCCTGAACTTGATATACAGGGCATTATCTTTTACATGAAGGCTGGTGTCAGCCTTGTTAAAATACCTCCAATTGGGGAAACCGCTTTGGTGGCTCAATACAATACGTGCTGTTATCAGTTTATAGCGTTCATCATTTTCGATATCGGGATAGGGCATGTACCTGTACAGCGGCGTGTCAAGATTCAGCAGGCCTTTGTCTACCATCTTCATCACGAAGTAGGCGAACAGCGGTTTTGAAAGGGAGGCTGCTTCAAAAATAGAGCTGTCGTTAACAGCTTGTTTTGTCTCAACACTGGTTATACCTAATGAACGGTGATAGACTATCCTGCCATTATTAATAATAGCAATGGATATACCCGGTATGTTAAGGGAGTCCATCTGTTTTTTTACAAAGAGATCTATATCCTCCCGGCTTATGTTCTTGCCGCTTAACGTTTTTACCTGTGCCTGACCTGCAACAGTAAAAAACACGAAAGCAACAATACATATCCACCGCTGTACCATCGTTTCAATTGATTTTCTTTTATTTTTCATTAGGCTAATACTTTACATGAATGATTGATTGTTCAAAGTCGCTCCAATACAAATACCAAACAAGTATCTTATTGTATATCAATAATTTAAAAAAGACAGCAAACTACTAACGCGTTCGTTTTTGATACATCAAGTGTGCGGATATGAAAGTGGACGAATCAATAGGATGATTACCTATGAATAAAGTGTATGATAGACTGTGAATAATGACAGACAAGACTCCGATAATAATTTTTTTCAAAACCGATAGTACCACCACCCAAAAAGTTCGACTTCCTTTATAAACGAACTTAAATTGGATACAGACGAACTTAAGGTCCTGCTCGAAAAATACCGGCAGGGTATGTGCACGGAAACCGAAGGACAACTTATTGAGGACTGGCTTTCAACTTTAATGGAGGCGGATGAGGTCCATCTGGATAATGCTTTTATAGAAGATCAGCTCAAGGCAGTCAAAAACCAGGTCGACGTGGAGATTGTTGCCATACCGGTTATCGGTCACCGAAGAAATTATCGCTGGCTGGCCGTCGCGGCGTCAGTGACGGTGGTGTGTGCTTCGGCAGCAATTTGGGGGATCCATGTTAAAAAACATGCTGGTGATGGTCTTGCACAGCAAAAAGGCATAAGCAGCCGCGTCAGCAACGGCTGGGTGTATGTGCAAACGCAAAAAGGTATAACCGATAAGATTAAGCTTACTGATGGGAGCTTAATCACACTTGATGCCTCCAGCACACTTCGGTACCCGGTAAAGTTCAGCAATCATAAGCGCCCTATTTACCTGGACGAAGGCGAAGCGCTTTTTGAGGTAGCTAAAGACAAAACCAGTCCCTTTACAGTGTATACGCCTAAGTTCGCTACCACGGCGCTTGGTACAGCCTTTAATATCCGCAGCTACGCCAAAGAAAACAAGGTATCTATTTCGCTGCTGCATGGAAAGATAAAGGTTGAAGATCTGCATCCGGCACGCAAATCGGAGAGTCCCAAAATTTTACTGCCGCATCAGCAAATGGTGCTTAATAAACAATCGGGCATTTTATTTAAAAATAGTTTCGTCGACGAGACACCGATCATTTCCTGGAAGGACGGCGTACTGTCATTCCGCGATGCCACTATGGACCAGGTGCTCAATTCCATCGAGAACCGTTTTAATGTTGTTATAAAAAACAACAGCAGCCGCTTAAGTTGGAGCTACACCGGCACTTTTACGGCCCAGTCGCTCAACGATGTACTCAAAACGGTCTGCCTTACCGAGGGAATATCTTCATACACCATAGTAAACAATAACATCACACTTAACTAACATTAAATATGAAAATCACTTTACAATTCTTAAAGCTTTGTTGCATGGCGGCGCTGCTGGCGCCGATGGGTAGTATGGCCCAGCAATCAACAGCGATGGCCGACAGTGAAGTCAATGCCAAATTGACCATGAATGTGGTAAAAAAACCATTAGAGAATGTGCTGGCGAGCGTTGGCAAACAAACCGGTTTAGGCGTACATTACGACCGGAGTGAGATCAACAGCGAAAAGCTGGTATCTATCACCTGCAAAAATTTGCCGGTAAAGCAGGTGCTTGCAGAGATAACCGATCAAACCGGGCTTCATTTTTCTGTGTACAAAAATAACCTGATCGTAACAGGCGGTTCCGCCCCCACGGCGTCCCCCGATCAGCAAAGTACGGCAGTAGTTCAGAAAATAACCGGAACCGTAATTGATTCAACCGGCATGCCGCTGATCGGGGTAAGCGTGACAATAAAAGGAACAACTAATGGCGGACAAACCGACGTTAACGGCCAATTCAGCATCAATGCAAATCCTGGTGATGTTTTGGTGTTTACCTATATCGGTTACGTAACCAAAGAAGTAACGGTAGGAAACGAAACGACGCTTAAAGTAACCATGAAAGCCTCGGCAAATGCACTTAGCGAGGTAGTGGTAACTGCACTGGGTATCACCAAAAGCGCGGCTTCACTCAGCTACGACCAACAGACAGTATCGGGCAAAGAGCTTGAGGTAGCAAAAGACCCCAGCTTTGTGAACAGCCTGGACGGTAAGGTATCGGGCCTGCAGATCACCTCGAGTTCGTCGGGGGCGGGTGGATCAACCAAAGTTGTTTTGCGCGGTAACAAGTCTATCTACGGCAGCAGCAATGTGCTGTATGTGGTTGACGGCGTTCCGCTCAACTCACTAACCAGTACACAGCCTACCGGTGTCTTCTCCTACGGCGCAGATGGAGGCGACGGTATTTCGAACATCAACCCGGATGATATTGAAAGCATTAGCGTGCTGAAAGGCGCATCCGCCTCGGCTCTTTATGGCAGCGCGGCTGAAAACGGCGTGATCCTGATCACCACCAAAAAAGGCAAAGCCGGCAAAGCTACGCTTACCTTCACTTCCAACACCACTTTTGACAGGCCCGTATTATTACCGAAGCTGCAGGATGAATACGCACGGGGCGATAACGATACCACCAATAATACATCAATAAACTCATACGGTGCACGACAAGCTGCGGGCAGCCCGAATTTAAACCCGGCCGATTACTTTAAAACCGGCGTTACTACAGCCAACTCATTTACTTTGAGCACCGGTACCGAAAAAAATCAAACCTATATTTCATTTGCCAATACGCATGCTAACGGTATCGACCCGGGCAATACGTTTGACCGCGATAACATCACCGTGCGTAATACCGCCAAATTGCTGGATGACAAGTTGACCCTGGATATCAGCGGCAGCTACATTTGGCAAAATACCAATGACCGCCCTATATCGGGTACCTATTTTAACGCCCTCACCAGCGTTTACCTTTTCCCGAGGGGCACCGATTTTAACCAATATAAAAATTACGAGTCGTATGATCCGACAAGGAATATCGACCTGCCCAACTGGATCACTCCTTATACTAATAGCGGCTCCGGCGGCGACGACCCGCAGAACCCTTACTGGGTGCAATATAAAAACCCTACCGCGCAGGGCTTAAACCGTTTGCTGGCATCGGTAACTGCTAAATATGACCTGAACAGCTGGCTGAACCTGCAGGGCCGCGTAAAATTGGATAAAGCCGATCTGGCCAGCAGCCAGGAATTGTATGCAGGCACCACGCTTTTGCTTGCCAACCCGGCCGGCGGTTATAACTACAGTTCAAACGGGCAGAACCAGGTTTATGCCGACCTTTTACTGAATGCCAACAAACAACTGTCGAGCGATTTCAGCATCAACGGTACCCTGGGTGTAAGCATACAGGATAATCAAAACAGCTCGCTGGGCTTTGGCGGCCGTTTGGGAAATATCGATAACTACTTTAATGTAACCAACGTTATCCTTACTAATGGCGACCCATTCAATCAAACCAACAAAACCGAAGCGCAAACCCAATCTGCATTTGCAAGCGTTGATTTTGGCTATAAAAAGTTTTTATACCTGGACGTAACCGGCCGTAATGACTGGTCGTCGGCACTGGCTTATACCTTAAATAGCAGTAACGATTCATTCTTTTATCCTTCGGTTGGTTTAAGCGATGTGCTGAGCAGCATGTTCAAAATGCCCGACGCTATCAGCTATGCTAAATTGCGGGCATCCTATACCATTGTAGGTAACAGCATTCCGGCATTTGTGAGCACGCCCGCGCAGTATACGCTAAGCAGTGGCTTCCTTAACCTCAATCTTACCAAGCCGCTTGGTAACCTGAAGCCTGAGTTGACCCACTCGTTTGAAATTGGTACCGAATGGCGTTTTGTTAACGACCATATTACTTTGGACGCGACTTATTACCACACCAATACTTACAACCAGTTGTTCAACGTTCCAACCACAACGGCTTCAGGTGGTTATGCCAGCCAGTACATAAACGGGGGCAACGTGATGAATGAAGGCTTTGAAGGTGATTTGGGTTACAATGGGCACATCAGCAAGGATTTTAGCTGGAATACTAACTTTACATTCTCATATAACCATAACAAGGTAATTGCGTTATACACAGATAACACAGCAAATCCGCCAAACGTTATACAAGAATTCACTTTCAACAACTCATTTAATGCTTATGGCCTTGAAGCCCGCGTTGGCAAGCCGTTTGGTGAAATTTATGTGAACGATTTTCAACGCGATGCAAGCGGCAATATTGTTGTAAACAACGGGCTGCCGCAGCTGATCAATAATTTCCAAGATTTTAAGGACGCAGGTAATGCCAACCCTAACTGGATACTCGGCTGGACAAATACCTTCCGCCTGCAGCAGTTCGACCTGGCGTTTACCGTGGACGGGCGCTTTGGCGGCGTAGTTGTTGATATGACGGATGCTTATCTCGATCAGTATGGCGTTTCACAGGCTTCGGCTACCGCGCGCGACCAGGGCGGTGTTTTAGTTAATGGCGCCCGGATGGATGCGCAAACCTATTATTCGGTTGCGGGCGGCCGCGAAGGCGCTTTGTCCAATTACGTATACTCAGCTACGAACGTTCGTTTACGCGAGGCCTCCGTGGGTTATACCTTCCCGGGCGCGGTGTTTAATAACAAGATCAGCAGCCTGCGGATAGCGTTTACCGGTCGTAACCTGTTCTTCTTCTACCTGAAGGCGCCTTACGATCCGGAAACAACACTTTCAACCGACAATACGCTGCAGGGTCTCGACTTGTTCGGCCAGCCCAGCACACGTTCGTTAGGCTTTAACATATCAGCCAAATTTTAAAAACAGATAAAAATATCAAATATGAAAACGATATATAAAACACGCTGGATTTTACTGGCTGGCATATTGGGCCTGCTTGTAATAAGCTCCTGCACCAAGGAATTTCAAAACTATAACACCGATCCGAGTAAGGTAACCAAACAGCAGGCGGAGGGCGATTTCCAATATATTGGCAGCTTTTTCCCCGACATGGAGCAAAATATTTTTAGCACGGTCGACTATATCTACCAGATACAGCAAAACCTGAATGCGGATATTTTTTCGGGATATATGATGTCGCCCGATGATGGTTTCGGCCCGAACAATACCAATTATTTTATGCGCAGCGACTGGAACGCGCAGGCATTCGACCTGGGCAACCAGCACATCATGAACAATTGGAAGCAAGTTAAGAATTACGCGCGGCCGCAAGATCAGCATTTTGTGGCAATAGCCTTAATACTTAAAGTGGAAGCGATGCACCGCATTACCGACTTGTACGGCCCGATCCCCTATTCGCAGTATGGAACGAATAACTTTTTTGTTCCTTATGACAGCCAGCAGGCCATTTACACCCGTTTTTTTGCGGAACTGGACACCGCTGTAACTACGCTGAGCGCGTATGTAAAGGCGAACCCGGGAGTTAAGCCATTTAAGCCTTATGACCTGGTTTACGGAGGAGATTATACCGAATGGCTTAAATTTGCCAATACCCTGCGCCTGCGTTTAGCAATGCGTATTGTATACGCCGATGCGCAAACTGCGCAAGCTCAGGCCGAGAAAGCGGTAGCTGACCCTAACGGGTTGCTGAGCGCCGCCACAGATGACGCCTACATTAACATGGTGAATGGGGTTACTTATCAAAACCCGCTGTGGAACATCACCAACGCGTACGGTGACGTAAGCATGTCGGCCGCTATGAAGTCGATCATCGAAGGATATAAGGATACGAGAGAAACAGCCTACTTTGATATTTCAGCCTATGATGGAAAATATGAAGGTATACGGCAGGGGCAAAATATTACCACCCCGGTTTATGCGGGCTTTTCATTGCTGAATGTAAACGCAACTACGCCGTTACGCATTTTTGCTGCATCCGAAAGCTATTTTCTGAGGGCCGAGGGTGCATTGCGCGGATGGAACATGGGCGGCGGAACCGCGCAATCGTTCTATGAAGAAGGTGTGGCTTTGGCGTTTAAAGAGCAAAGCCTGGCTATGCCGCCGGGATATCTAACCGATAATACCGATGTCGCGGCACCCTATGTGGACCCTACGAACAGCAGCAATAATGTGCCGGCCGGTTCGCCGTACCTGAACAATATTACCATTGCCTGGAATGCCGGCGACACCTTTGAGCATAACCTGCAAAGGATTATCACCCAAAAATGGATAGCGATATACCCGGACGGCCAGGAAGCCTGGTCGGACTTCAGAAGGACCGGCTATCCGAAATTATTCCCTGTAGTAGTTAATAACAGCGGCGGCAGTATTATTACAGCCGACTTTGTAAAGCGCATCCCTTTTGCGGCTGATGAAGACCAGAATAATCCAAAAGGAGTAGCTACCGGCGTTACCGCACTTGGCGGCCCTGATAACGGAGGCACCAGGCTATGGTGGGATAAAAACCCGCTGGTGCCGTAGTAGTGTCAAGTCAAAAGTCTTTAGTCGAAAGTCAATTTTGTTTATTTTTTCACTTATGACTTAAGACTTTCGACTAAAGACTTAATTACCTATGCAGCCGCGCCGCTTTTTTGTGGCGCGGCTTTTTTTCGAAAAAAAAGCGGGCAGCTCCTATTTGAATTGCCCGCTTTTCGCTGGTAGATAGATTATCAGCTAAACATTACATGTGAACTGCCATCTCTTTCATGGCTTCATCCAAATCTAATTGAAGGCCCTTCGCAACCGCCATTCCGAGTCCTATATCCGCCCGGAACCAGTGGCAAAGCTGCCGGTTGACGATCAGTTCGCGCTTTGGCCCTTCAATGCCGCTCATCGCGCCGGCGATGTTTTTGATCAGCTCCTGTTTTTCATCACTGCTCATCAGCCGGTATAAATTGCCAGGTTGAGTATAATGGTCGTTTTCGCCCTCGGCATTGCGGTCGTACCAGTCAGCTACCCTGGCGCCGGTATCCCATGACGGCTCTTTATAGCTTTCGTCAGCCACAATATTGTCAAAGCTATTGGGGAAATAGTTGGGTGCAGAGCCGTGGTTACCATCCACGCGCATTTGCCCGTCGCGCTCATAATTATTTACAGCAAAAGGGCAGCGGTTTACCGGAATCTGCTCGTAATTACCGCCCAGGCGATGACGATGTGCGTCCGGATACGATAATAGCCGCCCCTGCAGCATTTTATCCGGCGAATAGCCTATCCCATCCACCACATGCGCCGGCGCGAATGCCGACTGCTCCACATGGGCAAAATAGTTGTCCGGGTTTTCATTTAATTCCAATATGCCGACGTCGATCAGCGGAAAATCGCCGTGCGGCCATACTTTAGTCAGGTCGAACGGGTTCCAGCGGTAATCTTTGGCGTCCTCTTCGGTCATTACCTGTATTTTCAGCGCCCATTTCGGGAAGTCGCCGTTATCGATGGCATGCAACAGGTCGTGCTGGGCAAAATCCGGGTCGATACCACGCATGGCGCTGGCTTCTTCGCCGGTAAAGTTTTTAATGCCCTGCATGTTTTTGAAATGGAACTTTACCCAAACGCGCTCGTTTTTTGCGTTGATCATGGAGAAAGTGTGGCTGCCAAAGCCGTCCATATGCCGGTATCCATACGGCGTGCCCCGGCCCGACATCAGGATGGTTACCTGGTGCAGGCTTTCCGGGTTTAGCGACCAAAAGTCCCACATCATCGTCGGGCTTTTGCAATTGGTGTAGGGGTCGCGTTTTTGTGTATGGATAAAATCGCTGAATTTTTTTGGGTCCTTCACAAAAAATACCGGGGTGTTGTTGCCCACCAGGTCCCAGTTGCCTTCTTCGGTATAAAATTTCAGGGCAAAGCCCCGAGGGTCGCGTTCGGTGTCCGCTGAACCTTTTTCGCCACCAACGGTTGAAAAACGCAGGAAGACCCTGGTTTCCTTACCAATGGCATTAAACAATTTGGCGCGGGTATATTTGCTGATATCGTGGGTAACGGTGAATGTACCATATGCGCCAGATCCTTTTGCATGCACTACCCGCTCGGGTATCCGCTCACGGTTAAAATGAGCCATTTTTTCGTGCAAAATAAAGTCCTGCAGCAATATCGGGCCGCGTGGCCCAACGGTCATCGAGTTTTCATTCTCGGCATAGGGGATACCTGATGCGGTGGTTAGCTTTTTCTTATTGGTTTCCATGGCAGTTAGTTTGGTTGATTCAAAATTCTAAAAAAATATCTAATAGAAAAAATCAATAATTACTATATTTGAATAGAGAGAATCTATAGGAAGAGAATTTTTAACACAGAGATCACTAAGAAGGCACAGAGGCCGCAAAGCCTTAATAGTTTGTGAATTTCTTTTTTTCTCTGTGTTCTCCGCGCCTTCTTAGTGATCTCCGTGGTAAATTTTTATCTGAGACTAACCCGTATAAAAAGATATGACCATAACCCAACTCGAATACGTCGTCGCCGTGGATACTTACCGCAGTTTTGTATCAGCAGCCGATAAATGCTTTGTTACCCAGCCCACCCTGAGCATGCAGATACAAAAATTGGAAGACACGCTGGGCGCCAAAATATTCGACCGCAGCAAACAACCGGTTATCCCTACGGAGATCGGCAGCGAGATCATCGCCCAGGCAAGGGTGATGCTGTCCGAGGCGGAGAAGATCAAAGAAATTATCAGCGACCGCCAGCGCGAACTATCCGGCGAGCTGAAAGTTGGCATCATTCCAACCGTCGCCCCGTATATCCTGCCAAAAATACTGCATGGATTTATAGAAAAATATCCGCAGGTAAAGCTCATCGTGTCAGAGCAGACGACCGAACAGATCATCCAGGAACTAAAACTGGGCATGATTGATTGCGGGATACTATCCACACCCCTGCATGAAAGCAGTTTGACGGAAATCCCGGTTTTCTATGAAAACTTTGTGGCTTATGTCTCCAAAAATAGCAAGCTCTCCAAAAAGAAAAGCATCAGCCCGGAAGATATCGACATGGAAGAGATCTGGATCCTAAATGAGGGCCACTGCATGCGCGAACAGGTGCTCAACATTTGCCAGCGCCGCAAAGCCACACAGGGATTTAAACATTTTGAATACAATACCGGCAGCGTAGAAACCCTTAAACGCATGGTGGACCAAAACAACGGCGCAACCATCCTGCCTGAACTCGCCCTGGCCGACCTGAGCGATAAGCAACTGGATAAGGTGCGCTATTTTAAATCCCCCGAACCGGCGAGGGAAGTAAGCGTGGTGATCCAGCGCAACTTTTTAAAGCGCCGGATGATAGAAGCGCTGAAAAACGAGATCCTGGAGTTTTTGCCTAAACGGATGAAAAGCAGGAAGAAAAAGGATGTAGTAGATATTTAAATTATAAATAGCCTGATGGAAACAGGGAACACGTCGTCGCAGGAAGGTTTTGATCACGATCTTTCAAACCTGCCGGCCGGAATCAAAATTTTTTTATTCAAACAGAAAAACGGTCAGGGGCCTGCGCGTTGCAGCTGTCTTTCTTGGTATAGCCATATTGCTGCCGGTTTGCTTTCCGCATGAATTATGGGCGTATTTCTTTTGCCTTTTTATCGCTGTGGCTACGATTATCATTGGCTCGGGCATATACAGAAAATACAAAAACAAGCAGCCTCAAATCATCATTAGCGACGGCGGTATCATTACAACAACCACTCCCTTCTGCTCGTGGAAAGATATTTCAGGCGAAGATGCTGTGGAGATTAATGAAGGGAAGTCAAAGGGATACTACTTGATCTACAACTATCCTTACGGCCATGCAAAACATCCGCTATCATTCCTGGATACTGATCGTGGTGAGCTTTCCGCGATATTAAAAGTTTATAGAGGCCGGAACCTGCAGCAGGATAGCGTCAAAGCGCATAGCTAAATTTGCGGCCCGGCGCCAGGTAAAATTAAACTGCAGCCGCCGGCAAAATATTAAAGTCGGACAAAGAACTGTTTTACTGTTTGAAACCTGTTCCATTTAAATTGAGATCATGAAATCGGTAATTATCACAGGTACCAGTAAAGGCATAGGCCTTGAAACGGCGCTGGCATTTGCCCGGGCAGGGTATAAAGTTTTTGCCACTATGCGTAATCCGGATAAGGCGGCTGATTTTAAGCAAACAATTAGGGATGAAGGTTTGGCTGTAGTTATTTCCGCAATGGATGTTGACGATGATGAATCCGTAACCAACGGTATAGGCGGTATCATCCGGGAAAACGGCCCGGTAGATGTGTTGGTAAACAATGCCGGTATTGAATACCACGGCTCGATTGAAGAAGTGCCCCTGGCTGATTTTAAAGCTATAATGGAGACCAATTATTTTGGAGCGGTGCGATGTATCAAAGCAGTACTGCCGCAAATGCGCGGGTGCCGCAATGGCTGCATTATTAATGTTACTTCCATTGCCGGGAAGATCGCAAATACCCCGCTGGGCCCTTATTCAGCAAGCAAGTTTGCCCTCGAGGCGGTGAGCGAAGCGTTGGCGCAGGAAGTAAAGCCGTTCAATATCAGGGTGGCAATAGTTGAGCCGGGTATCATCGATACCAAAATGGCCAGGGACATAACGACGGGTGGAAAATCCATTTATCCGCAGGTGAACCGCTTTGGCGGCATTTTTGAAGCTTCGCTAAAAACGCCGACACCACCTGCACTGGTGGCAGAGAAGATTCTTGAAATAGCGGATGGCGGAACCTGGCAACTAAGGCACCCCGTAGGCCCGGACGCCCTACCCACACTGGGCTGGCGCGTCAAAATGAACGACGAAGAATGGGTGAATTTTCACGCCGCCAGCGATGAGCAATGGTATAAAGCTGTAGGGCTGGATTTTGAAGCGGATGACCTGCAGAGAGAATAAGAAATATATAATCCGATTATGAGCTTTAAATGTGAAATTTGTGGAGAGGTACACGATGAGTGGCCGGCCCTTACGTTTGATTCCCCATTAAACTACAGCCAGTTAAATGAGGAGGAAAAAAATACCACTGCAGAATTAACCTCTGATTTTTGCATTATTAAATGTGAAAACCAAACCGATAGATTCATCCGTTGTACTTTGACCCAAAAAGTAAATGGTCATAGTGCTGGTTTGGACTATGGTATCTGGATTTCATTGAGCCAGAAGAGCTTTGATGATTATCGGGAAAACTTCGACAACGAAAATCACGAAACCGGTTATTTTGGATACCTATGCAATGATATACCGGGCTATCCGAGCACGCTCAATATTTACACAAATGTTTATACTCAAAAGGGCGATCGTCGGCCAATAGTCATACCACAAAAAACGTTTGCCCATCCTTTTGTCACTGATTACTATAACGGAATAAGTAAAATCGAAGCTGAGAAGAGAATCCATGGTATGTAACGTTTGACCGCATTTCGTAAGTGTTTCTCCAGGTGCCTGACGGGGGGGTGCAGCACTCTTTTGTCTATTAGCTGCTGTAAGTGTTCACGAAAAACCCAAAAAACGTACAGATTTTGAGAATTGCAATTTTTAACTTGTTAAAAACCAACGCTTTTCGTTGCCTTTTAAGGGGTGTATGTGTGCAAAACGTGAACACTTTAACAGCTCTTTGAAGGCTGTCCTCTGTAACTTTAAAAGTGATGGGCCGCAATCGAGATACCGACTTTGGCATTCAAATAAATCCGAAATCGAACATCCGAAATCCGAAATCAAATAAAACCGTACTTTTGCCATATGGCCAGTATCCAATCCTTTGCAAATAACCCCTACCAGGAAAACACCTATACTTTATACGACGAAACCGGCGAATGCGTAATCATCGATCCGGGTATGGAAACCGGGCACGAACAAAACGCCGTAGTGAATTTTATCCGCGAAAAAGGGCTGAAACCGGTGCTGCTCCTCAATACGCATTGCCATATCGACCATGTGCTGGGCAATAAATTCATTTTTGATCAGTACGGCTTAAAACCGAAATTCCATGAGGGTGAGCTGCCATTGTTGGAAGCGGTGATCGCCTATGCGCCGTCGATGGGCTTCCGTTACGACCCATCGCCCGTACCGGATGAATTTTTGCCCGAAGAAGGCAGCATCCATTTTGGGAATTCGGAATTGAAATTAATTTTCGCGCCCGGCCATTCCCCTGCGCATTTGTGCTTTTATGATGTAAAAGACAATCTGCTGGTAGGCGGAGACGTTTTATTCCGCGGCAGCATCGGCCGTACCGACCTGCCCGGCGGCAATTTTAGCCAACTGATTGACAATATCGAGCAAAAACTTTTTGCCCTGCCCGATGATTGCACCGTTTACCCCGGTCACGGCCAACCAACAACCATCGGCTACGAAAAACAAACCAACCCATTTTTAACCTGATCGATAGTCCAACTAAATTAACAACTCACTAATTCACTAACTCACTAATTCACTAATTGAACACCTCCGTCTACATAGCCAAAAGGTACCTGTTCTCGCGCAAAAAAATGCACGCTATCAATATCATTTCAGGTATTTCGATGGCGGGGGTATTGATCGGCAGCGCGGCGTTTATCATTATTTTATCGGGGTTCAATGGTTTGGAGCAGACCATACTTTCGCTTTACAGCAATTTTAGCCCCGAGATCAGGATTGAACCCAAGCTTGGCAAAACATTCAACCCAAATACGCCCTATTTTAACGCGCTCCGGCACGATCCGAAAGTTTTTTCGATTACTGAGACACTGCAGGAAAAAGCGCTGATACGTTATAACGAAAAACCTTTTGTAGGTACGATAGAAGGTGTTAGCGACGATTTTTTGAAAAACCCGCTGCTCGACAGTATTATGCAGGCAGGCTCATTTACCTTGCATTCCGAGGGGGACAGTTACGCCGTGATCGGCTCGGAAGTGCAAAACGACCTGAGTATTAATGTGCACGACCATTTGTTGCCCATGGAAATTTACACGCCAAAACGCACATTAAACAGCGCCGACCCCTTAAGCGAGTTTAACGTACGATCAATCACCCCCGCCGGGGTTTTTGCAGTTGGCGAGGATTATGATAAAACTGTAGTAGCCCCCCTTAGCTTTGTGCGTGAACTACTCGACCAGCCGGTAAACGTGTCCGCGCTGGACATCAACTACAAGGCCGGGACGGATATTGACGCCGCTCAACAGGCCATAAAGGACAAGATTGGCAGCAACTATACGGTTAAAAATCGCACGCAGCAAAATACCGAGCTTTATAAAACATTAAACTACGAACACTGGTTTATATTTATGATCCTGATATTTGTATTAATTATTGCAATATTTAATATTATTGGCTCGTTAACCATGCTGGTGATCGATAAGCGTAAGGACATTGCCATTTTAACCAGCCTGGGCGCAGGAAAAAGGCTGATACAAGGTATCTTCTTTTTTGAAGGGATGATGATATCAGCCATCGGTTGTATTGCCGGTATCGTTTTCGGGCTCGTATTTTGTATATTGCAACAGCGTTACGGATGGATAAAGATGGGCTCGAAGATGTCGGTCATCGATGCTTACCCCGTTTCGCTCCGGTTCAGCGACTTTGTGCTGGTGTTTTTAACAGTTTGCACAGTTGCCATTATTGCATCGGGCATCAGCGCCCGGCTAAGCATCAAAGGCCTGAACGATATTAAACAGGATCTGTAATTTTATTTTATGCGACGTAGTTTTACCTGGTATTTAATCGTATTTATAGTTATAGGCGCATATTCCTGTAAAAGCAATAACGGCACCAAATCCGGGAACGTAGTATTTAAAGGTGTTTACAGTTTCGGGCCCGAGATGAAGACATTTACGGAGTGTAACAGCGGACAGGAATATTGGGTTACCGACAGCTGCAAGCAGCTGGAACTGCAATATACACAGCTGAAGTTTGAAAAACCTTACGAGCCGGTGTACATCGAGGTTGAAGGCGTTAAGGTCCGTTCGGGCAAGGACGGCCTCGGGTCGGAATATGACAGTACGCTGGTTGTAAATAAACTGATCAAAATTACGAAAGAGATACCGCAGGATTTGTGCAATTGAGCCGAAAGCAGAAAGACCAAAGCTGAAAGCTTTTTTAATGATAAGATTAGAAAATGCCGCTAAATAATCCCTCAAAATTTTTAGCTTTGGGCTTTTCGCTCCCGATAGCTATCGGGATACCTTTCAGCTAAAAGAAAAACATGGAATCAAAACGACAACAGAAATTCGCGGGTGTGATACAGCAGGATCTTGCGGCCATATTTCAGCGCGAGGGTATGAATTATTTGCCGAACACGCTGATAACAATTACCAAAGTAAGAGTTACCCCCGATTTGGCTATCGCAAGGATATTTTTAAGCTTTTTTAATAACCAGAACCCGCAGCAGGCCTTGCAAAATATTAAGCTGCACGCCAACGAGATACGCTACAAACTGGGGGCAAGGATAAAAGACCAGGTACGGATAATTCCGCAGCTGGAGTTTTTTATAGATGATACCAGCGACTATGTGGAGCGCATGGATAAACTGTTTGAAAAGATAAGCAAAGAAGACCGCCAACCCGAAACTGAATAAATTACGATGAGTGCATCGCACCTGTTAGCTGCTTTTGTAAAAGATCACCGCCAGGCCGTTGGCCAGGTGGTTGATTTTAATGCCGATACCGACCGCCTTTACCAATTCGACCTTACCATAGGCAACAAAGACCTGGATGCAGCTACCATTGCCGATACCGAACGGTTTAGCCGCTGGATAAATGAAAAACTAGCCGCCAATAATTGCCGGTTTGGCTTTGGCGGTTATATGGAAAACCGGAATATTTATGCCCATAGCCCGCTTTTTAATGAAGGCCCCGTTCCGCGCCGGCATCACTTAGGCGTTGATATATGGGCCAAAGCCGGGACACCGATCAACAGCCCGCTGAAAGGCAAAGTGCACAGCTTTAAAGACAATAATAACTTTGGCGATTATGGGCCGACCGTTATATTGGAGCACGACCTTGACGGCCTGAAATTACATACCCTTTATGGTCACTTAAGCCGCGAAAGTTTGAATGGGCTAAGCGTTGGCAAAACCATTGAACCCGGTGAGCAGATCGGCGCCCTGGGCGAAATTACCGAGAATGGCCACTGGCCCCCGCACCTGCACTTTCAATTGATTTTCGACCTTGAAGGCAAGCAGGGAGATTACCCCGGTGTTTGCAGTTTGGACGAAAAGGAAAAATACCGCAAAAACATTCCCGATCCGCAGCTGATACTGCAATTCCCGAAAGCGGTTAATGCTTAGAACCCGTATAAATTCTAAAAAAGGCCGTAGACGCAATATCTTGCGTCTCGGAACGAAATGCTGGCATTTTAGGCAATTTTAGCTTTTCGCCGGGTCAGAGACGCAAAATATTGCGTCTCCTATGATGAAATAAAGCCGATTAGCAGGTAACTATCTCTTGAAAGAGGTGTAATAGATTACATAAAGTTATAATTTAAAAATGATTTATCCAAAGCGCGGCCAAG
>Ga0210389_10001880_pt1 | contig 16804 bp, 10 predicted proteins | sample IncBWH28OmetaG_FD_160127 | JGI IMG/M metagenome (GOLD analysis project Ga0210389, IMG submission 160127) | Forest soil microbial communities from Barre Woods Harvard Forest LTER site, Petersham, Massachusetts, United States - Inc-BW-H-28-O ...
ATGAAAATATGCTCCAATCGGAAGGCGTCTCGCCAACTCCAGTTGAGTAAGTGATTCATGCTGCCATCTGGTTAAACTTAATTTCTAAACGTTCAGACTGCAGCTTTCAGTATTTGTTCTGTGATCGGTGAGAAAGTAACCGGCTGATCGGCGTTATTAACGTTTGTCTCGCAGGACGATCTCGGCTCAGAAATCCGCAGTCTCAGGATCAGGGCCAATCCGTCCATCCTTGCGATCCAGGGCAGCGATCATCGCTAGATCATCGGCATCCAACGAAAAATCGGACACATCGAAGTTTTCGCGGATGCGCGACGGCGTCACCGATTTCGGAATCACAATGTAACCACGATCGAGATGCCACCGAATGACAACTTGGGCTGGCGTTCTGCCATGCTTTTGGGCCAATGCTTTGAGCGTTGGGTTTTCAAGCAAGGTACCCTGACCGAGCGGACTCCACGATTCAGTCGTGATTCCCTGCTCCGTATGGTAAGCCGCCAGTTCTTTCTGTTGAAACCGTGGATGCAACTCAATCTGGTTGACTGATGGTGCTACGCCCGTCGCATCGATAATTCGTTTGAGGTGCGAGACCGTAAAATTGGATACTCCAACCGTTTTTGCTCGTCCCTCTTCCTTCAGCTCTACCAGTGCTTTCCAGGCCTCCAGATATGCGTTTTGACGCGGCTTCGGCCAATGAATCAAATAAAGATCTACCTGGTCGAGGCCAAGCCGGCTAAGACTTTCGTTCAGTGCGCCGCGCGCATTGGCGTGCTGGTCGTTCCAAAGTTTCGTTGTAATAAATAATTCGGTCCGCTGCACCGGGCTGGCCGCGATTGCCTTTCCGACGCCGATTTCATTGCCATAGATCGCAGCCGTATCGATGGACCGATATCCAGTCGAGATGGCGGTTCCGACCACTTTTGCTGCTTCCTCATTTGGCACCTGCCAGACGCCGAAGCCAAGTTGGGGAATTACGTTGCCGTCATTAAGGCTAATGGTTGGTTGGGTAGACATATAATGGTTGGTTCTGTTCCTTTTCTACTATCTTCTTTTCGGACAGCACCGTCGGCCTTGCGGCCCTTATAAAATAATTATCATTTTTTATGCCCTATCACGAAAACTGATGTTTGTAGTGAGTTGGATATCTTTGAGCGTCTCCTGGTTACCGATTCAGCTCATCACAATCGGGAGCAACTCCCAGCCAATCGCCCACTTGCGGTCGAGGACGAGCCAAAAGATGCCCATGCCGAATTGGTAGCTTGCAGGCACGACGGAGGCGCCACGGTCTGTTGGTAATTGGCCGCGCCCAGAATGAAACATCAGTTTTAGTGATAGTAAATCATCAAAAGGGTCTGGATGCTAGGCGTGAAGTACCCTGTTCGCCTGCTATCCTCCCTTGGCGTGTCGAAAACTTTCCAAGTATTCGCCGTTTTCCGATGTGTCGTCGTTTCAAGGCATGGATGCCCCCCGGGCCGCGGCAAAAAGAGAGTACCATTCTTCGCGGCTCAGAGAAACGGAAAGAGATTTGACACATGACCGCAATCGATCGGGGCGCGTCGTTCCCAACACGGGCTGGATCTTCGCCGGGTGTTTGAGCAGCCAGGCCAGCAGGATGGCTTCAGCGGTGGTTTCGTGACTGCGGGCATATTCCTGCACCAGCGCGGCCGTCTTTCGGATGTTTTCGGGTTCACCCTCCAAGTTCCTTGTCAAGGCACCTTGGGCCAGGGGACTCCAGGCTTGGAGCAGAACACGCTTCATCCGACAATATTCCATCGTTCCCTCCCAGCCATCAGGATAGCGGGGAGAACCCTGGTTGAACGAAACGCTAAGCTCGACAAAACCATGGTGCAAAACGTTCATCTCCACCTGGTTGGCCACCAGGGGTTCTGCTAAAAAGGACTGGAGATATTCCATTTGGAATCGGCCTTGGTTTGCAACCCCAAAGTAGCGGACCTTGCCCGCCAGGCGGAGTTTCTGGAAGGCTTCGGCGATTTCCTCTCCCTCCCAAAGGGGGTCCGGACGATGCAGCAAGAGGATCTCCAGGTGGTCGGTACCTAACCGCGCCAGGATCGCATTGACACTTTCCAGGATGTGATCGCGGCTGAAATCGAAGCGTTGCGGCGTTCCCGACGGATCGTTTGCCCAGCGGATCCCGCATTTGGACTGAATGACAATCTTATCCCTCAGGGACGGTCTTTCCTTGAGAGCCCGGCCGAAAATTTCTTCGGCCCTTCCGCGACCATAGATATCGGCATGATCGAAAATATTGGCGCCGATCTCCTCGGCCGTATCCAGGAACTCGCGAGCCTGGCGTTCGTGGTCTTTCGTCAATATGACATCCGCTTCCCAACCACCGCCCAAACCCATACAACCCAAGGCTAGACGGGATACTTCCAGGTCGGTGTGAGGTATTTTTATCATTTCCATCGTTAGATTTCCTTTCCCTTGAGCCTAACGATTACCATCATACCATCAGTCACACTGGATATCTACAGCCCGCAAGAGCGTTTCTTAACTGCCCTACAGAGGGGGACGCCGGCCTATCAAAAAGAATGATGGTCTGCACGAAATTCATCGCAAATTTGCTTGCCGGTCCGTTATCGACCGGGCACCTGGCGCTCGGTCCGGATACCTCCTGGCCGCGGAGGGGGTCGCGGTGGCCGCCTGGGAGGATTTTTCGCGGCGGGTTGGCCAGCGGCAGAATCGGGGCTCTGCCGGCTTCCTTGCCGCAGAGCCTGCTGTATCCGATTGGACCAATCAGCGGCTTCGCTACGAGGAGGCTGTAAAACGCCTCACTATAATAGCTCGATCGAGGCAATCAGAATCACTCTGCCGAATCATTGAAATGAAGCTTACCTCGGTGCTAGCTTTTTCCAGAACTCGAAATTCACAGATACTAAGGACAAAAAATATGAGAGAAAACAAATGCTTCAATACTAATACCTATCTCCGGTTGCTTTTGATCGCCCCCGCCATCGCGCTCTTAGGGCTTAGCGCTTGTTCGACCGCCGACGGAACGGCCAGGCACAATTATAGAGGCGGGTATGCAGATATTCCTCCGCGCGGCTATAACCCAGAGAGCCGGGGTTACGACAGACCATGGCCCTTTGGTCCGGAATCCACTCAACAATGATCAAGGTGAGCAAATCTTCGTGATGAGCGTCGTGGTTGCGGAGCGGATTCGCAAGCTTGAAGACGTTGCCTTGCGGTCGATTGGGGATATCGCCCGGCACAGCGTATGGCCGGGTTCATGGACTCCTGCAAAAAAAATGAAATCTCCGTTGCGTATTCTGTATCTTGAAGATGACCCCAGGGACACAGAACTTGTTCAGGAAACGCTGGCGAGCGACGGTATCGAGTGCCAGGTAACGCGCGTTGAAACCGAGGCTGATTTCATCGCCTCACTCGAACAGGGCGGCTTTGACTTGATTCTCGCAGACTATAGCCTCCCCTCCTTCGACGGGCTGTCTGCCTTGAAGATCGCCCAGCAAGACTGGCCGCATGTGCCCTTGATCTTTGTTTCTGGAACCTTGGGCGAAGAAGTGGCGATTGAAGCGCTCAAGATCGGCGCGACGGATTATGTTTTTAAGACGCGACTGTCCAGGATCGTGCCCTCGGTGCAACGGGCCTTACGGGAAACGGAGGAACGAATCGACCTCACCCGAGCCGAAGAAGGACTGCGAAGAAGTGAAGCTTATTTGGCCGAGGCGCAGAAATTAAGCCACACGGGCAGCTTCGGCTGGGATGTTTCCAGCGGGAAAATTTACTGGTCGCAGGAAACCTTTCGGATCTTTGGATACGACCCACCGACTGAACCCACGTTGGAATTAGTATTTCATCGAATTCATCCGGAAGACAGAGCGCTGGTCCGACAGGTAGTCGATCGCGTTTCACAGGAGAGGAAGGAATTCGATTTTGAGCATCGGTTGCTGATGCCCAATGGATCCGTCAAATATCTCCGAGTGGTGGGTCGTCCCTCGAAAGACGAGTCGGGCAGCTTTGAATTCATGGGAGCGGTCATGGACATCAGCGATTTGAAGCACGCGGAGGAACTGCGAGCGGCCATGGCACGCGACCGGGAACTGTTTGCGCAACAGCGCGCCACCGAGTTGGCCAAAGCAAACGAGGCGCTTCGAAGATGCCTCGATGCGCTTGCCTCAGTGCCAGAATTGGATGATTTCCTTGGGCAAGTGATGGCTGCGATCACGCGGCAGCTGGGTGCGGTCTCTTCTTTGTTGTGGATGCGTAACCACGAGGAACCCACTCTGACGCTGGAACTCCTGTTCCAAGACGGCCGAGTAATGTCTCCAGCCGAGGCGAAATATCCAGAAGAATGGCGATCTCTGTCGCTGGACGAACAACGTGTCGCCATTATTCTAGGCCAGGCAACGACTGTGGCTCGTATTCTCGATCCACACTCGCCAATACCTGAAGCGGTGCGCCTTTATCTACTCGGACTGGGAATAAAGACCTTGTTGATCATACCTTTGACCTTGGGCGGCCAGACGAACGGCGAGTTGAGCTTTCGCTTTACTGAGGATCGCGATTTTGACCCGGAGGAGCTCGAAATCGCGAGAGCCTTAGCAATCCAAGCCAGCTTGGCCATTCATCTGACCCGATTGGCAAAAGGCGCCAGGCAATCTGCGGTCCTGGAAGAGCGCAATCAGCTAGCCGCTGAGATTCACGATGCGCTGGCGCAAAGCTTTACCGCCATCTCGATGCAACTGGGAGTCGCCTGGGAGCAACTAGCGGCAAAGCAAGGCGATCCTCTTCGCCAAATTCAACGGGCCAACGAAATCGCAAAGTTTGGCTTAGCTCAAGCGCGCAGATCCATTCTGAGCCTGCACTCCAGTGCCATCGAGGAATCAGGATTGACGACAAGGTTGCAACGTTTGGTTGAGACCTCCAACGTGGCGGGCCTATTGCGATGTGATTTCCGGTCCGACAGGATACCCGAAGAAAGATTGCCGCCGAGGATCCAACATGAGCTGCTGCGTTTTGCCCGGGAGGCGATCAGCAACGCCGTTCGCCACGCCAAACCTACGGTGGTAAGCGTGACGCTTCGCTGGGAACCGCCTCATCTCATGCTTCAAGTAAAAGATAATGGATCTGGAATCTCCAGTGCCAGCCTGAAGAACAGTGAAGGCTTCGGATTGCGTAACATGCGCACCAGAGCCTCGCAAATCGACGGAAAACTAGATATCCATACTGCCGCCGGTCATGGAACGAGCATCGTTCTGACGGTGCCGATAGACTAACTCGTTTGGATAAGCCCACGCCTATTGGCAATGGCAATAGCTTCGGTTCGACCGATCGCATCTAGCTTGGTCAGGATAGATTTCACGTGACCCTTCACCGTGTTCTCACTGATGTAGAGTACCTGTCCTATCTCTTTATTGCTTCTACCGAGAGCCATCGACTGCAAAACCTGCAGCTCGCGCTCCGAAAGTTCAGGTCGGGCCATGGATTCCGCGAGCTTGGAAGCGATCTCAGGCTGCAGCAAAGATTTTCCGGCGGCAACTTTTCGGATAGCTTCCCGGATCTGCTGGGGATCCGCCCCTTTCACCAGGTAACCTTTGGCTCCGGCCTTTAATACTCGGCGAACATCCCCTTCGCTCTCGTAGGTTGTCATCACGATGATCCGTGGTTTGGGTTCGCCGTGCGACATCAGTTCAGTGATAACCTGCAGGCCATCTTTCTCCGGCATCCGGAGATCGAGCAAGAGAACGTCGGGAGCAAGCTCATGGTAGAGCTCGCAGGTTTCCTTTCCGTCAGCAGCTTCAGCTACGACCTGGATGTCCTTCTCTGATTTCAGAATCGTAACCAGTCCTTCGCGGACGACCGGATGATCGTCGGCGATCAGGACCCGTATAACCTTCGTTACCGATGTAGAAGACGATTTCATGATGGGATCGGCACGGTCAGGACGATGCTCGTTCCATGACCGGCAGCAGTATCGATATCTAATTTTCCGTCGATTTGCGAGGCTCTTGTGCGCATATTGCTTAATCCGAAGCCTTCACTTTTCTTCCGAGTAGCTCCGGAGATTCCAGATCCATTGTCTTTTACTTTGAGAATGAGATTGGGCGGTTCCCAGCGAAGCGTCACGCTTACCACAGTAGGCTTGGCGTGGCGAACGGCGTTGCTGATCGCCTCCTGGGCAAAACGCAGCAGCTCATGTTGTATCCTCGGCGACAATCTTTCTTCCGGTATGCTGTCGGACCGGAACTCACAGCGCAACCGGCCCGCCACGTTCGAGTGCTCAACCAAACGTTGCAACGTCGTCGTCAATCCTGATTCCTGAATAGCACCGGAGCGGAGGCTGAGAATAGATCTGCGCGCCTCGGCCAAGCCAAATTTGGCGATTTCGTTGGCCCGCTGAATTTGGCGGAGAGGATCGCCTTCCCTGGCCGCTAGTTGCTCCCCGGCGACTCCCAGTTGCATCGAGATGCCGGTAAAGCTTTGCGCCAGCGCATCATGGATCTCAGCGGCCAGCTGATTTCGCTCTTCCAGGACCGCAGATTGCCTGGCGCTTTTTGCCAATCGAGTGAGATGAATGGCCAAGCTGGCTGGGATGGCTAAGGCCCTCGCGATTTCGAGCTCCTCCGGGTCAAAATCACGCTCCTCAGTAAAACGAAAGCTCAACTGGCCGTTGGCCTGGCCTCCTAAAGTCAAAGGAATGATCAACAAGGTCTTCACACCCAATCCGAGTAGATAGAAGCGCAGCTCTTCGGGTAATGCCGAGTGTGGATCGAGAATACGGACGACAGCCGTCGGCTGGTCCAGAAAAGTGGCGGCACGTTGTTTGACCAGCGACAGAGACCGCCAGGTTTCCGGAAATTTCGCTTCATCCGGAGTGAGGACTCGGCTGTTTTGGAAGATGAGCTCCACCGCCAATGTATTTTGCTCGAAGTTACGCACCCGCAACAAAGAAGAGACCGCACCCAACTGGCGCGTGATCGCAGCCATCACTTGCCCAAGGAAATCATCCAGTTCGGGCACTGAGGCAAGCGCATCGAGGCATCCCCGGAGAACCTCGTTTGCTTTGGCCAGCTCGGTGGCGCGCTGCTGCGCAAACAGTTCCCGTTCACGTGCCATGGCCGCTCGCATTTCGTCCGCGCGCTTCAGATCGCTGATGTCCGTCGCGATACCACATAACGCATACGGTTTGCCCGTGCGGTCGCGCAGGAGAAATTTGACCGAGACGTACAGATGTTCGCCCGCATCCGAGGGTACGGTTTCTTCGAATTGGATCGGCACGCCAGCTTCGATCACTTGGCGGTCATTGTCACGAACCGCTTCGGCGACATCGCGGGGCAGAATATCGAAGTCGGTTTTGCCGTGGATTTGGTCGCGTCGCACACGATGGCGACGCTCATATTCGCGGTTGACCAAAAGGTACCGAAGGTCAAGATCCTTCACGAAAACCACCGCCGTAGTGTTGTCGACAATGTCCTGCAGTCGCTGCTCGCTCTCACGCAGCTCCTCCTCCGCCCGCTTGCGCTCACTGACGTCTACGACGACGGTCGCGAAAAACGCCGGCGAGCTTCCAGTCGCCGGGACCAGGGTACTGCTGAGGTCCGCCCAGATCACATTGCCGTCCTTGCGTCGGTAGCGTTTCTCGATTCGGAAATCTAGTCGCCGCTGATCGACCGACTCTGATAGAATCGCTTCGGTGGCGGCACGGTCTTCTTCATGGGTTAACTCTAAAGCGCTGAGCCTTTGGAGTTCCTCTTGCGAATAGCCGAGCATCTTCTGGAGAGCCAAGTTTGCCGCAATGTAGTGGCCGTCTGGAGTGATCAACGCGATGCCGGCCGATGAGTTCTCAAACAGTTTACGCCAGCGTTCTTCACTGGCTCGGAGAGCTTCTTCGGCCTTCTTTCGATCGCTGTTTTCTTGCTTGAGCTCCGCATTCAATCGACCGAGATCGGCGTAGAGTCGCGCGTGGTCTAAAGAGATTGCAGCCTGAGAGGCCAACAGCTCTAGCATCGCCAGCCGGTTGGGCGTGAACACGCGGGGGACCAACTTGTTCTCCAGATAAAGCACTCCCATGAGCTTGGCCTGCTTCACCAAAGGCAGGCAGAGGGTTGATCTTGGGCGCTGCTGACGCACATATTCGTCCTCGGAAAACTGATTCTGGACCGAGGCGTCATCCAGAATCACGCTCTCCAGGGTTCGGATCACATAGCGAAACAGCGAGTCGGGCAAGTCGGAGGGCGTCACCAACGCATGTTGCAGTTGGACCTCCACCCCGTCGCGGCCGGTCCTGGCTTCCGCAGCGACTCGAAGTTCTGTGCCGTGCGACAGAATCAGAAGGCCGCGCTCAGCACCAGCGTGTTCAACGGCAATCATCATGAGCGTTTTGATCAACTTCTCCAGCTCAATCTCCCCAGCAACAGCTTGCGACGCCTTCATCACCGTCCCCAGGTCAAGCTGCTCAACAGACGTGCCGATCCTCGTAGCGGGACGCAGAGAGGCCTGTTCAGCGATCGCAGGGTAGCGCTCGTCGAGCTGCTGCACCTTGCCCAGTGCACCCCAACGCAGATAACAGTAGCGCGACTCACGCAGATAGGAGTGCCCCACTCTTTCGATGCCTCGCTTTAGATAGAACTGGGCTGCCAGCTCGTTGGCGAGGCCCTCGTTCTGGACAAACCCGTTCTCTCGCGCCGCCCGGATTGCCTTCTCGTACAACCGCATGGCATCAAGGTCCCGGTTTTCGAGGCGGGCTATCTCGGCGCCCACCAAGGCGTGCTTTTCGGCGAAAGTCGGTGGATAGTTTTCGGCCCACTCGCGAAGTTGTTCGCAATGCGCCGTCAGGAGTTTGCGCCACCTGTTCTGCTCTTCGGGAGTAGCGTTCCCAGAGAGCGCCGCCACGGTCAGCGCGGTGTAGTAAAAGTAGTCGAGTAACTGGATATGGGCGGGCGAGGCCCAAAGCAGTGCCCTCGCCTTCTCGGCTGCCGCCAGCGCCTCGGCGTAATCGCCGGACAGAAACCGGGTCTTCAGTTTGACGATCCAGTAAAGGCAGACCATCGTGGGCGTCCGGTCCCCCGTGAGTTGCTCTTCGAACGCCGCCTCGTCGAACTGCGCGTCGCTGAAGGTGGAAAAGGTCGCGGTCCGTCCCTGCATGGTCGCGATGTAGCGTTGCTGGCTCACAATGGCGGCGGCGACGTCATGGAATCGAGCTTTCCGGACAAATTCCAGGCTCTTCTCCGACTCGCGCCACACCGCATCGAGCGGATCGTTCCGGACCAGAAAACTTGTAACGGATTGATCCACGCTGTAGCAAGCGGTGGTCAGATCCCCCGTCTCGATCGCGGTGCGAAAGGCCGCCCGATTGAACTCGATCGCGGTCGCGATTGGCTGTGTCCAGATGGCCACGATTCCCATCGAATGGTAAGCCTTCGCCTGGTAGGCGATGAAGCCGTGTTTCTCGACCAGGTCGCATGCGAGCTTAGCGAAACGATACCCCTCACTGTAACGGTGAAAGACCGGGCCGAGGACGGTCCCGAGATAGGCACAGCCGTGCGCGGACGCGCCGCACATCCCGTGCTGCATGCTGACGTTCACCATGCGGCACACGAGCAAGCAAAATAAGTGGAAGTCGGTAAAGTAGGCCGGACCTAGCAGGGTCGACAGCACCTGCATGGCGGCCTGCAGTTCCGGATCGGTCATCGGCGGCAGGTCGATCAGGTTCTCGATGGGGCGCCCCTCCAGGTTGTGCCAGATCGTCTCGTATTCAGCCCCGACCTGCTCCCGGGTCGGGTGTGCCGGGACTTCAATGCCGAACAGGCGCAGGCACGTGAGCGCATTGGCGACTGCTTGCGGGTTTTCCGACTTCACGGTATGGAGCAGAACTTTCAGGTGGTAGGCGCCCGCCTGATCGACTTTCGAAGCTCCGCGTTGCAGCAACTCCTCTATAAATTGCTCGGCTTTGTCGAAGCTACCGCTCAGAAACTCGCACTCCGCGCGTTCGAGCCACAGGTTGAACATTAATTCGTAGCGGCTGCCCCAGTCTCTTTCGTCGAGGAGTGCCATACCGGCCGCCAGATGTACGCAGGCCGACGCAAAGGCTGCTGACGCCTTTGCCTTTCGCCCAGCGCGCAGGTCGATCGTTGCCGCCTGCACTTTCTCGTCACGGTCCAACAGCCGTGCAGCGCCCCGATTGAATTGATTCGCGATATCGAACAGATGCTCGGCCAGCTCGTCAGCAGTCATGCTCGCCAGCAACACGCGACCGATGCGTAGATGGACTTCGGCGCGGTGCGCTTCGGGGATCAGTGAATAAGCCGCCTGCTGGATCCGGTCATGCATAAATTTGTAGGCGTTCTCCAGGCGAAAGACGAGCCCAGCGTGGACGGCTTCCCAGAGTACCGCATGCACCGCCTCCTCTGTTTTCCCGTGAACCAGGGTGAGAGTGGCAATCTCGGCGACGTTGCCCAGGCAGGCGAACTGCTTCAGGGCTTCCTGGGTGTCGGCGGAGAACCGCCTCAGGTTCCCGGCCACAAGATCCACCACGTTGTCGGTGTAGTTCCCAGCGCGGATGCGGTTGATGTCCCATTGCCAGGCTGGCGCGACCGGATCGAGCGCGAGCAGACCCTCTTTAGCCAACGCCGTGAAGAACTGGATCGCGAAGAACGGATTCCCGCCGGTCTTCTCCTGCAGCAGATCCGCCAAGGGCCGCGCGTGCTCCGGCACGCAATGCAGGGCATCCGCCACCAACCGGCCGACGTCGTGGAGCCCAAGGGGCGCCAGCACGATCTCATAGACCCGCGCTCCGGCCTGGCGGATCGCCTCCAGCGCCCGCAGAAGCGGGTGCACGGGGTCGACCTCGTTGTCCCTATAGGCCCCGACCAGAAGCAGATGCCGCACCTTAGAGTGCGTGACCAGGTGCTCGAGGAGATCGAGCGTCGCTGTATCCACCCATTGCAAATCGTCGAGGAACAGGGCAAGCGGGTGCTCCTTCCTCGCGAATACGCCGAGGAACCGCTGGAAAACCAACTGGAATCGGTTCTGTGCGTCCTGCGGCGCCAGGTCCGGAACCGGCGGCTGTTTTCCGATCACCAGCTCCAACGCAGGAACGAGGTTGACGATAAGCTGACCGTTCGCGCCCAGCGCCTCGCCCAGGGCCTCCCGCCACCGGCCTAGTTCTGCCTCGCTTTGGCCCAGAAGCGGGCGTACCAGGCTCTGGAAGGCTTGGCCAAGAGTGGCGTACGGGATGTCCCGCTTGTACTGGTCGAACTTGCCGGAAGCGAAGAGACCACGCGACGGCACGAGCACCTTGTGCAACTCGTTCACCACCGACGATTTGCCGATGCCGGAATAGCCGGAAACGAGCACCAGTTCCGGGGTGCCGTTCGCCACGACACGGTCGAAGGAAGCGAGCAGCTCGTCAATCTCGCGCTCCCGGCCATACAGCTGCTCCGGGATCATGAGCCGGTCCGACGCGTCCGATGTACCGAGCGGGAACGGATCGATCCGTCCGAACGACTCCCAAGTCGCGAGACATCTGCGAAAAGCAGCCTCGACGCCGGCCGCAGTTTGGTAGCGCTCCTCGGCGGTCTTCGCGAGGAGCTTCATCACGATCGCCGAGAGCGGCCCCGGGATGCCCGCGACCTGCTCGTCGGGCCGGACCGGCTGCCGGGCGATGTGGCAGTGAACCCACTCCATCGGATCGGACGCTGTGAACGGAAGCGCGCCCGTGAGCAGCTCGTAGCAGGTGACGCCCAGGGAGTAAAGATCACTCCGAGAATCGATCGACCGGTTCATGCGACCGGTCTGTTCGGGCGCCATGTAGGCTAGTGTTCCGGCAATCACCTCGGGTGGCTCTGGGGACTGGCGCTCGCGCGGGAGACGGGAAGCAATACCGAAGCCGGTGAGCCGGATCACGCCGGTGGCGGAATTCACCAGAATGTTGGCCGGCTTGATGTCCTTGTGAATAAGACCTTGCTGGTGGAGCTTGCCCAGCGCAGCGGCAAGGCCGACCGCCAAGCGAAGGAATCGGCTTAATTCCATCGGTTGTCCCAGGAGCCGATCTAGTGGCTCCCCGCCACGGTCCTCGAGTATAAGCATTGGGCGACCCTCACGACGAACCAGGGTGAGAGGTCGAGCCGCCCAGTCCGAATCAAGCTCAGCCCGAAGGGAATATTCGTGCTCAAGCCGTTCCAAGATTCCCGGAACGGGATGCTCTGAGACAGGCGTTATCGCAAGTATTGTCGGTGGTTCGTCGTCATCGCTCCGGCCCCGGCAAAATACGAATTCCTCGTCCTCACGCAGCGTTTCAAACACATAGTTTGAAGGCTCAATCGACCACGAGCCTGCGGTCGGCGGGCTCACAAAAACGCCAATTGCATGCACCTCCCGTCTTTCGCCATCATTCTTTGGCAAATCGAACATTTGAGCGGGCCTTGAATCACCAAAGCCTAATTGCTCTTTTGGAGGGGATCAATGCTACACAGCATCGAGAATAGCGTTCTCGAAGTTGCGAGAAGCGTCAGCATCGAACAGGGGACCGGAGTCATCAGGTAGAGCATTATCGGCTCAGGAGCTTCCAGGAAGAATATGTCAGTTTTCTAAAGTTTACTCCGTAAGCGCTAAGATAATTGTGTGGCGCTTCGATGGGCGAATGGCTTTTGTCCCGGAGGGACAGGTTGATAGTAGCCAGGCACGAGTACGTGTTTCGAAGACTTCGCCATACCCATACAGGCACGAAGCGCCTGGGTAGCGATGCAGAGAAGCCCCGTCCGGAGGGACGGTCGAAGTCATGGTCAGTCCCACAGATATTTGTCGGCGAAACTGAGCCCCGGCATGAGCAAGCGACCGCGCGTCGAATGCTCATGCCGCTTCAGAAACGCCAGGTCTTCCTGTGGAAAAGTTCGGGTCCGATGATGTTCGACCTGATTTTGGATGGAATGAATGGTTTCCGGCAACTGCGAGACGCTCACGCTGAAAGCGCCATCACCCTGTTGCCAGCTAAAGTTGTCCAGTTGTCGAAAAGTCTGGTCAATCCAGGCCGATGATCCAGCCTTTACTAATTGAATGGCTTTGGCGATGGGAACTGTTTGGACCTTCGCAAGGAACCCAATCGCCCGTTACATCCGGTTACTTGCGCCAGCGCGGCTTAGCGCTGCCTGTTGAATCGACACTCGATCGGCGGCTATTCTGCTGATTGGTCTGACGCGCCGGGCGTCGGACTCAGGCCGGGCGTTGGACTCACGCCGGGAATCGGACTGAAATCGGGCACCGGCATCGGGCCGGCGTCGATGGCCGATGTCGCTGTCGGAATCAGCCCAGAAGTTTCGGGAGTTTCGATAACTCCATAGGTGTCCTTGACGGCTTCCTTGCTGAGAAATCTGGTTAACGTCCAAAGATCGACAGTAATTCCAGCCATACGAATCTTTGACAGCCCGAAGCTTGGATCCTCTTCAATCACCTGAACGATCATTCCCGGAATCAGAAAGTAGGCCTTGACTTCTTCGACCATTTTCAGCCGGACTTCATCACTGGGGTTGTTGACCATTCGAGGTACGTCATCTTTAGAAACACAGGCGTAAAGGCCATCGGCGATCGTCCAGCGAAATCCTTGCGCGACGAGATCGCTATATTTGTCTCCTAGCGCGCTTGAGGTAAGCGTAATTGCCGCAGCGGCTACTGCGAGTATTGTAGGTATTTTCATAGATTTTCGAATAAACTCCTGATTGCTGATCGTAACCGTGACCAGTCTTCACGCTTAGGGATGGAGAAGACTGAGTGCAGCGGGCGTTCCGCTGAGCGATTTTCTTAGCCCTTCCACTGCGACGCGCGGATGACGCTGCAAAAGTTGATCCGCTGGAACTTTGAATCTTTGTCCGCCAGTACATCTGCCTTTACATTGCCGAATGTCGTCTCAGGCTTGCGCTTGATGCCGTCGTAAAAGGCCTGGAGGATGTCTTCTTTAAAGTGCTCGGTGCGCGGATACGCGGCGACGATCGCTTCGCGATCAGCGTCGGAGAATTCCGAGTAGGCGATTCCGAGAACATCCATCTCGACACCGTTGGTTAATAGCGCAACCACCGGATGCATGTACTGAGGGATACCGGGTGTGGTGTGAAGGGCAATCGAAGTCCACACTGTGTCGATGTCTTGCTGGGGGATCTTGTGCTGACGAAGAAACTCACGAGCAGCGTTGGCTCCGTCTACCTCAAAACGATCCGTCGCGCTGCTGTGTTTCGGAGTGAGACCCAGATCATGGAACATTGCACTCACATACAGCAGCTCCGGATCGAAGGTGAGACCTATCCGTTTGCCGGTGGCAGCGGAAAAGTAGTAGACGCGGCTTGAATGGTTGAACAGCAACGAGTTCTCTGTATCGCGAACTAATTCGGTGACTTCGCGAGCCATTTTGCTGTCGGGAATGGTTATACCAGACCCGAGGGTAAGTGACGGTGCTTGAACGACTGACGTGGTGTGCATTCTAGTCTCTCCTAACTAATTAGAGTGCGACAGTAGATTAAAGCGATCGCGGAAACTTACTCGACTCTGAGGTCCAGGATCTTCCCCGGCTGGTTCAAAATTCCTCTCGTGAACGGCCCTCACATAAATCAGATGCGGATTCTCTTTAATAACCGCCGCGCAATATGAGGCGGCTTTTTGCATATCCTCTGCCGCAAGTTTGATTACTGCCCGAAATTCCACTTCGTAAACTTTCATTCTGCGGTCTCCTCTCACTGCGCCGTGGCCATTTACTTTCTTTAGCGACTATTCAAACATTTCGCGTTCACCAGAAGCGCACCGCGAATATACCGCACTCGCGCACTTGCACGAATCATCGCCACCCGTTGGCCCGGTGCCGGGTAATATACAGATTTCGCCGTCGTGCGAATCATCATAACAGTACCAATCCTTTAATCAGGGTACCGTCAAGCAGACTGGATATCTACAGCCCGAAAGAGCGTTTCTTACCTGCTCCACAGAGGGGGGACACCGGCCTACCAAAGTAGTGGGACTCAATGGACTTTTGAGGACGTTATACATTTGTGTTACTATCACTCTCTATCTTGCGCCCTTACAGGGCGGGTCGCCACGGGTGTTCCGTGCCCAGGGTTGAAACCCTGAATCCTCCTGTCCCTTCGGGACGAAGAACTATCCCAAACTGCCGTTATCTTCGCGCCATTCAACCCTGGGCTATACTTACTTTTTTGGCCCCTTGGGCCATAGGCAAAGCCTCAAAATTTTTGCGGCGCCCACTTTCTCGAAATGTCCAAACTGCAGGGCCCGAAGGGCTGACGAATATAGCCCAGGGTTTCAACCCGTCCACGGCCCGGAGGGGCTAGAGAACTCAGCCCAGGGTTCCAACCCGGAAGGTAAGGCGGGACGCCTTACTTACGACCGCTGGCGAACCGGGGTGTTGATTACCCTTCTGTCCCAGTATGTCCCGCCTATCCGCCGTAACTAACCCGTCCCGCCTTACCACACAGGCTGGAAGCCTGTCTCTGGGCTGAAATACTGATGTCGGCGCCTTTTCTTCGAATTGTCTACAAAGCTCAGGGTTTTTCCCTTTCAGGGCTCTTCGCTGGGTAGGTACCGTTCCCAGGGCTGAAACCGGGTTGAAACCCGGCTAAATTCTCCAGCCGCTTCGAGGCTTCGAGGCGAAGGACCGGTCCCGAACATTCCTTATCTTGAGTGGAAGCAAAACTGGCAGCGCGAACGGAGAAGCGTTAGGATCGGTGCGGAATGAAACAGGCACGTCTCGAAGCGAGGCAGGCCACGGTGCGGTACAAACTCCCATCGCCGAAGCCCCTTTCCAGGATTCAACGCTATGGCCTTGCGGTGCTTGCCGTCTCTGTGGCGCTCGGCGGGGCGCTCCTCCTGGAGCGCTTCTTCTTCCGCGACGTGGAGGTTCCGCTTTTCCTTTTTGCCGTCGCCGTGGCAGCCTGGTATGGGGGGATGGGGGCCGCCGTGGTGGCGCTTGTCCTCTCGTGCGTGAGCTTCGACTACTTCTTCGTAGAGCCTCTTTACACGCTCGACGTTTCGCGTTCTGACATCCCCTACTACACTATTTTTGCCTCATTCGCATTGCTGGTCACCTGGTTCAGCACCGTTCGTCGCCGCGTGGAGGGAGAGCTTCGCCAAGCTCGCGACGACCTCCAAATCGAAGTAGCGGAACGAACTCAGCAGGCTAGTTTGCTGAATCTCACGCACGACACCATTTTCGTCCGTGATATGAGCGACGTCATCACTTACTGGAATCGGGGAGCTCAGGAGTTGTACGGATGGACGGCGGAGGACGCGATCGGCAAGCGCGCTCACGAGCTTTTGCGCTCCGTATTTCCGGCGCCGATCGAGGAGATTCACGCGGAGTTGCTGCGCTCCGGGCGTTGGGACGGCGAACTCCAGAAGTCCAGGTCCGACGGAACCCAAGTGACAGTATCCAGCCGATGGTCGTTGCGGCGAGACGAGCAGGGGCGGCCCGTTGCGGTCCTGGAGACGAACAATGACATTACCGAGCGGGAGCGACGAGAGCGGGAAATTCGCAACCTCAACGAAGAACTTGGGAAACGAACCGCCGAACTTGAGGCCAGCAACAAGGAATTGGAGGCATTCGCTTATTCCATCTCGCATGACCTCCGCGCGCCCCTTCGCCATATGGCGGGGTTCACGGAGCTCCTGCGAAAGAATACAGCCTCACTGCTAAACGAGAGAAGCCAACGATATGTGATGATGATCCTGGAATCGGCCCAACGGATGGGCAACCTGATCGACGATTTGCTAGCCTTTTCCAGAATAGGCCGAGCAGACACCCATAAAACGACGGTCAGCCTAGAGCAACTTG
>Ga0210389_10001882_pt1 | contig 16782 bp, 16 predicted proteins | sample IncBWH28OmetaG_FD_160127 | JGI IMG/M metagenome (GOLD analysis project Ga0210389, IMG submission 160127) | Forest soil microbial communities from Barre Woods Harvard Forest LTER site, Petersham, Massachusetts, United States - Inc-BW-H-28-O ...
GGTAGACGCGCTGTGGCCCGGATTGCAGTTCAGGCGACGAGAGGCACCTCTTCATCGCCTCCCTCATACGGTCGCGAAAATCCGTCGTGCGAATGTCGGCTCGAATGAGCGGGGTTTCGTCGACGCACTCAATAACCAATGTTGCCGCTCACCCAGAGTGGCTGACCCAGAGCCGATCTGAGCGCGACTTGGAGACGCAATTCACATCAAAGGAGAAGAGCCATGTCAAACGTCAATCTCAGCGAAACCGCTCCGACCAAATTCCAGGATATCGGCGGTGTGAGCCTCGCCTACCGGCATTTCGGCAAGGAAGGTGCCCCGCCGGTCGTGTGCTTTCAGCATTTCACCGGCACGATGAACAACTTCGATCCGATCCACACCAACCGCTTGGCGCAAGACCGCCCGGTGATCTTGGTCGATTATCGGGGTGTCGGTCGGTCAGGTGGCAAGATGCCGGACTCGATTCCCGCTACCGCGGCCGACCTCATCGCGTTCGTTAAGGCGCTCGGCCTGAAGGAGATCGATCTGTTCGCTTTTTCGATCGGCGGCATGATCGCGCAGCAGTTCGTGCTCGACGCGCCCGGACTGGTGCGGCGCATCCTCCTCGTGGGCACCGGCCCTTCGGGCGGCGAAGGCATGCAGGAATTTTCGCGCGAGGTGATGGACATCGTCAATCGTCCGAACAGCACCATCCAAGGCCGCACGCTGGATCTGTTTTTTTCGAAGAGCCCGGCGAGTTACGCGGCGGGAAAGGCTTGGCTCGAGCGGATCGCCGCGCGAAAGCTAGACCGCGAGCCGGAAACGGGGCCCGAGGTCGCCAAGGCTCAACTCGTGGCGCTGGCTAAATGGGGTGTGATCCCCGCGACCGACCGCTACGGCGATTTGAAGAGGATCAAGCAGCGCACGCTCGTCGTCAACGGCAAGAACGACATCATGGTGCCGACCATCAATTCCTACATCCTTCAGCAACATCTACCGGATGCTCGGTTGATCCTTTATACGGATTCCGGGCACGGCTCGCACTTTCAGTTTTATGAAGAGTTCGCCGAAGAGGCCGCACGCTTCTTCTCCGCAGATTGAATCCAAGGCGGTGGCCGTCAGCGCGGCCGCCGCAAACGGTTTAACAGGACCGGACGACGGCATAACCCGGTACGTCAGTCGAAACAAGAGGTGAGGAAATCGCATGACGGTAGCGGAGATATTGAGTATCCACACGGACATTTTCAATCGCGCACTGAAGGAGCAGGACTACGCTACTCTCGAAGGGCTTTACGCGGGCGACTACATGCTGGTGCGACCGGATGGTTCCGTGCTGAACAAGCAGGAGGTGTTGCAAGACCTGCGGAGTGGTGGGTTGCGGTTTCATTCGATCGAACTTAGTCAGGCTGAGGTGCGGATGTACGGATTAACCGCGGTGTTGACGGCCGAAAGCCAAGCGGTCAGTTCGCGGAATGGAATGGAGAGTCGTTCTCACTTTCGACTGATTGCCGTGTATGTGCAGCAAGGGCAGTCAATCAAGCTTGTTCACTTTCAGAGTACCTTCCTTCGGTAAGGCTGATTGAGCGAGCTTTACGAATCATTTATGAAGTCCTCATGCCGGAATCATCTCATTTCAAGTCTAATCAATATCGGGGAGTACGTGTGTCGCCCCGAATGATTGTGCGAATTAACGTCGTCCAAGCGAGCGGCGACAGCGAGGGCAGCGACGACAGAAAAGTAGGCTGCACATGATCAGCGCGAAAGTAAGCGCAGTGCTTCGACCCTTCCGCGGAGCGGCCATTGGATCGGCTGTAGTCCTGCTTGTTAGCTTTTCTGCGTATCGCCTGCATTTCAATCTTTCCGCATCCGCCTCGCTCGATATACTGATCGTCCTTTTTATTACCCTCCGGTTCGGCTTCTGGCAGGCTACCGCTACGTCTTTTGCAGCGGTAGCCTGTTTGGCCTATTTCTTTGCTCCACCAATTCTGAGCTTTTATGTTTCCGACCCTCACAATTGGGTGGCCCTCGCAGTCTTTGAATTGACCGCGTTGATTGTCAGTCAACTTTCCACTCAGGCACAAAACCAAAAACGGAGAGCTGTTCTGCTCCACGACAATGCCACCCGGCTCTATGATTTCAGCCGCAGCATCCTGACGCTGAATCGACGAGAACCGCCCGGACCTCAGATTGCATCCCTGATTCAGAAAAACATCGGAGCCGACGCGGTGGTGATTTTTGATGCCACAGTCCCTCGACTGTATACCGCCGGAAACTGGACCCAAGAAGACGAGGAGTTGGCTCGAAGCACCTATTTTCAGAATACAAACAGCGACTGCCTGAACTCCTCCAGATGGCAACGGGTTCTCCACCACGGATCGGAGCCGTTTGGCGCCTTGGTACTCTCTGGGGACCGCCTAACTTCTCTCATGGTCGATGCCATTGCATCACTCGTTACCGTCACCTTTGAAAGAGCCCGCTCGTTCGAGAAGGAAATGCAAGCGGAAGCCGAACGCAAAAGCGAGCAGTTTCGCACCACGGTCCTCGACGCTCTCGCTCACGCTTTCAAGACCCCGCTTACGGTAATTCTGGCGTCTACGTCCGGACTCATCGAGGCTGGGCAACTCACCGAAGATCAGGCAGAGCTTGTCGGACTGATAGACCAGCATGCGAACAAGCTCAGTGGGCTAACCAACCATTGTTTACAGATGGCTAAGCTCGAATCGAAAACAATCGAGCCACGCCTGGAGGAGGTTGCGGTCCGCCCGCTGATCGAAGAAATAGCCGGCGAGTGTTCCGACCAAGTAGGGAAGCATTCGATTCGCGTAGACCTCGGAGCGGGAGATCTTACGGTGTCCGGCGACCGTCCCTTGCTTGCCATGACGATTACCGAACTCATTATTAACGCCGGAAAATATGCCAGCGTTGATTCGCCCATCACTGTTTCTGTCCTGGAGCAGTGCGGCAAGGTTATCGTCTCGGTGCACAACGAAGGTTCCGTGATTGATCCGAGCGAGCAGCGGCACATTTTCGAGCGCTTTTATCGTAGCCCCGCGACCAAGCATGGCGCCCCAGGAAGCGGAATTGGTCTCTCGGTTGCAATGAGAACAGCGGAAGCGCACTACGGGGGTCTCTGGGTGAACAGCGATAAGGCGACGGGCACCACATTCTTCCTGTCCCTTCCCGTGATCGGGAGGGATTGTGCATCCGTTGCAAGGTAAAGTTCTGCTCGTTGACGATGATGCCTCGATTCGTCGAGCCCTCCGCACGACTCTGAGTGCTCTCGGCTTTGAGGTCGAGGAAGCCTCCTCCGGAGAACAGGCGGTATCGTTCGTTCGCACCGAGCATTACGATGCAGTATTGCTCGACATCAACATGCCTGGCAGGGGAGGCATCGAAGCCTGCCGTAGTCTGCGCCGACTAGCCCCTGGCCTTCCCATTCTGATGTTAACTGTTCGGGATAGTGCGGATGACAAAATCGATGCCCTGGATGCCGGTGCGGATGACTATATCACCAAGCCTTTTCACGTCGGCGAGTTGACCGCGCGAGTCCGGTCCGCGGTTCGGCGATCCCGACAAACTCAGGGCGAGAGCGAAACCGTGGTTGCTATTGGGGAGATCGAACTGGACCGCGAGCGCCGCTTAGTAAAAAAAATGGGCGTCATCGTCCATCTCACACCCAAGGAGTTTGATCTGCTCTATTGCCTCATGTCGCATGCGGGCAAACCACTGACTCATGCGCGCCTCCTCACCAGCGTCTGGGGATCTGAATACGGAAACGAAGTCGAGTATCTCCGCACATTCGTGCGCCAACTGCGCCGAAAACTAGAGGACGATCCTTCAAGTCCTGAATACATCCTCACCGACTCATACATCGGGTACCGATTCAAAGAAACAGAAGGCATTGGGGACCACCGCCGCGCTTCCGAAACATAGATATCCCTCACGCGATCGCACTCGCGGGTCGCACAAGTCTACATTTGAAGAGGGAAGAGAATCGATCCGGCTTTACGAAGATTTTATAGACCCCTCATGCCTGCCTCATCCATCTCCAAATAATGTCGTGACTGCGAAGAGATTCGTCCTGGCGAAAGCCAATAACAGGCGGACCTCTAGCGGAGGAGAAAGATGCGTGCGAAGTTTGCGGGTACTGCAATCGCAATTGTCTTGATGGTGTGCTCGGCGGCAGGGCAATCAACATTCGGAAGTATCGTGGGCGTCGTCCATGACAAGACACAGGCTGTTGTGCCAGGGGCGTCAGTCCAGATACGAAGCTTGGACGACAATAGCACTCGCTCGACCACATCCGACCAGAGCGGATCATTCGAGTTTGTAAATCTGAAGGCAGGCAAGTACACCGTTTCGGTTCAGGCGTCGGGATTCGCCGACTCTCAGATTCCCTTGGCGGAGTTGGCCGCCCGGCAGTCTCTAAGAGTAGACGTCACATTGGACGTCAAGAGTCAAACCGAGACAGTTGAAGTTTCGGATACAGTAGCGACGGTAAATACGGAAAACGGCGTAATTGCTGATTCAAAAGACAATAAAGACATTGGCCGGCTGCCGCTAAACTTCCGTGCCGTCACCACGAGCCCCCTAGCGGCTCTGGCAACTTCCGCCAACGTACAGCAAGACAGTCAGGGAAACATTGCATTGGCTGGGGCTACGGCAAACATGGTCGGTTACTCGGTGGACGGCATTTCCACGGCAAACGTCTTCCAGAGCGGAGCTGGAAGTAACCCTTATCCCTCTGCGGAAGGTATATCTGAACTCAAGGTTACAGCCTTCAACAACGGCGCCGAGTTTTCGCAAGTTGGCGACGTGACCTTTACCACAAAGGGAGGAACAAACGACCTTCACGGAAGTTTGTTTGAATACCTTCAGAACGACGCGCTCGATGCCAGGATCCTGAATTTCACAACGAAAGCACCGAAGCGGTTCAACACCTTCGGAGGCAGCGTGGGCGGACCCCTCGTGCTTCCGAAACTGTACAACGGAAAGAATAAGACATTCTTCTTCTTCGACTACGAGGGCAACCGGAGAAGGACTTCGCAGCCCGAGCAATACCTGGTTCCCACTCAATCAGAACGAAACGGCAACCTTAGCGATCTTGGCGGCGGCACGGTCACGAATTTAAACGCCTCCTCGCTGGCCTTGCTGAACAATTACTATCCTTTGCCGAATGTGAATTGCATCACTCAGCTGACTCCGACCTGCAGTTTCAACTACGAGAACCTGCAGTCCATACCTTCCAGCACGAATGGAATGGATGGGAGGATTGATCAGATTATCAACTCGAAACAACAGGTCTATGCACGTTTCAACTGGAAGAACTTGGTGACCAATGTTGTAAACCCTCTTCTGCCCAACGACTTGGACCACGAGCACGACAGAAGTTTCCTGGTTTCGTACAACTACTCGATCCGGGCCAACCTGCTCAATGAGTTCCGATTCGGATTTACGAAGACTCTCTTGGCGCCGAATTTCCCCATTGAAGGAGCCGCCGCAATTTCCCAGTTGGGCCTCCAGAATGTGGATGTTTCCAATCACCCAACTGACGGCGGTTTTCCCTCCATCAACTTTTCGAACGGTACCGGTTTCACTCCGATCGGCAGAGATCACGTGGGAAACACGTTTTCCAGTACAAAACAGATTACCGACAACCTCACATTTATCAGAGGCAAACATACGTTTCGCACAGGCATTGACTACCGCTGGGTGCGATTCGCGGTTCCTGAGATTGAAACACCATCCGACGACTACGGGCTATTCACTTTCAATGGCGCATTGACGGGTAATACCTTTGGCGACTTTTTGCAGGGCCTTCCGGCTACGACATACTTTGCCGTGACTGGTCCCCGAAACAACGCCGGGGGGCCGGAAATGGGACTCTATGGCCAGGATGAATGGCAAGTGAATAGCCGTCTGACTGTGAATGCCGGCCTGCGTTGGGAGTGGTTGCCTCCGTTTGTGGACCAGCACGGAATTCAGGCCAACTTCGATCCGGTCAAGAACGCAATCATCGTCAACAGTGTGCTCTACAACACGCTAGGCGGTCCGGTTCCCGCCTTTTTACAGTCCTTTAATGCCTGTAACGCAGCGCCTCCGGGATTCTCGGCTCCTGCCGATGCCGGGTACGTTGCTTCGACCACCATGCCGTGCACACCCGTCGTGTCCAACGGGCAGGAAGGCTTGCCGCCTGGACTTCGGCAAACCTACCTTCGCAACCTCGATCCCCGCATCAGCGTTGCGTTTCGCCCATTCAAAGACAACAAGACAGTTTTGCGCGCCGGCTTCGGGATCTTCACGGTTGTCAATCTGGGGCAACTGCAGAACAACAACGAGAGTAATCCACAAGCCTCGGTCCACACCTACCAGAACTCTGTTGGCCCTAATGGTGAACCCCTGTTCCAGTTTCCCAATACCATCGCAGCCAGCCAACTCGTACAGATCGGCGGCGGCACCATCGAGCAGGCGACCGACCCCCGATACCGCGACCCTCAGTCGGCCCAGTGGAATGTCACGCTCGAGCGGGAACTTACGTCCACCACGGCTCTGCGGGTGAGCTACGTGGGGATGAACTCTTACCGGTTGAATGTAACCGTGAACTGGAATCAGATTGCACCCAGTGCTCAACCTTATGTTCCCAGCCCGGTGGTCGATCCTCGGGCTCCGTTCCAGAATTGGGGCGTGATTTACGAGACTCAGAATTACGGTGGCTCAAACTATCAGGCCATGGAAGTGGAAGCCACTCACAAAGCATCGAAGGGCTTGTACTTTTCGGCGAACTATACATGGGCACACAACATCAGCGACGCTCAGGGCGATGCGCCAGCCGGTTTTGCGGGTGAAACTGCCTACGGGCTCGCATACCTAAACCGTTTCGACATCAGCGCAGATCGAGGCAATGTTGACGGTACGCGGCGACAGCGCTTTCTGTTGACCGGAACATACGAACTGCCGTTCGGAGTCGGCAGGAAATGGTCGAGTTCGTCCGGCTTGCTGAACCGGGCGTTGGGTGGTTGGAGCCTGAACACAATCACGCTTCTGGAAACAGGACCTTATCTGACTCCCACTATTAACCCGCAATTCGACCAAACCAATACCGATCCCGAATTGGCTGGGTCAATCGTTCGTCCGGACATCGTGGGGAACCCGATTCCCGCTCATCGGACGCCCAGCAATTATTTCAATCTCTCTGCATTTGCGCCTACGCCAGTCGGCGCTGCACGCATTGGGAATGCAGGTGTCGGCAGTCTAGAAGGCCCTGGCACGGTTGCGGTCAGTGCGGGGCTAGCGAAGTCAATGGCTGTTCGCGAGAACATGCATCTGCGATTTGAGGCAACGTTCACCAATGTGCTGAACCACACGAACTATGCGCCACCAGCAACGAATGTGAGCAGTCCGAGCACGTTCGGAATCCTTCAATCGCAGCAAACTGCAGAAAACGCCGGCAACCGCACCGGGCAACTGGCCTTGCGTTTTGACTTCTGAAAGGAGGAGTTTGCGATGACACCCAGAAATCCGCTGACTACGATTCGATGGCTTGCCGCGATTATCGCAGCCTGCGCTGTGGCCTCATCGACCGCGCAGAAGGCAAACGTTCCGATACACCAGGACGTCGTTGCCCTCGCGCAGCCGAAGGTTACAGAAGTGTTGCTCGTGATGGACACGGACAGGAACGGCACGATTTCCAAGAAAGACTTTATGAATCTAATGGAAGCCGTTTTCGACAGACTAGATAAAGAAAAAAAAGGCGAGCTGGACCCTACACAGTTTCGGCAATCCGTCAGGGTCAGAGCCGCCACCGGACGATGAAGGGCAGTTGCCGCGGCAAAATGCATGAACCGCTTTTCACTTCCATTCCGAGGAGGTCAGTCGTGTTTAAGAGATGGACGATGCTCTTGGCCATCTTGGCCGTCACAGCGTTGTTCGTGATGGTAGGAACTACCATCGCAGCTCAAAAGGCACCAACCCCAAAAGCACAGGTTAACGTTGCAGGGTGCAAGCCTGAGGTCAAAAAGATGTTACCCCTGATGGATGAGGACAAGGATGGCAAGGTCTCCAAACAGGATTTCATGAAATTTATGGAAGCCGAATTCGACAGGTTGGATAGCACAAAGGAGGGAAAGCTCGACGTTAAGAAGCTAACTCAACCGCCGGCACAGCCAGTCCGAGGGTTCCACAAGTAAAACCGTGGGCGAGGACCTACCCGGGGCACGCCAATACGTAACCCGCCGACCAAGCGACGCCTTGAGTTGATTCTGGCTCAAGCGGAGGCAATCATGCCGACCAAATTCATTTCCAGCTGGCACCGCGAGGGTCTGTACTGGGGCGGTTCGATGTGGTGGGGTGTTTCGCTCATCATTCTGGGCGTGCTGTCGGGAGCGCTGGTTCTTGCGGGCGTGGCAGTCAATCTGGCAATTGCTTGGCTAATCGTTTTGGCTGGCCTGGCGCAGTTGGTCGTTGCGCATCACACCCGTCGAGTGTACAGCTCAAATTGGAGAATCATCGTCGGGTTCGGATATGTTGTCTTTGGTTTGTATCTGATCGCCTATCCCGTGCAGGGTTTAGTTTCCCTCACTATGGTGCTGACACCGCTGGTTCTGTTGGAGGGCATCTTCGAGATCTTGGTGTTTTTGCGGTTGCGCACAATCGAAGGCTCGAGCTGGGTTCTCGTCAAAGGGATAGTCACTCTGATATTGGGACTGATGATCTACCTGAAGTGGCCGTCAACGGCTGCGTGGGCGATAGACGTGTTAGTCAGCGTGAGTCTGGTCACGAGCGGCGTCACGCTTCTCATGCTTTCGTTGGCAGTTCGTAACGCCATGGCTGCGGTACTCGGAGGAAATAATCAGGACGATTCCTCCGCCAAGGAGTATTGGAAAATACATAGTTATTAGGACTGATGTTCTGCGTACAGTGGCCGTCAATTGCTGTGTGGACGACGGGCTCCAGTCGCCAACATCATTTTTGGTGCACCCAGGAGAATCAAATGCCGATGATCGACATTTTCGCTGCCTCTGATCTTTTTCCCGCGGGAGCTGACCGACAACTTGGCGAGGAACTCACTTTAGCGGTTCTTCGGGCCGAAGGAGTGGTTAAACCCAGTCCATTTCATCTGAATAATACAGCGGCATACATCCATCGCATGCCCCCTTCCACGGTCCAAACGGCAGCTACCAGTGCGGCTCGCACCGTACGAGTGCAGATTGTGACGCCTCCGGGAGCGCTAAACCGTGGCGGGCAGAAGCAATTAGTCAAGGAGGCCACGGAGATCGTGACCAAAATCTCTGGCGACCCAACACAGGCGAGCCGCACCTGGGTGCTCCTCACTGAAGCCGCCGAAGGTGGATGGGGCCTTTCCGGTACTGCGTTTGGGCGAGAGGAGTTTGCAGCGCTCGCTGCTAAGGCACGGGACGGGCGTTGAGCCGCTTGTCGATGTCAGCGGGTCCACTCGCGTAATCCTCCGGACATGGCGAGGTGCTAAGTCAACTAGACTCGAGGATTTTCCTCGGATTCGAGGCGCGACGGTTTGGATTTAAGACGCGATTGCGCAGATGCCGATAAATTGGGGTCCTTGTCAAATGACATCCCAACAGAGCAAGTAGGGAAGAGAGTCGTCCACAAGCTTCAGAGATGATTCCGACTTGTCTGCGAACGATCGCCCCAAACCAACACGTAGTTAGGAGTAACGCACTTTGGTGGAGCCTTGCGCGACGGAGGCTCCTTCCTCAATGTGAGCGAGTGAGATTAGGTCACTCAACAATGCAAGCTCCGAACCCGAAGGATTCTTCATCAAATCATTGTAGAGAGCTCAAAAGGAGAAAACGAAACTGTGCAGAATTCATCGGGAATCAAAGACAAGGTCGTCGTAATAACAGGCGCGAGCAGCGGAATCGGCGAGGCGACGGCGCTCCTGCTCGCTGAGCGCGGTGCGAAGGTCGTATTGGGAGCGCGAGGCCCTGATCGCCTTGAGGCTCTGGCGGCCCGCATCGCGGCATCGGGCGGCGAGGTGGCCTATGCGCGCACAGACGTCAAGCGGCGGGAAGACGTTTCCAATCTGGTCGGGCTGGCAATTGAGCGATACGGCAAGCTGGACGTTCTTATCAACAACGCTGGAGTCGCTCCGATCTCTCTCCTTGATGAACTCCGCGTCGACGACTGGGAGGAGATGATCGATGTCAACCTCAAAGGCGTTCTATACGGCATCGCGGCCGCCTTGCCGGTGTTCCGCCGGCAGAATTTCGGACATTTCGTCAATGTCATTTCTACGGCCGGACTTCAAATCGTCCCTACCATGGCGGTCTATGCCGGCACGAAGAACGCCGTGCGCACCATCACCGAGACCTTGCGACAGGAAGCCGGCGCTAAGCTGCGCGTGACTGGCATCTCGCCGGGATTTGTGCAGACGAACCTCACGACTTCCATGAGCGATCCGGGGGTCAAAGCCCAAATTGCCGAGCGCATGGAGAAGATGGCGATTCCGCCGGCGGCGATCGCTCGCGCGATTGCATTTGCCATCGAGCAACCGGCGGAAGTTGATGTAAATGAGATCGTCATCCGCCCCACTGCGCAGACGTAACCGAATCTTCCTTTGCTGCTAGTGCGAAGAGACAGTGGTGAGCTGTTTCCGGAGAATTGGAGCAACGCGGGTTCCCAAGAGCTCGACCGACCTTAACATCTTCTCGTGAGGGAGAGCCGAGACACCCATTTGAAAGGTAATTCGAGAAAGGCCTCCGAGAACTTCGTCCACGTACAGTATCTTCTCCGCGATCGTTTCAGCATCGCCTATCAGCAGGGCGCCTGTAGGTCCGCGCAGAGCGTCAAATTGTGCCCGACTCGCCGGGGGCCAGCCGCGTTCTTTGCCGATCTTCGTGAACGTGTGCGCATATCCTGGGTAGAAGTCGTCTGCAGCCTGCTGTGTGGTGTCTCCAAGAAAGCCGATTGCGTGGAGTCCGACGATGAGTTTCTCGGCGGAATGGCCGGCACGGCGCCCAGCTTCACGGTAAAGGTCGATCAGGGGACGGAATCGCTTGGGTTCTCCGCCGATAATGGCGACCATCAACGGAAGTCCGAGCGTTCCGGCGCGAACGAATGATTCGGGCGTGCCTCCGACTCCGATCCAAATGGGCAACGGATTCTGGAGCGGACGAGGATAGACCGCCTGTCCCGTAAGCGGAGCGCGGTGCTTCCCCTTCCAGTGAACCTGGGTGTTCTCCCGAATCTTAAGGAGGAGATCCAGCTTTTCTGAGAAGAGCGAGTCGTAGTCGTCCAGATCGAAACCGAAGAGTGGAAACGCCTCGATTGACGAACCCCGTCCCGCAACAATCTCAGCCCGCCCATGGGAGATTAGATCCAGAGTGGCAAATTCCTGAAAGATTCGGACGGGGTCGGCGGCGCTCAGGACGGTTACTGCACTTGATAGGCGAATGTTCTTGGTCCGCGCCGCTGCCGCACCCAGGATCACAGGCGGAGCCGAATCCACGAACTCGCTGCGGTGGTGTTCGCCGATGCCAAAAACATCGAGGCCAACCTCGTCGGCCAGGACAATCTCATCCAGCAGATTGTCCATGCGCTGGAGAGCGCTCACAGTCAAGCCCGTTGTCGGGTCAGAAATAACTGCTCCGAAACTGTCAACACCGATCTCCATCGCACCCTCCTGATATGTGTGACCCAACCACAGAGACTATGAATAAGATGAGGCCCTGAGCCTATCGTTTGATTTCCTAGCTTCTTCCGTTGCCGCTCTTGGCTTTGTCTCCTCGCTCGCCAAGTTTCGCCGCTGCCAGTAAGCCAAGTTTCTTCAGCGATCCGTGGAGTTGTTCCATCTCCCGTTCGGACAACACTGACATCAGCGCCTCAAGGTCCTTAGCATGACGTTCGAAACACGATGCCGCCTGGCGTTTACCCCGCGCCGTGAGTTCCACGACCCGCGCCCGTCGATCACTCGGGCTCGACCCACGAACAACCAACCTCAGTTTCTCGAGGCGATCGACTGCTGCAGTCATCGAGCCGCTGGCCAAGCGCACCTTGTCCTGGATCTCTGAGATGGTGAGCGGTCCTTTGTGTAATAGCGCTTCGAGTGCAACAAAATCCGTGAGGCACAGTCCCGTGTTGGCGATACTCTGCTCAGCGAGAAGGCTCAGCGCGCGATAGCTCTTCGCAATTACCAGCCACAGCCGCGGCGCTTTCATGCGATCGCTCTTTTTCACCCTCGTCTCCTGATCAGGCGGCCTGTGAACGTGCTTGGGCGTTGATCCTGCTCATTGCGGGGGAGGAGAACAGGTGATCGACCGAAGCTGCTCCTGCGCCGTGAATGATAAGAAAGACCGAGGCTGCGATCAACAGAAGGTGGTACTCAAATCCTTCGCCTTTCTGTGCCCCAGTCCAATTCATCCAGAATCCGAAGTGTCTATGAACCATCGCGACGGCCACGATCATGTTACACAGGACCCCAAAGGCAGCCAGGCGGGTGAACAACCCCAAGATCAGCCCTAGTCCGCCGAAGAATTCCGCGGCAATTGCCAGGAATGCAAATACAGCCGGAATGTGCATGACTCCGGTGAAGAAGCCCATCGTACCGTTGAATCCGTAGCCACCAAACCACCCGAGCAACTTTTGAGCGCCATGCGCAAAGAAAATTACGCCGAGCACCAATCGAAGAATAGTTGTTGCAACGTCGTTGTCCGTGGCCGTCAGTTTGCGAATCATAGAATCCTTTCGTGGCAAGCTCGCTTATTTCGATGTCAGGAGATAAGATGATATATCCTTACATAAGGATTCTTTCTGTCGAGGTAATGCGAATTGGCCCGTTAGGATCAGTTGACAACATTGGGGCTTCAGCGCGCCGCCGAATCTTGCCCCGGAGCCGGGCATCTACGGGTATTAGCATGTAGTAGGCTAGGGGGCTCTCACAACAATTCGCCATGACTTCGCCAGAATCTGGTTCCGAACAGACTCATCAAACGCAGGGCGTCCGTCTTGTGGTTGACGCCATTCCGGCGCTCGCGTGGTCCGCGCGATCGAACGGCTCCGCTGACTTCTTCAATCAGCGCTGGCTCGACTACACGGGCCTCTCGGTCGAACAAGCGCGCGATTGGGGCTGGACTGCTGCCCTTCATCCGGACGATCTGAAGACCCTTGTGGACTATTGGAAATCCGTATTGGCTTCTGGCCAGCCAGGTGAGATTGAAGGACGTCTAGGTCGTTTCGACGGCATGTACCGTTGGTTTCTTTTCCGTGCGACTCCATTGTTGGACGATGATGGAAAAATCGTCAAATGGTTCGGAACGAATACCGATATTGAAGACCGAAAACGCGCGGAACTGCTACTCGCTGGCGAGAATCTCGTTCTGGAAATGACGGCCAAGGGCGATTCGCTGGAATCCGTTCTCGAAGCCCTTTGCCGAGTAGTCGAACAAACCGCCAGCGGATGTCTCTGTAGCGTGCTCGTGTTGGATCCTACCGGCTCTAGAGTCCGGCATGCTGTCGCGCCGAGCCTTCCATGCAGCTACAACGACCGTTTCGCAGGCATACCGGTGGGTCGGGAAGGAGGACCTTGCACTGAGGCAGCGTGCCGCAAAACACAGGTCATCGTCTCGGATGTGGCTTCGGACACGAGACGGGATATGTATGGATGGTGCGCGGCCGCATTGACGCATGGTCTAAAAGCGTGCTGGTCGACTCCGATACTGGCCTCAAATGGGCTTGTGTTGGGCACCTTCGCAGTCTATTGGCGCGAGCCGCGCAGTCCAAGTGAGCAGGATCAGAAAATCATCGCACAAGTTACACACCTCGCCGCTGTCGCGATTGAGCGCCAACGCAACGAGGCGGAACTGCGGGACAGTCAAGAGCGCTTTCGTCTGATCGTCGATACGATTCCGGGCCTCGTTTGGACAATGAATGCATCTGGCGAAGTCGAGAGCGCCAACCAACAAACGCTTGGTTACTTCGGCAAGACTCTTGAGGAACTGAAAGAGTGGGTCCTGGTCCTGCACCCGGATGATCGCACCCGCGTGTTGGAGTACTGGCGCTTCACTATAGAATCCGGTCAGCCGTATGAGCTTGAGCATCGACTCCTCGGAGCCGATGGCGTGTACCGTTGGTTCCAGGCCCGAGGTCGCCCGCAGCGTGACGCCGAAGGTTGCATTGTGCTTTGGTATAACCTGTTGACGGACATCGACGACCGGAAGCGCGCCGAAGGCAAGTTAGAAAAGGCCTTCGACGAAAAGGCCAAATCCGAAGCTGAACTTCGAACGATCATCGATGCAATACCTCAGCTCATCATTGCTATTGGGACCGACGGAAACTTTCTTTCCGCGAATCAGGCAGTACTGGAATACACCGGCCTGACGAAAGAGGAAGTAGGGTCGGAAAGATTTCGTGAGGTCTTTCATCCAGAGGATTCGGAGAGATTGCGCGACGAACGCGCAGCTGCGCTCTCGCGAGGCTTGCCATTCGAGTACGAAAGACGAGTGCGCCGCAGCGATGGTCAGTATCGTTGGTTCCTGGTTCAATACAACCCACTACGCAACGAACGAGGAGAAATTATCCGCTGGTATGCGACCGGTACCGACATCGACGATCGCAAACAGGCTGAGGAAAGAACGCAACAAGAGAACATCGCTTTGCGAGAACAAATCGATCAGGTCTTCATGTTTGAGGAGATCGTGGGCTCTTCGCCGGCTTTGAAAACTGTCGTCTCTAATATTGTTAAAGTCGCCCCCACTGACTCTACGGTTCTCATTACCGGCGAAACTGGTACCGGCAAGGAACTGGTTGCGCGGGGCATACATAGGAGTTCGCAACGGGCTAGTCAGCCTTTTGTCACTGTGAATTGTGCCTCGATTCCTTCCTCGCTCGTCGCCTCGGAATTGTTTGGCCACGAGAAGGGGGCATTCACCGGCGCCTTGCAGCGCCGACAAGGCCGTTTTGAGTTGGCGAACTCGGGTACGATTTTTCTCGATGAAATCGGCGAGCTTCCCCCAGAAACTCAGATTGCCTTGCTTCGAGTGCTGCAGGAGCGTCGATTTGAACGAGTAGGGAGTAGCCGCGCCATTTCCACGAATGTTCGAATCATTGCCGCTACCAACCGCGATTTGGCAGCGGCCGTTGCTTCTGAAACATTTCGCGCCGACCTCTTCTACCGGCTGAACGTTTTCCCGATTGATGTGCCGCCGCTCCGGCGACGGAAAGAAGACATCCCGATGCTGGTGGAGTACTTCGTGAAGCGCTATGCCGGAAAGGCTGGCAAGCAAATTCACAAAATCGACAGGCATACGATGAACCTTTGTCAGTCCTATCACTGGCCAGGGAATATTCGTGAGCTGCAAAATATCGTCGAGAGATCTGTGATTCTTTGCAGCGGAGATACCTTGTGGATCGACGAAGTTTGGCTTTCGAATCAGGACGCATCTCGGGAGAAGTCGTCAGGTCTTCTAACGGAAAATGTCTTGAACTATGAGAAGGGGCTCATCGAGGCAGCTCTTGCTGAAAGCAAGGGGAAAGTCGCTGGGCCCAGCGGAGCGGCGGCCAAGCTCGGAATTCCGCGGTCCACGCTCGATTTGAAAATTAAAAAGCTCAACATAAAGAACAACCTCCGCTAACTCCGCGTTGAACTCCATTTCTGTTTTCAGTGAAATCTTTGGGTACTCGGTTGCAGGAAAGAAACAATATGATAGACCACGTAATTCTCACAGTCAGTGACCTCAAGCGTTCAGTCGCTTTTTATGCCAAAGCTCTGAAGCCACTTGGGATCACAACCTTTATCGACTACGAAGGCAAAGACGGACACCCACACTTGAAAGGTTTTGGTGATGGCAAAAGATATTTCTTCTGGCTCAAAGAAGGGAAGCCCGATCCGCAGGCTGTTCACGTTGGATTTGTAGCGAATGACCATTCCGAAGTAGATGCGTTCTACAAGGCCGCTTTGGCAGCCGGAGGGAAGAGTAAGAAATCACCTCAAGTGTGTCTCGAATATTATCCTGGCTATTATGCGACCTGGGTGCTGGATCCTGACGGCCACGATATTGAGGTCGTCAATAAGAGCTAGCCGCCAGGAAGGAGTTGTTCATCGAGGTGCGGCAAGTTCCTGGTTGCTTAACACCTTGAGATCTCGCATTCAGTGTAGCCGCCTGCTAACCCGTAAGTCCCCTCGTTGAACTCCCAGGATTCTGGCACTTCCTAAGATCCTGTCACTTTAATTTCCTCTTAGAGCTTTGTTTTCACGCGATTCTGAGTGGGCATTCGGATGCACTACTACTGATCGGTGCTCAGAGAGTGCACTACACTGCAGCACCATCGCGACTGCGATATGGCGGGATCGATGACTTTTAGGATCGAGACTGCGGCGCGAGGGCGATTCACGGTGTTCACCGTAAGTGGTCGAATCGAAAGCCATGCGATAGACGAACTGACGAGGCTTTTTGAACTCCATGCCGACCGCCGCGGCATCGTCCTTGATCTGAAAGACGTGAGTCTAGTCGGTCGCGACGTAATAGCCTTTCTCGCACGTTCTGAAGCGGATGGTGTGAAGCTTGAGAACTGCACCCCGTATCTCCGCGAATGGATGGACAGAGAAAAAGACTGAGGGTCGACGTGGCGCTGATGCGCTCGTCGCTCACTCCGATATATAGAGAGAGGGTGCATACAAAATGAAAAGCAAATCCCAAGCAGTGGAACAAGACCTCGCGGAACTCGCGATCGAAGCCCACGGGGGCCTTGAACGCTGGAACAGATTCAGCACAGTCTCAGCTCATCTGATGCAAAGTGGTGTGTTCTGGGGCATCAAAGGCAAGGCCGGCGTCC
>Ga0210389_10001884_pt1 | contig 16774 bp, 15 predicted proteins | sample IncBWH28OmetaG_FD_160127 | JGI IMG/M metagenome (GOLD analysis project Ga0210389, IMG submission 160127) | Forest soil microbial communities from Barre Woods Harvard Forest LTER site, Petersham, Massachusetts, United States - Inc-BW-H-28-O ...
CAACTCCACCTGTGAGCCGATGCATCCCTTGGGCAACTTCGGTTGGGGGGGATTGTGGTGCGTGCGACATGGGACTTTCCTTCCTTGCATTTGGTGGCGCAGTGCGGCTACGCGACTACGCTCGTTTTTCATTGGCTCAGCCAAGCGCCCGCAGCCCGTCGGATGTCAGGCGGTACGCCGGCGCCGAGTATGACCGGTCGGCGATGACGTGGACCACATGCCTACAGGTGCCGAACAGCCGCGCCGGTAGTTCGGGGTCAGCCACGTCACCGGTCTCGCAGGTCAGCGCATCGCCGAGTTCTCGTTGCAGTTCCTCCAGCAGCCCACCTCGGTGGCGGGCGACGCCGACCACGTGCGCGCCGGACTCGGCCAGGGCGACGGCCGTGGCCCGCCCGAAGCCACGGCTGGCGCCGGTGACGACCACCGTGGCGCCGTTGACATCTATAGCTGTCATTTCGTCGCTCCTTCTGGCTAACTGGATCGGTTGCTTTGGAGGTACTGATCCGGGCCGGCCCCGAAATCCATCGCTCCGTGTCCTGTGCGAAATGTGATCATCAGGTCCTCCTTGCGGCTTGTCTCACGAGTCCATCTCGCGCGCCGGACCACCCTGTGGCGGTCCGGCGCGCTGCTTAAGGGGTCGCTTCAGCTTCGTCTCCGGCTCAACTCGTGACAGGTGAGTCCGTGAGCAGGCGGTATGACCCGATCGGGGTTGCCTTCGCTTACGACCGGTTGTTCCCCCCGGCCGCCGTTCCCGTGGGGACCGCACGGAGCGGGCGGGCACACGGGGATGGACGCCCGACTCGGCCGCGAATGTCAAGCCGGAACGCGCCCTGGACGGACCATGTCCGTGGCGGTCCGTGGAAGCTAACGGTTCACCACACCGCTCCTACCGGACGGGCGTGGTCCGCTATATGTCCGTGGACCCCGCAACACGCCGGTCTACAGCGCTACACGCTGACACACCACGGGACAACGCAAAACGGCCCGCATAGCCGAGGATTCGCAGCTAGCGGGCCGTTTCCGCAGGTGGTGGCAGGTGATGGGTTCGAACCATCGTAGGCTGAGCCGACGGTTTTACAGACCGCTCCCTTTGGCCACTCGGGCAACCTGCCTAGCGCCGCCGCATCACGGCAGCAGAGAGAAATATAGCGGACAACGCGACTGCTTGCGACGTGGAGTTCCCCGGCGCCCGCGCAGAAGCGCGGTCGAGGTCCACCGTAGCGGCCGATGTGACGATCGGCACCCTACCCGTCTAACCTGTCATCCATGCCTAGCGAGTCAAGCTTCGACATCGTGTCAAAGATCGACCGGCAGGAAGCCGACAACGCGCTTAACCAGGCCGCCAAGGAGATCAGCACCCGGTTCGACTTCCGGGGCGTGGGGGCCTCCATCGCCTGGTCCGGTGACAGCGGGGTGGAGATCCGCGCCAACAGCGAGGAACGGGCAAGCGCCGTCCTTGACGTGTTCAAGGAGAAGCTCGTCAAGCGCGGGGTCTCACTCAAGCACCTCGACCCGGCGGACCCCAAGTTGTCCGGCAAGGAGTACCGCCTCGCGGTCGCCATGAAGGAGGGCATCTCCCAGGACAACGCCAAGAAGGTATCGAAGATCATCAGGGACGAGGGGCCGAAGGGCGTCAAGGCACAGGTGCAGGGCGAGGAACTGCGCGTGTCGTCCAAGAGCCGTGACGACCTGCAGTCCGTGATCAGCCTGCTTAAGTCCAAGGACTTCGACTTCGCCCTTCAGTTCATCAACTACCGCTGAGGACGCGCCGAGCCGCCAGGTCCTAGCGAACGGCCGGGCCGCCGGACAGCGCCTCCAGGCGGCGGACTCGCTCGCTGGTCGGCGGGTGGGTGCTCAGCATCCCGCCGACACCGTCCGCCGTGAACGGGTGGGCGATCATCAGGTGGCTGGCGGCGGCCAGCGTGCCGTGCGGGCGCAGCGGCTGCGCCGTGGCGACGGTATCGATCTTCCGCAGCGCACTGGCCAGGGCCATCGGGTCGCCGGTAAGCAGGGCGCCGTCGATGTCCGCGCAGTACTCGCGGCCGAACGGGGCGGTGATGTGCAGCAGCACCGCGATCAGCGGGCAGGACGCGACGAGCGACGCGAGCCCGGCGGACCACGACGAGACCGCGACGTCGTGCCTGGCGACGTGCGCTAGCTCGTGCGCGAGCACCGCGCGCAGCTCCGACAGCGTCAGCAGCCGCAGCAACCCCTCCGTGCAGCACACGGCCGCCGACCGGGCGCTGTACCCGACGGTGAGGATGTTCGGCTGCGTAGCCGGGGACACGAACAGCCGCGGCACCGGCAGGTGCGCGGAGAAGGCGAGCTCCCTGACGATCCGGTACAGGTCGGGGCGCTCTACCTCGCTGACGGGACGCGCGCGGAGCGCGGCGAGCACCGTACGTTCCGAGTGGAAGTAAATGATCCAGCCGAGGGCGACGAGCAGGGCACTGACGGCGGCGGCACCGACGAGCCCGAGCCAGAGCGAGGCGCCCGCCAGCAGCGCCGCGCACAGCGCGGCGGCGAACAACGCCGCGCGCAGCCCGTAGCAGCGCATCGCGACCCCCTTCCGACATGACACTAACGTCACCACGCCAAGACCTCGACCCGTCGGCCAAACAGCCGGCGGCACACCCTGTTCAACGGCCCAGCGCACCCAGAGGTTTCCGCACGTCATGCGCGTATCACTAGAACGCGGACGCCAACATCCCTCTACACGAAAATTACAGTCAGCAAAGGAAACGTGGCATAATAGGCGCGGGGATGTGGCTAATCACACGGCCAAGAGGCGCCCACTTCCGCGTAAACTTTATCCCGTCCTGCACTTCACGCCCCCGGCCGTAGGGGTGGTGCTGAACAAGGGCGCCGGCCTGGCGTGCGGAGGAGGCTTTGCGCTGTGACCAAGCAGGTCCAGGAGCTTGACCACGTAATCATCCGTTTCGCGGGAGACTCCGGTGACGGCATGCAGCTCACCGGGGACAGGTTTACCCAGGAGACCGCGGTCTTCGGTAACGACCTGTCCACGCTCCCCAACTTCCCTGCCGAGATCCGCGCCCCCGCCGGGACGCTACCCGGCGTGAGCAGCTTCCAGCTGCACTTCGCGGACCACGACATCCTGACGCCGGGCGACGCGCCTGACGTGCTCGTCGCCATGAACCCGGCGGCGCTCAAGGCAAACCTCAGGGACCTGCCGCGCGGGGCGGAGCTCATCGTCAACACCGATGAGTTCACCAAGCGCAACCTGTCCAAGGTCGGGTACGAGAATAACCCGCTCGAAGACGGCTCGCTTGACGGGTACAACCTGCACCCGGTGCCGCTGACGTCGCTGACCGTCAAGGCGCTCGAGCACCAGGACGTCAGCCGCAAGGACGCCGAGCGGGCCAAGAACATGTTCGCGCTCGGCCTGCTTTCCTGGCTGTACGGCCGCCCCTCCGAGGGCACGCTGAGCTTCCTCGAAGCCAAGTTCGGCAAGAAGCCGGAGATCTACAAGGCGAACGTGACCGCCTTCCAGTCCGGTTGGAACTACGGCGAGACCACCGAGGACTTCGCGGTCCGCTACGAGGTCAAGCCGGCCACGATCGCACCAGGCCGCTACCGGAACATCACCGGCAACCTCGCCCTCGCCTACGGCCTGATCGCCGCCGGCCAGCTTGCCAAGCTGCCGCTTTTCCTCGGTTCTTACCCGATCACCCCGGCCTCGGACATCCTGCACGAGCTGTCCAAGCACAAGAAGTTCGGCGTCCGCACCTTCCAGGCCGAGGACGAGATCAGCGCGGCGAGCGCGGCGCTCGGCGCGGCGTTCGGCGGGTCGCTCGCGGTGACCACCACCTCGGGCCCCGGCATGCTGCTGAAGGCGGAGACCGTCAACCTCGCCGTGTCCGTTGAGCTGCCGCTGGTCGTCGTCGACGTGCAGCGCGCCGGCCCCTCCACCGGCATGCCGACCAAGACCGAGCAAACCGACCTGCTGATGGCGCTGTACGGCAGGAACGGCGAGTCGCCGGTGCCTGTTATCGCGGCGGCCTCGCCGTCGGACTGCTTCTTCGCGGCGATCGAGGCCGCGCGGATCGCGATCACCTACCGGACGCCGGTCATCTTGCTGTCCGACGGTTACCTGGGCAATGGCTCGGAGCCCTGGCGGATTCCCGACGTCGCTGACCTGCCTGACCTGTCGGCCGAGTTCTCCTTCGCCACCGCGGCGGACAAGCCGGCCGACGGGTCGGACTTCAAGCCGTTCACCCGCGACCCGCGAACCCTCGCGCGGCCGTGGGCGATCCCTGGCACGCCAGGTCTCGAGCACCGCATCGGCGGCATCGAGAAGGCCGACGGCTCGGGTGACATCTCCTACGACTCGGACAACCACGACCTGATGGTCCGCACCCGGGCCGCCAAGGTCGAGGGCATCGCGAACTCGATCCCGCCGCTTGAGGTCGAGGACCCGTCCGGCGAGGCGCGGCTGCTCGTCCTCGGCTGGGGCTCCACCTACGGTTCGATCGGCGCCGCGGTCCGCCAGGCCCGGCGGGCAGGCCAGAACGTCGCGCAGGCGCACCTGCGGCACATGAACCCGTTCCCCGCCAACCTCGGCGAGGTGCTGCGCCGGTACGACAAGGTGCTCGTCCCCGAGATCAACCTGGGGCAGCTCGCGCTGCTGCTGCGCGGCAAGTTCCTGGTCGACGTGATCTCCTACAACCGCGTGCGCGGCCTGCCGTTCCGTGCGGCCGAGCTCGCCGAGGCGATCGAGGAAGTGCTCTCCCATGAGTGAGAACCAAGAGATTATCCCGAACGACAGCGGCCGACTGCGTTCCCTCACGCTCGTCCCGCACGCGGACGGCCTGAAGGCGAAGGACTTCAAGTCCGATCAGGAGGTCCGCTGGTGCCCGGGATGCGGCGACTACGCCATCCTCGCCGCCTTCCAGGCATTCCTGCCCGAGCTTGAGGTGCCGCGGGAGAACGTGGTCGTGGTCTCCGGCATCGGCTGCTCCTCCCGGCTGCCGTACTACGTGTCGTCCTACGGCATGCACTCGATCCACGGCCGGGCGCCCGCGATCGCCTCTGGCCTCGCGTCCTCCAGGCAGGACCTGTCGGTCTGGGTGATCACCGGCGACGGCGACGCGCTTTCCATCGGCGGCAACCACCTGATCCACGCGCTGCGCCGGAACGTGAACATCAAGATCCTGTTGTTCAACAACCGGATCTACGGGCTGACCAAGGGCCAGTACTCGCCGACCTCAGAGCAGGGCAAGGTCACCAAGTCCACGCCCTACGGGTCGCTTGACCACCCGTTCAACCCCCTGTCGCTCGCGCTCGGCGCCGAGGCGTCGTTCGTGGCCCGCTCGATCGACTCCGACCGCAAGCACCTCCAGTCGGTGATGCGGGCGGCGGCCGACCACAAGGGCTCCGCGTTCATCGAGATCTTCCAGAACTGCCCGATCTTCAATGACGACGCGTTCGCTCCGGTCAAGGAGCCGAAGGCGCCTGGCCTCATCCGCCTGGCGCACGGTGAGCAGATCCGCTTCGGACCTGACGGGTCCCTGGGCCTGACCTACGGTCCTTACGGGTCCATCCAGACCGTGCTGGCCGCCTCGGTGCCTGAGTCGGAGCTGATCGTGCACGACGCGACGCTGGCCGACCCGTCCTACGCATTCGCGCTGTCCCGGCTGGACAGCTACGAGTTCACCCACACCCCGATCGGCGTGTTCCGCTCGGTCGAGCGCGGGTCGTACGACGACGCGATGGCCGCCCAGATCGACACCGCCCGCGCGAGCGGCGAGGGTGAGCTGGCCAAGCTCCTGGCGGGCAACGACACCTGGGAAGTCGGCTAAACCCCGCGCTCACCCGCACTCGCTTGAGACGCTGAGGGTTCAGCCGACCCGGCGCGGTAGCCCTTGCGTCTTAAGCTTGGCAGTGAAGCCAAGGGAGCTGCGGAAGCCACCCGGGTGCAGCAGCAGGCCGAGCCCGTTGCCGCCGCCGACAAGTCCTGGCGGCGCGGAGTGCTGCTCCTTCTCCCACCAGCCCGGGTCGTGGAACAGGCCCGCGATCTCGGTGTGGTGCGCCTCGTCCGTGAACAGGTAGCTGCCCTCCTGCAGCAGCGGCCACAGGTACTTCAAGCAGTCTCGCACGGAGCTGGTCAGGTCGGCGTCGACGAACGCGAACACGAGCTGTGCGTCAAACCCGGGCAGGGTCTCGTTGAAGTACCCCTTGTGGAACTCGCAGACGCCGAGTGCGCCGTACTTGCGGACGTTCTCCTTGACCTCCTCGAGCGAGCCCGCGTAGGCACCGCCCTCATAGGTGCGGAACTGGAGCTCCGAGAGCACCAGGTGCTCCTTGTCGCCTTCCTGCGGCGTCGGCAGGCCCTCGAAGCTGTCGAAGAGGTGCAGGCGGCGGCCGGTCTTCGCGGCAAGGCGGGAAAGGTTGACGGCGCTGCCGCCCTTGAAGGAGCCGCACTCGATGAGGTCGCCCGGCAGGTCCTTCGGGATCCGCAGGATCTTGCCCGCCATGATCAGGTGGTAGAGGAAGTTGGACGCGCTCTCCACGCGGATGTTGTTCCTGATCGTTACGGCGAGGAACTTGAGCTTCCAAGGCAGCCCGACGCCGTACTCACTGCCCGCGTCGTGTGCGAAGAACTCCCGGGCGACAACTGGCAGCACCGCCGTCGTTACCAGGGCAGCAGGCACGCGCTTGAGCGAACTCCGTCGCACATGCATCCCCCCTCAAGTGGAGCGAGCGGTCAGGCATCGCGTCGCCCCCGGGGTCACGCTTGCCTGGCCCCGTTCAGTTCTCCTTCAAGAACTACCCAGGTCGCCGCAAGTACACACGAGGGCGCCTTAGCTTGCCCTTTAGAAGTCCTAGCTTGTCCTTAAGGTGTTCTGACGTGTGCTTGGGTTATCCAACCGGTTGCCCAGGTTGTGCCGTCTGGTCCGGCCGACCGAGCGGGAGGAGCGGCTAGCGCAATCACGGGCTGCTATTGTGCATGGGGGCCTGTTTATAGTGCCGGTTTATAGTGCCGGGAACACGGTGCGTAACCGCTGGCGTGGCTTAGAGTCCCCAAAAATAGACAAACTTGCCCCATTTAGCCAGGCTAAGGGTATCTTGGCATCGCCAAGATAACGGGCGACATCCTCATGAACTGGAGATCCAATGCTCGGACCATGGGCACAAGACCTTTCGGCGCTCCCGGCGGAGTTTGCTGGCGGGGACCCGTTCCCGCTGGTCGTCATCGACGGTTTCCTTGAGGAGAGCTTCGCGGAGGAGTTGCTGTCGGAGTTCCCCTCGATTGACGCCATGGGCCGGACGAAGGACTACATGTTCGGCGACAAGCGCGAAGAGGCCGACTTCGCGAAGGCAGGCCCTGCCTCCAAGGCGTACTACGACTTCCTGCTGTCAGACGAGTTCGCGGGGATCATTGGCACGATCACGGGCCGCAAGCTCTTCGTTGACCCGGCCTTCCACGGCGGCGGCTTTCACCAGGGCGGCGACGGCAGCTTCCTCGACACGCACGTCGACTTCAACATTCACCCCAAGCACAGCGACTGGCTGCGCGTCCTGAACCTCCTGCTCTACATGAACAAGGACTGGCCGGCCGAGTACGACGGCGCCCTGCTGATCCGCACCGACCCGAAGAACGAGCCTCGCGCCATCCTGCCGCTGTTCAACCGGGCCGTGTTCATGCTCACCAGCGACAACACCTTCCACGGTTACCGGAAGATGTCGCTGCCGCCGGGGCGGAGCCGCAAGTCGATCGCCGGGTATGCCTACGAGTTGATCGAGGAAGGCACGCTTAAGCCGCGCACGACCTCGTGGGCCCCCGAGGAGGGCGGACTCGTCAAGAAGACGCTCGCGAAGCACTGGACGGGCCTGGCGGCCGCCAAGAACAAGCTGACCGGCAGCTGACCTGTCCCGTATCCGGGCCGACGACGCGTCGTCGGCCCGGATACGGTGGTTCGTGGCTTAGTCGTCGGCCTTGATCAGGCCTACCGGGCAGCTCACGCCGGTGCTGTGGTCGGGGCAGTAGCCGTGCGGCACCTTGTACAGGTACTGCTGGTGGTAGTCCTCGGCGAAGTAGAACTCGCCGGCCGGGACAATCTCAGTGGTGATGTCGCGGTAGCCGCGCTGCGTGAGCCGCTGCTGGAAGTCGGCCGCCGACTGCTCGGCCGCGGCCCGCTGCGCATCGCTGTGGTAGAAGATCGCCGACCGGTACTGGGTGCCGATGTCATTGCCCTGACGCATGCCCTGCGTCGGGTCGTGTGACTCCCAGAACACCTTCAGCAGCTGCTGATAGGACACCTTCGCCGGGTTGTACACCACCCGCACGGTCTCCGTGTGACCGGTCTGCCCGGAGCAGACCTCCTCATAGGTGGGGTTGGGGGTGAACCCGCCCTCGTAACCAACGGCGGTGGTGAACACGCCAGGGACCTGCCAGAAATTCCGCTCCTCGCCCCAGAAGCAGCCAAGCGCGAACTCCGCGATCTCGCTGCCCGCCGGGTAGGGCCCCTGCAGCGGTGTGTGCAGTACCTCGTGCAGGGCCGGCACCGGCATCGGCGTCGCCCGGCCGGGAAGGGCGTCCTCCGCACCGACCATCTGCGTCTTCCGGAACCCGAAAATGCTCACCGTGCCTCCTTCTTTCGACCGCCACAACCACAGTACGGTCAGCCCTGTTCCCCGTTACAAGACGGCCGTTCGATCATGGGCGGAAGGTGAGGGAAACTAGGCGGTCCTGGTGTTGACGAAGTCGCAGAGGGACTCGAAGGCGGCCCGGGCAGGGACGTCGGGGAGCCGCGCGAGCAGGTCGCTCGCGTCGCCGATCCACGTCCTGACCGTCTGCCTGGCCTCCTCGACCGCGGACGACGTCCTGAGCAGGCCGAGGGCCTCCGCGTGCAGCCCCGGGTCGGTGAGATCGGCGTCGAGCAGCAGTTCGCGCAGCCGTACCGCGTCCGGCTCGCTTGAGTTGCCGCGCAGCGCGTAGAGGACAGGCAGCGTGCGTACGCCTTGGCGCAGGTCAGTGCCCTGCTCCTTGCCAGACTCGGCCGAGGTGGACGCGATGTCGAGCACGTCGTCGGAGAGCTGCCAGGCCACCCCGATCCGCAGGCACGCCTCAGCGATCAGGTCCGCCATCTCGTCGGGCAGCCCGGCGAACATGGCACCGAACCGGCCGGACGTGGCGATCAGCGACCCGGTCTTCTCCGTGATGACGTGCATGTAATGGTCGAGCGGGTCCTCACCTGGGCGCACGCCGACCGTTTCTGCCAGCTGGCCGTCGACGAGCCGGCCGAACGTCTCCGCCTGGATCCTGATGGCATCGGGGCCAAGGTCGGCGAGGATGCGGGACGCCCTGGCGAACAGGTAGTCGCCCGCCAGGATGGCGATCGAATTGCCAAACCGCGAGTTGGCCGACTCGTGGCCGCGGCGTATCGACGCCTCGTCCATGACGTCATCGTGGAACAGCGTCGCCAGGTGGGTCAGCTCGATGGCGACGGCCGCGGGCACGATCCGCTTGTCGCGGCAGTCACCGAACCGGGCGGCGAGCAGCACTAGCATGGCGCGGAACCGCTTGCCTCCCGCATGCATCATGTGCCGGGAAACCTCGGCGAACATCTCGTCCCCGCCGAAAGTGGTGTCGCGCAGGGCTGCTTCGACGACGGCGAGGTCCTCGGCCATCTCCGCGGTCAGTGCCGCGTCGGCGAGGTCGACGGGAACAGCGATGGTCACACGAACACTCCTATCTCCCGGGGGGACGACCCCCGTACCCCCCGATGCCGGCCTCAACCGGGCCTGATCGCAAAAACCGCGATTTCACCAGGCCCGCCCGAGGCCGGCCCAAGCCGCGCAGTGCCTCTGAGCCGGGTACCGGATAGGCGCCCAATTCACCAGAGTAGACGATGGCCGCCCGGCCGAGATCACGGCACCGCGGGCAAGCGCGGCGAGAACGGCGGGCGGCCATCGTCAGGGCAATAGGCTCAGCGGACGAACAGTTGCGTCGCCGCGTGGTTGGCGAGGGAGAGCACCGGGCCCGGCACGATGCCGAACACCACGGCCGACAGGGCGCCGACGCTCACCGCTGTCCCGGTGAACACCGACGGCACGGCCACCACGGGGCCGTCAGGCACCGGGTCGCTGAAGAACATCAGCACGATCACGCGGACATAGAAGAACGCGGCGATCGCCGAGGCCACGACACCGACGATGACAAGCGGCGTCGCACCGCCCGCGATCGCCGCGGAGAAGACGGCGAACTTACCGGCGAACCCGGACGTCAGCGGGATGCCCGCGAACGTGAGCAGGAACAGCGCGAAGACGCCGGCGACCAGCGGCGACCGCTTGCCGAGCCCGGCCCAGCGGGACAGGTGATCCGCCTCGCCGCCCGAGTCCCGCACCAGCGTGATCACCGCGAACGCGCCGACCGTGCTCAGGCCGTAGGTCGCCAGGTAAAACAGCGACGACGACAGGCCCTGCACGGACGAGGAGATCACCGCGGTCAGGATGAACCCGGCGTGGGCGATGGAGGAGTAGGCGAGCAGCCGCTTGACATCGGTCTGCGTGATGGCGATCACGGCGCCGACGACCATGGTGAGGACCGCGACGACCCAGAGCGCCGGGCGCCAGTCCCAGGTCAGCGTGCCGAAGGCCACGTAGAACACCCGCAGCAACGCGCCGAACGCGGACACCACGGTACAGGACGCCATCAGCGCGGTGATCGGGGTCGGCGCGCCCTGGTAGACGTCCGGCTTCCAGCTCTGGAACGGCACGGCACCGACCTTGAACAGCAACCCGACGCCGGTCAGCGCGATCCCGCCGAACAGCAGCGTGTCAGATCCCGTGCCCGCCGACGCCGCCGAGGCGATCGCGGCGAGCGACACCGAGCCGGAGTAGCCGTACAGCATCGCGATGCCGAACAGGAAGAAGGCCGAGGAGAACGAGCCGAGCAGGAAGTACTTCATGGCCGCCTCGTGCGAAAGCAGGCGGCGGCGCCTGGCCAGCCCGCACAGCAGGTACAGCGGCAGCGACAGCGTCTCGAGCGCGACGAACATCGTCAGCAGGTCGTTCGCGGCGGGGAAGAGCAGCATGCCGCCAACGGAGAACAGGGTCAGCGGGTAGATCTCGGTGTGCACGAGGCCGCGGAGCAGCCCGGCCCGCTCTTCTGACGAGCCCGGGACCGCGGCGGCCTGCCCGGCGAAGGAGGACACGTCCTGGGAGTCGTCCGCGATCAGCAGCACGGAGACGGCCGCGAGCACCAGGATCGTGCCCTGGATGAACAGGGTGGGCCGGTCCACGGCCACGGCGCCCATCGCCGCCACGTGCCCGGCGCTGCCACCGGCGAACAGCGTCGAGGACGCGGCGATCACGCAGGTCCAGACGAACGCCGCCACGAGGGCGCCGAAGGTCACCAGCAGGTGGACGGCGCGGCGCAGCTCGCGGGGCACGAAGGCCTCGACGAGCACGCCGATGATGGCCGCGCCGAAGACGACGAGCATCGGCGCGAGCTGGCTGTACTCGATGCTCGGGGCCTTGATGGCGCCGGGGGTAGCAGCAGCGGCAGCGCCAGTTACCACGGCAGTGGCGAGGCTCACGGCTGGGCTCCATTCTCAGCTGCGGGATGAGCGGGCACCGGGTCAGTGGAGCCCACCTGGGACATGGTGGCCTTGACGGCCGGGTTGATCACGTCGAGCACCGGCTTGGGGTAAACGCCCATGGCGACGATCAGGAAGACGAGCGGCACGACCGCGAGCAGTTCCCTGACCCGCAGGTCGGGCATCGCGGCGACCGATTCGACGGTGGGCCCGTTCATCGTCCGCTGGTACATCCACAAGATGTAGATCGCGGCGAGAATGATCCCGGCGACCGCGAACGAGCCCGCGACCTTGTACCTGGAGAAGGTGCCGACCAGCACGAGGAACTCCGACACGAAGGTCGACAGGCCAGGCAGCGACAGGCCGGCGAGGCCGGCGAGCAGGAAGAGGCCGGCGAGCACCGGCGCCACCTTCTGCACGCCGCCGTAGTCGGAGATCTTGTCGGAACCGCGCCGCACGATCATGAACCCGGCGAGCAGGAAGAGCGCGCCGGTGGCGAACCCGTGGTTGACCATGTAGAGCGTGGCACCCGACTGGCCCTGCGAAGTGAGGGCGAAGATGCCGAGCACAATGAACCCGAAGTGCGAGATCGAGGTGTACCCGATCAGCCGCTTCATCGAGGTCTGGCCGATCGCCACGATCGCGCCGTAGATGATCGAGATCACCGCCAGGACGAGAATCAGCGGCGTGAAGTAGTGGAACCCGGCGGGAAACAGCTCAAGGCAGTACCTGATCATGCCGAACGTGCCGACCTTGTCCATCACGCCGAGCATCAGCACCGCGGCGCCGGGCTGGGCGGACGCCGAGGCGTCCGGGAGCCAGGTGTGGAAGGGCCACAGCGGCGCCTTGATCGCGAACGCGATGAAGAAGCCGAGGAACAGCCACTTCTGCACCGTCGACGACAGGGCGACGTGCGTCAGCGTGTAGAACAGGAACGTGCCGTGGTGACCGGTCACCGCGGACTCGCCCGAGTACACGTAAAGCGCGATCACCGCGACCAGCATGAGCAGGCCGCCGAGCAGGCTGTAGAGCAGGAACTTCACCGCCGCGTACTGCCGCGGACCGACGCCGAACGACCCGATCAAGAAGTACATCGGGATCAGCATGGCCTCAAAGAACACGTAGAACAGGAAGACGTCGGTGGCCGCGAAAGCCCCGATGAGCATCGTGTCGAGCACCAGCATCAGTGCGAAGTACGTCTTGGGCGACTTCGAGACGTTGTCCGCGTCGTGCCAGGAAGCCAGCACCACCACGGGCATCAGCACGGCGTTCATGCCGATGAGCACAAGCCCGATCCCGTCGACGCCGAGCGCGTAGTGCACGCCGAACTGCGGGATCCAGGAGTACTGCTCGGCGAACTGGAACGTCGCTCCCGAGGTGTTGAACTGGGTGGCCATGACGATCACCCAGACCAGGTCCACCAGCGTGAACAGCAGCGTGGTCACCTTGGCCAGCCGGACCGGCAGCAGGGCCACCACGATCGCGCCGAGCAGCGGAATGCCGCCCGCGACGGTCAGCCACGGCGTCCCGATGTTCGCCACTGCCGCAACAGGGTTCATTTAAAGCCTCACCACCAGTAGGCCGGCCAGGAGCAGCACGGCGCCGATGAGCATGGACAACGCGTAAGAGCGCACGAATCCGGTCTGCAGCTTGCGCATCCGCCCCGACGTGCCGCCGATGGTCGCGGCCAGCCCGTTCACCAGGCCGTCGACGCCTCGGCTGTCGAAGTAAACCGACAGGCGGGTGAGCCACTGCCCTGGGCGCATCAGCACAGACTCGTTGAACGCGTCGCCGTACAGGTCCGCGCGGGCCGCGCGGGTCAGCACCGAGCCGCGCGGCGCGGTGGCCAGCACAGGCACCCGCCCGTACATGGCCCAGGCGATCCCAACGCCGAACACGGCCAGGATTAGCGCGATGATTCCCGGCCAGGTCCAGATCCCGTGCTGGTCCGGCGGCAGGCCGACCACCGGCGCGAGGAAGTCGGCGAACCGGTAGTTGACGATGAGGAACCAGCCGGCCGCGACCGAGCCGACCGCCAGCAGGATCATCGGCACGGTCATGAGCAGCGGCGACTCGTGCGGGTGCGGGATGTGCCGCTCGGCCTCGGTGAAGGGCGGGTGTGCCCCGGCCCCGCCGATCACGCCGTTCTCCTCCCAGCGCTTCGGCCCGAAATAGGTCATGAGCATGACCCTGGACATGTAGAACGCAGTGATGCCGGCGCCGATGATGGCGCAGGCCGCGAGGATCCAGCCCGAGGTACCGCCCTTTTCCCAGGCGGCGTCGATGATGCTGTCCTTGGTGAAGAACCCGGAGAACGGCGGTATGCCGATGATCGCCAGGTACCCCAGGCCGAACGTGACGAAGGTGATCGGCAGGAGCTTACGCAGCCCGCCATAGCGCCGCATGTTCACCTCGTCGTCCATGCCGTGCAGGACCGACCCGGCGCCGAGGAACAGCCCCGCCTTGAAGAACCCGTGTGCGAGCAGGTGGGCGATGGCGAACACGTACCCGGCCGGGCCCAGGCCGGCCGCCAGCGTCATGTAGCCGATCTGCGACATCGTCGACCCGGCAAGTGCCTTCTTGATGTCGTCCTTGGCGCAACCGATGATCGCGCCGAACAGCAGCGTGACCGCCCCGACGACCGTGACCGCGAGCTGCGCGGTGGGGGCGTCATTAAAGATGGGGTTGGAGCGCACGATCAAATACACGCCAGCCGTGACCATTGTCGCCGCATGAATAAGGGCCGACACAGGCGTCGGGCCCTCCATCGCGTCGAGCAGCCAGGACTGCAGCGGCACCTGGGCGGACTTACCGCACGCACCGAGCAGCAGCAGCAGCCCGAGCGCCGTGGCGACGCCCGATCCGCCCGACTTGGCCGAGTCGAACACCCCGGTGAAGTTGAACGTGCCGAACTCGGCGAACATGAGCATGATCGCCAGGGTCAGCCCGGCGTCGCCGACACGGTTGACGACGAACGCCTTCTTGGCCGCGACCGCCGCGCTCTGCTTGAACTGCCAGAAGCCGATCAGCAGGTAGGACGCCAGGCCGACGCCCTCCCACCCGACGTAAAGGCCGAGGTAGTTGTCCGACAGCACCAGCAGCAGCATCGACGCGATGAACAGGTTCAGGTAGCCGAAGAAGCGGCGCCGGTCGGTGTCGTGGGCCATGTAGGCGACCGCGTAGATGAGGATCAGCGAGCCAACACCGGTGATCAGCAGCACAAAACTGATAGACAGCGGGTCAATGAGCAGGCCGATGTTCGCCTGGAACCCGTTGACCGGAATCCAGGAGTACATGTGCAGGTCCTGGCTGCGGGCGGCGCCACTCTGGCCAAGGAGCGCGAAGAACGCGATCAGTCCGTAGACAAGGGACGCCAGCGACATCAGGACGCCGAGTACATGCCCCCACTTGTTGGTGCGCCGACCGCCAAGCAGCAAGACTGCCGCGCCGAAGACCGGGAACGCGAGCAGCAGCCACGAGTATCGGAACACGCCGGTAGCGGCGAGCGTCGTCATCGTGTCAATCCCCTCAGTACTTAAGCAGGTTCGCGTCGTCAACCGACGCGGACTTGCGGGCGCGGTAGATGGCCATCAGGATGGCGAGGCCCACGACCACCTCTGCGGCGGCGACCACCATCACGAAGAAGGCCACCACCTGCCCGTCCAGGTTTCCGTGCATGCGGGCGAACGCGACGAACGCCAGGTTGCACGCGTTCAGCATGAGCTCGATGCTCATGAAGACCAGGATCGCGTTGCGCCTGACCAGCACACCGACCGCGCCGATGACGAACAGGATGACCGCAAGGAACACGTAGTGCGCCGGGCTCACTGCCGTACCTCCCGTTCGCCTGCTGTGCTGGCCCGCTCGCCCGAAAACCAAGGCTCGCTCATGCCCCAAGGCTCACTCATGGTCAGTCCCCTCGTCCGTCTGCGGACCAGGCTCTGGTTCGCTCGTGGTGACTCGCCCCAAACGCGCCGCCTCAAGCTGAAGCTCCGCGTCGATCCGCTCCTCCACGGAGAGATCGAGCGCCTCTGTGTCCTGCGGGTGGCGGCCAAGCTGCACGTCCCGCTGTTCGATGGCAGTCGACACCGAACGGTCGGTGGTGCTTCCGTCGGGCAGCATGGCCGGCAGGTCGACGGCGTTGTGCAGTGCGTACACCCCGGGCGGCGGCTCGGGCTGGACCTGGCCGCTTTCGATCTTGCGGCGGGCCACCTCCCGCTGAGTCGGCTTGGGTGCGCTCCGCTCGCGGTGCGCCAGGACCATCGCGCCGAGCGCGGCCGTGATCAGCAAGGCGCTGGTGACTTCGAACGGGAAGACGTACGTGGTGAAGATCAGCTGCGCGAGGCCGGTGAGGTTGTCCGTGTTGTTGGCGCTCGTTGTCGGCGCCGCCGAGCCGATCGCCGCGTGACCGATGCCGACGACGAGCAGCACCGCGAGGCCGATGCCCGCGAGGCTCGCCCATAGCCGCTGGCCCCTGATGGTCTCCTTCAGCGACTCGGCCGAGCTGACGCCGATCAGCATGACCACGAACAGGAACAGCATCAGCACCGCGCCGGTGTAGACGATGACCTGGACGAAGGCGAGGAACGGCGCGCCCTGCATGGCGTACATGACCGCGAGGCAGAGCATCACGACCGCGAGCATGAGCGCGCAGTGCACGGCCTGCCGCACCAGGATCATCGCGAGCGCGGCGGAGACCGCGAGCACGGCGAGGATCCAGAAGAAGGCCTCGTCGAAGAGCGGGTCAAGGTTGGTTCCGCCCGCACCGCCATTCGCGAGAATGAGAGAGTGCATCACAGCTCCGATTCTTGGCCGCTGTTGCTGGCCTGCTCGCCGCCAGGTCGCACCTCGTCCTGGCCAGGCACGTAATCGCCGGTGGCCGTGGCCTGCACCGCGGGGCCGGTGGGCCCGCCAGGCCCGGACGCTCCCGGTGCCCGGCCGGTGGGCGATATCCCGGCACCGCCGAGCCGGTAGTAGTCCTTCTCGTCCTTGCCAAGACGCATCGGATGCGGCGGGGACTCCATGTTCTCGAGCAGCGGGACAAGGAGCTGCTCCTTGGTCCAGATCAGCTTTTCCCTGTCGTCGTCCGCGAGCTCGTACTCGTTGGTCATCGTGAGCGCCCTGGTGGGGCACGCCTCGATGCACAGTCCGCACAAGATGCAGCGCAGGTAGTTGATCTGGTAGACGTGCCCGTACCGCTCGCCAGGCGATTA
>Ga0210389_10001885_pt1 | contig 16772 bp, 10 predicted proteins | sample IncBWH28OmetaG_FD_160127 | JGI IMG/M metagenome (GOLD analysis project Ga0210389, IMG submission 160127) | Forest soil microbial communities from Barre Woods Harvard Forest LTER site, Petersham, Massachusetts, United States - Inc-BW-H-28-O ...
GCTGAGGAAAAAGAATACCATATTCGAATAATCGTACAGGATCATGAAGGTATAGGCATACATTTCCGGAGCCATCATAAACAGCAGCAGCAGCAGCCCGGCGATCACCGGGTGAACCCTTTGCCGGAGCACATGGTAGAGAAAAACGGTGAAACTGACGAAGACGGTGCCGAGCCATACCTGGCCGAAAGGAAAACCGGCCATTTTGTAGATCATCTGCAGACTGACAAGATAGGGGGATTTGAAGGGGTTATTGGTGGACCAGAGATCGACCCTGAAGAAGGAGTTGATCATCGTATGTTCCCGGACGGCATATTCCGCGATCGCTTCGGGACCCGAAAGGGCATCCCGCGAGGTAGGCGGCAAATAATAGCATCTCCATACGCTTACGAATACGAGGAAACCCAGTATCAGCAAATAAGGTATCTCATAGAGGTGGATACGAAAGCGGCTGATGGTAAAAGAGCGGCGGACGGCAGCGAATCCTTCCCTCCGGATACGAAGGAAGGTAGGGATATTCAGCAAGAGGGCGGCGATCACCAGGGAACCGAAAATGGTGGGGCCCGTCAATACTATATAAAATAATTGCAACAAAAAGGGAAGGAAGGAAGCAACGGCGATTCCGAGCAGGAGGGAAAGGGTGATCAGAGGCGCCAGAGGCGTCCTGGCCGAAGGCCCATCATTAGACGTTTGCCGGGATGCGTTATAATCCGCAGGATGCATCACGGCAAACGGGGCCGTCTTCAGCCGGATGCGAAAAAGGGTAAGGATCCCGTATCCTGATATAAAATGACAGACCGTCAATAGCAAAAATGCGATAAAGGGCATAGGATTACAATATGGGGGTGAATTTTTTGTAGACCGCCAGGATCTGCTGCAGTTGTTGAGGCGACCGGATCGCGTCGAGGTTAGCGCCTTTTTTGGAGATCCGGAGCAGAAAATTCGCGTGGTTGACATTCGGCGAGTTCGTCCAGACGGCTTCCAGACCGGTATAATAATAGAATACGGCCGGCTCGGGGACATGCAAGGGCATATGAAGCGAATCGCGGTAATAGCTGTTGGGCTCCAGGAGGATAACCGGATGGGCCACTTTCTTTTGGGCTACCACCTGTTTTACCTTCATGGACATGGTGTAGATGATACCATAGCGGTCCCGCATAATGCCCACAGCATCGGCCGTGTCATCCTTTTCTTTCTGGAAATCACTCCAGTATAGCAGGGGTTTGCTATGGAACCATTCCTTATAATAGCCTGCATTCAGCACCAGGAGGATAAGGAAAAGGGAAATGATGGTCAGTAAAAAGCTTTTCATTGTCTTTGTTTTGCGGCCAGTTTTTCCGGATTAAAACTAAACAAAAAGCCGGCAAAACAAAAGAAATAGGAGGGATAAGATCGCGGAGATCAGCGAACCCCGGTCGAACCGAAATGGGAGGAGCCCGGAAATCCTCAGGCGATCTTTTTGGCTGTCAGGGATGGATGATCGGCAACGGAATTGTCGGCGGGGATAGGCTTCTCTTTATGCAAGAGGGAGGTCAGCATCAGCCAGCCGGTCTCGGCCATGATCTTTATGTCCAGGATAAAATTGACATTCCGGACATAGTAGGCATCCCACTGGTAGCGGCGAAAAATACTCTGGAAGGTGCTGGCAGGTCCACGGCAACCCCTGACTTGTGACATGCCGGTAATACCGGGACGCACGAGGTTGCGGAATTTATAGTTGGCGACCACACGTGAGAACTCCTGGGAATCTTTCAGCATATGGGGCCGGGGGCCGACGATGCTCATATGACCAAGGAGGACGTTTATGAATTGAGGTAATTCATCCAGACCGGTATCCCGCAGGAACCTACCGATACGGGTGACACGAGGATCGTCTTTTACAGCCTGACGGGTATCTGCCGCATCATTGAGATACATGGTGCGGAATTTATAACACCAGAAGGTCCTTCCCAGAAAACCTATCCGTTTCTGCTTAAAGAAGACCGGTCCTTTTGAATCCAGTTTGATCAGAAGTGCGATGATCGGGAAAAGCCAGGGAAATAGTATCAGGGATACCAGGAGAGATGCCGCGATATCCGTGCAACGCTTGACCACCAGATAGCTGTGTTTGGAGTCAAGATAATGACGTATTGTATGTTGTTTTCCGTCCTCCCATTTCTGATGATAATAGACCGTCGTTTCCAGGCTTGTGCTGCGCATGCTGAATAAGGATTGGGTTTTCTTCCGATATTGATTCTCGATAACGGGAATTCTGATCTTCTGGTATACCGAAAATTACAGATTTCCGCAATTCTGCAAAGAAAACAATTAAATTTTATAAAAAACTTACCACTTAGTGGTATATCACCTGTTTTTTGTTATTCGTATGTTACGCAGGCAAAGTTATTTATTTTATTTGGTAATTACCCCACCCGGTAGACAGCAAGGCAATCTAAAACGTTGCATACCAGACATATTTAATATAACTTTATGCATTTTTCCCGGCCGTTCCTATGGAAAGATGACTGCTTTTATCCCGGCTGCCGGACATTCCGGATGACACGATTATAGTCAAAAATGGCACGGTTATGGTCAAAACATACACGGTTATGGTCAAAATTGACACGTTTGTAGAGTGAGTGAAAGAGTTGGGATTTTTGTTTTTATCTTTGTAAATCAACTAATCCATGAAAGAGAACAAACGCTTATCTTTTGATTTTTATTTACTGATTCCTTACTACAATAATCTTCCCGGGCTGATAAGCTCTTTAAAAAGCGTTTCCTACGATCCATTGGCCTTCGCTGTACTAATAGTAGATGATGGGAGCAGGGAGGCGTTGCGTTCGGCGGATCTTTCGCCTTTTTTACCCGAATCTTTATCGGTGACCATTCTGCGACTTGCGAGCAATCAGGGAATTACAAAGGCGTTGAATACCGGCATGCGCTGGCTTGGCGCTCAGGACAATTGCCGGTATGTTGCCAGGCTGGATTGCGGGGATTTTTGTGACGAGACCCGTTTCCGCCGGCAGGTAGGGTTCCTGGATGAGCATACCGATATCGACCTGGTGGGCAGCTGGTGCATCTTCAAGAATTTCGTTACCGGAGCTTCTTATCGCTATATGACCCCTACGGGATATAAAAAGATCCTTAAGGGTATGCATTTCAGAAATATATTCATCCACCCTACGGTTATGTGGCGAAACTCCGAGATCGCCCGGAAAACGGGGACTTACCCGGAGAATTTCCCTCATGCGGAGGATTATGGGTTCTTTTATGAAATAATTAGCAGGGGTGAAGCCGCGGTTATACCGGAATATCTTGTCATCTGTGAAATTAATCCAAAAGGCTTGTCGCTATATTTCCGAAAGGAGCAGTTGAAAAGCCGGATAAGGGTGGTTCGGCGCTATGGAAAGAACAGACTTTTTAGTCTTATGGGGGTCCTGAAACTATGGATCCTGCTTGCCATTCCGTATAAATTTGTTTTACAAACAAAAAAAATCGTATACGGAATTAAACATAATAGCGTTATGTGAAGTCAACAGTATAGAATACTGGAAAAATATATAAAATACGTATAATACGAGGCCTGCCGTGGAAAAGTGTAATGTATTTTATACACCTTATCAGAGAACCAATGAAAATTGTACATGTTGTCGAACCTTTTGCCTCAGGAATTGCCACGTTCGTAAGATCGTTGGTGGAGAATCTGCAGGATGACATTCATATCATTGTTCATGGGGAACGGGAATATGTAATGCGGTCGGCAGAGGTGAAAATGGATTTTCCAAAGAGCAATGTCCGCTTTATCCGCTGGAAATCAGCGCAACGGAGTCTAAGTATCCGGAAGGATACTGTCGCCTTCATGGAATTGTATACGATCCTGAAGCGGCTGAAAAAGCAAAATAATATCGATGCGGTCCACCTGCATTCTTCCAAGAGCGGTTTTCTGGGGAGGTTAGCCTGTAAGATGGCGAATATCGAAACCGTTGTCTATACACCCAATGGCGCTCCTTTCCTGGTAGGGAATACCCGTCTGACAAATTATCTCTATAAACAACTGGAGCGGCTGGGCTCCGTATTTGGCGGACGGGTAGTATGCTGTTCTCCGTCCGAATGGCAGGCATACCAGGCGTTGGGGATCGATGCGGTCAATATTAATAATGGTGTTTCCATGCCGGAGCCTATTCCGGTGTTAACGGAGCAGGTGCGGGTAAACCGGTTCAGCCCACCGCCGAAGCCCGTCCGGTTCCGGATCGCCACCAGCGGACGTATCGTCGACCAGAAGAATCCGGCCTTGTTCAATTCCATTGCGCGCTATTTTGAGGAATTCGGAGATTTTGAATTCGTCTGGGTGGGGGATGGGGAAGACCGGGATCAGCTGACGGCCAGGAATATCGTCGTTACCGGCTGGCTTTCTTCCAAGGAAAGCAAGGCCCTGATCGCCGGCAGTCATATGTATTTATCCACTTCAAACTTCGAAGGTCTGCCCTTTGCCGTGCTGGAGGCCCTGGTATTGAAAAAGCCGGTATTGCTGACGGACTGTGTCGGCAACCGGGATATCGTACATAAGGGGCTAAACGGAGACCTTTTTACCAATGAGGATGAAGCCATTATAAAGATCCTGCAGTATCATAATAACCGGGATATGCTCAATGTAATGGGGGAATATTCCCACCAGTTTTGCGAGCAGGAATTCGATGTAAACTCGACCTTTACCTCCTACCGGGACCTGTATAAAAGCTAACTATCCCTTAAGTAAGTGTTAATGCTTGATTTTTAAATTGCATTTTAATGTCCAAACCTTATAAATTTGCCTGAAATGTATGCAGTGATTGAAGAAAATGGGAATATGGCTCTGGAATTACAATCTATCCATGCGAGATTGGAGCAGATAAGGCTTTTTCTTGAAAAAGAGATAACCTTCAAACAGCAGATCATCGAGGAGCAGGCAAAGCAGATCATCCAGCTGAAAGGTATTTCGGAAGAAAAGGACCTTATCGTACTGCGGCTGGAAGGCCAGTTGCAGGAATGCCGCCAGACGAATGAAGGCACCCGGCAGTTAATAAACAAACTGCTTAATGATATAAGCAATCACCAGAAAGATATAGAATGGTATAAAAGGACGTATGAGAAGCGCAGCCTGGCGGGTACCATTCGTCAGAAGCTTTTCCGTAAACGATCCGACTAAGGCACCATCCGTCCAGGTGCTATTCCGGAAATGATAAAAAATGTACAGAGGTATCATCAAACGACTTTTAAACAGCGGCAGGATACGGAATAAATATGTTGTTGTCTACTTACTGGAATATTTAAATGATTATGGCGTAAGGGGGATTATTCAGGGATTTGCGCGAACAGTCCGCCAACATGGATTAAGAACATTTAAGGATGCAAGAAGGATCATCATCCTTAAAATGCAAAAGAGGGGAAGAGGGGATTTGCCGGAATATTTGCCGGATGTCCTGAGTGATGCACAAATTGTACAAATGAAGGAGAAGGCGCGGAGTTTTGGGTACAGGCCCAAAATATCCTTTATTCTCCCCACCTATAATACCAAGCCTTCCCTGCTCGCCCTCGCTGTTGATAGTATCCGGCAGCAGGTCTATGATCATTGGGAGATCTGTATTGCCGATGACCATTCCACCCGCACCGATACGCTTGCACTTCTCCGGTCCTATATCCCGGACGAAAAATTCCGGGTCGCATTCCTGCCTGCCAACGAAGGGATCTCCGAATCGTCCAATGCTGCTATCGGCATGGCCACCGGCGAGTATATTGCCCTTATTGACCATGACGACGAAATCACGCCGGATGCCTTATTCCATATTGTCAAAGACCTAAATGAGCAAGGTCAGGCCGATATTCTTTATTCCGACGAATGCAAAGTGGACGAAAAGGGGGACCTCAGTGATTATTTTTTTAAGCCTGACTGGAGCCCTGAGCTGCTCTTCAATTCCATGTATACGGGGCATCTGACAATTTACAGAAAGGAATTTCTAACAGACCATGTAGGACTTTTCCGACGCGAATATGATTTCTCCCAGGATTACGACCTTATGCTCAGGGCCTCCGAAAAAACGTCCAGGATCCGACATATTCCCAAAGTACTCTATCACTGGCGTTTGACACAAGGCTCGGCCTCACTGGGCGATAAACCTTATGCCCGGAGGACCAACCTGGCCGCCCTGCGGGATGCGGTCAAAAGGCGTTTGCTTTCCGCCGACGTGGCCGAACTGCCGGCGGCCAACCACGTGAAAATGAAGATCGCTCCCACACCTTTTGTTTCTATTATCATTCCTTCCGATTCGCCGGACAATCTTCAGGCAGCGCTGCAGAGCATCATCACCGAAACCGATTATCCACATTACGAAATCGTCGTAGTCACCAATTCCGTCCTGATCAAAGCGTTACAGGGAAATTATCCCGATAGATCCGTTGTCTTCGTGGCTTATGACCAGCCTTATAATTTCTCCGATAAATGCAATCATGGCGCTGCCGGGGCGTCCGGGGACATCCTTTTTTTCTTCAATGATGACGTCCGGCCTCTTCAGCGCGACTGGATTGAAAACAGCATTGAATATCTTTTCGTCCCCGGCGTCGGAGGTGTCTCACCCAAGCTGATCTATGAGAACGACACGCTTCAATATGCCGGAATGGCGACCGGGGTCCGGAATCTAACCGGTACTACGTTTCATGGCTATCCGAAAGATTCTGTCAGCTATATTAATTTTCCCCAGTTGGTCCGTAATGTGTCGATCTTATCGGGAGCCTGCCTGGCCATCCGAAAACAATTTTTCCTGGAATTGGGCGGGTTCGATGCCGTCCATACTCCCAGCGCCCATTCCGATACCGATCTTTCCTTTAAGATCCTTGATAAGGGTTTCCGTTGCGTGTATACGCCTTATGCGTCCCTGCGGCATATCGGTCACCTCTCCCTCAAGGAGCATGAAAAAAAAGTAGCGCCGTCCCGAAAGGACAAGTCCGATATCTTTTTGCTCAAAAAATGGATGAAATATCTCTCGGAGGACCCTTATTTCACCCGACCGATGAGGAATTATCTGTATCACGACTCTCCCGAACCATTCCGGCTTTATCCCCCGTCCGTACCTATGGTAACCGGTAATGGCCAGGATATACTCGTCGTTTCCCATGACCTCTCCTTCAGCGGAGCGCCCATCAGCCTGTTCGACACCTGCCGGACCCTGCTTGCCTGCGGACATTTTGTCGTCGTTTGTTCTCCTATCGACGGTCCAATGCGGAAAAAGTACCAGGAGGCAGGCATCCCGGTGATCGTGGACGCCCTGGTGCTTCTGCAGCATCCTACTTTCTACCGGTTCGCCAAAAATTTCGATCATCTTTTCTGCAATACCATTGTCTCCTGGCCTGTGGTCCGGCAAATGAAGGATACCATCCATACCTTATGGTGGATCCAGGAAGCAAAAATCCTGGAGCAGTTCACCGTGGACAGGGATTGTGAAAAAACGCTCCGCGAAGCTCCCCTGGTCATCGGTCTCAGTGATTATTCGCTTTCCTTTATCAGGAAATACAATCCCCGGGCTATAAAGATCTATAATGCATGCTTTGATATTTATGATCCCCTGGCAGCGGCGCCCGGGGCAGATCCCTACGGAAAGGTCATCTTCACCCTCATCGGTTCTCTCGAAGAGCGAAAAGGGCAGGATATCCTGATCGATGCCCTCTCCCACCTGGAGCCCCGGCTTATGGACAAGATCGAAGTGCGTTTCATTGGCAGATTTCATAATCCGTATTATACCAGGGATCTGCAGCGGAAAAGCAAGAACAATCCTAATGTCCGGTTTATGGGTGAATTCACGCATGAGCAATGTCTGCAACTCATGAGGGAGTCCGATGTCATTATCAATGCCTCGAGGGATGAGCCTTTGTCGGTCGCCATTGTGGAAGCCTTTTGCCTGGCCAAGACCTGCATTGTATCGGAATATACCGGCATTGCCGAATTGATCACCGATGGCATAAATGGCCATATTTTCAAACATGCCGATCCTGTTCATCTCGCCGAAAAGATATCCCTTGTATTATCGAATACAGATAAGTTGAGTACAACGGGTGCCGGGGCGAGAGAAATATATAAGAAGCACCTGACGATGTCCGGGTTTGAGAAGAATATCGTAAACTTACTGAAAACAAAGTAGCATGCAGGATATCGATCGCAGGTCGCAGCTGACTCTCCTGGTGCATTTATATTATCCCGGTTCCTGGGCCCTGATCAAAAAAAAATGCGGGTTTACGATTAACAGCGCCGCCAGGATCATCGTTACTGCCTGTCACGATGATGTCATCCGGGAAACAGGAATGCAGGCGAATATGACTGTCCTTAAAATACCCAACAAAGGGAAGGATATAGGGGGGAAGCTTGCGGGTCTATCCTATTACATAAATTTCTGCGCCAAAACAGAGTATCTTGCCTTTTTACACGATAAGATAAGTCCTCAGACCATCAATGCGGAATACTGGCTTGAAAAATTATACAGTATTTTTGAGGAAGAGGTTCTTGCCCGGGTCATAAAAAAATTCGATAAACACCGGGGTATAGGTATCATCGGTTCAAAGTCGTTCCTTAAGAATGAATATATAAGGTCAAGAAGAGAATTTGCAACGACAAACAATGAACTACTGCTACACCTGATCAAACAATATGACATTTCCTGTCCCAGGTATAATTTTATTGCGGGAACGATCTTTATTGCAAGAAGCCGGATCTTCGAGGATTTTTTTTCCACCTATTCCGCTTTGGAAGCCCGTGAAAAATTGGAAACCGGTAATGTGCTCGACCTTATCCGGGGTACATATACCCATTCCTGGGAAAGGCTGCTATGCTTTATAGCTGAAAGCCGGGGTTATGCCATTAAAGGAATATGAACATTGATCCTCCTTAAACGCCGCAGCATTTTATGTATAAAGAAAAACCATACTCGCCGGTTTTAATTGTCAATTTACACGACAAAAACTATGAATTGGACCCCGGGCAAGGGCTTGCCGTCGCATTGGAAATCCGCCCCGGCGAACAGGAGATAAACAAATCTATAACCAATCTGCTGATAAACAGCGACCTACCCTTCCTGATCCTGATCGATGGACAGGAGCAGGCCTCCTTTAGTGGTTTCACCCAGGAGATAACCGATCTTATTATTCTGTGTCTGTTCAGCAAGAGTTATATCAGGCAGGGAGATACCCCGGTTGTCGCCTTTACCCGTACGGGGGTCCCTTCATCGGACGCCGCGGACGAATACATACTTTCCCTTATTACTCATTTGCAGCTGCAGGGCTGGCCTGTCATTTCCCGATGGGATCTGCCATTATCCCTCTCTTTCCGGGAACAGGTTCTCCGGAAGTCAGGGGGTCCTTTTCTGCTTCGAAACCTGGATATCGATGAGGAATTCCTGCTAAATCATTTTTTTACGGATCCGTCCTATCCCGGGAGCTATATTTTCTTCCGGGGCCAGGGACCCGATGGCTCAAGAGCCCTCGAAAAGGGCTTTTTTACACTCTGCCAAACCATCCTGAATAATCGCCCCACATTCGGACAATACCTGTTCCACTATTTAGAAATGAAAAGACAAGCGGAAGAGTCGTATAAGGAAAGAAAAGTGTTACAGGAAAGATTAGGCAACGCCGAAATGACCATAGACATCATAAAATCAAAGTATAAAGATGATTATGATCTTTTATTCCGGTGGTACCATAATGAATATGAAATTCTCCCATTATGGTACAAAAGGTTCGGGCATATTCTAAAAGTACTGACAGGCCGGAGAACGTTCAAATCTCTGTTTCAGGATGATAAAAACAAGCATATGAATGATGAAAATAAAAGCAAATAATTGCATTTTAATTACATATATATATATCTAATATTTATTTGAATAATTAAGCGTAATTGTTAAAATACTATACATTTGTGGGAAATAATTTAAGATTTTTATGAGAAACGTCTTTACCAGAATCCGGAAACCCAATCCGGACTTACCGTCTTGCCAGAGCTTCCATTAGAAGAACCTATCGCCCAGAGCCGCCATTAGCCCGCCCAATAACTGAACAAAATTATTTTCAACGAATAATATGGATGATAAAAATTTTTACGATAGATATTATTACCTAACGTCCTGTGGAGTAAGATATGATGATACGAAAAAATGGGAACTTTTTTTCGGAGATATCGCAGACGAGATAATTCGGAAAGTAAACCCCAAAACAGTCCTTGATGCGGGTTGTGCTTACGGTTACCTGGTAGCGGCTTTAAGGGACAGGGGGGTTGAAGCTTATGGCATCGATATTTCCGAATATGCGATCTCGCAGGTAAGGGACGACATAAAGCCGTTTTGCAAGGTAGGGTCCGTCACCGATCCCCTGTCGATGAACTATGACCTGATCATATGCATTGAAGTTATGGAGCATCTTCCGGTACAACAAGGTGCATTAGCCATAAAAAATCTATGCCGGTATACGGATGATTTCATTTTTACGTCGACCCCGACGGATTTTAAGGAGGCCACCCACTTTAATGTTCAACCTACTGAATATTGGATAAAGCAATTCGCGGAATGTTCCTTTTTCCGGGATATCGACTTTGATGCTACCTTTATAATTACACATGCGATCCGCCTGAGAAAGGTAAAAGAGGGGGATCTTTCGGTTATTGGTGATTATGAAAAAGCCTATTATAGATATTCCACAGAGAATCAAACCCTTCGGGAAGAACTGGTGAAATCACGCTCTGTAATCGCAGAGCGGTTTAATGAGAATGAAAGCCATCTGCTGGCGGAAAAAAATCACCTGAACCAGGAAAAAGATTTCCGAATAGCCCAACTCACCAATGCCTTTCATGATAAGGAGAACCTCTTAAACCAGCTGAATGAAGAGGCTACCGCAAAAGAACAACTGATCCGGCAATTACAGACGATCAGCAGTGAAAAGGAATCATTCAACAGGGACCTGAAAGATGCATTGCATTCGCTGGACATAGCGCATCTCAAAAAGACGGAAGAGCAGTCGGCCATGCTGGCCAATATCATCCTGGAGAAAGACAAGCAAATCGAGAATTTGAATGCGGAGCACGTTAAATATCTGGAAGAGCATATCAATCAATTAAAGAAGATCGTCCAGGAAAACGATCTGGAATTCAAGAAACATAACCAACATGTCGAAGAGTTCAGCCGGCGGATATTTTCATTGGACAAGATCCTGGACGAAAAAAACAGATTGGAGCACAATTTCAATGAACTGCTGGAGATCAACCAGGAATTAAAAGACAGGATTAAAACTTTATTCCAGGTCAAAGAGGAAAAAGAGTCTGTCATCAGCGGTCTTCATCTCGAGATCCAAAATTTAAATCGTACTCATTCCAATCTCTTAATTCCTTATAAATCATCTTTTGCCGAATTAGAGCGTATCAGGCAATTAAAGGGGTATAAATTACTCTGGCAGTTCTACAAAGTCCGTGACAAGCTCCTGCAAAGAGGTTTGCCGGTCAGGCCTACGGAAAATGCAGGGCCTTCCGGGACCGCCCCATTAACGATTCCGTCCGTCGTCGATATCGAGACAGAGACGATCCTGGAGCGGGAAAGAAAGTATTTTTCCAAGAACCCCCTGTACCATATAGATTTCGCTTATAATCCCCTGATAAGCATCATTGTCCCTATTTACAACACTCCCACGGATGTGTTGGAGGAGATGATAAAATCGGTCACGTATCAAACTTATACTCATTTTGAATTGCATCTGCTGGATGCCAGCCCTCAAAATCCATCCATAACGACCTGCATCAATAAATATGTATTTAAAGATCCCCGGATATTTTATAAAAAAATCGAAAACAACGGAATAGCGGGCAATACGAATGCCGGCATCGGCCTTGCAAAAGGGGAATTCGTCGCGTTCCTGGATCATGATGATGTAATTGCCCCCAATTCCCTTTTCGAAGCGGTATCCAGGCTGCAGGATGACCAACAGGCCTATGACTTTTTCTATTCGGATAAGGACACCATGTATGAGGCAGGCAAGACCGCTTTTAATCCCTTATATAAGCCCGAGTGGTCGCCGGAAATGATGTTGTCTGCCAATTACCTGACCCACTTCTGCATCGTGCGGAAAAAACTGATAGTGGAGGCGGGTTTGCTGGACAGTACGACGGACGGTGCGCAGGATTGGGATATCTATCTGAAAATAAGCAGGCTTACCAATAAATTTTGCCGCATTCCCTGCAAATTATACCATTGGAGAGCCATTTCGACTTCGGTAGCCAGCGGCATAGGTGCGAAGCCTTATGCCCTCGAAGCACAGCTCACGAGCCTGAGAAATCATTTTGCGGCGCTGGATTACAAGGCCACGCCTGTGTTTTTCAACCGGGAAGCCAGCACTATAAGAATAGACTGGCATGATACCGGGGTGAAACTCGTCTCTTTTGTCGTCACCCATAACTCCAGTAGTTCTTCACTACAGAAGCTCCTTGGGCAAATTTCAAAATTCAGTACTGCATATGGTTTCCCCACCGAGGTATTCCTGTTGGCGAGCGGCGATGCTGAAGTCGATACAAAGGGGTTCCATGAAAGCGTAAAAATTGTCCACAGCGATTCGGATAATTTCTATGAAGACATCAATGGAATAGCCGCAACTGCCCTTGGCGAAATATTAGTCGTCCTCGACAGCCAGATCTCCTTTGCGCATGATCACTCTATCAATGAGATGGTTACCTGGGCCGCACAGGAACAATATGGCTTCATAACGCCAAAAATAACGGACATTCAAAATACCATATTAAGTGCGGGTATCGTCCTTAACGGAAATTTTATTCTCGATATCTTCAAAGGTGTCACCTGGACGGATATTGTCATATTCGGCGGTACGGAGTGGTACAGGAATGTCACCGCTGTACGATCCAACTGCTTTGCCATAAAAACAAGTCTTCTGAAAAGCAAAGGTTCATTCCGTACGGAATATCATGAATATGCCCTGATTGAATTTGCCTTGCGTCTCCTGAAAGACGGGTACCGTCATGTTTATAATCCCTTTGCCGTCGCTTTCGCCAAAAACCTGCCGGACCTCAATGGAGCGAAGAACCGGCAGCCCTTTACAGAGATCGGTAAGTTGTACGCAATAAAGGATTGTGACCCTTATTGGAACCCTAATTTTCTGGCGAATGTGGGCCTCCCTACGGAAAACCTGCGGAAAGCCAATATATCCGTTGCCCGCCCGGTACCAAGATCGGTGATTGCGGGCTGGGAAACAGAAGCATTCCAGTTGTCCACCCGATTTGACTTTTCGCAGGCGGATATATCGAAAAATCTTGAAATATTCAATTCCAATAAAGGAAATATGAATATTGAAACGGTGAACTGGATACTGCCGCATTTTGATTTTATATATTATGCCGGGATCTACACGATTTTCCGTTTTGCCAATTTCATGCAATCTGTTAAGGGGGTACAGAATACTTTCATTATCGCGGAAGGGATCTCAGATGCAAAGACCGTTTATGCCAAAATAGTCGAGGCATTCCCCTTGCTGAAGGATTGCAAGGTCGTATGCATTTCCAATATGGCCGAGATCAAAAAGATACCCTATGCAGATGCGAGTATCTGCTCGTTCTGGACTACCGCGTATTACCTTCTGCGGTTCACGGAAACGAAGAGAAAGTTCTATTTCATACAAGACTACGAGCCTTTATTTTATCCTGCGGGCTCTACTTATGGACAAACGGAAACAACTTACAAATTCGGGTTTTACGGCATAACGAATACGCAGGGGCTGAGAAACATCTATGAGAAGCAATACAACGCCATAGCCACCGCCCTAAAACCATGTATCGATGGGAATATTTTCCATGCGAGGAACAGGGGACGGGTGAGCAAAGATGTCCAGAGGGTCTTTTTTTATGGCCGTCCGGGCCATACAAGAAATGGTTTCGAACTGGGGTCCGTTGCCTTGAAGATCTTAAAATCCAGGTTAAAAAATAAAGTCGAGATCTATTGTGCAGGCTCGGATTGGGATCCGGCGGATTACGGGCTTGCCGATACCGTTACCAACCTGGGCAGGATGGATTTTGAAAAGACCGGAGATCTATACCGCATCTGTGACGTGGGGTTGATAATGATGTTCACCAAACATCCTTCCTATCTGCCTTTTGAACTGATGGCATGCGGATGTGCCGTGGTTTCCAATTATAATAATGATACCAGTTGGTTCCTGAAGGAAGACATCAATTGCTTGTTGACAGAGGCAAGTGCGACAAGAATTGCCGAAACGATAGAAAAACTTTTGCTCGACGAGGACCTGAGGAGCAGACTTACGTTGAATGCTCTGAAGGATATCCAGGAAAATCATGCGGAATGGGATACCGAATTGGATTCCATCTATCGATTCATGTGTTCTCCGGACGAACCGGAAAAAACAGGGAAAAGATAGTCCGTCATCGGACAGGAATTATCCAACCCTTTGGAAGTCGCTAAGATCCTTAATAATTTGTCCTAACAATTCTTTTATAATAAAAGCTACTGACTGTGGAAAAGCTACTAACTGTGGAAAATTTCAGATTATTATGCTGTAACGAAGAGCCCTACAACGGACGTGTCTATTTTGTAAAGGACAATAGAAAGCGATGGATCCCATCGGGCGATTTCATGGTCACCTATGGCCTGAAGTGGGAGAATGTAGAAGTCGTCTCCGCAGATTACATCTCCGGATTTGAAACCGGGCGGGCTTTGCCTAATCCGAACCTTAGTTATGTATCGACCATGCCTCCGATAGTCATGCACGATTATATAGGAGCTTCGCTCAGCGGCAAGGGATTGGAATTCGGTGCAGCCAGCAATCCTTTTCCTACATCTCCGAACAGTGAAATGGAATACGCCGACCTGTATGATCACTCCCTGACCAGCAGCCCGTATCATGGGAATGTTCATTATACAAATTCCGATTTCGTCAAGTGTAAGTACATAACGAGTATCGAAAAGATGATCGGTATCCCCGATGAATCATTCGATTTCATCATTGCCTGCCACGTTATCGAGCACGTAAGCAACCCGCTGCTCGCCCTCGAATCGGTCTGGAAAAAATTAAAACCGAAAGGCAAGTTCGTCCTATTGGTTCCGCATATGGATCTTACCTTCGACGCAAAGAGAGATCTTACAACATTGGAGCATATCGTTCTGGATTATAAAAGGCCTTTAAAGGAACGCGATTTTCTGCATTTTGTGGAATTTTATGAAAAAGCCTTTGTAGCTCCCAATCCTTTCCAGAAAGCCTCACAGGAATTTACCAATGGATTCAGCGATATTCATTTTCACACGTGGAATGAGGCAAGTTTTTTGAATATGGTAAATTACTTTTCGGATAACATAAGAAAATGGTCTGAGATCACTTTTTATCCTCACATGCGACACGAACATGCCAATGAATTTTATTTTATACTTGAAAAATAAATTTTACCTTTTAAACGTCTAAAAGAAAAAGTTTGAATTATTGGCTGCTGACAACAGAATATCCTCCCTTTTATGGGGGCGGTATTGGTACGTATTGCTACTTTACCGCAGAAATGTTCGTACGCCAGGGGCATAATATAACGGTATTCGTGCCGGACGCATCTATAAAAGACACAAACATTCTAACCGAAAAAACGGGAATAACGCTTGTTCGTTTCAACCCCGGCAGAAGTGATCCCGAAAATGCACTTGGATATACCGCTCAATTAAGCCATGCCTTTGCGGATATCATAAAAACCTTTATTACAGAAAGAGGCCGGCCTGATTTTATAGAAGCGCAGGATTATCTGGGTATTGCCTATTACCTCATCCAATTCAAACACGCCGGGTATGAATTTATCCGTGACATCCCTATCCTGATAACCCTGCATTCCCCTGCGTTCATTTATCTCGAATACAACAGGGTGCCGACCTATCGTTTTCCCGATTTCTGGACCTGTGAAATGGAAAAGCAAAGCATCAAGGGCGCCGACATGCTGTTATCGCCCACCCGTTTCCTGGTCGACGAGATCCGGAAGCATATGGACATTTCCGATAAAAGAACGGATATTCTCGCCAACCCCTATGAAACCCGCCATGCGTATGATCCGGAGCAGGTTTTCGAGCCTGGAAAAATTGTCTACTACGGTAAGCTGTCTCCGCAAAAAGGAAGTTTTGAATTGCTGGAATATTTCAGGGAATTGTGGGACGATGGATTTACCCACCCGCTCCATATAGTAGGGGGTACGGACATTGTATTTCATCCCGAGCTCCGTACAATGGGGTATTTAGTGGAAAAGAAATATGCATCTTATCTTGAAAAAGGGCTTTTAAAGTTGCATGGCAAGATCAAGCCATCGCAAATAAAAGAATATTTGTCCGATGCACATGTAATTGTCGTTCCCAGCATCGTCGACAACATGCCCTATGTCATTTTGGAAGCCATGAGCCTTGGAAAAGTTGTCCTGGCTTCCGTCCAGGGGGGGCAAAGGGAGATGATCGAAGATGATCAGAATGGATTCCTCTTTGACCACGGGGAGCCATCCTCTTTCGGGAGACAACTTAAAAAAATCATATCCCTTCCTGCGGATCGTATACGGCAAATAGGTAAAAATGCCTATAACACCGTAAAAGACGGTTATTCGCCGGATGGGATATACCGCCAAAAAGCCGCGATATTGGAGCGTTTTTTATCTGCCGCACCCGGAAAACCCGGTTTCCCTTTCCTTTACCAGGAGCAGCCCATCGTCATCCCCGCGCAACCGAAGATCAGCGGCCTCCTATCGGTCGTGATCCCCT
>Ga0210389_10001887_pt1 | contig 16768 bp, 14 predicted proteins | sample IncBWH28OmetaG_FD_160127 | JGI IMG/M metagenome (GOLD analysis project Ga0210389, IMG submission 160127) | Forest soil microbial communities from Barre Woods Harvard Forest LTER site, Petersham, Massachusetts, United States - Inc-BW-H-28-O ...
ACGGCTTGATCGAGCCGCTCGGCGGATGGCTGCCGTAGATCTTCACGAACGCGACCACGGAGAACAGCGCGAGGATGAACACCTCGATGCCGAGCAGAGCCTGCTGTATGCGCGCCGAGAGCTCGATGCCGCGGTAGCAGATCCACGTCATCAGGGCGATCCACACGATCGCGGCGATGATGATCGCCGCTTTCGATTCTCCGAGTTCCGTGAAGCCAAACAGCTTGAACGTATAGATGGCGGCGATGTCCGACAGCGAGGCCATCACGATGATGTCCGCCAGGAAGATCGCCCAGCCGTTCATCCAGCCGGTGATCGGGCCCATCGCGCGCGTCACCCACGCGAAGGTGGTGCCGGCGTCGGGGTCGGCGCGGTTGAAGTATTTGTAGGCGGAGGCGACCAGCAGCATCGGGATGAACGACACGAGCAGCACAGCGGGGGCGTGCACGCCGACGCCTTTGACGGCCACCACGAAGCCGAGCGTGGCGGCCAGCGAGTACGCGGGCGCGGTCGAGGCGACGCCGATGACGATGTTCGACAGGTAGCCGATGGCGCCCTTTTTGAGGCCCTTGTCCATCACGCCGGAGGACTGGGGTGCGGCGGGTACGGCGATGCTCTCGCTGGCCATCAACGGCTCCTCTCGGCTCCCTGTGCGGATATGGCTGGCCCTTGTAACAAAACGTATGTGTATGCGCCGTTACGCACAATGGGCGCGATTCCCAAAACGCGGGCCGCTACTTGGACATTCGGTACAATGGGCATCCAATACGTTGACCAGGCAGCGCATTGAGCGGCGCACGGTGAGCCATTACCGTTGTCCTCAGTGTCTAGTCAGCGACCGAGAGGGCGGTCTGAACATGCCTGGTGACCTACAACAGCAGGCCAAGCAGCACCTGTGGATGCACTTCACGCGCATGGGCTCCTATGCCGAGCACGAGGTGCCGGTAATCGTGCGCGGGGACGGTTGCTACGTCTATGACGAACACGGCAAGCGCTACCTGGACGGCCTGTCGGCGCTGTACTGCGTCAACGTCGGGCACGGCCGCAGCGAGCTGGCGGAGGCCGCGCGGGCGCAGACGGAGGAGCTTGCGTTCTACACCAACTGGAGCTACGCGCACCCGCGGGCGATCGAATTGGCCACGCGCATCGCCGGTCTCGCCCCGGGGAACCTCAACCGCGTGTTCTTCACCTCCGGCGGCTCGGAGGCGGTGGAGTCGGCGTGGAAGCTCGCCAAGGCATACCACGGCGTCCGCGGCGAACCGCGTCGGCACAAGCTCGTCTCGCGCAACCTCGCCTACCACGGCACCTCGATGGGTGCGCTGACAGCGACCGGTCTGACGCCCCTGCGCGTGCCCTTCGAACCGCTCACGCCGGGCGGAGTGCACGTGCCCAACACGAACTCCTACCGCTGGTCCGAGGATCGCGACCCGCTGTGGGCGGCCGACGCGATCGAGGAGGCGATCCTGTTCGAGGGGCCCGAGACGGTGGCGGCGGTAATCCTCGAGCCGGTGCAGAACGGCGGCGGCTGCTTCACCCCGCAGGACGGTTACTTCCAGCGCGTGCGCGAAATCTGCGACCGCCACGGCGTGCTGCTCATCTCCGACGAGGTGATCTGTGCCTGGGGTCGGCTCGGGGAGTGGTTCGGATGCCAGCGCTACGCCTATGAGCCGGACATGATCACCACGGCCAAGGGCATCAGCTCGGCGTACGTGCCGCTCGGTGCGGTGATCGCCGGCGATCACATAGCCGAGCCGTTTCTGCACGGCAAGGAGGCGTTCAGTCACGGCTTCACCTTCGGCGGGCATCCGGTGGCCTGCGCGGTGGGCCTGGCGAATATCGAGATCATGGAGCGCGAGCAGCTGGGCGAGCACGTGCGCGAGCACGAGGGCGGCCTACGCGACATGCTGGACAGCCTGCGCGACCTGCCGATCGTCGGCGACGTACGCGGCGCCGGTTACTTCCACGCGATCGAGCTGGTCAAGGACAAAGACACGAAGGAGACCTTCGACCACGAGGAGTCTGAGGAGTTGCTGCGCGGCTTCCTGTCGGGCGAGCTGTACAGCCGCGGGCTGATCTGTCGCACCGACGACCGCGGCGACCCGATCGTGCAGCTTTCGCCCCCGCTGATCGCCGGCCCCGAGCAGTTCGAGGAGATCGAGGCAATCCTGCGTCCGGTACTCACCGAGGCCTCATCGCGGATGGAGCGATGGAGCTCACTGTCGCGAGCCTGACCGACGAGCTCGGCCTGGAGCTGGTCGCCGGAGCGGAGTCGGCGAGCAGCCCGGTTCGCTGGGTGCACAGCACCGAGTTGCCCGACCCCACGCCATGGCTGAAAGGCGGTGAGCTGCTGTTGAGCACCGGGCTGCAGCTCACCGGGCCGAAGGCGCAGCGGGCGCTGATCGAGCGCCTGGCCGATCACGACATCGCCGGCCTCGGCTTCGGCACGGGCTTCGCCCACAAGCGGCTGCCGGCGGCGCTGGTGACGGCCGCGCGCCAGCGCGGCTTCCCGCTGTTCGAGGTCCCGTACGAGCTGCCGTTCATCGCCATCACCGAGCGCGCCTTCACGCACCTGCTCGACGAGCGCTACGAAATGCTGCAGCGCAGCATGGTCGGCGACGTGCTCGCCGAGGCGCTCTCCGGGCACCTGTATCCGGAGGATCTGCAGGCACGGCTGCGCCCGTTCGGGATCGGCGAGCAGGTGGCGGTGCTGGCGTTCAGGTTGGAGGACCCGAACCTGGCGGCCGCCGCCGTCGAGCGGATCCTGGCGCGCGAGCGCGTGCCCAGCCTGGTGGCGATCCGCGCCGGACTGTTGTGTGCCGTGATCGACCCGGGTGCGCGCCAGCCGGTGGAGGTCGCGCGCAAGATCCGCACCGAGCTGGCCGCGCGCTTCGGGCACGTCAGCGCCGCCGCGTCGCGAGTCGCCGCCACGCACCTGCTGCGCATGGCCTTCCACGAGGCACGCTGCGCCCTGGAGGCGGTACGCCTGCGCAACGGCAGCGCCCCCGCATCGCGCCCTCGGGATGAGATCGCCTCCTACGAGGATCTCGGCGCCTTTCAGCTGCTGCTGTCGCTGCAGGACGACGATGCGCTCAGCTCCTACTGCCGCAGCGTGCTCGACCCGATCGAGCAGGGCGAAGGCGACTACGGCGAGGAGCTGGTGCGTTCGCTGGACGTGTTCATCGAGCACAACGGGCACTGGGAGAAGGCAGCCGCCGCGCTGTTCTGCCACCGCCACACGCTGCGCTACCGCATTAGGCGTGTCGAGCAGCTAACCGGGCGCGACTTCTCCACCGCGCGCGATCGCATCGAGTTCTGGCTAGCGCTACGAGGAAGGGAGCTTGCACGATGAGGATCGGTGTGCCGACGGAGGTCAAGCAGGACGAGTACCGCGTGGCGATCACACCCGCGGGGGTGCGCGAGCTGGCGGCGCGCGGCCACGAGGTGCTGGTGCAGGCCGGCGCCGGCGAGGGCAGCGCGATGAGCGACGAGCAGTTCCAGGCCCAGGGCGCGAGCATCGTGGCCGACGCCGACGCGCTGTTCGCCCAGGCCGAGTTGGTGTTGAAGGTCAAGGAGCCCCAGCCTGAGGAGGTCGGGCGGCTGCGCGAGGGCCAGACGTTGTTCACCTACCTGCACCTGGCGGCCGAGCCGGAGCTGGCACGCGGGCTGATGGCCTCCGGTGCCACGTGCATCGCCTACGAGACGGTCGAGGACGCGAGCGGGCGTCTGCCGCTGCTCGCGCCGATGAGCGAGGTGGCCGGCAAGATCGCCACCCAGGCCGGCGCCTTCATGCTCGAGAAGCCACTCGGCGGGCGCGGCATCCTGCTCGGTGGCGTGCCGGGTGTGGCGGCCGCGACGGTGCTCGTGATCGGCGGCGGCGTGGTCGGTATGAACGCGGCGTTCATCGCGATCGGCATGCAGGCGGACGTGTTCGTGTTCGATCGCTCGATCGACCGGCTACGCGAGCTGGAAGTGGCGTTCGCCGGACGCGCCTCGACGGTGTACTCCTCGACGCTCGCGATCGAGCAGATGCTGCCGGCGGCCGACCTGGTGATCGGCGCGGTGCTGGTCCACGGGGGTCGCGCCCCGCACGTGGTCACGCGCGAACAGCTCGGGCTGATGAAGCTGGGCGCCGTGCTGGTGGACGTGTCGATCGACCAGGGGGGTTGCTTTGAGACCTCGCGCCCGACGACCCATTCGGACCCCACCTACGAGGTCGACGGGATCACCCACTACTGCGTGACGAACATGCCGGGGGCGGTACCCATCACCTCCACGTACGCGCTCACCAACGCCACCCTGCCGTATGTGCTCGAGCTGGCCGAGCACGGCGTCGAGGAGTCGTTCGTGCGCAACCCCGGGCTGCGCATGGGCCTGAACGTCAAGGGCGGCGAGATCACCCACCCGGCGGTCGCCGACGCGCTCGGCCTGGCAGTGACATCGATCGCGGGAGGACAGTGATGGCGAGCACAACGGACACCCTGAGCAACTTCATCGACGGCGAACAGGTTGCCTCGAGCGGTGAGACCGAAGCGGTGCTCAACCCGGCCACCGGCGAGGAGCTGACGCGCGCGCCGATCTCTAGTGCCGAGGACGTCGACCGCGCGGTCAAATCAGCACGTCGCGCGTTCGACGGCTGGTCCGCCACGACGCCCGCCCAGCGCGCCCAAGCGCTGCTCGCGCTGGCCGACCTGGTGGAAGAGCACGGCGATGAGATCGCGCGTCTGGAGGCGCTCAACGCAGGCAAGCCGCTCGCGGCGGTCAGCGGCGACGAGATCCCGGTGATGGCCGACAATCTGCGTTTCTTCGCCGGTGCTGCGCGCTGTCTGGAGGGCAGGGCGGCGGGCGAGTACATGGAGGGCTACACGTCGTTCACCCGCCGCGAGGCGGTCGGCGTGATCGGCCAGGTGACGCCGTGGAACTACCCGCTGATGATGGCCATCTGGAAATTCGGCCCGGCGCTGGCGGCCGGCAACACGGTCGTGCTGAAGCCCGCCGAGACCACGCCGATCACGACCATCCGCCTGGCCGAGCTGGCCTCCGAGCTCCTGCCCAAGGGCGTGCTCAACATCGTCGCCGGCCCCGGCCGTCCGACCGGCGAGGCGCTGATCTCCCACCCGGATGTGGACATGATCGCGCTCACCGGCTCGGTCGACACCGGCAAGCACTTCGCGCGCACCGCCGCCGACACGCTCAAGCGCGTGCACCTGGAGCTCGGCGGCAAGGCCCCGGTGGTGGTGTTCGACGACGTCTCACTCGAAGGCGCCCTGGAGACGATCGCCGGAACCGGCTATTACAACGCCGGCCAGGATTGCACGGCGGCTACGCGGGTACTGGCAGCTAGCAGTGTGTACGACGACGTGGTCAACGGTCTCGCCGGGCAGGCGCACGGGCTGGTGCTGGGCGACACGCTCGCGCCGGACACGACACTCGGTCCGGTCAACTCCGCGCGCCAGCGCGAGCGCGTCGAGGGCTTCCTCGCACGCCGTCCCGATCACGCCGAGGTGATCACCGGCGGCAAGGCCCCCGACGGCCCCGGCTTCTTCCTCGAGCCGACGGTGGTGGCCGGCCTGCGCCAGGACGACGAGATGATCCAGAACGAGATCTTCGGCCCGGTCATCACCGTGCAACCGTTCACCGACGAGCAGCAGGCGATCGCGTGGGCCAACGCCACGCGCTACGGGCTGGCCTCGTCGGTGTGGACGCGCGACGTCGGTCGTGCACTGCGCGTCTCGCGCGCGCTGCGCTTCGGCTGCGTGTGGATCAACGACCACATTCCGCTCGTCTCCGAGATGCCGCACGGCGGCTTCAAGCAGTCGGGCTACGGCAAGGATTTGAGTATGTACGGCGTTGAGGACTACACAGTGGTAAAGCATGTAATGGCCAACATCAGCTGACCGGTGCGGTGCAGACGCTCGTCTGGGGACCGCGAGCAGTCATTCCGCCAGTTCGGTCAGTAACGTCGCCTCCATGACCGAGTCCCACGCAGACAATCCCGAGTCCACCGCCGGCGCAAACGGCGACTCGGCGGAGGTCGGCTCCGACGCCGACTTGCTCACCCACTACGACATCCTGCGCGTCCGTGCGCCCAACCCCGGGCCGCTGACGCTGTCGGGCACCAACACCTGGGTGGTCGGACGCCGGCCCGCATGGGTCATCGACCCCGGGCCGCTGATCGACGAGCACCTGGAACGCCTGGGCAGCGCGGTCGAGGCGCGCGGCGGCCTCGGCGGCGTGGCGCTGACCCACGACCACCACGATCACACCGAAGCGGCCGCCGCACTGATCGAGCGCTACCCCGCGCCGCTTGCCGGCGGGCGCGGCGCGGTCGACGTGCTGCTCGGCGAGCACGTTCGCTTCGGCCCGTTCGAGGCCGTGCCCACGCCGGGGCACTCGGTCGACCACTACGCGCTGGTAGGCGACGGCGCCTGCTTCACCGGCGACGCCGTGCTGGGCGAAGGCAGCGTGTTCATCAGTCCCTACCGCGGCGCCATGTCCGGCTACCTGCTGTCGCTCACGCGCCTGCGTTTGCGCGAAGATTTCAACGTGCTGTGTCCCGGTCACGGGCCTCCGGTGTGGGACGCCCAGGCGAAGCTCGAGGAGTACCTCGCGCACCGCGTCGATCGCGAAAACCGACTGATCGTGGCGCTCGGAGAAGGCAGACGCACGATCGCCGAACTGCTCGACGCCGTCTGGCACGACGTGCCCGAGCCGCTGCTCGGACTGGCGACGGCCACGCTCGCCGCCCACCTGGACAAGCTCGAAGAAGAGCTGGTGCTGCCCGAGGGGGTGGAGCGCCCGCGCTTCGAGCGGAGGGAATGGTGAGCACGCGCGAGGGAGGCGAGGAGAAAGCCGACCTGGCCCCATGGGGCGCAAGCTCCCCAGAGGACTCACCGTTCCCGCCGATCGCCGACTACGGCTTCCTGTCTGACTGCCACACCTGCGCGCTGCTCGCCTCCGACGGCTCGATCGAGTGGATGTGCCTGCCGCACTTCGACTCGCCGTCGGTCTTCGGCGCGCTGCTCGACCGCGGCGCCGGAAGCTGGCGCGTGGGGCCATACGGGGTGTACGTGCCGGCCGGGCGACGCTACATCCCGGGCACCAACATCATCGAGACGACCTGGATGACGCCCCAAGGGTGGCTGCGGGTGGTCGAGGCGCTGACGATCGGTCCGTGGCACGACAACAAGGAGGGCTCGAGTCACACGCGCCCGCCCACCGACTACGACGCCGACCACCTGCTGGTGCGCATCATCGAGTGCATCCAGGGCAAGGTGCAGGTCGAGGTCGTGTGCGAGCCGATGCTCGAATACGGCGCCACCGCGGCCAACTGGGACGTCGTGCAGAACGGCGAGGACGGCGTGTGCATGCTGGACGCCTCCGACGGCACCAGCGACTTCCGGCTGTTCAGCGACATCCGCATGGGCATCGAGGGCAACCGCACACACGGCAGGCACACGATGAGCGAAGGGGAGAAGCGCTTCTGCGCGCTGTCGTGGACGGAGGATCGCGGCGGTCCACACACGGTCGAGCAGGCCGAGGAGCACATGCAGCGCACCGCCCAGTTCTGGCGCAACTGGCTGGCCGAAGGCGTCTACCCCGACCATCCGTGGCGCTTTCACCTGCAGCGCTCAGCGCTGACGCTCAAGGGGCTGACGTTCATGCCCACCGGTGCGCTGGTCGCCGCCGCCACCACCTCGCTGCCGGAGACCCCACACGGCGAGCGCAACTGGGACTACCGCTTCTGCTGGATGCGAGACGCCACCTTCACGCTGTGGGGCCTGCACGCGCTGGGCCTCGACTGGGAGGCCGACGACTTCGTGCAGTACCTCGCCGACATGCAGCGCAACGAGGATGGCTCGCTGCAGATCATGTACGGCATCAAGGGCCAGAAGGATCTGACCGAGTCCACGCTCGACCATCTCAAGGGCTACGAGGGCGCGCGCCCGGTGCGGATCGGCAACGGTGCCTACAACCAGCGCCAGAACGACGTATTCGGGGCGGTGCTCGACTCCGTCTACCTGCACTCCAAGAAGCGCGACCACATACCCGAGCGGCTGTGGCCGGTGCTCGCCGACCAGGTGCGCTGCGCGGCCGAGGTGTGGAAGCAGCCCGACCAGGGGATCTGGGAGGCGCGTGGCGAGCCGCGCCACTACGTCTCCTCCAAGCTCATGTGCTGGGTGGCGATGGATCGCGGCGCGCGCCTGGCCGAACGCCGCGGCGAGCACGAGCACGCGGAAAAATGGCAGGCGCTGGGCGAAGAGATCCGAGCTGACATCCTCGAGCACGGCGTCGACAAGCGCGGCGTGTTCCGCCAGCACTACGAGACGGACGCGCTCGACGCGTCCAACCTGCTGGTGCCGCTGGTGCGCTTCCTGCCGCCGGACGACGAGCGCGTGCGCGCCACCGTGATGGCGATCCGCGACGAGCTGACCGACGGCGGGCTGGTGATGCGCTACCGCACCGAGGAGACCGACGACGGCCTGCACGGAGAAGAGGGCACCTTCCTGATCTGCTCATTCTGGCTGGTCTCGGCGCTGTCTGAGATCGGCGAGCGGCGTGAGGCCGAACACCTGTGTGAGCGGCTGATCTCCTACGGCTCGCCGCTGGGCCTGTACGCGGAGGAGCTCGAGGCGTCCTCGGGGCGCCACCTGGGCAACTACCCACAGGCGTTCACGCACCTGGCGCTAATCAACGCGATCACGCACGTGATCGGCGCGCAGCAGCAGGCGTAGCGCGGTTTCCTGGGCTGGCGGCGTTTGGGCTGCCGCTTTGGCCGCGAGAGGCACAGGTTCGATCCGTTTGAGTCCCGCCTCTTGCATTGGCCGACCGCCACAGCCCTCCCCGAGGCGTGCTTGTCGCGGTGTACGCGATTTGGTACACTTTGGTCTTATGACCAAGACCATCCCAGTACGCGAGTTTCGGAGCAACTTGGCTGAGCTACTCAGCGATGTCGCCGATCGCCGCGACCACGTCGTCGTGACGCGCAACGGACGACCAGCGGCGGCGCTCGTACCCATCGACGAGTACCAAGCACTTGAGGAGACCGCCGAGATCCTCTCGGATGCAGCAACCTTGGAGGCGCTACAGGTGGGTCTCGATGAGCTCGCGCGAGGCGCGACAATCGATCTCGGCGACCTGCGCCGCGATCTGGCGGAGAAACGAGCCGCGAGATAGCCGGTGGCGCGACTGGTACTCGCGCGTCGCGCGCGTACAGATCTGCTCGCACTCGACTGGCCGTTGATCGACGCTGCCGAGGAAGCTCTTGCGCTACTTCAACGTGAACCACACGCCGGCTACCCGCTGCGTGGCCGACTTCGCGGCCTGTACTCACTGCGAGTCGGCTCATACCGGATCATCTACCAACTCTCAGACAACGACAAAACGGTCCGCGTCGCCACCATCCGCCACCGCTCAGTCGCCTACGACAGCGACCCGCGCTAGCGATTCAGCGAACCACTAGGCACGAACTGAAGCACCACCGTCAGAGGCGCCGCTGGGTTCGAGAGCCCCGCTGCCGAAGGGGCGATGAGCATCAGATAAGAGGACGGCTTGAGCTTCATTTCCTGCCTGAGCGGCGGGGGAGCTCAGATCGGGCCGCTGGCATCGGTCCCACGAAACCGATTGCGGCACGAGCAGGCTTCTGTTTAGATGTATCCGGATCGTCATATTATTTTACTCGGAGGTAAACGAATGGACTCGCCTGACACGCAGGGCGCGGTGGCGAGCAAAGCGGCTGGCAGCGCAGTGACCTCCGAGACTCGAGCGCAACCGGACCGTGCGGCCGCGATCCGTGAAGCGGCGCTGGTGGAGCAGCCCAAACACCGCCGGCTGATCACCTCTCCCAAGCACGGCCAGATCCTCAGTGCGCTGATGTTGCCCGACTACCGGCTCGCTACGCCGCCCGGCCACGCGGTGTTGACGACCACCGGTCGCAAGACCGGCAAGGCGCGCCGCAAGGTGATCCGCGCGATCCGACAGGACGACCGCGTGTACATAGTCCAACTGCGCCCACCGAAGCCGGCGATACAGACACCGCTGATGGTCGCCGCGTGGGTCTTGAACATTCGCGCCAACCCGCACGTGCGGCTCAAGCTCGGCCGCCGCACGTACGCAGCCGTGATGCGCGAGATCGACGCTCCGGCCGAGCTCGCCCGAGCCCGTCAGATCTTCTGCGAGCCGGTCCACATGGTCGACTACGGCGAGAGCATGCTGCATCTAAAGGGTATGCCGTCTCACCGCAAGATCCGAGACCTGCACCGCTACTGGTTCGATACGGGCGTGCCGCTCGTCGCCGAGCTCCAGCCGCAGGCCTCGCGAGAGGACAACGGCGACGGGCGATGAGCGTGTGACTCTACGCGACGATCACCATCCGACCCAATAACGCCTAACGCAACCGGATTGGGCGCTGTGCTGAGAGCCGGGCGACACCCCACGGCCGCGGTCACCGTCGATCAGGAACTTCCTGAAATCCCTGAGCGTCGAATATCAGTATCCAGGATCTCCCGGCAGAAGGATGCGCGCCACCTCGCCTTCGAGCACGACCCGCGGCTGCACCGGCACGACCTCGCGTCCGCGGGCATAGCTCAGCAGCGAACCGACCGACTGAAACTCACCGAGTTGTTCGAGATGCTTGATCGTCGGAAAGACCAGCTCGAGCTCGTCAGCGCGATGAGCGGCGAGAGCGCCGACGGGCGTGAACCAGGCCAGATCGACGCACTCCTGACCGTCGATCGCCGGCTCCTGCCCGGGCGGCAGCTCCGCCAGAAAGAAATGCGTGTCGAAGCGGATCTGCACCCCCTCCGGGGTGATCCAACGCGAGAAGCGCACCAGCCGCTTGGGATCGCCCACGTCGATCCCCGCCTCCTCGCGCAGCTCGCGCACGGCGGCCAGACGGTGGGCGTCCTCGCCGTCGCCCTCGCCCGTGTCGACCGCGCCTCCGGGAAACACCCACACGCCACCCATGAAGCGGGCCTTGGGCGTGCGCCTGACCAGCAGCACCTCGAGCTGCTGCTCGCCGCCGCGCAGCAGGATCACACAGGCCGCTTGGCGTGGGGTGGTTGCCGACCCGGGGTTGAAGCTCTGGCCCGGGCCCGGCTCTAGGCCCTCTCCGGTGCTCGAGCGTTGGCCTTCCCCGGGGCTGCGCATGCGCTGACCCTACCGGCCGCTAATCTTTGGCGCATGAGCGACACGAACGTCACCACGCGCGCATGAGCGCCCCGACCGAGACGCTGCAGCGCTGGATCTGCGAGTCCTGCGGCTACATCTACGACCCTGACGACGGCGATCCGGACGGCGGGATTCCCGCTGGGACCGCGTTCGAGGACATCCCCGACACGTGGTTCTGCCCGGTGTGCGGCGCGCGCAAGCGCGACTTCACCCTCTACGAAGAGTAGGGCCGGTCTGACCGACTGGGATCGGCTGCTGGCGCTCGACCGCGAGCGCGTGTGGCATCCGTATGGCGCGCTGCCGGCGGCGATCGCGCCACTGCCCGTGGTCTCTGCGCAGGGCGTACGCCTGCGCCTGGCCGACGGGCGCGAGCTGATCGACGGGATGGCGTCGTGGTGGTGCGCGATCCACGGCTACCGTCAGCCGGCGCTCGACGAAGCCGTCCGGGTGCAGCTGGAGAGCATGGCGCACGTGATGTTCGGCGGGCTGACGCACGAGCCGGCGGTGCGCCTGGCGGCGCGGCTGTGCGAGCTGACGCCCGCGGGCCTGGAGCGGGTGTTCCTGGCGGATTCGGGGTCGGTGTCCGTGGAGGTCGCGATCAAGCTGTGCCTGCAGTACCAGCGCGCGCTCGGGCACAGCGGGCGCACGCGCCTATTGACGGTCCGCGGCGGCTACCACGGCGACACCGCCGGAGCGATGGCGGTGTGCGACCCGATCGGCGGCATGCACAGCCTGTTCGCCGGGGCGCTTGCCGAGCACGTGTTCGCCGAGCGTCCTCCGGACGGCTTCGAGGCGCCGCTCGACGAGCGCTGGGCGGTTGGGGTGGGGGAGCTGGCGGCCGCGCACGCCCACGAGCTCGCTGGGGTGATCCTCGAGCCGGTCGTGCAGGGCGCCGGCGGTATGCGCTTTCACTCGCCGGCATGCGTGGCGTTCATGCGGCGCGTATGCGACGAGCACGGGCTGCTGCTGGTGGCCGATGAGATCGCCACCGGCTTTGGGCGCACGGGCGCGCTGTTCGCGTGCGAGCACGCCGATGTGCGGCCCGATGTGATGTGCGTGGGCAAGGCGCTGACCGGCGGCTACATGACGCTCGCGGCGACGCTCTGCACCTCGGAGGTGGCCGAGGTCGTCTCCGGCGGTGAAGGGGGCGGGCTGATGCACGGCCCGACCTTCATGGCCAATCCGCTCGCGTGCGCCGTGGCGCTCGCCTCGCTAGAGCTGCTCGAGAACGGCAGGGGCGGCGAGAACGGCGAGCGCGGCGGTTGGCGAGCGCGGGTGCACGCGATCGAGGACGGTCTGCGGACGGGCCTGGAGCCAGCACGCGAGCTGCCGGGCGTCGCAGACGTGCGAGTGCTCGGGGCGATCGGGGTGGTACAGCTGGAGCGTGAGGTGGACCTCGCCGCGGCCACCGCCGCCGCCGTTGAGCACGGCGTGTGGCTGCGACCGTTTCGCGATCTGATCTACACGATGCCCCCGTATGTGATCGGGGAGGCTGATCTGGCGCGTGTCAGCGCGGCGATCGTGAGCGCGGCGGCGCGCGGCGCGCAAGGCTGAGCGCCGCCGGCTCGCGGCGAGCTCAGCGCCTGTGCTTCCTCCGCGGTGGTGGCTTGATCAGGAGGTTCTGGGCGATCACGGTGGTCTTGGCGCCCTGGCTGGCGGAGGTCACGCTCAGGTGCACCGGCAGCTTGCCGAAGCGCTTCAACAGCTTGCGCCCGGCGGCGTTGAGCGTGATCGTGATCGTCATGCGGTGACCCGCCGCGATCGTGACGCTGGCGCTGCCGACCGCGACCTTGACGCTGGTCGTCTTCGCCTTGGCGGCCACACCCAGGAGATGCCCCTTGCGCTTGTGCTCGAGCGTCGTCAGCGTGGCCTGTACGGCGCATGAGGTGCCGGTCGCGCCGGCGCACGAGAGCGTGAAGCGCGCCTTGCCCTTGGCGCCGCTTACGAAGCCCACCGCGCTCGCGACCGCCGGCTTCGGCGGAGGTATGTAGGTGACGAGGATCGAGGCGCTCGCGCTCAGCCCGGCCTGATCGGTGGCCGTCGCGGTGATCGTGTTGGCGCCTTCCTTCAGTGAGACGTTGGTGCTCCACACGCCGCTGGTGCTCACCGCTTGTCCGTTGACCGTGACCGAGACGAGGCCGGCGCCGTCCGCGGCCGTGCCCGAGACGGTGACACTGGGCGTGCTGAGCGTCGTGCCGTTGGCCGGTGAGGCGATCGACACGCTTGGGTGATAGGACGCGAGCACGGCTTCGGCCAGCGGTCTGACTTCGCCGACGCTGAATCCCTGTACGAAGCCCATCCGCAGGGCGCTCGAGGAGCCGCCCGCGGGGACGCTGTGCTCGTAGGGCATGTCGAAGATGTTCGAATCTTCAAAGAACGCCGGTGGCGTGGTGCCGACCGTGACGCTCACCGGTTCACTCGGCGCCGTGTCATAGACGATCGCGGCGATCGGGTCTTCGCCGTTGCCGGCTTCGGGCTCTTCGGCCACGGTCTTGTAGAGGATCGTGCCGGGGCCGCTCGGGAGTTTCTTGGTTTCGTGTTCGTGCGTCCCGGCAAAGCTGGATTCGCCGGGAAACTCGTAGCTGCCGCCTTCTTTGCCACTCTGGTGCATTTCGTTGGCGTACTGCGCGAGCACCGTGTGCGCGGCGCCGTCGGTCGAGCGCCATGTGTCGCTCATCAGCGCCACCCGGTCTTCGTCGGTCGTCTGCCAGGTGCGCACGAGTGTCACACCGGTCGAGACGAGCGCCGTGCACGTCGAGGGGGTCGCGGGGAAGGCACTGCTGGGCGTGCACTTCACGACCGGGTCTTCCTCGTGGACCGTCAGTTCATGCGTCGCTTCGTCGAGGGTCTTGGTGACCGTGACCGCGGGGATGCCGCTCAGCGGTGTGAATTTTTCTGTGTTTTTTTTGGCCGTTTCTTCGAGTTGTTCGTTGAGGCTCTTCGCGTCGGTTGGAAGGTACCCGTAGGCGCCGTCCACCTGCACCCGCGGCGCGACGGTTTCGAAGATCAGTCCGTCGCCGAGGTTGCTCTCGCCGTAGAACGTCTCGACGTCTTCGTGTGCCTTCGTGCTGAACGCTTCCGATTCCAGCCCGAAGGTGCCGGCCGGTTCGATCGAGAAGCCGCCCGCCAGCGAGCTGACCTCGGCGAGGAAGAAAGTCGGTTCGCCGGAGAAGCTCGCGGGCGCGACGAGCGGGCCTTTGAACTGCGTTTCAACGCCGGGCGGCTGCGCTTCGTTGAAGCCTTCGGGTACCGCGCGCAGCTGGCACGGCGCGCGGCCGAATTTGGATACTTCGACTTCGGTGGTGAAGGCTCCGCCTTTGACCGGCACTTTCTTGGCCATTTCACGATCGGATTTGGGGCCGTCGTAACAACGGATTTCGACTTCGCTGGGAATGTTGGTGGTGCCGGCGACCGTGATCTTCGCTCCCGCTTCGCCGAAGGGGAAGATCGGGCTCGTCGCGGGGGTCGTGATCTGGGAGGTCAGCGGAATCGCCAGTGCCGTCGCGGGAACGAGCAGCGCCGTGAGGATCATCGGGCTGAGGAACGCCACGACACGACGAAGACGATGAGACGACAAGGCAAGCCTCCTGTGTTGGTTCTCGCCGGCGTGTGTCCACGTCCCCCGGCCTGTGTTGAAGTCGAACACTACGGGCTCGGGCGGCGCCTGGCCCGTTCCCTGGACGCTTGTCGTGCGGGTGAGAGCCTTACCCGTCGCGCAGCCATTTCGCCCATGGTAGTCGCGCCCCGGCGAGCGCAAGCTCGGCCGGAGCGGGCGCACGTATGTGCTCGAGCGTGACCACTTCCACCTGCCCGAGGCGTGTGAGCGTCTCGCGATTGGAGCGCTCGATCACGTCCGGCCGTCGAGGCCAGGGGGTGAGCACCAGCGCGCGCACGTCAAGGCCGGCGGCGCGCGCGGCGCGCAGGGTGAGCAACGCGTGGTTGATCGTCCCGAGGCCCGACCGCGCGGCGATCACCACCGGCAGCCTCAACGCGGCGGCGAAGTCGCACACAGTCTCTCGCTCGTTCAGCGGCACGAGCAGCCCGCCGACGCCCTCCACCACGAGCGTATGCCCACTGGCGAGTGAGCGCGCGGTGTCGAGCAGCTGCTCGAGCTCGATGCGCGTCCCGGCCAGCTCCGCCGCCAGATGGGGCGAGACGGCCGGTCCGAAGCGCAGCGGCGAGACCTGCTCGGGCTGCATGCCCGCAACGCTCGCCAGTAGCTCGTGATCGGGTGGCCACGCTCCACGCGCGGCGATCTCACGCGCATCATCGAGCCCGGTGACGACCGGCTTGTACGCACGCACAGGCTCGCCGGCGGCCGCCATCGCGGCTAGCAGCGCCGCGCTGAGGACGCTCTTGCCGACGCCCGTGTCGGTCGCGGTCACGAACAACCCGCGCATGCCTCCCGGACCTCTCCCGCGCAGCGAGCTCGCGGCGCTAGGCCGCGCGTACGCCGTCGGCGTCGCGCTCGAGATCGAACGGGGCGTTGGCCGAGGTCGCGGCCGAGTCGTTCGAGCGGGGCTCGTCGTGCTCGAAGTCGTACACGGCGCTCGCGAGCTCCCGCCCGCGGGTCTGGGGTTCGCCAGCGAGCGATCGCATCTGTGCGTACTCGGGCTCACCGGAGCCGCCGAGCTCGAGCGCCTCGGCAGGCTCCAAGCGCTCGGCCGGCGGCGGCGTCAGCGACTCAGGCTCGAGGCCGATAGCGCGTGCGGCCTGCCCGAGTACGCCGGCCGCCATCTCCAGCTCGGAGGCCGTGTGCGAGGCCATCGCGGTCAGGCGCAGGCGCGAGGAACCGCCCGGCACGCTGGGCGGCCTGATCGCCTGGGCGAACACCCCGCGCTCCAGAGCCTCCTGGCACAGGCACATGGCCGCGCGCTCATCACCGACGATCAACGGCACGATCTGCATGTCCCCGTCGGGCACCGGAAAGCCCTGCTCGGCCAGGGCGCGACGCAGCCGGCGCGCGTTGGCGCGCAGCCGCTGCACGCGGTGCGGACGCTCGCGCAGCAGCGCCAGCGCCGCCAATGCTCCGGCGGCCGCCGGAGGCGATGGGGCGGTCGAGTAGATCAGTGAACGGGCGGTGTTGATCAGGTAGCGGACCATCTGCGAGCTGGCGCACGCGTATGCGCCGTAGGAGCCGAGCGCCTTGCCGAGCGTGCCGATCACCACGTCGATCTCGCCCTCCAGACCCGCCTCCGCCACCGCGCCGCGGCCGCCCGGGCCGAGGCTGCCGGTGGCGTGCGCCTCGTCGACCAGCACGCGCGCACCGTGCATGTTCGCTAGCTCGGCGATCTCGCGCAGCGGCGCGACGTCTCCGTCCATCGAGAACACCGAGTCGGTGACGATCAGTCGGCGTGCGTCGCCGTCGCGGCGCCCATGGCGGCGCAGGCTCCACTCGAGCTGGTCCAGGTCGCGATGGCCGTAAATGACCACCTCGGCGCGCGACAGGCGGCAGCCGTCGACGATCGACGCGTGGTTCAGCTCGTCGGAGAAGATCGTGTCGCCACGCCCGGCCAGCGCGCCGATCACGCCGATGTTGGCTAGGTAGCCGGAGCCGAACAGCACGCACGCCGCGCTGCCCTCGAACTCCGCCAGCTGCTCC
>Ga0210389_10001891_pt1 | contig 16746 bp, 10 predicted proteins | sample IncBWH28OmetaG_FD_160127 | JGI IMG/M metagenome (GOLD analysis project Ga0210389, IMG submission 160127) | Forest soil microbial communities from Barre Woods Harvard Forest LTER site, Petersham, Massachusetts, United States - Inc-BW-H-28-O ...
TTTGCGTCGCGTTTCCCGGGTTTGCAATAAGCTGGAGACCCAGCGAGAACTGGTTATGATTGCTCACCTGAAAGCGGTGGAAGACCTCGAGGACGGCCTCCGTCCGAGAGGCGCTGCTCCGTGGCATGTTGACGGAAAACGCGGCTCCCGTAAGGTCATCCTTCCTGCCGATCAAGCCGCTGAGTCCTAGCCCCGCTTGTGCGATTTGCCGCACATTGGTGAGGGTTCCATCGGAGTAGGCATAGCGCGCGAAGGCTTGAAGTCTGTCGCCAAGGTTCTGATTAAAGATGACGGTCACTCCCTCGTCCTCGGGCAACCCCAAGTTTTTCCGCGCGTCCATGTGCCACAGCCCGACGGAGTATCGACCTTCCCCAAGCCCTGCGAAAGTCGGCGTATAGCCAACCTCACAGAACTCAAAGAGATCCCATTCATCGAAGAGAGAGTTAATTTCCACTAAGGTGGTCCGGCTGTAAGCGTTGCTCACGCCCGCCGTAACATAAAAAAGGTCGGTCGGGCGGAGCGAAAAACCGAGCATTGGACCGTGACCCGGAAAAGGAACGGCGGGGTTCGCCGCAAAGCTCCGGTTGACGAACGAGTTGTTGACATTTGCCAACCAAATGGCTCCGACGTAATCGGATGGATCAGCGCGGCCAACGAGAATACGGAGCCGCGCATTGAAGAGTCTCTGGATCCAGTACAGGTCACGGACAACCTCTCTGCGATTGTTAAATGCGCTCGCGGGAGCGACCAGCGTGCCCATCTGCGCGCCAAGGGCCGACGGCGGCTGATCGCCGATTCTTTCCCGGTATTCGAAAGTCGTGACCAGTCGCCCGGTGTCTTCGCTGCCGCGCCCAATGAGCGTCCATGATGAGATGACGTCGATATCGTAGGCCGCGCCGGATTGGGAACTCTGGCCTCCGATGGGTTGCATGGAGAGCACGGTGTTGGCAGCGCCCAGCCGAAGCCCCGTTGCTTGATAGAGCTTTGCTAAAGGATTCGACAGCAGATCAAGCGGTTCATCTATGCCGGTGTCATTCAAGTAGCCGTCGTGCGAAGCATAAATCTCATCGAGTTCGGCAGGAGCATTGGTCGTCCTTTCACCCGGCGAGAAGTCGGCATCGAGGTTGGACGATTCGATGGTGTGTACCGACGGATTAGAGCTCGACTGGACGTTCAGCGGCGGTGCAATGGCCGTCGGCTTGACGGCAGACTGCGCATTCGCGGGGCGGCCAGCAAGGAGCAGCCAGGCCAAGATCACGGTGCCCAAAAACCAGTGTCCATCCGACCAGGGGGCAGCGGTATTGTGCCGATGAATATCCTTTGCGCGAGCCGCGCATTTGACAAAGGAGAGGGGCAAGAGCCTTTGTTGCGGCAGATAGTCGCATTAATTTACGCCGGAAACTGCGGTGGTTCGTGGGCCTTGAAGAAAATGGCGTAAAGAACGGGCACGACGATCATGGTCAGGAAGCAAGCAAACGCGAGACCGAACATAATGGTCACTGCCATGGCCGAGAAGAAGGGATCTTGGAGGAGCGGGATCATGCCGAGAACCGTGGTAACGGCCACGAGCATGACCGGACGCAGCCGGCTTACGCTGCCTGCGACAATGGCCTCATAAGGCGGCTTCCCGAGATCGAATCTCTGGGTTTTGAATTCATCCACCAAGACGATGGAGTTTTTGATTTGTTCGCCGGCTAAAGCGATCGCCCCTAACAGGGCCATGAAGCCAAAAGGTTGTTTCGTAAGCAGAAGCCCAGCCGTCACACCGATGATGGCCAACGGGACCGTGAGACAGATCACCAGGGTCGCGCGGGTTGAATTGAAAATACATACGACAATGAGCACCATGAGTACCACCGCGAGTGGAAGTGGCCTGGCCAGGGCGGCGCGAGCGTCCCGGGAATCCTCATACTCGCCCCCCCACTGGAGGGAGTAGCCAGGGGGCAATTTGATTTTCTCGATGGCGGGCCGGACACGGTTGAAGAGCTGGCTTGGCAGCCCAGTACGTGGATCGGCGTGAACAGTGACGGTCTGAAAGCGGTCGCGGCGCATCACCACAGGGTCTTCCCAGGCGACCTCGGCGCCAGCGGCTACCTGGCTTAGAGGAATCATCCGGCCCGCGACCGGGCTCCAGATCTGCAGGCTATGAATCTGATTGACGTCGTTGCGCTCGGCTAGTGGCGGGCGGGCAATAATCGGCAGCAGCCGGGTCTCCTGCGGGTACACTCCCTTGCCCACATCGCCCGGCTCCCGGTAAAAACCGACGGTGCGTCCTTCAAAGCCGGTCTCCAAGGCCTGGGCGACTTCCACCCGGGTGATTCCGTTTCGTAGGGCGGGCTGCTCAAGCAGGTGCGGGCGAACCACGACTTCAGGTTCGCGCCAGTCATGCCGCACGCAGACGGCGCCACCGTCCTCCCGAATGATCTTGACCGCCTCGTCGGCGAGCACGCGCAGTTGGTCCGGATCGGGCCCGCTGAACCTCGCTTGAATCCGGCCGCCCTGACCGGGACCCAGGAGAAACTTCTTGGCGATGGCATTGGCATCCGGGTGATTTTCGTCGATGTATTTCTGAACTGTGGCCTGCAGCCCGTCGATCTTGTCTTCGTTATCCACGTTGACCAGAAACTCTACGTAGGCTCGGTTGTCCCTTTCCGGGTTGTAGACCAGCAGGAAACGGAGAGCGCCACCTCCGATGAAAGAGGAGACGTGGGTTACCCCGGGCTGGCTCTGAATAAAGCGCTGGACCGTGTCGGCGAATGCCTCCGATTCGCGAATATGGGTGCCCGAAGGCAGATAAACATCGACCAGAAACTGCGGCCGGGTCGCGGGCGGGAAAAAGCTCTGCTTGACCAGACCGAACCCAGAGAGCGCTGCCAGGAACATTCCAACCGAAAGAATCAGCACCACCCAACGCCAGCGCAACGCAATCACCAGGATGCTCCGGTAAGTTTGGAAAAGCCGTCCCGCATACGGATCACGCTTCGTCGCCTCCGGATTTGGCTTGAAAAGCAGGTAGCCAAGCAGCGGTGTGAAGGTGATTGCCGCGATCCAGCTGATGGCCAGGGAGATGAAGATGACCCAAAAAAGAGAATTACAATACTCGCCTGTTTTGTCCTCCGACAATCCGATTGCCGCGAAGGCGATCACGGCAATGGCGGTGGCCCCGAAAAGCGGCCACTGACACTGCGAAACCGTTTCGCGAATGACCTCGATTTTGTCCTCGCCGCTCTCGATACGGACCTTCATTCCTTCGGTGATGACAATCGCATTATCCGTGAGCATGCAGAGCGCGATGATGAATGCACCCAGGGAAATGCGCTCCAACAGGATGTTGTTGAAATACATCACCATGATCGTCGCCAGAATCGTCAAGAGCAGCACGACTCCGATCATCATCCCGGCCCGAAGACCCATCGCGAAAAGGAGCACCACAAAGACGATACTGACCGCCTTGAGCAGGTTGAAAGCGAAGGCGTTGGTCGCGATGGTGACCGCTTCGGGCTGGAAGTTGATTTCACCGATCTCGATCCCGATCGGCTGATCGCGCTTTAAATCCTCCAGTTTACGGCGGACGCCATCACCCATGGTCACGACGTTGCCACCCTGTACCGTCGAAATCCCCAAGCCGATGGCCAGCTTGCCGTCGAATTTGAGCAACCGCCGTGGCGGCTCTTCGTCGCCGCGTTCCACCGTGGCCACGTCCCGGAGGAAGAGCTGCCGGCCGGTACGATCCGATCCGATCGCCAGATCCAGCATTTCATCGACCGAGCGAAAGCCGCCTGTTGGATCAAGCGCGGGATATTCTGCGCCCACGCGCACCCGTCCGCCGTCGGCGACGACGTTTTTCGCTTGGAGTTGAGCGTAGATTTGATCTTCATTGATCCCGAGCTGCGCGAGGCGCTGCCGCGAGATTTCGAGGAAAACCGTCTCCTGCTGCTCGGCAAAGAGATCGACTTTCTTCACATCCTGCACCGTCTGAAGCTCGCGGCGGAGGAACTCGGAGTAGCGGCGTAGCTCGGGGTAGGAGAATCCCTCTCCGGTAATCGTGAGAAAGACACCGTAGACGTCCCCGAAATCGTCGATCACCACCGAGCGCCCGCGTGCGGAAGGGGGTAACCGGGATTGGACGTCGGCGATTTTTCGGCGGAGTTCATCCCAGACCTGGGGGATCGAATCCCGATGATACCGGTCCTGGATGATGACGCTCACGATCGACCGACCGCGGGTTGATTCCGACTCCACGCGCTTGAGTTGGCCGAGCTGCTGACAAGCACTTTCGATGGGGTTGCTGATCTCGTTGGCGACCTCCTTCGCGCTGGCACCGGGGTAGGGGGTGACAACAAGCGCCTCCTTGATGGTGAATTCGGGATCTTCGAGCCGTCCGATATTTTGATAGGACCAGATTCCCCCCACGAGGATCAGAACCATGAAGAAAAAAACGACCCGCTTATTTTGGACGGACGCGACGCCAAGATTCATGGCCGATTACTTTCAAGTTGATCGCCTAGATCACGTACCTGCATTCCCTCGCGAAGAAACGGAACCCCCGCCACGGCGATACGCTCGCCCGGTTGCAGTCCTTCCAAGACTTCGATACTGCCACCCGTGACCGAGCCGGTTTTTACCGGGCGACGCTCCACCTTTCCATCCGGCCCTAAAGCCCATGCGACTTCCGCTCCCGCACTCTCTTTGCTGATCGCGGTGATCGGCACCAAAATCCGGTCGCCCAGGACACTGGCCCGGCGATACGTGAGGGTCACGGTGCCCGTCATGCCGGGCAGTAAATTCACGCCGGGAGGAGGGGCCTTCATCCCGACGCGGATGGTAAATGTCTGCGTCACGGGGTCCGCTCTTTGCGCGACCTCTTTGACATGGACTGGAAACTGGAGCCCAGGTGCCGCAGTAAAGCTCGCGAGCATCTGCACGATGTCGGCAGAGCGAAGGTCGGCGGCCATGACTGCCTCAGGGACATCGACGGCGATATCGATCTCGTCAACGTCCTGAAACACAACCACCGGCTGGCTCGCGCGGATGTTCTGCCCCTGTTCGACGAACCGCTGAGCGATAACGCCCTCATAAGGTGCGCGTAAGGTAGAGTCCTCGAGCTGAAGATTTGCCTCCACCAACTGCCCTTCAAGACCATTGATCTCCGCCTCCTTGGCCAGGATGTCTTCCTCACGCGCGATCGTCCCTTGCTCGAATGTCTGGAGGGCCGCCTTGTATTCCTGCTGGGCGACTTGGTAGGCGGTTTCGGCGCGGTCAAATTCCAGGCGCGAGATAACCCTGTTCCGGAGCAATTGATTGGAGCGATCAAATTCCGTCCGGGCATTCACGAGCTTGGCCTCGGCGGCCCGCCTCTGGGCCTCTAGGCGCAGTCTCTCTTCGGGACGTGCGCCCGCGCGCAGAGCCTGCAGATCCGCCCGAGCCCGGTCGAGTTGACCTTGTAGAGCTCTGAGTCGGGCTTGGAATTCATCCTGTCTAAGCTGGGCGATCACCTCATTTGCGGTGACTTTCTGACCCTCTCTGACCGGCAAGCTGACCAGCAATCCGGACACTTGGAAGGCCAGTTCGACTTTGTTCGAGGCTTCAACCCTTCCAGGGAATGTCCGGACGTTGGATTCCGCGCCCGCAGACACGACCATCGTTTTGACCGGGCGCACCACTTCGGCCGGGGCCGAAGCCTTCGGTGAACAACCAGAAACGAGAAGGAGAATTGAGAGGACGATTGGCACGCTGCGATCGAAAGCCCCTCGCCACGAATAAATAATGGAGTTCACTAGTTTCCTCAATGAATTGTAGGAGGTGACTGGCCGATGATCCCGTGTGGGCGCCGGGCCTTTAAATCTCTGGTTGTGAGACGAACAGATCCATTCCTAGCTGTCGAGAAAGGAATTTGGCCACGAGTTGCCCCTTGACACTGTTGCCCGCGCCGTCCAACGGCGGTGCAAAAGTCCCTAGTCCCCCTTTTCCCGGAGAGACGGTGACGATCCCTCCTCCAATGCCGCTCTTGCCTGGAAGACCAATGTCGAAAAGCCACTCTCCAGACGTCTCGTATAGGCCGGCAGTGGTCATGACCGCCAACGCGTAATGGCATACGGCGGCATCGATCACCCGTTCCTTAGTGATCGGATTGACCCCGCCATCCGCCAGCGTCGCTCCCATCACGGCCAGATCTTTGGCGCTCACGTTCAAGGCGCACTGCCTGGTATAGAGGTCGACCGCTTGGGTTGGGTCGATATAGATTCGTCCATAGCTCTGCAGCAGACGGGCAATGCTTTGATTGCGATAGTTCGTTTCGGACGCAGAGAGGTAAACTTCGTCGTTAACCGGTAATGTTCGCCCGGCGAATCGCGATAATCCATCGTGAATGAACTTCCATTTGGCTTTGGAGGTGGCGCCCGGCGCCAGGCTGGTGGTGGCGATCGCTCCCGAATTGACCATCGGGTTGGTCCGTCCGTCCGGGTCCCGCTCGATGCCGGCGAGAGAGTTGAACGCCAGGCCGGTTGCGTTGACACCAATTTTCTGGCGGACATCCTCCACGCCCAGTTCCTGACAGACCAACGCGAACACGAATGGCTTGGATACGCTCATGATCGTGAACTCGTATTCTGCGTCCCCTACGGCGTAGACGTTGCCGCTAGTGCCGGCCACGCACACCCCGAAGAGATTGCTTGGCACCCGTTCCAATGCCGGATAGACCGTCGAATTCTTGCCTTCCGCGTTGGATTTGAAACGCTCATGCGCCTCGGCTACGAGCGTCGTCACCCGATCCGGTGGAGGCAAACAACCCGTCGACACATACCAGGGCATATCTGACTCGCCAATCGACGCCGTCGTCGTCATCTATTTTCCTTTTCCTAGTGTGAGCATTAGGCGTGAGTGAACCTGTTGCTGGAATTTTTCGGGTATTTTCATCTCAGGCTGATAGGTCCGTCAACACCTTTAGCGCCGTGTCCCAATCCTCCTCGTCGTCGTCCTTCGTCCTGGTTAGGGGATCAAGGCGGTTTGCCAGGATGGGATAGGGATGAATGGAGAAAGCAATCGGCGAGAGTTTCGCCCGTACCACCCAGAAAAACAGCCGAGGACGAAGGACGACGACGAGGAGGATTGGGACGTGAAGCTGAACAGAAGATGGTCGCTAGTCCTAGTTACCGTCTCGCAAATAATGGCGACGTCACCACTATTTGCGAGACGGTGCACTAGTCTACTCTCGAATGTCCCGACGCGAACTCGGTCCCGACTGGGACGGACGGCTCCACCACAAAAGGGCCTTGGTGAGTCTCAGCCGGAGCAGCTCTGCGGGTTAGCCGATACACTCCCCAGACGGCCATGAGGATTTGCGTGATAATAAGAGTGTACGACAGGCCCCGCTCGAACGTTGACATGGCAAGCCCCGCGATCACTGGCCCAACCGCCGCGCCGGCACCTTGCATGATAAGCAGGGCGCCTGAGGCGGCTAGGAACTCGCCCTTGCCAACGGCGTCGTTAACATGGGCCATGACAATGCTGTAGGTTGGAACAATGGTCCCACCGACAAGGGCGGCGCAAAGGTACAATGTTAGGCGGGGCGCGTCGTTCGGTATGAATGCCATCATGGCGAAGAGGGTCGCGGCGGCCGTGATCGCCGCCCCAATAACGACCAGACGCCGGTCGAGCCGATCCGAGAGCCAGCCAAGCGGCCAGGCCATCAGGAACGCGCCGAGGGTACCGCTCGCCATGAACGCCGCAACTCCTCCGGTATCCAGGCCCCGTTGTTGCGCGAAGATAGGGCCCAGGGTAAAGAAGGCGCTGGTGGTCACCCCACACAGAAAGGCGGCTACCAGCCCGAGGGGTGATTGCCTATACAGTCCCCTCAGGCTGATCCGGGCGCTGGCGCCAGTTTGGGTTGGCGCCTCGGCACGAGTCAGAGCGATCGGTACCAAGGCTAATGCGATAATGATTGCGACAATGCAGAAGGGTTTGTAGCCCGTCGAGTCAGTCACCGGGAGAAGGAGCTGCCCGAGGATCCCGGCCAGCAGCCCTGTCATGGCGTAGACACTCAAGATCTGACCCCGCGTTTCGTCCGTGGCGACGCCGTTGAGCCAACTCTCGACGACGATGAACAGCCCCGCAAAGCAGAACCCGGTTAGGGCGCGGGCCACCACCCAGGCGATCGGATCTATCAGCAGCAGGTGCAGGAGGGGTGCGGTCGAGGCGACCGCTCCCAGAGCCACAAAGGCGCGAATGTGGCCGACACTCTGGATCAGCTTTCCACATCGGAGCGAACCAATCACGATCCCGACCCAGAAACCTGCCCCGACTGCGCCGATTTGAGCCGGCGAGAAGCCATCGGTTGTGCCCCGAATGGTCAGGAGCGTCCCCTGCAACGTATTGCCCATCTGCATCAGTCCGAAACCAAGGAGGAGGGCAAGTAAAGTTGGCAGTGTCGCCCGCTGTTGGGTTTGCATAAGTCATTCTTACGGCGTTCGGCCTCGGACCAACCTGATAACTAAAACGATCAGAGCAATGACGAGAAGGATATGACTAAAGGCAATATGGCAAATCAATCCAAGCGCCCAGAGGACCAGTAAAAGCACGAAGATTACCCAGAACATCTTTTTTTTAGTTTCTAGCTTTTACTTGGCGGTGAAAAATCACGACCTATCGTGAGGACGGGCAAAGCGCATATCGCACGACTTTCTCCGCGGTGCTTCCGAGCATGTAATATTTCAAGCCCTTTAAACCGCGTGTCGGAAGAACAATCAGGTCGCGTCGATTCTGGCGCGCCGCGCTAATGATGCCGCTGGATGGAGTACCTTGACGCAGCAGCACCTGAGTTGTGATGTCTTGGGGTATGGTCGCTGCCAAAGCCTTAAGGTTTTTTCAGCATCAATCTTGACCTCGGCATCGCAGTCCTGGGTGATTTAGACAGCAGCGGCGAGCCGACCGCGTAGAATCTCCCGGCCATGAACTTCGGCACAAGCGAAGACGGCTTTGTAGACCTCGCAATAGGGATCCTTCGCCATCATCGTGCCTAGAGCGCTATAGGTTCGCACCGGGCACCCGCCGTGGCAGATCGAGAGATAACGGCACGAAAGACAGTCCTCGTCTCTAACCAAACGCTTCGGTCGTTCGACGAAATCACGACGGGCGCGGCTGGTTTTTAACATCCTCGTGAGGTCGGGTTCTTGAAAGACGTTGCCGAAAAAATATTCGGGATAACTAGTCACCCAACAGTCGCACTGGGCCACCGTCCCTTTTGAATCGACAGAAATAAACTGATTAGAGCAGTTCTCTTTCCAGATGCAGGGCAGGCGTGCCTGCTTGCCCGTGAAATGATCAATTAACCCATCAAACGGTCCGAGCGACACACCGGCCTTATAGCCCCGCGCTATCCAGATGTCGAAAAGACCGACCAAGAACTTAGCCAACTCACCCAAATCGAGACTAAAATCCGTTTCATGCTGTTTCGCTGGACCGCCGGGAAACGGTGTATTGACCTGGAAATCACCAAGCCCGAGTTCCTCTGTGAAATACCGGTAGAAGTCTTCCGGTCCTGCTTCCAAGCTCGCCTTATGGAGGACCGCAATCACGCCAATCTCGATCCCCGCATTTTTGGCTTCGCGAAGCCTCTGGGTCCAGAGTTTGGTGTATGCTTCAGCCCCGCCCCGAAACAGTTTGCGGTGCACGTTGGGGTAGTCCATGGAGGTGCCTATCGAGCCACTAAACATTCCGTGGACGACATCGTTCCACGCGGGCGTGTAACTGATCAGATTCGTTTGCAGATAGTGGGCAAACCGTAGCCCTCGTTTCTCAGCCGCAGAGTCCATCAACTCTCCGGCCTGCCTGAACCAGTCAGGACCCATGATCATAGCCTCGCCGCCCTGCCAGTAGATCTCGCACTCCTCGATGCGCTCGTTTTCAAGGTGGTCCAACAAACGCTTGGTCAAGAGTGGTAACAGGGCAGACGATAAACGATGAGGTTCCTTGTGCTCAAAGCAATAGTCACAGGCCACGTTGCACTCGGAGGTCGGAAGAAGAATCACGCTGAAAACTCGTCCACTCATTGTTCGCGCTCCGATCAGGTAGGGTTAGCACTTGGCAAGACACAACTCGCCACATCTCGAGCCATCTCGTCCGCGGCCGCCTGAATGGCTGCAAATAAATCTTTTATTCCTTGGCAAGAGTAGGCGCGATCCGGCCATTTGAAATAGCCGCGACATGACTGTTGCCAGGGGCAGGTCGCGCATTCAGCGCCCTGCTCAAGGAGGCTCTTCAGATGGTTTTCCACGAATTCAGCGGGAAGGCTTTCGGCCGATCCGACCGCGCCAGAGAGCGGTAACTTTGTTTGTCCATCAATGTCGTACTGGAGATAGCCAGCAGGATCTTCCTCAAGGATCATCCACAGAGAGCCCACCTCGGCGCCCCGAGTCCTGGCGATCCAAGAGTGAAAAAACTCCACCGGTGCCTCGACTGCTGGATCATGAAGATAGAAATCCAAAGCTTGTTTAATCTCTGCGAGGACGTCTGCCTTCGGTTGACCAGGTAACAACCGGATCGGGAATCGTAAAGCCGCCGCGAGTTTGACCGCCTTCAGTAAACCCGGCCGAGCCTGTATGGTCACCCGCACGTCGTGAAGGGCGGAAACATCCACCAGTTTGTAAAGTTCAGAGAACTCTGCAGAGGGGTCAGCAAGGATCAAGTCGAGAGGAATATCCGAACCGCTGTGCGCTGCCTCGATCCAGGCGTCGGAGTCGCCCAGGATCCCCTCGACCTGGAGCCAGCTTAAGCCGGGGAGCGGATTTCCCAGCCATTGGCAAAGTTCCTCCCGACTTCGTACGATGGCAACGAAGGGTTCATCACCTTGTGTCTTCGCCAAAGCCGACGGCAGCATTCTAACAACCGGATAATTCTCCTCGGACACGCAAATAGATCCAGAGTCTCATTCACCACCGATTGATCCACCTTCCGCGAGGACGACCACCCCATCGGTTGATCCACCGGCCGCGACCACCACCCCATCGATTGATCCATCCGCCTCGGCGAGGACCCCATCGGTTGATCCAAATTCCAGCTTCGGCCTTCGGTGCGAAGGCCAACAAGGCACCCCCAATACCCAGCGCCGCCATCGCGGCGCCAGACCACTTCCCCATACTCCGAAGAAATAAGCGCCTGTCCAGCGACTCCTGGGACTCCTGCTCGTTCTCCGAGCCGATTTCAGAAGATGGTAGATTATTCATAAGTAAGAAAGCACAAGGGTTTACTCCTCATTCTCGACCTCATCTGTCAGCGTCGAAAAATGCATGGCCGCGATAAGCCACTTTCCTCCGTCTTTCTTCACGGAGAGCGATATGTTGACAGGGAATATGAAATCCTTTCCGTCCTTCTTTCCAGTGACGTTTCCGGACGTCATCATCCAACCCGTGTCCGACGCGATTTCGCCGTTGCTGAACTCGTATTCGAAATTTTGTTCTCCCAAATCGAATCCCTGAAAGAAGTACGCGTGGGCCGCTCTGATTTCGTCTGGACCTGACCAGACTTCTCCGGGACCGCAACCCATGATTGTCGCTTTGTCGGATATGGTCGCCATGACCCCCTCCATGTCGTGATTCGTAAAGGCCGTATCGTACGCGTCGAGCAGAGCGCGAATTGGCTCTAAATCAGGGTTGTCATCGGTCGCTGCGGTCTCCGCACTCGCAGCGGGCGGAAATGCTACCGCTGCGGCAATAGTGGCTGCGCCCGCCAAAATAGCCTCTCTTCGATTCATGAAATGAATTTGTAAAAGGGACAAGCGACAACGACAAGAATAAACGTGAGTTCTTTTTCTGCCAGATTCCGATGCGAGTGACCGGCCAAGACTGTCGCCGAAATAACATGCCTATTTCGGCGACAGGACACTAGAACTAGACTAGATGTTCGGGCCGGTCATGTCTGGCGCAGGCGCCAACAATGAGTTCCTGGAGAGAACTTCCTTATCTAAATAAAGGGAGGTCCATTCCTCAGGCGGATTTGGCCCGAGGTGCAGCCGATGAAGCTGATCAATTGTCTCCGTTTCGCTTTTTGTAATGCGTTCACGTTTTCGTAGATTGTGTGTCCAAGACGGGACGATCACTTCGATTTGGAAGCTGTTTGGCCGGCCTAAATCCTCTTTCAAATGCCAGCCATGCGCACCGTTCCGGAGGTAAATCAGTCGAGCTCTGCCAGCCAAATCGAAAAAATCCTGCCGGCGATCTGCGTCGACCTGGAATTCCGTTGTAATCGAAAGCGGACCTTCCTGTGGGTCAGGCAGTCGACTCGGAGTATTTGAAAATATTGTGGCGGGCGCCGGTTCAAGATTCAGATCCGTGGTGAAGTCGATCGATAGACGAAAGGCGAGGCGGGCGATGATCATGGCGACTATTGCGAGTCCGGCTGCCGCCAGAAATGTGGCAACTACTCCGGCGGTAGCGGCTGCGGTTCCCCAGACGAGACTGCCAAGTGCAGTGGCTGCTTGTGAGACCATGATGATCGTCGCGTTCATGCGGCCCCGTGCCCAATCCGGCATCGCACGTTGACCAGCTACCCAAAGTTCAGTGGATGATAAGGTCCAGGCAACACCGGCCAGCGTTGCCACGACTAAAAACATGTGGGTCCAGCGGATTGTCGCCATCAGAAGACAAACGACTATCAAAAAAGCATCTGCATAGTTCGTCGACCTTTGCGGCGAATACCGGGACCGTGTCCACGGAATCATAAAAATGGAACTGAGGACTGAGCCGATCGCCATGCTGGTGAACAAAAATCCGAGGTTGGCCGGTTCGAGATGTAACTCGTGGAGACCCACGACCGGCATCAAGGCCGGAATGATGGAAATGAAAAATGAAAATAAAGCGCTTCGCATCAAGATGATCTTGATTCCCGGAGTGTAACGCACGTAGCGAATCGCGGTGATAAACGACTCGAAAAAGCTTTCGAGCGGGAGCGGCGATTGGGGCCTGGCACGCTTCCACCACAGGGCGGCCACGAAGACCAGGAGGAAACCCAATCCGTTAAATCCAAAAAGGACGTTTGCCCCGATCAGCGGAATCAGTATTCCTCCAAGAGCAGGTCCGATGATCCCGGAGATATTCATCTGCAATGCGCCAAGATTATTCGCAGAGGGCAGGTCTTCCGCGGGAACCATTTCGGCAATCGCTGACGCCGAGGCCGGTGAACCGAAGGCAAAACCGACCCCGAAGAGGAACGCGCTGGCAAGAATAACGTAAGGACTCAGCAGGTGCACGACTCCCAGAACGGCCAGACCGATCGCGACGGCGGCCTGCCACAGACTTACCGCGCATAGAATCTTCCTCCGGTCCACCAAGTCGGCGACGGCGCCAGCCGGTAAGGTGAAAAGAGAGAAAGGTAGTGACGAAAGTGTCGCCATGAGTGAGAGAATCAACGTTGAATCGGATTTCCCCAAAGAACTCAGGACCCAGAAGGCGGCTGTGCCGTGGGCCGCAATCGCGCTCCCGGAGATCACATTCGCCATCCACATCCTTCTAAAGGCAGGGTGCCGCAGGGCGATCCAGGTCTCATTCATAGGGGGCCTTCAGGATTCAATCTGGCCTCCAAATAGTCAATCCCTCTGTCTGTCAGCCCTTAGATCCGCAGAACACCGCTTTCCAATATAAGCACGTCATCGACGTACAATGTGGCGCTTTGAATAAGGCCGTCCAGGTGGATCGCGACGGATACCGTTCCGCCCATGCCAATATTATTGCCGAGCGCAAGGTGCACGGTCCCGAGAACTTTCTCGTCCTCTAGGATGGTACCGTGAATCTCAGCTCGATCATTGGTCCCGACTCCTAATTCAGCAATTTGATATGCTTCCGGCCCCATTCCGCTTAACAATTTGTCGAATTTCCTTGCGGCCTCGCAATCAGTAGTCACTTTCGCGATCCCTTTTCGGACAACGAGTCGAACGGGGGTATTCAGTTTTCCGATGTCGGAGATGGAGCCGTCGAAAACAATTTGACCCTCCGCAGTGCCTTCCATGGGAGCAAAGAATGCTTCTCCCGCAGGAAGATTGCCACTTGACCCGGGCGTTCGAATCAGACCCGTGTCGGCGATTACGCTTCTCTCAGCACGTTCCAGTCGAAGATTAGTCCCGCTTGCACTGACAACCCAAAAGTTTGAGCCCGTTCGCATCGCGTTGGCCACCGCCTCTGTTCGACGAGCAATCTCCCTATAGTCTGCAGTCAAACATCGGATGGCTATCTCCTGAGTGATTCCCGGCAGAGTAGCAATCCGAGCGTTTCGGCTACAGGCATTTCGACGTGCCTTGGTATGAGTCAGTGACTTTGTGGTCGGACACAGAACGACGTCGCTCGTCGCCATTAAAGCTGCAATCGAGACCGGCGGTTCTTCGCCGCTATTTTTGCGAGGCAGCATCTCGACGTAAATTGCCTCTGCGCCCCTTTTCTGAGCAGCTTCCCATAGAGACCGCCCGATCTTCACGCGTTCTTCATCGGCCGTATCGGTCAAAACCGTGACGACCTCTCCATCTTTTACCCCCAGGCAGTTCTCGATAACGTTGTCGGCAGCAATGGCGAGCGGCGGCTGTTCTGTTTTCATGGAAGGATGTGGAAAGATGCGCACGAGCAAAATGCGATTAAAAGTTATATTCTGGATATCTGGCGTATTGGTCTTTGCGCTTCCCAGTGAGCCTGATGATTTCCCTCCTATTTATGAAACGGATCAAAATAACGCACAAAACGGCGTATCACTACCACACGCCCGTCACCTTTGGCCCCCACCGCGCCCTTTTGCGGCCTCGTGAGGGTCACGATGTCCATATCGCGAGTTCGCGTCTTGAGATCGAGCCCAAAGCCAACGTTCGCTGGCTGCGCGACATCGATGGCAATTCCATTGCCATTCTCACTTTCACTGAACCCGGATCAAAGCTACTTCTGCTGAGTGAAATTGATGTGGACCTTTACGATGATGAACCCATCCAATGCCTCATCGACCCCAGCGCCAATTGCTATCCGTTCCAATACGGAGCAGACGAGCAGGTGGAGATCATCCAATACCGTCTCCCCAGCTATCCGCATGACGGCCCGGCCGTGCAAAGCTGGCTCCTGGACCTTTACAGGCCCGGCCAGCTCATTCAGACTCCGGAACTCCTGAGCAAGCTGAATACGCATATTTACGAGGCATTCAAATACGTTCGCCGCGAGGAGGCCGGAGTTCAGCTTCCTTGCCGGACGCTTTTTCTGGGTACCGGTTCCTGCCGAGATTTTGCGGTGTTCATGATGGAAGCGGCGCGCCACTGGGGGTTTGGGGCCCGATTTGTCACCGGGTATATCCAAATGGGTGAAGGCCAGCACGGCGCCACCCACGCCTGGACCGAAGTCTATGTTCCCGGCAGGGGCTGGCTCGGCTTTGATCCCACGAACAACAAACCCGTCGGCGCCGAGCATGTGGTCGTTGCAGTGGCCCGCGAGCACGAAAAAGCATCCCCGCTCTCAGGCAGTTGGGAAGGGGACCCGGCCGCTTTTGATCAGATGGAAGTCTCCGTGCAGGTGGTGGCGACCTAAGCAAGCTTTTTTATGACCTCCAAGACCCCAACTCGTTCCGAGATTCCCGAGTCCGACACTTGGGATCTATCACACCTGTTTCAGACGGAAGAGGCCTACCGCGAGGCCTTTGCTCAGCTAAGAGAGCTGTCTCCGAAAATCACCGAGTACAGGACCGGTCTTGGTGATTCTGTGGGAAACTTATTTGCCTGCCTGGAGTTCGAAAAGCGGCTTAACCAGATCGCCGAGCGACTGGGGCACTACGCATCCCTCAAAAACGCCGAAGACAGTTCTAATAACGAAAGTCTCTCGCGGCAAGCCGAACTGACAAACCTCCTGACCAAGGTCAGGGAGGCTTCCTCCTTCATTAGTCCGGAAATCCAGCAAATACCCGATGAGATATTCCAACGCTTTCTGGACGATCCGATCCTGGCGCCCTGGACGATTACCCTCATCAAACTCCGTCGGTACAAGCCGCACACGCTCTCCGAGCGGGAAGAGCGGCTCCTGACCTTAGGTGATCCGGTTATCCGTGGTCATTCTGATGTCTTTTCTCAGCTGACAAATGTTGACATGAAATTTGGTTCGCTGAATGTCGAAGGTAGGGAATTGGAACTCTCCCAAAGCAGCTACTTCTCCTTCCTCAACCACCGGGATCGAGATGTGCGCCGTCGAGCTTTTCAGCAGTTTTACGCCGAGTTCGATGATCATAAATACAGCCTTGCCTCGGCGCTTTCATCCTCCATTCGAGCGAATGTCTTCCTGGCCAAGGTCCGGAATTATCCGTCCGCTCGCGAAGCATCTCTCTTTCACGACAACATCCCTTTGGCTGTCTATGACAACCTCATCGCGACCGTTCGTAAAAACCTTCCAGTTCTTCACGAGTACTACGAACTGCGCAGGGAAATCCTGAAGTTGGATGATATTCACCAGTACGACACTTTTATGCCCATGGTTCCCCTCGTTCAGACAAAAGTGACGTTCGACGAAGCAATCGACCTGATCTTGAAAGCATTGAAGCCGCTGGGTGCGGAATACGTTCGCATCCTGGGCGATGGATTGAGATCCCGCTGGGTGGATCGCTATGAAACGAAAGGGAAAAGAAGCGGCGCCTTTGCTTCCTCCAGTTATGGCAATCCGCCTTATGTGCTGATGAACTACAAGGCAGACGTCTTTACCGACGTTTTCACGCTGGCCCATGAGGCCGGCCACTCTATGCATACCTGGT
>Ga0210389_10001892_pt1 | contig 16745 bp, 17 predicted proteins | sample IncBWH28OmetaG_FD_160127 | JGI IMG/M metagenome (GOLD analysis project Ga0210389, IMG submission 160127) | Forest soil microbial communities from Barre Woods Harvard Forest LTER site, Petersham, Massachusetts, United States - Inc-BW-H-28-O ...
GGCGACGTCGACGTCACCGCCACTGAAGGCCTGCTCGATCATCTTCGGGTGACTGTCGGGCTCGGTGGCCTCGAAGTCGATCAGCTCCACCGACCTCGCGCCGGCGGCCTTCATCTGCGCGACCGCGGCGTCGCGGCCCGGGTCTTCGGGCATGGCGGCCAGCAGGATCCGCGCATGCGCGTTCTGCAGGTAGCGCTCGCAGATGGCCAGCCCTATCTCGGAGGTCCCCCCGAGCAGCAGGATGGTCTGCGGATTTCCTACGGCGTCGAGCACCATCTAGAGCAGCTCCAAGCGTCGGGCCATGTCGGAGGCGAACACCCGCAAGGGGTCGACCTTGCGGCGCACGGCGATCCATTCGTCGATGCGCGGATACATCGCGTGAAAGGCGTCGGCGGTGGTGCGTGAATCCTTGGCGGTATACACCCTGCCGCCGAATTCCAGCACGCGGCGGTCGAGTTCGTTGAGGAACCCGTTGAGTCCCGGCTTGATGGGGAAGTCCACACAGACGTTCCAACCCGGGATCGGGAAGCTCAGTGGCGCCTCGTTACCCGGGCCGAACAGCTTGAACACGTTGAGGAACGAGTAATGCCCGGACTTCTGGATGTCGCGGATGATGCCCTTGAATTCCTCGACGGCGGTGGTGGGTACCACGAACTGGTACTGGCCGAAACCCGCTGGGCCGTAGGCACGGTTCCACTCGCCGAACATGTCCAGCGGGTGGTAGAACTGCGTCAGGTTCTGGATCTTGCCGCGATAGGTCCCCGACTTGCGGTACCACAACTCGCCGATCGGACCGAAGGTGTATTTGTTGGCCAGCCCGTTCGGGAAAATGTCGGGAAATGTAAGCAGTTGCGGCGCATCGAATTTCAGCGGATTGCGCTGCAGCTTCCTGGGCAGCTGGTCCAGTCTGGCCAACGAGCCGCGCGACACGGCCGCGCGGCCGAGTTTCGGGGGAGCGCTGATCGTGTCGAACCAGGCACTCGAATAGGTGTAGCGAGCTTCGCTGCCATCGCTGTGTAGCGCGATGGTCTCATCGAGGTTGGCGGTGACGTCGCCGTCGGCGATGAAATACGCGGTCTCCGTCGGCGTCATCTCGATGGTGGCCCGCAGGATGATTCCGGTCAGACCGTTGCCCCCGACGGTGGCCCAGAACAGCTCGGATTCCTCACCGGCCGGAGTGAGGTGGCGGATGTGGCCGTCGGCGGTCAGCAGGTCCATGCTGCGCACATGGTTGCCGAAGCTGCCCGCGCTGTGATGGTTCTTGCCGTGGATATCGCACGCGATCGCACCGCCGATGGTGACCTGGCGGGTGCCCGGCAGCACCGGCACCCACAGCCCGAACGGCAGCGCGGCCTTCATCAGCTGGTCCAGGTTGACCCCGGCGTCGAGGTCGGCCAGCTTGGTGTCGGCGCTGATCGAATGGATGGTGTCCAGTTCGGTCATGTCGACCACCAGGCCGCCGCCATTTTGCGCGTTGTCGCCGTAGGAACGGCCCAGCCCGCGGGCGATCACACCCCGTCCTCCCGCGTCGGCCACCCTGGCCACTGCCTTGACGACCACCTCGGGATCGGGGGTGCGAAGGACGTCTGCCACCGACGGCGCCGTGCGAGCCCACCCGGTCAGCCGGGTGGGCGTGAGGGAAACAGTCGTCGGCTCGGGGGTGCTTGACATCGTCAAAGAGGGTACCGCTAACTCGAGCGACGATGCGGGACGCGTGCGTTCCGTGAGCTGGCTCAGCTCACCGGATGCGGAAGATCACCGTTCGCTGCACGACGAAGTTGATGACCGTCGCGGTGCCCTGCGCGATGACGAATGAGACGGGTATCGCCCACCCCTGGTAGTGGAACAAGACGAGGCACAGATGGTTCAGTCCGACTTGCACCGAGAAGGTGATGGCGTAGAGAACCATGACCGCGATGAACCGCGCTGTGCTCGGTGCGGCCTGAAACGTCCACCGGCGGTTGATCAGGTAGGCGGTGATGGTGCCGATGATGAAGCTGGTGGCTTTGGCCAGGTCGACCTGGACACCCACCGCTTTGTAGAGGATCAGGTAGATGCTGAAGTCGACGATGCCGGCCAGACCGCCCGTGAGGATGAAACGCCACACCTGAGTCGTCAGACTCAGTGGCGGGCGCTGCGCGTCGGCGTCAGGCACTGCGGCGGCGGACTCTGGGGGAATCATTGGGGCGAAGTCTAACGGGGTCGCCGCGCAGTCCAGTGCCAGCTAACTGGGCAGCTTGACGGCGATCAACTCGACCTGACTCTGGCCTTGAGGCGTCGAGTAGGTCACCGTATCGCCCGGTTTGCGCCCCGCGAGGGCCTGGCCCAATGGGCTGCGCGCGGTCAATGTCTCGGCTTCGCGACCGACGGGAGTTTCTTCGACGATCGAGATCACGTACATCGTGACGACCTCACCGTCGGAAAACCGCAGGGTTACCTCGGTACCGCCGGGCAGCATTTCCGATTTGTCGGAGTACGACGGGCCGGCCAGCAACCGCCGGTCCAGCTCATTGATCCGGTCGCCGAGGACGACGAGTTCGTCTGCTCGCTGTATTGCCTCGGCCGCATCCCCGTGATCACCGATCATCCCGCGGTCGTTCTTGACCTCGGCCTCGAGGGCAGCGCGTCGCTGCCGCAGCCGATCCAGCTCCGCGGCGAGATTTGCCCGCGCCGCGTCCGCGGCTGACTGGACTTGTTCGCTCACGTCCGTCGACCCTTTCGCGGCGCCTTACGGCTTCATCGCCGCGAGGCGCCCTGGTTTGAGTTGCCCGAATACCGCGTCTGGTGATTCGTAGCGCTTCAGTGTTGCACCACCACGAAGCGATCGCCACCGTATCCGGCCGACAATCGCATGCAGATGTATACCCAGCCGGGCGCCGGTTCTACCCTCGTTTGCTTGGGTGGCTAGCGCCCGTGCCGGCTCGACTCCGAATTCGGAATGATCGACGCCCCGCTTCCCGTGTCGTCTTCCCCGTCGTCGTAGTCGATGACGCCGCCGCGCAGCGCGTCAAAGATGGCCTTGCCCTGCGCAACCAGGCCGGTGGCCACCTCGCTGAGTCCTTCGGCGCCGTTGAGCACGGTCAGGTTTGCTCCAGCTAGGCCAAGGGCGGCCTTCTCGACGATCTGAGGTAGCTGGTCGATGAGCATTCTGTCCAGTGCCACCCGATTGTGCGATGCCGCCGCTTCTGCCTGGATCTTCATCTTCTCGGCGTCGGCCACCGCCATGATCCGGACGCGTTCGGCTTCGGCCTCGGCGGGCTTGACCACCTCGGCGACCAGCTCCTGCTGCCGCAGCTCGGCGGCGCGCTGGGCCAGCTCGGTCCGCATCTGCAGCACCTCGCGCTGCGCCTGGGCTTCGGCCAGCGGGCCGGCCTGGGCGGCCTGCGCCTGCGCCTTGTCGACCTCGGCCTTGTATTGCGCCCTGACGATGGCGGTCTGGCGGGCGAATTCGGCCTGCTTGCGCTGTGACTCCTGTTCGGCTTCCGCTGCGGCCTGGTTCGCCTGGGCCTGTGCGATCTGCGCCTGCTGCTGGATGGCGGCGTTGTGGGGTGCCGACATCGCGTTGATGTAGCCGAGCCCGTCGTCGTCGATGGACTGGATCTGCAGGGCATCGACGGTGAGGCCGATCCGTGCCATCTCCTCTTTGGAGCCGTCGAGCACTTCGGTGGCCAATTTCTGGCGCTCCCTGATGATCTGCTCGACGGTCATCGAACCGATGATCGAGCGCAGGTGACCGGCGAAGATCCGTCCGGTGAGCACGGCCATCTGGTCCTGGTCTGACAGGAAGCGCTGCGCGGCGCTGATGATGCTCTCGGTGTCGTTGCCGACCTTGAACGCGATCACCGACCGGACGTTCAGCGTGATGCCCTGTTGGGTGACGCATTTTTCGGCGACTTCGGCCTCACACATCGCCAGCGTCAGGAATCGAGCCTTGCGGAAGATTGGCAGGATGAAGGCGCCGTGGCCGGTCACGACGCGGAACGGGGCGTTGCCTTTGGTTCGGCCGCCGGAGATGAGCATCGCCTCGTCCGGTGCGGGCACCCTATAACCGAGCATGTTGGACTCCTTGTGGTTTAGCCGGTGTATAGCAGGGAATTTCGGCCGTCAATTCGGACCTGGGAAGGTCCTGCCCGGGTCGTCCCAGGGCTCGACGACCACCGTCCGGGCGCTGCGAATATCGACCACCAGCACTTTGGCGCCCTTCGGCAATGGTTCGTGGGACCACGCCAGGAAGGCCTCCTTGGACCCGCGCACGGTCACCAGCACCTCGCCGGCTCCCCGGTCGCCGCGAGTCGCCACAATCAGGGTCCCAACGCAGCCGATTGCCGAGGCATCGCTCACGTTCGCATACTCCTCCTTCGGAGGTTATGCCGTCGAGTCTCGTCCTCTTTGCTCGGTCGCGTGCGCGTGGGCCCGCTACGCCCAGACGGAGGCCGTCACCGGTCCTGCGGTCAGGGTGACCGCGTTGTTGCGGCTCTCCCATGCCTCGACCCGGGACACCCACACCCGGCCACCGGTTGCCAGACCGACGATACGTTCGGCAGTGTCGAACACCCAGGCGGCCGAGCCCTCCATGCCGGTGTTGTCCATCGCCCGCAGATCGACGACGCCCCGCTCGGCCAGCAGTTCGAACAGATCGCGCTGCGGGTCGTCCGCGGCGATCAGCGTGGTGTGATCGAACTGATAGCGCAACGCTGACCGGACCTCGTCGAGGGTGCTGCCGTCCACCACCACGCCCGCTTCGGGTTCGGTTTCCGCGCAAGCGAACTCGATTTCGAAGGTCCGATCGTAGCCATGCAGGAAGAAGCGCTTTCCTCGATTGGTCCACGAACGGTGGCAACACGGGAGATCGCCGAACAGCGTCCGCATATGGAAACGCGCCGTGCGGCCGATCGGTGCGTCTGCACGGTGCATGGTGGCGACGTACACCTGGTCATCGAATGCGGAGTCACTCATGAGTCCGACGTTCCTTCCCGATTGCCTTGCCGGCAGGACGAATTCATGCACCGGCCTATCGTCGGGGCAATGCCTTGAGGGATTCTCAAAGGATTCTTGGCGTCAGTTGGCGGGAGCTACGCGCGTCAACGCACCATGGCCGACGGATGGCCGACGGACCGTGCCCGAAACAGCCGGAAAAATCGGCTACCCGAATCCAGCGCCGTCTACACGTCAGCCGAGTCGCCGGCTTAGCCCACGGTTTCGGCTAAACCCAGTACGGAACTCGGGCGCGGTATTGGCGCATCGCAAAGGCGGCCAGCACCCAGCCGATGACCGTCAACACCACCACCACCAGCCAGTGCCGCAGTTCCTGGTGGGCGCCCAGCAGTGGGGCCCGGACGATATCGAGATAGTGCAACAGCGGGTTGAGTTCGACGATGCTTGCCCAGCGGCCCGCGTGCTGCTCGCGCAGTGTGTCGTCGTTCCAGATGATCGGCGTCATGAAGAACAGCAACTGCACCACCGAGTTCAGCAGTGGACCGATGTCGCGGTAGCGGGTCGCCAGGATGCCGAAACACAGTGACACCCATATGGAATTGAGCACGATGAGCCCCAGCGCCGGGATGACCGACAGATCGGCCCACGACCACGGCTTGGGATAGATGATCGCAACGACAAGGTAGATGACGATGTTGTGCGCGAACAAGATCACCTGCCGCCACACCAGCCGGTAGACGTGCACGCTCAGCGGCGTCGGCAATTGCTTGATCAGTCCCTCGTTGGCGACGAAGACGTCGGCGCCCTCCAGGATGGAGGCGTTGATCAGGTTCCAGATGATCAGCCCGAGCGTCACGTAGGGCAGGTGCACCGACAGCTCGAGATGGAACAGCTTCGAATACAAGCCGCCCATCGCGACGGCCGTCGTGCCGGTCGCGATGGTGATCCAGAACGGCCCTAGCACCGAGCGGCGGTAGCGCTGCTTGATGTCCTGCCAGCCCAGATGTAGCCACAGCTCGTGACGACGGAAGCCGTCGACCAGGTCGCCCCTGGCGCGGGTGAAGGTTCGTGACTGCGCCGCCGCGTCGACAAATGTCATCTGCGCCGCTCCTCTATATCGGGCCTGCCGAAATGCTCCCGACGTCCCAAGCGGCGCAACCGCACCCATTCCCACAAGCCCTTGGGATCGCGGCGGGTCACCAGAAAGAACCAGCCGAACCGCAGCCATTCCTGGGCGAGCAGCTTGCGCAGGCCCGGCTGCGACAACAGATAGCCGCGGTTGCGGTAGGTGAAGAACCGCTTGGTGGGGTCGTCGGGATACTGGGTGTGCATCCGGCCGCCGAGGATCGGCCGGAATTCGTCGGATCCACAGGGATGCAGGTAGACCGCGTCCAGGCAGGTACCGAACGGCAGGCCGGACCGGACCATCCGGCGGTGCAGTTCGACCTCGTCGCCGCGGATGAACAGCCGCATGTCGGGGACCCCGACCGCGTCCAGGGTGGATGCCCGAAACAGCGCGCCATTGAACAGCGAGGCGATGCCGGGTAGCAGGTCCTGCCCCTCTTCGGTGCGCAACTCGCTTGTGCGCCTGCGCCATACCAGTCCACGCCGCAGTGGAAACGCCAGCCGCTGCGGGTCGTCCAAATCGCACACCACCGGTGACACCTCGGCCAGGCCGTGCTTGTCGGCGCAGGCCATCAGGGTCGCCAGCACCTGCGAGTCCTGGGGACGCCCGTCGTCGTCGGCCAGCCACACCCAATCGGCCCCTTGTGCCAGCGCGTGCAACATGCCGAGCGCGAAACCGCCCGCGCCGCCGAGGTTTCGGCGCGACCCCAAGTAGGTGGTTGAAATCGGTTGGCCGGCTACCAGATCGCGGACCCGGCTGTCGCCGCAATCGTCGTTGTCGACCACGATCAGATGGTCGACCGACCGGGTTTGGGTGCTGAGCACATCCAGCGACTTGGCCAGCTCGTCGGGGCGCCGGTGCGTGACCACGACGGCGAAGACGGTCTCAGTCATCCCCGGATACTCTGTGTGCCAGCGGCTTTTCGACTTCCGTCTCGTTGCGGGTCTCGGCCAGCACCTCGTGGACGTGGCGGGCCGCGTCCTCGCCCTCGTAGGCGCGCACGACGTCTTCAATGCCGCCGGTCATGCGGATGACTCCGTGGTCGATCCACATCGCCGTCTTGCACAACCGGGCCAGGAATTCATTGGAATGGCTGGCGAACACCAGGATTCCGGACCGCTCCACCAGGCGCTGCAGTCGGGACTGCGCCTTCTTCAGGAAGTCGGCGTCGACCGCACCGATGCCCTCATCGAGCAGCAGGATCTCGGGGTCGATGCTGGTGACCACCCCCATCGCCAGCCGGACCCGCATCCCGGTGGAATAGGTGCGCAACGGCATCGACAGGTAGTCGCCGAGCTCGGTGAACTCGGCGATCTCGTCGACCTTGGACAGCATCTGCTTTCGGGTCTGCCCGAGGAACAGGCCGCGGATGATGATGTTCTCGTAGCCGGAGATCTCGGGGTCCATGCCGACCCCGAGATCGAACACCGGTGCCACGCGACCGGTGACCGTCGCCGAGCCGCGGGTGGGTTCGTAGATGCCCGAAAGTAGCCGCAGCAGTGTCGATTTCCCGGCACCGTTGTGGCCGACCAATCCGACCCGGTCGCCCAACTCGAGCGTCATGCTGATGTCGCGCAACGCCTCGATGACGACCACGTTGGCGTTATTGCGGCCGATCGTGCCGCCCGCCTTGCCCAGGAACGCCTTCTTCAACGAGCGCGACTTGGCATCGAAGATGGGAAACTCCACCCACGCGTCACGTGTCTCGATATGAGGACCTGGACCCGGCACCGCGAACTACTCGACTTCGCTTAGAGGTACTGGCCGGTGCCTGACCCGTGGCCATGCTTGCCGAGGCCCGGGGGTAGCGCGCCCTGCCGCATCTGCTCCAGCTGCGCGCGCGCCGCCATCTGCTGGGCGAACAACGCCGTCTGGATGCCGTGGAACAACCCCTCCAACCACCCGACGAGCTGCGCCTGGGCGATGCGCAATTCGGCGTCCGACGGCGCTGCGCCCTCGTTGAACGGCAGTGTGAGCCGGTCGAGCTCGTCACGCAGTTCCGGCGCCAGGCCCTCTTCGAGCTCGCGGATGCTGGTGGCATGGATCTCCCGCAGCCGGTTGCGGCTGGCCTCGTCGAGGGGCGCCGCACGCACTTCCTCGAGCAGCTGTTTGATCATGGTGCCGATCCGCATCACCTTGGCGGGCTGCTCGACCAGGTCGGTCACGGAGCGGACGTCGGCGTCCTCGCCCTCGTCCAATTCGCGGATCGCCATGATCCGCGGATCTACGCCTCCAATGACCTCGATGCCATCAGCATCCGGGCCGTCGTTCCCGTCGGTCACGATTCACCATCCTCTAATGCGTCTGTGAGTGGGCCGGCGCGGCACTTCCACGCCATTCGTAGATTTTGGCCCCACCGTTGTCATAGATCAGCGCCCACGATTTCGATTTCTCCAAAGACACTAGCCCGTCGGGTGTGGCAAACCCTCTAACGTTGGGCACGCTGGTCAAGATGTAGCGGATGTTGAGCGCCTTGACGGCCTCGACCACCTTCGGATCGGAGTCGCCTTTGCACGCCGAGGTCCAGAAGATGTAGCGGTAGTAGCCTGGGCCGGTCTGCTGCGGGAAGTCGTAGTGAGTCCACATCGGGTGCAGGTCGGCCACGGCATACATCCACGCGGTGCCGTCGATATTCGAGTCGCCGATCAGGGTGTTGCGGGCGCCCGGCAACTTGGACAGGTAAGCCATCGCCATGAGGTCTCGCTGGCCGATGATCACCGAGTCGTACTTGTCGCCGAACAACACCAGATGGCGGTAGAGGTAGTGCCGACCGCTGAGCACGGTGGCGACCAGGAGCATGCCCGCCGTGGCCGCGACCCAGACCGGGGCGGGCTGGGGGCACCTCCCGCTTGCGGGGGACCGGCTGTATCGGTCGGTGAGTCGTTTGGCTGCCGCAACCACCACCGTGACCAACGCGAACAAAGCGACCGCAGCCATCGGCGTCAGCACCAACGTCACGCCAGCGCTGAGCCGTCGCGGGTCGTTGTAGAAGAACTGGCTGAACTCCTCGATGGCGCGGCCGAACGGGTTGCGAAACGGTGCCCCCGAATAAATGGTCGCCACGGTCAGCACCACCCAGACGGCGGGCGGCCACCAGATCTTCTTGTACAGAAAGATCGCCATGCCGATGGCGGACAGCACCACCAGGCCGTACTGCGTCGGGAAATCGTTGAGGTGGCGGGTGTGCAGCAGCAGCGCGTCGATGATGCCCTGTTTCACGCTCTTGAAGCTCGGGAATGCGTGCCCCGCGATGATGTCGGCCTGCCTGAGCACGCCGAGGAACTGCGGCGCCAGGATCAGCAGCGTCGGTACCAGCACCGCCGCCAGCGTCAACGCGTCGGTGAGGCGACCGCGCACTGGACGCCACACGGCGTCAAAAAGCCACCAGACCAACAAGAACAGGATGACGATGAACCCGCCGGTGAGGTGCAGCGACAGGACACCCACGAGTGCCAGCACGGCCGCCGGGATGCGGTCGCGGTGTCGCAGGGTCGAGGCGATCAGAATGAACGTCGGAATCGCGACCCCGTAGGCGGCCAGGTTGGGCATCGCGGCGACGCCGAACTCCACATAGGGGACCGACGTGAACGACGCCGACAGCGCCGCGGCGGTCGCCGACACGCCGGCGGTGCGCCATTGGGTGCTGATCGGGCGCAATAGGAACCAGGTGAAGGTGGCCGCGCTGGTGGGAAACAGCCAGACCGATGCGGCCAGCGAATTCAGGGTGTAGGCGGTGGTGGGCGCCGCCCCCGTCAGCTGGCAATAAATGGCGGTCAGGGCGTGGAACACCGACGGGTAATACAGCGGCTGGTGGGTTTCGACATTGCGAAGCTCGCCCATGTGGGTCGACGACGCCTGGCCGGTGTCGAGGATGAAGCGCACCTCGTTGGCGTGCCAGACCGCGTCCCAGGTGCTGGGTATGGACTGCCAATGCGTCAGGCCGCGATAGCCCGCCCACATGATCAGCAGAGCGCCCACCAGCACGCCGGCAGCGACGGTCACAGCCGGCCAGCGACCGATACCGCGGGCTTCGGCCTCGGTGTCGCGGTAGCGGGCGAACACTATCTGCAAACCCGTTGCCACCACGCAACACACCGCCAGGGTGGCCAGCGCTGTCCAACCGTTCCAAGGGATTTCGAGCGCACCGAACGGGATGATCGCCAGCGCCACCATGCCGTAGGTCAGCGCAGGGCCAACCGAAACAGCGATCGGCCAAGTTAGCTGGGTGATGCGTGCGACGATCGTCCCTGGCGTGATCAGCAAGAACAGTGCGATCAACGTTCCGAACCAGAGGCCCACCCGACTAGTATGGCTGGCCGGGTGACCTGGCTCGCCGAGCCTCCGTGCGGCTGGAAAGTGTCGGCCGTTTTCCCGGCGCCCGCTACGGTCACAATTTCGCGGAATTGCGGAAGCTTTAAGGTGGCTGGTATGGCCTACGACGTCGCCCGGGTGCGCGGACTGCATCCGTCGCTGGGTGACGGGTGGGTGCACTTCGACGCTCCGGCCGGCATGCTGATCCCCGATTCCGTCGCGACGACCGTGTCGACGGCGTTTCGCAGGTCCGCATCGACCACCGTCGGGGCGCACCCGTCGGCACGGCGCAGCGCCGCCGTTCTCGAAGCGGCGCGTGCGGCGGTGGCCGATCTGTTCAACGCCGACCCGGCGGGCGTCGTGCTGGGCGCCGATCGCGCAATCCTGTTGTCGTCGCTGGCCGAAGCGTCGTCGTCACGCGCGGGTCTGGGCTACGAGGTGATCGTCAGCCGGCTCGACGACGAGGCCAACATCGCCCCGTGGCTGCGGGCGGCGCACCGCTACGGCGCCAAGGTGAAGTGGGCAGAAGTCGACATCGAAACAGGCGAGCTGCCGACGTGGCAGTGGGAAAGCCTGATCGGGAAGTCGACCAGGCTGGTCGCCGTCACCTCCGCGTCGGCGACGCTGGGGACCGTCACGGATCTACGGGCGATGACCAAGCTGGTGCACGATGTCGGCGGGTTGGTGGTGGTCGACCATTCCGCGGCCGCGTCGTACCGGCTGCTCGACGTCAAGGAAACCGACGCCGATGTGTTGGCGGTCAACGCGATTGCGTGGGGCGGCCCGCCCATCGGGGCGCTGGTGTTCCGCGATCCGGGCCTGATCGGCACGTTCGGTTCGATCTCGACCGACCCCCACGCCACCGGCCCGGCGCGCCTGGAGGTTGGCGTGCACCAGTTCGGGCTGCTGGCCGGCGTGGTCGCCAGCATCGAATACCTTGCCGCGCTTGACGAGTCCGCCCGCGGCAGCCGACGCGAACGCCTGTCGGTCTCCATGCAATCCGCCAGCGGGTATCTGAACCGGATCTTCGACTACCTGATGGTGGCGTTGCGGTCGTTGCCGTTGGTGATGGTGATCGGCCGACCGGAGGTGCGGATACCGGTGGTCAGTTTCGCGCTGCACGACGTGCCCGCCGAGCGGGTGGTGCAGCGGTTGACGGACAACGGAATTCTGGCGATCGCCAACGAGAGCTCCCGCGCCCTCGAGGTTCTCGGTGTCAACGACGTAGGCGGCGCCGTCACGGTCGGGCTGGCGCACTACTCGACGACGGCCGAGGTCGACCAGTTGGTGCGTGCGCTGGCGTCGCTAGGTTGACGACGGCGTGACCGTCAGCACGATCTTTCCGGTCACGTTGCCCGACACCAGTTGTTGGTGTGCGTAACCGGCCTGCTGGATGGGCATGCGCGCGCCGATGATCGGCCTGATTTGGCCGTGGGCGATCGTCGGCCACAGCGACGCCGTTACCGCCTGCACGATCGCGCTCTTGCTGTTCGGCCCGGTCACCGGCCGGCCCCGCAGCGTGGTGCCGATCACCCGTGCCCGCTTGGCCATCAACTTGCCGATGTTCAGCTCGCCCAGAACCCCGCCCTGCATGCCGATGATGACCAGTTGCCCGTCGGTAGCCAGGGCGTCGATATTGCGGTCCAAATAGGCGGCGCCCATGATGTCGAGGATCACGTCGGCGCCGTCGGTTTCCTCCCGCAGCCGCGCCACGAAGTCCTCGTCGCGGTAGTTGATGGTGATCTCGGCACCCAACGCGCGGCAGAATTCCAGCTTGTCCGCGGACCCGGCGGTGACGGCCACGCGGGCGCCCAGCGCTCGCGCAACCTGGATCGCGTGGGTTCCGATGCCGCTGGCGCCGCCCTGGATCAGCAGTAGCTGGCCCGGGCCCAGGTGGGCGGTCATCACCAGGTTCGACCACACCGTGCAGGCGACTTCCGGCAACCCGGCAGCGTCGACAAGGTCCACGCCATCGGGGATCGGCAGCACCTGACCGGCGGGGACGGCGACGTATTCGGCGTATCCGCCGCCGGCGAGCAGCGCGCAGACTTGTTTTCCGACAGGCCATCCCGTGACATCCGGGGCCGTTTCGGCGACTACGCCGGAAACCTCCATGCCGATGATGTCGCTGGCTCCGGGCGGCGGCGGATATTTACCGGCGGCCTGCAGGACATCGGCGCGGTTGACGCCGGCCGCGGCTACCTTGACCAAGACCTCGCCGGGCCCGGCGCTGACGTCGGGTACTTCTTGCCAGGACATTTGATCGGGGGATTCGGCGACGATAGCGCGCATGTCGGCAACGCTACTAGCCCGGCTACCCTTGTCAGCGGTGGCGTGGCAGAGCGGCCTAATGCACTCGCCTTGAAAGCGAGAGACGGCTAAAACCGTCCGGGGGTTCAAATCCCTCCGCCACCGCCAAACGCGTCAGGCAGAGCGAAGCACCGCGGCGATACCGTCGGCCGGGGCGATCCGCTCGTCGATGCGGACCACGGACGCCCCCATGGAAATCGCCAGCAGCGGCAGCGCTTCGTCGGCCCGTAGGGTCTTGGCGGGGAGGGCGCCCCGCCCGGCCAGCGCGTCGGAGTTCGGGGCCACCGTCGTCAGTCTTGCGTCGGAGACCACGGTCAACCCGTCGATCTCGTAGCCGATGATCATCGTGTCGACCGCGCCCTGATGCAGGGCCGAGCAGACGGCATCCAGCCCTTCGGCGGCCAGCCCGGATCCCCGGCTGACCTCAGCGGTGAAGCGCTCCGCCGCGTTGTCCATCACATTCAGCCGTTGCCGCACCAGCGTCGTGTCGATGGCCCGTTGAATCTCCTCGAAGTCGTATCCGCCGCGCCGGACGTCGATCGGTAGCGACGTTGCCCGCTCGCGGATCCGTTGAGGCAGCGCCGCCAGCAAATCCGAGCGGGAGTCCGCGTCGCTCACCACGAACACCGCGTCAAACGATGCGTTGTGAACGAGTTCGCAGACGCGGTCGATCACGGCGGTCAGCTTCGGGGAGCCGTCAACTTTGACCATCTCCGAATGCCGCGTGGCCTCGGTGTGGGTGGTGATAAAGGCGCCGTCGGGATCGACCACGGCCACGAGATAGTGCGACTGCTGGACGCCATGCTCGATGATCGGGACGATGTACGGCAATTCGGATACTCGGACGATCGGCTCGCCAGGCGGCCCGAGCAGCTGCTCGTTGAGGACCACTCCCGTGGAGCCTGCGACCACCGCGCGCCCACCGCGGGGGATCGGCGGACGCAGGTTGATGACGGCGTCGTCGATGTCGGCGATAACGGATTCGTCGGCCCCCTGCTGCTCGAGTTTGTTGCGCAGCGCCCGCCATTCGCCGTCGGGCTGAGCGTCGGCGTCGTCGGCATATTCCGAATCTGCGAAATACACCGAGACGAAGGGTCCCGGCATCTCGAGTAGCTGACGGAAGCGGCCCGATCGCATGGCGGCTACATATACACCGGCCGGGCGCCGCTGGAAACGTCGCTAAGTGTCAAGATTTCGTAAAAAAGCGCCCTACCCGGTCTGATCCACCCGCAGAGCTCCCGCTACCGGGGGTGGTTAGCCGATCGGCATCTCGGCGGCGATGGTGTCCATCAGGGCGGTGTAGCGGCGGGATTCGGCGTCCCGGCCGGGCTTGCCGCTACTGATCACACCGGCGGCGACGCCGCGCTCGGGGTCGGCCCAGACGGCGACGTTGATCAGGCCGAGGTGACCGAAGGCGAACGGGGCGTTGCGCCCGAACGGTCCGAACCGGTTCGTGCCCAGGATGAACCCGGTGCCCCAGCGGGCCGGCATCAGCCCCATCGCCAGGTCCGGTCGCAACCACCGGCACTGTCTCACCGCGCCGCCCAGTGTTTCCGGGCTCATCACCCGCACGCCGTCGAGTTCGCCACCCCGGCACCAGATTTCGGCGAACCGTGACAACTCGTTGGCGGTCGATACGGTGTTGGACGACGGAATGATGGTGGTGAGAAACAGCGGGGTGTTGGTGTACGGGATGATCTCGTGCACGGTTCCGCCGATCGCCTTACGGAAGAGTTGGGCGACCACCGGCGGCAGCGGCCGTCCGGTGGCATGGCTCGGTGCGACCAACGGCAGGTCTGCTTTGGCGACACCGAAGTTGGTCCAGCGGAAGCCCAGCGGGTCCAGGATTTCGGCGGCCAGGATGTCGCGAATCTCCTTACCCGTGGCCGCGTAGACGATCTCGCGCATCAGCGGACCCCAGGTCAACGCGTGGTACATGTGGGCCAGCCCCGGTCGGTGCAACGGCCGCAGTTCGCCGAGCTTCTGTTGGGTGTATTCGTGGTCGTCGGCGCGCTTGACGTCCGGCCTGGGGCCAGTCGGAAACGGGACGCCGGCGCTGTGGGTCAACGCGTGCCGGATCGTGGTGCGATCCTTGCCGTGACTGGTGTAGGTCGGTATGTACTGGCAGACCCGGTCGTCCAGGGAGAACACCCCGCGCTCCACGAGCATGTGCACCACGGTGGCGGTGATGCCCTTGGCCGCCGAGTACACGCAGAACGGGGTGTCCGTGGTGACCAGGATTTGCTCCGCGTCGGGTGGGTCGGCCGGGGCGTTGCCCCAGCCGTGGCCGATCGCGCGGTTGAGCACGACGCGCCCGTGTCGCCGGACGCATAACTGGATCGCCGGTTGCATGCCGCCCTGGTACCAGTGCCGCGCGGCCTGCCAGATCCGTTCGACGGCGGCGCTGCCGATCTCAGAGTGGTCCTCGTCGCCGATCGCCGTCACGGAGTCCAAGTCGGCCGGGACGCGGATCTTGCCGTCGGGCGTCTTCGCGCCGTCGCCGTTACGGGTGAAGTTGGACACCCCAGCGAGGGTACGTGCCGCCGGGTGGCAGGTGCGCTACTCGCCGGTGAACTGCGCCGGACGCTTGGCGAACGTCGCCGAGATGCCCTCGGCCAAATCCTTCGACGGCAAGAAGGCTGCGTTCCAGGCGGCGACGTAGCGCAGGTTCTCCGACACGGCCGACGTGCGTTGCTGATCCAACACGTCCTTGACGCCGTAGACCGCCAGGGGCGAGTTCGCGGCGATCTCGGCGGCGGTCGCGTGGGCCGCGGCCAGCGACTGGTCGGCGTCCTCGTACACGTCGTTGACCAGGCCGATCTTCTCCGCGCGCGCCGCGTCGATGTCCTTGCCCGTCAGCGCGAGTTCCCGCAGGTGTCCGTCGCTCAGGATCAGCGGCAGCCGGGCCAGGCTGCCCATGTCGGCGACGATGGCGAGTCTGACTTCACGCACCGAGAACCTCGCGTCCGCACTGGCGTAGCGGATGTCCACCGCCGAGATCAGGTCGAGGGCACCACCGATGCACCAGCCGTGCACCGACGCGATCGTGGGGGTGCGGCAGTCGGCGACGGCGTTGATCGCCTTCTGCATCCGCAGCAGCTCGGCGTGAAAGTCGGCGCGGGGGCGTGCCAGCGCGCCGTCGGCCATCACCGGGGAGAACATGCCGCCCATCGCGGGCAAGTCCAGGCCGTAGCTGAAGTTCTTGCCCGAGCCGGTGATGACGATGGCCCGCACCTCGCGGTCGGCGTCCAGCTTTGCGAACACCTCTGGCATCTCCGACCAGAACGCCGGGCCCATCGCGTTGCCCTTGCCCGGGCCGACCAGCGTTACCTGCGCAATCTGGTCTTTGGTTTCGACGGTGACGGATTCGTATGCTTCACCCATATCCCAGACCGTAGCGTGGCGAAGACGCCCCCTGATTTGCGACCCCTGACCGGGTCGGCTGCTACACGCGCTCCAGGTAGAAGTAGTAGTAGCGGCCCACCCCGCCCTGGAAGTCCAGGACGTCCTTGCCGTTCATGATGCCCATCACCGCGTTGTCGTCGATCGTCTTGAAGTGATCGTGCACGGGTTGGCCGTCATAGACCATCGTGGCGGTGACTTCGCCGCGGAAGTCCTCCAGCCACAGGCTGGCCTCGCCCTTGCCCATCGCCACGTTGGAGAACTTGTTCCCGTCGGCGTCCACACAGACCAACGGCTGCACATCGCCGGCCGATTTGAAGGTCTTGCCGAACCAGCCGGCCTTCTCCAACTTCCCGTTCATCTTGTGGCCGGTGACGAACTCGCCGCCCTTCCACTCTCCGATCATCCCGTCGATGGTCGCGGGCGCAAGCGTCGCCCAGAACTCGTCGAGCTCAGCGTCGGGAATGGCGCTGCCGCGTTCCTTGAACTCGGTGAACTGCTTGCGGGCCAAGCTCATTGGCTCTCCTCAAGGTTCCGTGCGGGCAATCCAATCGCGGGCAAACCGCAGCATGGCGTCGTTTTCCTCTGGCGCTCCGATGGTGACCCGGACGCCGTCCGTGCCGTACGGGCGGACCACGATGCGCGCATCGGCGGCCTGTGC
>Ga0210389_10001894_pt1 | contig 16736 bp, 16 predicted proteins | sample IncBWH28OmetaG_FD_160127 | JGI IMG/M metagenome (GOLD analysis project Ga0210389, IMG submission 160127) | Forest soil microbial communities from Barre Woods Harvard Forest LTER site, Petersham, Massachusetts, United States - Inc-BW-H-28-O ...
CGCGCCCGAACGCGACCACGTCGGTGTCACCGACCGGCCGGCCCAGGGCGGTGTCGCCGTGCAGTGACGGGCCGTCGACCATGAAGTGCGTGACGCCGGCGGCGGCGTAGCCGTGCTCCATGCCCGGGGCGTAGGCGCATTCGGGCGCCCAGATCCCCGTCGGGAGGTGCCCTAGCCGCTGTTGGGCGTCGGCCAGGCCCTCGCGCAGCGCGAACTCGCGCAGCCGCGGCGCCAGCAGCGGCTGGAACGGGTGGGCCAGCGGCCCGCCGAGCAGCTCCAGCGTGCCGGCGTCGAGGAGGCTGCGCAGCAGCGGGCTGCCGCCGTGCCGCCACAGGGTGGCAAAGTCGTCGAGCGCCCGGTCCGCCTCGGCGCATTCTCGAATTCCGGAGGCGCGCAGTGCTTCCGGTGTGCTCGACTGGTGGCCGGCCGACTTCGATCGGGGCGCAGACTGCACACTGGCCGCGGCGGCTGGTGCAGCTGCTGCTGCGGCTGCTTCAGTGGCCCGCAGCCGCCAGTTGGCCAGCCAGTGATGCATGCCGTCGAGGCAGTACGGGTCATCGAGCTGCGCGTTGACCACCGGCGTCACACCGAGGGTGAGCAGGCTGTGCCGATCTTCGTCGGCCAGCGTGCGCAGCACCCGCAGCAGCGGCAGGTAGGCCGCCGCCCAGGACTGGTAGAGCCATTCCTCGCCGACCGGCCAGCGGCCGTGGTGGGCCAGCCACGGCAGATGGGTATGCAGGACCAGGGTGAACATCCCGGGCGCGCGGCGTTCGGATGCGCTCATGGCCGCACTCCGATCGCGACGAGGTCCAGGCTGGCGTCGATGTCCGGGCCGTCGTGGCTGTCCGCCTCGATCAGCTCGAAGTCGTCGATGGTGACCGCGGCGACGTCCGCCGCCAGCCCGGGCGGCCACGGCGCGTCGGCCACCGCCCGCGCGATCTGCGCGTCGATGATGGAGCCGCCGTGCCGGGCGTCCATCTCCCGCAGCCGCGACCCATGAAACAACCCGCGCATGGTCACGTCACAAAATCCCGCGTCCACCAGCAACTCGGTCAGCTCGCCGGCGTTGAGTTCCCGGGTGTGGAACGGGTTGATCGGCGTGTCGCGGCCGGGTGAGAAGGTGATCCGGTTGGGCGTGGACACCATCAGCACGCCGCCGGGACGCAGCACCCGGGCGCATTCGGCGACGAACTGTGCTTGATCCCACAGGTGCTCGATGACCTGGAAGTTGACCACAACGTCCACCGAGGCGTCGGGTAGCGGCAGCTCGGCGAGGTTTGCCTGCATGACCTCCACCCGGGGGTAGCGGCCGCGGACGTGGGCCACCGCGGACGCGTCGTAGTCCACCGCGACGACCCGGCGTGCGACAGCGGCGATCAGGTCGGCGCCGTAGCCTTCGCCGCAGCCGGCCTCGAGCACGTCACGGTCGGCGCAGAGCGGCGCGAGCCGCTGGTAAACCACCTGGTGGCGGCGAAACCAGTAGTTCTCGATGTCCAGATCGGGGATCGTGCGTTCGCCCGTCAGCGTCAACACGGCGTCAACCGCCGGCGAGGGCTGGTCGGGGGTGCGCTGGGGACCGTCGGGGAGGAATGCGCTCATTACCTAGGCAGGCTAACGCGAAGTGTCCGATTCGCGAACCGGGCATGTGGGCGGCCCTGTCGGGAGGGGTGGGCAGGCCGAAAGAACCTGCACTACGACCCGCTATGGTGTGTGGGCAGACCGCGCAAAGTTACCTGCCGGTAACATGCCGTGCGGTGAACAATCGCGTGACCGAGGTCCCGCAGTCGACCGCTGCGGGACTCCTTCGAGGAGGACAAACCACTCTCATGACGAACATCGTGGTCCTGATCAAGCAGGTCCCAGACACCTGGTCGGAGCGCAAGCTCACCGACGGCGATTACACGCTGGACCGCGAGGCCGCCGACGCGGTGCTGGACGAGATCAACGAGCGCGCCGTCGAGGAGGCGCTGCAAATCCGGGAGCGGGAGGGCGGCGAAGGATCGGTGACCGTGCTGACCGCGGGCCCCGAGCGCGCGGCGGAGGCGATCCGCAAGGCCCTGTCGATGGGCGCCGACAAGGCCGTTCACCTCAAGGACGCCGGGCTGCACGGCTCGGACGTGGTGCAGACCGGCTGGGCGCTGGCGCGCGCGTTGGGGGCCATCGAGGGTACCGAGTTGGTGATTGCGGGCAACGAGGCCACCGACGGCACGGGTGGGGCCGTGCCGGCCATCATCGCCGAGTATCTGGGCCTGCCGCAGCTGACCCACCTGCGCAAACTGTCGGTCGAAGGCGGCAAAGTCACCGGTGAGCGCGAGACCGACGATGGTGTGTTCACCCTCGAGGCCACGCTGCCCGCGGTGGTGAGCGTGAACGAGAAGATCAACGAGCCACGCTTCCCGTCCTTCAAAGGCATCATGGCCGCCAAGAAGAAAGAGGTCACCGTGCTGACGCTGGCTGAGATCGGGGTCGAGGCCGACGAGGTCGGGCTGGAAAATGCCGGGTCGACCGTGCTGTCGTCGACGCCGAAGCCGGCTAAGTCTGCGGGCGAGAAGGTCACCGACGAGGGCGAGGGCGGCAACCAGGTCGCTTCGTACCTGATCGCCCAGAAGATCATCTGACGAGCACTCACGAGAAGAGCGATAAACCATGGCTGAAGTACTGGTGCTCGCCGAGCACGCCGATGGCGCGTTGAAGAAGGTCACCGCCGAATTGATCACCGCCGCCCGCGCGCTGGGCGAGCCGTCCGCCGTCGTGGTCGGCGCGCCGGGGACGGCCGCGCCGCTGCTCGACGGGCTGAAGCAGGCCGGCGCCGCCAAGATCTATGTCGCCGAGTCCGACGACGTCGACAAATACCTGGTCACACCGGTGGTCGACGTGCTGGCCGGGTTGGCCGAATCCAACGGGCCCGCCGCCGTGCTGCTGGCCGCCACCGCGGACGGCAAGGAGATCGCCGGCCGGCTGGCGGCCCGGATCGGATCGGGCCTGCTGGTCGACGTGGTCGAGGTCAAGCAGGGCAACAAGGCCATCCACTCCATCTTCGGTGGTGCGTTCACCGTCGAGGCGCAGGCCAACGGCGACACCCCGGTGATCACGGTGCGTGCCGGTGCCGTCGACGCCGAACCCGCCGCCGGTGCCGGTGAGCAGGTGAGCGTGGAAGTGCCGGCTCCCGCCGAGAATGCGACCAAGATCACCTCGCGTGAGCCCGCGGTCGCCGGCGATCGTCCAGAGCTGACCGAGGCCACCGTCGTGGTGTCCGGTGGCCGCGGCGTCGGCAGCGCGGAGAACTTCAGCGTGGTCGAGGCTTTGGCCGATTCGCTGGGCGCCGCCGTGGGGGCCTCGCGCGCCGCGGTCGACTCCGGCTACTACCCGGGCCAGTTCCAGGTGGGTCAGACCGGCAAGACGGTGTCGCCGCAGCTCTACATCGCGCTGGGTATCTCCGGCGCGATCCAGCACCGCGCGGGCATGCAGACATCCAAGACCATCGTCGCGGTCAACAAGGACGAAGAGGCGCCCATCTTCGAGATCGCCGACTACGGCGTGGTGGGCGACCTGTTCAAGGTCGCTCCCCAGCTGACCGACGCGATCAAGGCCCGCAAGGGTTAACAACACGCGCCGCCTCAGCGCCCGCAACGTGGGAAAACCCTGGTGGCAGGCGCGGAACTATGGTGCGCAGTCGCTGTGAGGCGGGCAAAAACCCCACATCGACCGGCCGTGGTGACTCAAGTGACGGATGAGGCGTCGCACAGCCGGCCCGGCCACGTCGGGTCAGCCTCATTTCGTCATCTGACGTGCACCGACACGTCACAGCGCCGATGCCGATTAGCTCATCGACTACGCCACGTTGTTTCCCATGAGCATTGCTTCTGTCCTGATACCCAGCGAGAAGCCGGACAGCGCGGCGACCGGTGCGCCCGGACCGCGCTATTCGCTGTTGTTGTCGACCGACCCCGGCATGATCGAGGCGGCGCAGCGGCTCCGCTACGAAGTGTTCACCAGCACACCCGGGTTCGCCCTGCCGGCGGCCGGTGCCGGACAAGTCGACATCGACAGGTTCGACGAGTACTGCGACCACCTGCTGGTTCGTGACGACGACACCGGCGAGTTGGTCGGTTGTTACCGGATGCTGGCCCCGGCGGATGCGATCGCGGCCGGCGGCCTCTACACCGAGACGGAATTCGACGTCCACGCCTTCGACCCGCTGCGGCCCTCGTTGGTGGAGATGGGACGCGCGGTGGTACGGGACGGTCACCGCAACGGCGGCGTCGTGCTGCTGATGTGGGCCGGCATCCTGGCCTACCTGGACCGTTACGGCTACGACTACGTGAGCGGGTGCGTGTCGGTACCGATCGCCGACGAATCCGACGGCCCGGAGGTTCTGGCGCCGGGGAGCCAGCTGCGCGGGGTGCGCGACTTCGTCCTGAGCCGTCATGCCGCGCCGCCGCAGTACCGGGTGTATCCCTACCGGCCGGTGCGCGTGGACGGGGTGGCCATCGACGACATTGCGCCGCCGCTGCGGCCCTCGGTTCCGCCGCTCATGCGCGGCTACCTGCGGCTGGGCGCGCAGGTCTGCGGCGAGCCGGCGCACGACCCGGACTTCGGAGTGGGCGACTTCTGCATCCTGCTGGACAAACGACGAGCCGATACCCGATATCTCAAGAGGCTGCGGTCGGTGTCGGCGGCTTCTGAAATGGCAGGCGGCAAGCGATGAACACCGCGGGCCCCGTTCCCGTGGTCACCGGCCACTCCTGGTTGCCCCACGCGACGTGCGACATCAGCTGTGTGGGTCTCGACGACGCCGCGCGGTCACGGCGGTGGCTGGTGGTGCTGCGGGTGGGGCTGTGCGTGATACTGGCGCTGTTGCTGGCGCCGGGAGTGCCATTGCTAGTGATGCCGCTGCCCGGCCGGTCGCGGGTGCAACGCGCCTATTGCCGATTGGTCCTGCGCTGCTTCAGTGTCCGGGTCACGGTGTCGGGCAACCCGATTCGCAACCTGCGCGGAGTCCTGGTGGTCAGCCCCCACATGTCGTGGTTGGATGCCTTCGCGATCTGTTCGGTGCTGCCCGGGTCGGTCGTGGCGCGAGCCGACATGTTCACCGGGGCGGCCACCGGCGTCTTGGGTCGCTTTATGAACATCATCCCGATCGAGCGGGCCAGTCTGCGGCGGCTGCCCGGCGTGGTGGACACCGTCGCGCGCCGGCTCCGCGCCGGCCGGACGGTGGTGTGCTTTCCGGAGGGCACCACCTGGTGCGGCGTGGCGTGCGGCTCCTTCTACCCGGCGATGTTCCAGGCCGCGATCGATGCCGGCCGCCCGGTACAGCCACTTCGGCTGACCTACCATCACGTCGATGGCAGCGTCTCCACGGCCCCGGCGTTCGTTCGCGACGACGAATTGATGCGGTCGATCTGCCGTCTGCTCAAGGTGCGCCGCACGGTGGCGTCGGTGCGGGTCGAAGCCCTGCAGTTGCCCGGCACCGATCGGCGCGACCTTGCCCGCCGTTGCCAGTCCGCCGTGCTGGTGGGGACTCCGGAGCATTTGGGTCGGCATTCCGAGCCGCAACCGGGTCACCACCACGTGCTGGTGGCCTGACCCGCTCGCTCGCGAGCAGTTGCAAGGGCGCTGCAGGTATCGTGGGGCGCGTCATGGTCTACCTGGATCACGCCGCCACCACCCCGATGCACCCCGCCGCCGTCGAGGCGATGACGGCCGCGCTCGGGACCGTTGGCAACGCTTCCTCGCTGCACACCAGCGGGCGGACGGCGCGGCGGCGGATCGAGGAATCGCGGGAGCTGATCGCAGACCGGCTGGGTGCGCGGCCGTCGGAGGTGATCTTCACCGCAGGCGGCACCGAGAGCGACAACCTGGCCATCAAGGGCATCTATTGGGCCCGTCACGACGCCGACCCGCGCCGCCGGCGCATCGTCGCCAGTGCGGTCGAACACCACGCCGTGCTGGACTCGGTGAACTGGCTCGTCGAACACGAAGGCGCCCAGGTCACCTGGCTGCCCACCGCTGCCGACGGCTCGGTGTCGGCGGCCGCGCTGCGTGAGGCGCTGCAAAGCCACGACGATGTTGCCCTGGTATCGGTGATGTGGGCCAACAACGAGGTCGGCACCGTCATGCCGGTGACCGAACTCGCGGCCGTCGCCGCCGAATTCGGGGTTCCGATGCACAGCGACGCCGTCCAGGCGGTGGGGCAGCTGCGCGTCGACTTCGCCGCCAGCGGGCTGTCGGCGATGAGCGTCACCGCGCACAAATTCGGTGGGCCGCCGGCGGTGGGCGCGCTGCTGCTGCGCCGCGACGTCAGCTGCGTGCCGCTGTCCCACGGCGGCGGGCAGGAGCGCGACATCCGCTCCGGTACGCCCGATGTCGCGGGCGCCGTCGGAATGGCGGCGGCCGCCCGCATCGCGGTGGACGGACTCGAGTCCCACAGTGCCCGGCTGCGCGCCCTGCGGGATCGCCTGGTCGACGGGGTGCTGACCGGCATCGACGACGTCAGCCTCAACGGCGCGCGTGACCCGCTGCGCCTTCCGGGCAACGCGCACTTCACGTTCCGTGGCTGTGAGGGTGACGCACTGTTGATGTTGCTGGACGCCAACGGAATCGAATGCTCGACCGGGTCGGCCTGCACCGCCGGTGTCGCGCAGCCGTCGCACGTGCTGATCGCGATGGGCGCCGACTCGGCCAGCGCCCGCGGATCGCTGCGACTTTCTTTGGGGCACACCAGTGTTGACGCCGACGTGGACGCGGTGCTGCGGGTGCTGCCCGGCGCCGTGGACCGCGCTCGACGGGCCGCCCTGGCCGCTGCGGGGGCTTCGTAGGTGAAGGTCCTCGCTGCGATGAGTGGCGGCGTCGACTCGTCGGTCGCCGCCGCCCGGATGGTCGACGCCGGACACGACGTGGTCGGTGTGCACATGGCGCTGTCCGCCGCGCCCGGCACGCTGCGCACCGGCTCGCGGGGCTGCTGTTCCAAAGAAGACGCCTCGGACGCGCGCCGCGTCGCCGACGTGCTCGGAATCCCGTTCTATGTCTGGGATTTCGCGGAGAAGTTCAAATCCGACGTGATCGACGATTTTGTGTCGTCCTACGCCCGCGGGGAAACACCGAACCCCTGCGTCCGGTGCAATCAGCGCATCAAGTTCTCGGCCCTGTCGGCGAAAGCCCTTGCGTTGGACTTCGACACGGTGGTCACCGGCCACTACGCCCGGCTGTCCGGCGGGCGGCTGCGCCGCGCCGTCGATCGCGACAAGGATCAGTCTTACGTGCTGGCCGTGCTGACGGCAGAACAGTTGCGCCACGCGGCGTTTCCCATCGGCGATACGGCGAAGCCCCACATCCGCGCCGAGGCCGCGCGTCGTGGTCTTGCCGTCGCCGACAAGCCGGACAGTCACGACATCTGCTTCATCCCGTCCGGGAACACCCGCGCTTTCCTGGGCGAGCGGATCGGGGTGCGCCACGGCAGCGTGGTCACCGCGGACGGCGCTGTGCTGGCCACCCATGACGGGGTGCACGGTTTCACCATCGGGCAACGCAAGGGCCTGGGCATCGGCGGGCCGGGGCCCGACGGCAGGCCGCGTTACGTGACGGCAATCGATGCCGAGACCGCGACTGTGCGGGTGGGCGACGCCGCCGATCTGGACGTGCATGCGCTGGTCGGGCGGTCCCCGGTGTTCACCTCGGGTGTCGCGCCGTCGGGTCGGATCGAGTGCGCGGTGCAGGTGCGCGCGCACGGCGAAATGGCCGGTGCCATAGCCGAATTGACGGGCGACGAGCTTGTGGTGCGATTGACCGATCCACTGCGCGGGGTGGCGCGTGGCCAGACGCTGGTGCTCTACCGCCCTGATCCGGACGGCGACGAGGTGCTCGGCAGCGCCACCATCGCCGAGGCGCGCGGCTAACCCGGGATTTTGGCGGCGATGTTCGTCATCACGATGTCGGACACCGACTGCGGAAACCCGCAGAAAGTGACTTCCAGCATGGCCACCGACCGCACCCGGTAGTCGCGGCCGCAGCCGCCTGGACCCAGGTGCAGCGACGTGCCGTTCGCGTTCCAGTCGCCGACCAGCACCTGGCCGGTCGAGCTGCCCGCACAGTTCCCGACGGTGGTCACCAGGGTGCCGAAGGCGCGCCGCGCGGTGTCGGCGTCTCGGTAGGCCGCAGCGCCCTCGGAGATCAGGGCCCCGTCGGGCGGGTCCTGGAAGGTGGTCTTGTGGAATTCTTGGATATCGGGCCCGAACGTCGCTGTCTCGGCGAAGATGAATCGGCATTCCCGCGGCGTGGTGTCGGCGAGGTCGTCGATGTCGACCGGGCGGTTGCCGTCCATCGAGGGAATGATCGTCAGGTGCTCGCCGGCGCCGGTGATCGCCCGCATCCGCGACTGGTCCAACAGCACGGTGTCGACGTTGACGCCCCCGACGCCCTTGGCGTAGTCGGTGAACCCCGGGACGGCCGAGCCGCCCACCACCCGGGTACACGCCGCCGCCAGCAGCGCCGCGCCACACCACAGCAACGGCCGGGTGAATCTCGCCAACTGCGACACCGTTTGCTCCCCTTTTGGTAGAACCTACTCGCGGCACCTACCCCTGGCGACCGGTGTGCGACACGACGTCGAATACGGTTGCCGGATGAATGTTTTCGCCAATGTCTTCGCGAAGGCCAGCGGCGTCGGATCGTGGCCCGGCACCGCTGCGCGGGGCGCCGCCGAGGTTGTCGTCGGCGAGTTGGCGGGCGCGCTGGCCCACATCGTCGAGCTGCCCGCCAGAGGAGTGGGCGCCGATCTGCTCGGGCGCGCCGGTGCGTTGCTGATCGATGTGAACATCGACACGGTGCCCCGCGGCTACCGCATCGCCGCCCGGCCCGGCGCGGTGACGCGCCGGGCCGTCAGCCTCCTCGACGAGGACATGGACGCATTGGAAGAGGCCTGGGAGATCGCCGGGCTGCGCGGCGGTGGGCGCGTGGTGAAGGTCCAGGCTCCAGGGCCGATCACGCTGGCCGCCGGGCTCGAGCTGGCCAACGGCCACCGGGCGATCACCGATGCGGGGGCGGTGCGCGACCTGGCGGCCTCGCTGGCCGAAGGTGTTGCCGCGCACCGCGCTGCGCTGACCCGCCGACTCGACACGCCGGTGGTGGTGCAGTTCGACGAGCCGTCGCTGCCGGCGGCATTGGGCGGACGGCTGACCGGGGTGACCGCGCTGAGTCCGGTCGCCGCGCTCGACGAGGCGGTGGCGCTGGCGCTGCTCGACGCCTGCGTCGCGACGGTGGGCGCCGACGTGCTGCTGCACAGCTGTGCGCCGAAGCTGCCGTGGGATCTATTGCAGCGCAGCGCAATTAGTGCAGTTTCGGTGGATGCGGGCACCCTGCGGGCGGCGGATCTCGACGGTGTCGCCGCGTTCGTCGAATCGGGTCGCATCGTCATGCTCGGCGTGGTCGCGGCGACCGCCCCGGAGCGGCGGCCCTCGGCGGAAGAGGTGGCCGCCGCGGTGGTCGCGGTGACCGACCGGCTCGGGTTCGCCCGCTCGGCGCTGCGCGATCGCATCGGCGTCACCCCGGCGTGCGGTCTGGCAGGGGCGACGGCGTCGTGGGCCCGCGCCGCCATCGGGCTGGCGCGCAAGGCCGCGGAGGCGTTCGCGGACGACCCCGACGCCATCCAATAAGCAACCGGTTGGTTGCGTTTCGTCGGGGGATGTGGTGTTCTGAAAGGCAACCAGGAGGTTGCATATGAGTACTGATCGAATCGAAAAGCAAGCACTGTTGCGGGCCCCGCTAGACCGGGTATGGCGGGCCATCACCCACGCCGAGGAGTTCGGCCGCTGGTTCGGTGTCCGCTTCGACGGACCGTTCGTCGAGGGCGCCTCGATCGGCGCGGCCATCGCCCCTACCACCGTCGACGACGAGGTCGCGAAGCGTCAGGAGCCGCACGCGGGGATGAAGAGCACCTGGCACATCGTCGCGATCGAGCCGAAGCGGCGATTCGCCTACCGCTGGCACCCCTTCGCCGTCGACGCGAACGTCGACTACGAGCGGGAGCCGACCACACTGGTCGAGTTCACGCTCGCGGAGGCTTCCGACGGCGTGCTGCTCACCATCACCGAGTCCGGCTTCGACGCCATCCCCGAGGCGCGCCGCGCCTCCTCGTTCGAGGCGAACTCCGAGGGCTGGGCCATCCAGACCGATCTGGTGCGCCGGTATTTGGAGGGCACCCTCGTATGAGCGCCCTCAAGGCTGAGGCCGCGCCGCTCTACCCCTTCTTCAGCGCGCTGGGGGACGCGAATCGGCTGCGCATCATCGTGCGGCTCTGCGACCTCGGCCCGAGCTCGACATCGCAAGTCACCCAAGTCATTCCGGTCACGCGGCAGGCGGCCACCAAGCACCTGCAGCTGCTGGAGTCGACCGGCCTGGTCACCAGCACCCGTCGTGGTCGCGAACGCGTCTGGACTGTGCGGACCGAGCCGCTGGGCCAGGCGAGCGACTACCTCACCCAGTTGTCGCGCCGATGGGACGCTGCGGTGGACCGGTTGCGGGCATTCGTGGAAGAGGAGTGAGTCGGCCGCCACATCCGCAACGTCGGCCACGGCAGTCCCGGCTCCCCGAGGATGTGCCTTTGTGCCCGCCTCAGAGCGACAACCGACTCGGTCGGCCGCAGCCCCGCGAATTGTCGCTCTGAGGCGGGCAAAATGCGCACCCGGTCCACGAGAGACGGACGTGGCAGATGTGACTGGGGCGTCGCAGTCGGCCGGCGTCGGCGCCCTTAGATAGCCTGCGAAGGTGACTTCAGCAGAAGCTGACCCGGTTGCGCCCGACGTTCGGCGGCAATGGCGGGAACTCGCCGACGAAGTGCGCGAACACCAGTTCCGTTACTACGTGCGCGACGCGCCGATCATCTCCGACGCGGAGTTCGACCAGCTGCTGCGTCGGCTCCAAGCGCTCGAGGAGCAGTATCCGGAGCTGCGCACGCCCGATTCGCCGACTCAACTCGTCGGCGGGGCCGGCTTCGCCACGGATTTCACCTCGGCCGAGCACCTGGAGCGGATGCTGTCCCTGGACAACGTGTTCAGCGCCGAGGAGTTCGATGTGTGGGCGGCGCGTATTCGCGCCGAGGTCGGTAGCGACGTGCCGTACCTGTGTGAGCTCAAAATCGACGGCGTCGCGCTGGCTCTGGTGTACCGCGACGGGCGTCTGGTCCGGGCGGCGACCCGCGGCGACGGCCGTACCGGCGAGGACGTCACGCTGAACGCGCGCACCATCGACGACGTCCCCGAAAGATTGACGGCCGCCGAGGGCTATCCCGTGCCCGATGTTCTCGAGGTGCGCGGTGAGGTGTTCTTCCGGCTCGCCGACTTCGAAGCGCTGAACGCCGCGCTGGTCGAAGACGGCAAGGCGCCGTTCGCCAACCCGCGCAACAGCGCCGCGGGATCGCTGCGGCAGAAGGATCCAGCGGTCACCGCACGCCGCAAACTGCGGATGACCTGCCACGGAGTGGGATACACGGAAGGATTTCGGCCCGCCACCCTGCACGAGGCCTACCTGGCGCTGGGCGCCTGGGGCCTGCCCGTCTCCGACCACACCACCCGTGTCGAAGACGTCGCCGGCGCGCTCGAGCGCATCACGTACTGGGGCGAGCACCGACACGACGTCGACCATGAAATCGACGGTGTCGTCGTCAAGGTCGACGATGTGGCGTTGCAACGCAGGCTGGGGTCCACCTCGCGGGCGCCGCGGTGGGCGATCGCCTACAAATACCCGCCCCAAGAGGTGCAGACCAAGCTGCTGGACATCCGGGTGAACGTCGGCCGTACCGGGCGCGTCACGCCGTTCGCGTTCATGACACCGGTGAAGGTTTCCGGGTCGACGGTGGGGCTGGCCACCCTGCACAACGCCGCCGAGGTCAAGCGCAAGGGGGTACTGATCGGCGACACCGTGGTGATCCGCAAGGCCGGCGACGTGATTCCCGAGGTACTGGGTCCCATCGTCGACCTGCGCGATGGCTCGGAACGCGAATTCGTCATGCCCACAACGTGTCCCGAATGCGGCACTGAGCTGGCTCCGGCGAAGGAGGGCGACGCCGACATCCGCTGTCCCAATGCCCGGTCCTGCCCGGCGCAGTTGCGGGAGCGGGTGTTTCACGTCGCCGGCCGGGGCGCGTTCGACATCGAGGCGTTGGGTTACGAGGCCGCCATCGCGCTGCTGCAGGCCGGGGTGATCGCCGACGAGGGGGACCTATTTTCCCTCACCGAGGATGACCTGTTGCGCACCGAGCTGTTCACCACCAAGAGCGGCGCGGTGTCGGCCAACGGCAAGCGGCTGCTGGCCAACCTCGACAAAGCCAAGTCGCAGCCGCTGTGGCGGGTGTTGGTGGCGTTGTCGATCCGCCATGTCGGCCCGACGGCCGCCCGCGCGCTGGCCACCGAATTCGGCAGCCTGGACGCGATCACCTCGGCGTCCACCGAGCAGCTGGCCGCCGTCGAGGGCGTGGGCCCGACGATCGCCGCCGCGGTCACCGAATGGTTCACCGTGGACTGGCACCGCGCGATCGTCGGCAAGTGGCAGGCCGCCGGGGTGCGGATGGCCGACGAACGCGACGCCAGCGTGCCGCGCACGTTGGAGGGCCTGACCATCGTGGTCACCGGTTCGCTGCCGGGGTTTTCCCGCGACGACGCCAAGGAGGCGATCGTGGCGCGCGGCGGCAAGGCAGCGGGCTCGGTGTCGAAGAAGACCGCCTACGTCGTCGCCGGCGACTCGCCGGGCTCCAAATACGACAAGGCCGTCGAGCTGGGGGTACCGATCCTCGACGAGAACGGGTTTCGCCGGTTGCTCGCGGGCGATCCCCCCGCGGCGGCGGATCCCGGCTAGCGGGCCGCGGTCAGCGCAGCATGGTGGCCACGATTCCGGCGAGGTAGCCCAGCCGGGCGACCTCCGAAGGCCGGAATTGTGGGCCCGGGCGGCCGAGCACCACCGCCGTGTGCGGATCGCCCAACGGCGCCGCGGCCATCGTGGTGTCCATGTCGCGCCACGCCTGCGGCACCCATTCGGCGGAACTGTCCAGCGTTACGGCACGCTCGATCGGCAGCCACGGGGCGGAATCGGCCTTGGTCTCCGGCGTGCCCGGGCTGCCGGCGAGGCGTTGCAGTTCTCCCTCTGAGTTGCGCAACACCGTGCACCAGCCGACGCGCAGCACCTTGGGTGCCTCGTCGACCAGAACCTGCAGCCTGGTTGTGTTATCGGTGGCAGCGGCGACATGGTCGAGAAGCTCCAGCTCGCGATGCGCTTCCAGCAGGCCGGTATGTGGACGGACGCTGTCCACCCGGACACCGCGGAGTGACTCGGCGGCGGTGATCAGCATGTCGGGCATCGCCCCCGGCGGCAGTTCGATGACCATGTCGTCGATCGCGTAACCCCCGCTGCGGTCCACCACGTCGAGCGACAAGATGTCGGCGCCCACCGAACCGAGCGCGACGGCCAGCGCGCCCAGGCTACCCGGGCGGTCGACCAGCTCGATGCGCAACAGATACGACGGCACGGCCAACACTGTTACACAGGGATGCGTGCACGGCATTTCGGCTGCACGGTGCCTGCCGAGCAGGCGGCCAGCTTGACGTTCGCCGCCCAGCGTGCGGCCGGCCTCACGTTCGCGGCCGGAGCCCGGTTAGGCTTTCCTGTCGTGTCCCAGATCTCCCGCGACGAGGTGGCGCATCTGGCGCGGCTGACCCGGCTGGCGTTGACCGATGCCGAGCTGGACAGCTTCGCCGGCCAGCTCGACGCCATCCTGACCCACGTCAGCCAGGTCCAGGCGGTCGACGTCACCGGCGTTGAAGCGACCGACAACCCGCTCAAGGACGTGTTTAAAGGCGTCGATGTCACCCGCCCGGACGAGACAGCACCCTGCCTCACCCAGCAGCAGGCGCTGGCCGAGGCGCCCGAAGCCGTCGATGGCCGCTTCGCGGTCCCACAGATCCTGGGGGACAGCGAGTGAGCGACATCGTTCGGTCCGACGCCGCGACGCTGGCTGCCAGCATCGCCGCCAAGGAGCTGTCGTCCACCGAAATCACCCAGGCCTGCCTGGACCAGATCGAGGCGACCGACGCCCGGTACCGCGCGTTCCTCCACGTGGCGGCCGACGAGGCGCTGGCGGCCGCGGGCGCCGTCGACGACGCGGTCGCCGCCGGCGAGCAGCTGCCGTCGGCGCTGGCCGGCGTGCCGCTGGCGCTCAAGGACGTGTTCACCACCATCGACATGCCCACCACCTGCGGATCCAAGATCCTCGAGGGCTGGCGTTCCCCCTACGACGCGACCGTCACCGTGCGGTTGCGCGCCGCCGGCATCCCGATCCTGGGCAAGACCAACATGGACGAGTTCGCGATGGGCTCCTCGACGGAGAATTCCGCCTACGGCCCCACCCGCAACCCGTGGAACCTCGACAGGGTGCCCGGCGGCTCCGGCGGCGGCAGTGCGGCCGCACTGGCCGCATTCCAGGCGCCGCTGGCCATCGGTTCCGACACCGGGGGCTCCATCCGTCAGCCGGCCGCGCTGACCGCAACCGTCGGTGTCAAACCGACCTACGGCACGGTGTCCCGCTACGGGCTGGTGGCCTGCGCGTCGTCGTTGGATCAGGGTGGGCCGTGCGCGCGCACCGTGCTGGACACCGCGCTGCTGCATCAGGTGATCGCCGGGCATGACCGCCGCGACTCCACCTCCCTGGACGCCGAGGTGCCCGATGTCGTCGGCGCCGCCAAAGCCGGCGCGGCCGGTGGTCTGCGCGGAGTGCGCATCGGGGTGGTGCGCCAGCTCCACAGCGGCGAGGGCTACCAGCCGGGGGTGCTGGCGTCGTTCCAAGCCGCGGTCGAGCAGTTGACCGACTTGGGTGCCGAGGTCAGCGAAGTCGACTGCCCGCACTTCGAATACGCGCTGCCCGCCTACTACCTGATCCTGCCGTCGGAGGTGTCGAGCAACCTGGCGCGCTTCGACGCGATGCGCTATGGGCTGCGGGTCGGCGACGACGGCAGCCACAGCGCCGAGGAAGTGATGGCGTTGACCCGGGCCGCCGGATTCGGGCCAGAGGTCAAGCGGCGCATCATGATTGGCGCCTACGCGCTGTCGGCTGGCTACTACGACGCCTACTACAACCAAGCGCAGAAGGTGCGCACGCTGATCGCCCGCGATCTCGACGAGGCCTACAAGTCCGTCGATGTGCTGGTGTCGCCCGCGACACCCACGACCGCGTTCCCGTTGGGCGAGAAGGTCGACGACCCGCTGGCCATGTACCTGTTCGACCTGTGCACGCTGCCGCTGAACCTGGCCGGTCACTGCGGCATGTCGGTACCGTCGGGGCTGTCGCCGGATGACAATCTGCCCGTCGGCCTACAGATCATGGCGCCCGCGTTGGCCGATGACCGCCTTTACCGGGTGGGCGCCGCCTACGAGGCCGCACGCGGGCCGTTGCCGTCCGCCATCTGACGCCGAGCAGACACAGAATCGCACCAGAACCCGCCATTGAGGGCGATTCTGCGTCTGCTCGCGCCAGGAACTGAGCCACCGGGCAAGATAAGGGGCATGCGGATCGGAATTCTCACGGGAGGTGGCGACTGCCCGGGGCTCAACGCGGTTATCCGGGCGGTGGTGCGCACCTGCGACTCGCGCTACGGCTCTTCGGTGGTCGGATTCCAGGACGGGTGGCGCGGGTTGCTGGAGAACCGGCGCATACAGCTGCAGAACGACGATCGCAACGATCGGTTGCTGGTCAAGGGCGGAACGATGCTGGGCACCGCCCGCGTGCACCCCGACAAACTCCGGGCCGGGCTGAACCAGATCAAACAGACCCTGGACGACAACGGCATCGACGTGCTGATCCCGATCGGCGGCGAAGGCACTCTCACCGCCGCGCACTGGCTGTCGGAAGAAAACGTTCCCGTGGTCGGCGTGCCGAAGACCATCGACAACGACATCGATTGCACCGACGTGACTTTCGGCCACGACACCGCATTGACCGTGGCCACCGACGCCATCGATCGGTTGCACAGCACCGCCGAATCCCACCAGCGGGTGATGCTGGTGGAGGTGATGGGCAGGCACGCGGGGTGGATCGCGTTGAACGCCGGGCTGGCATCCGGCGCGCACATGACACTGATCCCCGAACAGCCCTTCGATGTCGAGGAGGTGTGCCGGCTCGTCAAAAGGCGCTTTCAGCGCGGAGATTCGCACTTCATCTGCGTGGTCGCCGAGGGCGCGAAACCGATCGCCGGCTCAATCACGTTGCGGGAAGGCGGAGTTGACGAGTATGGCCACGAGCGGTTCACCGGGGTCGCGGCACAGCTGGGCGCTGAGGTCGAAAAACGGATCAACAAGGAGGTCCGGGTGACCGTGCTGGGCCACGTCCAGCGGGGCGGCACTCCGACGGCCTACGACCGGGTGCTGGCCACCCGGTTCGGCGTCAACGCGGCCGACGCCGCGCACGCGGGCGAGTACGGCCAGATGGTGTCGCTGCGTGGCCAGGACATCGGCCGGGTGGCGCTGGCGGAAGCGGTGCGCCAACTCAAGCTGGTGCCCGAGAGCCGCTACGACGACGCCGCGGCCTTCTTCGGCTAGGTGGCGACCCGCTTCGCCCGGCTACGCCGCCCTCGCGATCGCCACGGGTTGAGCCGACGGGTTTGCAAACAACCGGTAGCACCGACTTAACGACTGCCTGAATTTGCCGCCGAATTGTCCAGCTCGCCCCCGGTCAGCACGATATTCGTGGTTTTCTGGCA
>Ga0210389_10001895_pt1 | contig 16734 bp, 34 predicted proteins | sample IncBWH28OmetaG_FD_160127 | JGI IMG/M metagenome (GOLD analysis project Ga0210389, IMG submission 160127) | Forest soil microbial communities from Barre Woods Harvard Forest LTER site, Petersham, Massachusetts, United States - Inc-BW-H-28-O ...
GATTTTGTGGAGTGGAAATTTACCCTGCTGTAGTTTTCGAGGTCTGGGTAAACCTTTCCCATGTCATAGCCTACGGTATCCCTGCAATCCTTAGCCGTGTCGCGCCAAACGGATAGCCTTGCACCTTCTGTTTCTCCGGCATAACAATAATAGGCTTGCAATAATGATCGGGTTTTACTTGACCTGCTAGAACCTTCTAATATAATATAGCGATATTTTTTTGAGCCGTCATCAGCTAATTCGTGGGCTGCAGTCCATATTTTTTGATAGACAATTGTTGCGTTCATTCGTCATCGGGAAGCGGGGGATGTATTACAACATTCATTACGGATGTTCCTTTATTTTCAACCTCTTGTTTGTCAACTAAGCCTAATTCTCGGCTGATAATATTTGCGTTAAACGCTCCAACGCTGGCACCTTCAAACTTTTGGGTGAACATTATTTGCTCTATACGCGAAATGATGCCATAAAAATCTTTGTCTCGCTTTAGTTCTAAATTTAAATCTCTCTTAAATTGATTGAAATAATTTCGGTCACAATCTAAATATAAACAAAGTCCAGACAGTGTATATGGTGTTTCTGTTTCACGTATTACTTCAAAAGCATCTTTGCCTACCCAATCTTTTTTAATCCATTTACGGCTATCTGTATGATTGAAATATTCGGTAGCAGCTTCCCATAATAAAGCTGGTGTTTTAAATAGCCTGTCGCGTCCGTGCTTACTTCTTAACTCCCAAAATTTATTGCCAATAGGTGCGCCCATGATTAATTATTATAAAATAATCCCTTTCCCATTTCGGGGTGTTGTTTATGGTGGCATCCCCCACATAAAGAAATACCATTGTCCATATCTATTCTTAATTCTGGATATTCTGCCCAATGTAAAATATGGTGAGCCTGAATATTTTCTAATGAGCCACAATCAACACATTTATAGTCATCGCGTTTTAAAATATCCCTAATCCATTTCCCAACTAATTTATCACCGCGTTCTATAGATTTGCCAATTATTTCAGGATCTGCAAATTGTTTCCAAATTGGGAAATAATAATCCAATAATCTACTCGCTGCTATAAAGGAATATTTGGGAATATTAGGATTGTGTATTCTTAAATATAAAAGTAAAATAAGATTTGTTTCATATGGAATATTACCATCTTTATATGGATTTCTTTCGTATATCCCCATCAATTTAATTAACCGATCAAGAGCGGCCATCTTAAATAAATAAAATTTATTTTCATTTAATTTAAGGGGCAATCTGCTTTCTAATGTCGAAATATTCATTAACAAATTTAATTTGTTTTGCGGTCATATTCAAATATACCCTATAAGTATATAAGATGCAAATATCGGTAAAAATTAGCTTTAAAAAAACTTTAAAAAAAGTGAAAATAAATTTGGAAGTTATATAACTTTAGTTGTATATTTACATATCGAAAGCAATAAAGCTAAGATATTAAAAGCTTCTCACATGACACTTGAAACTTTAAAATCAAACAGAGACGAAATAATATCAATCATCACCGAAAAAGTAGGTAATGAAAAGGTAAAAGAAGTAATGGCGTTAATGGTTAATATGATTGGCTTTAGGGGATATGAAGGCTATTCAGTTGCTGAATTCACATTAGCTACTATAAAAGATAACGATGTTAAACCTTACGAAAAGCCTTTTACCCCTACTTGGATGATTAAAGGCTTTGATAGCCAACAAGCATATAGCTTCTTTTTGCAACGTGGTTCTTCAATGAGGTAATTATTATGGCAACAGATTCAAAAGCATTTAATAAGTTCAAGGAAACCAGGAATGCAGAATACATATCAAGGAAACTGAAAAGCGCTGTTAATCTGTCAAAAAACAGCCCTAAGTATAAATTTTTTGCTCAGATACATACCGATAAGCCAATAGGAACCGAAGGGCAATTATTCGGTGCAAGGGGAATGACTGTTGAGGATACTAAGCATAACTGTTATTTCTATATTGAACAGGCTAAAAAATTCAATGCCAATACAGAAATTACAATATTAGAAAATAAAAAACAATACCCTGAATTTGACTGGGTTGAGGTTGAAAGATATTGCGCGTAGGATTATTTGTAGGTTAGTTGTGAAGTGGTAAAAAAGAACATTTGTAGTCAATATATATTTATCACTTATTGAGTTGCGAAATGGTCTTAATTGAACATTTCACAATAATGGATTATTCCGTTGTGCAAACACCGGGGAGCCGTCGCCCCATAATTCGGCGGCATTTTTAAAACATTCCGTGTTTACCGTGAGAAGTTTTCACGGGTAGCCTTTAGCCCCTTCAATGGGGCTTTGGCAGTAGAATGAATATCGAAAAAATACTTGCTTCCAACCTTATTAATACCGCCGAACTTGCGCGGCGCTTATGGCCGGATAATAAAAACCCAAAAAGTAAAATGTCTGTTAAATTATCTGAAAAAAATGGGCAGCGTCTTACAGAAAAAGATAAGGAATATATTGAATTAATTTTAAAAGAAACTATTTTTCATTAAGCAACCTTTCTACCCTTAATTTCCAAATAAAAAAGTGTTTCATATTCGGAATGGTTGCGTGGCTTTTTGTTTTCAAATCTTGTAATAAAGCTGAATGTAGCATCATTAAAGGTTTTTAATTTCTTATTTGATTTTCTCGTGTCTTTCATAACCTAAATCTTTGCGTGGCTTGGGTTTAATGTTGTACTCTTTACGCATTTCAGATGCTTTTACATTTACTGCATACCACCTTCTTCCGGGTAATAGCTTTAATAGGTTTTCTGTACCTGAATTAATGTTTAATAATAGTATTTCTTTTTCTTCATTAGTCCATCGGGTATTAGTCCAAAGATGCTTTTTTAGATATTGATATTTACGCTTTGGTTTAATTTGAATTGGAACGCCAAATATCCTATCGCAAAAGAAACAATTCTTTTTACCACATCTTACGGCTTCAATAGGTTGACGTATTAATGCTTGTTGATTAAATGATAAGCCAGGGAATATATAAGCGTTCATGATGTCATTAATTTAAATCCTTTTTTTCTTATAATTGTTTCGCCTACTCTTTTTGTTTTTCTATCTCGCTTTTCATATACGTATTTTACAGCATCTTGAAAATGAAAGTCGAATGTTTCTTTATCTGCATTGATAGAGAATTTAATAGGGGTTGTTTCAAAATCTATTTCTACATCTCTTAGTCTTTCCCCCATTACACATTTTTGGATTTCAGCTTCTTTTTTTCTTTTCAGGCCTGTTAATTCGCTTGATAAGTCCAGTACCTTTTTTTGCAATTCCTTATTGCGTTTGAATACTACGTTTTTATCATCGATGTAAGTGTTTAGATCAGCTTCAACCTTTTTAAGATGGTTTGTTAATCGCCTGTTTTCAAGGTGCAGGTTTAAATGCTCATGCTTTTGTAAAGCTATTTTAAGCAGATATACCGCATCTTGCACGCCACGGATATAATCTATTGTTTCTCCGGTTATATTATCGGAGAGGGAATACAGGCGTTCGTATATGTCTAATATGTTATTTGTCATGATATTTTATTAATTCAGTGTTAGATTTAACATAAAGTGGATGCTTTGGGCTCCCGTTCATGTTTATATGAAGGGCAAATGCATCCGGGAACATTTCTTTTACTTGTTTATCGCGCCCCAACACATTGAAATTACCCCAAGCAAAAACTACTTTATCGCATTTATTCCCGATAGCTTCTAACCACATATCGGCAGCGAAGATATTACCCTCTTTAATGTTTAGTTTTTTAGGGTCGGTGCTTATGAATGTAAAAAGGTTCATCATATAAACACCTCCGTAATTCCATGATTTAGCCATTGACATAACGCGCCTTATAGTAGGATCATTAGTAATAGAATTTGCGGTCGATGGGTTCAACCCTATAAACATTATTAAAGGTTTATTTTTATCCCAAATCCGATAAAGCCAAATACGATGTTTCCCGCAGTCGGTAAATGCGGCATTGCTTTCTAACTTATTTTCATTTTCGAATAATTCAGTCATTGTTTTAAAATAGTTGTTGTTGTATGTTTAAATTATCTTGTCAAGTCGTTTTTTACTAAGCCCTAATTTTTGCGCCTCTATTGGATTTGCTTCTACCCAATTATGATGGGTAATACAAAGTGATTTGAAAAACCTTTTATCTGTAAGGAAGCTGCCACATCTGCCGGCTGCATGATGCAACGTAATTTTACGGCTCGTGCAACCTGGATACTCGCAAACTGGATGCTCTTTAAAATAGTTATCCCTGCGATTGCGATAAACTTTAAGTGCTTCAGCCCTTTTTTTACTTATTGGTGAAATAGGGGGATTAACTTTAAAGGGCTTTGCTGTTTTGCCATCGGTGGTTTGAGTTAATGTTTGCTGTCTTTTATCTACTGCTTTTTTGGCGTAAATAAGTTGAGCACAATTTTTACAATTGCCATGGGAAAATATAAAGCACGGATCGCCGCACGTTTTACATATTTTATATTTTTGTTTAATTGTACTCATGACTTATAATTAAAAGGCTTTGTTGAACGCTTTAGAGGGGTATTAGTTATCATAAATTTTAATTAAAATATCTCATTAACTCTTTACCTGCCCATTCTCCCATATGTACAGGTACAGCGTTTCCAATTAGTTTGTATGTACTCATTTTGTCGGGGAAAATATAATCATCAGGGAAACCTTGTAACCGGGCATATTCGCGCCGGGTAAAAGGACGCAAGCCATATTTATTATCTTTTGTCATAACAAGTCGGGTGCCTAAATCTTTAGCATAATGAGCAACGCACGTTGGCGCTACGGCATGTGCATTATCGGGATTTACAATAATTGGCTTATCCCGGTATTTTCCATTGATACGGCTGATAACATAATCAGGCATATCATATACCGGGTTCTTTTCCAGTATATCTTTTATACTTTGTGTGTTTTGTTTTTTTGGTTCGCGCGGGTTAAATGGTTTTTTGGTTCCGATCAATATTAATCTTTTCCTTTGTTGAGGTAGCCAGTTTAAAGCATCCACCGGGCAAAAAACGGTAACATAGTAATTTGGTAACTTTGTCATTGCCTCCATAACCACCTCAAACTTTTTCATGCCGGGCACATTTTAAACAACATAAGCTTCTGGGCTGTGCAAAGCAACGTGACGAAAGAAATGTAAAAACAAATCATCACCGGTGCGCGTTCCGTGTATGTCAGCAATTGCACTATATTTTGTGCACGGATAAGTACCGATTATTATATCAGATCCGTCCTGACTTAATACGGTAATATCTTTTATGTCCCGGTGTAAAACCTTGTGAGAGGTAGGGAAATGCGCCCGGTTCAAATTAAGAACCTCTATCGCATCCGGGTCAAGGTCTAATGATTGCTTTACTTCTATCCCCGCTCGTATCATGCCTAAATCCATGCCAGCAGCCCCGGCGAAATAACTATTTGCTGTAGGTGTGTATTTCATTTGCTTTATCCCCTATATTATATTAAAGGCTTTCTAAGTGCTTTTTAAGCTTAGTTATATTGTCGCGAGTTACCTGGATACAGTCAGTTATGAATATTTCAGCCAACCCGCTTAAAGGATGTTCGAATGTTTTATTGCATCCTATAGTCATAATGGTTTTACTTTCTTTGCCTGAAATAGCTATTCTTACCTGTCCGTTTTCATATTCAGATAAGGATATTAAATCCTTTTCAAGCCTTTCGATCTGTTTAACAGTAGAATTAATTTCTTTTAAATTTTCGTATTTCATTTTTGGTTTGTGTTATATGTTATTGTTTAAAATATTTTTGTAGTTTTTTATTAACCTACATGGCTACATTACCCTGTAGGGGGTGGTTAACTTATTCTCTTTAAAAAGGTAATTCAGGTATTAAATACCACTCGGGTTTATTACCTAAATAAACTTCAGGCATATTTCTCTCACTATCATTAAACTGGCTGCCTGTGGCGTCTAAAATACGGCCATCGGGTAATTGAAGCCAGTAATGATTACATGTCATATCATATACGTCACCTGTTTCAATATCTCCGCAAATCAAGTCAGTGTTAACGCCCAAAAAATGTAACCATCCTTGCAAAGCGGTCGATAATGCAAAACATTGTAAATCGGGTTTTCCTTTCCCTAAAAATCCCTTTCTAAAAGAGGTTGCCGTTTTTAATAATTCTTTATCGTTCATTTTATTTGAAGTAAATTCCTTAACGTTTGCAGTCTTTCAAGATACGGATAAAAGGTAGAATTTCCGTCATTTTCCTTCACAAAATCGATGTGATTTATAATAAAACTTGGCACATCTTCGATGAAAGAACAGGCGTTTAATCTTATCGATTGAGGTACGTCAACCCCGGCAAAAAAAGCTTCCAACCCGGATATATCCCAACTACCTGTATAAACATTTCTATGGCTTGAATTTGACTTGCTGGATATGTGTATTTTATTTGCCATTTTTAGTTTTCTTTAGCCCAACTTTTTAAAATAGTTTCCGCGTCAAGTTCGATTAAGTCCGGGTTGATATTGCAGATTATTTCAGCCTTTAATTCCCAAGGATATGATGTTAATTCTTTAAATCTTACAAAGGCTGTATCAACACATTCAGGACCGGTAAACATTTCGAAATAAACCAATTTATTATGTCCGTTGCTGTGCATATTCGGTAATCCTTTGTAAAATTTAACCGCCTTTTCAAGGTCTAAACAATACACTACATGAAAGATTGAATTATCGGGTGTAGCCATGATGTAAACAAACTGCCTGGTTATTACCGGCGCTTCTTTTTTGGGTATGTGTATATAGGGGTTGCTCATGATGCCTGATTTATTTTTACCCAATCATATTTTTTTGTTTCGCCGTTATATTTTGCATCCCATCCAAGTTTAAATAAATGTTTCTCGAAAGGTATTCTATCTGATTTAGGTAGGCTGTTGTAATAATCTTCATCGTAATAATCAATGAATATTTTAGCCACAACATCGGGGACGGAGATATTTTTATTTAGTGGTTGTAGCTTTGGATATTGAATTTCATCTTCCCATCTTCGATTATTTAAGAATGTCGCCGGGTACGGTAATGAAATCCTTGCATCGCGGTATTTTTTCCAATCAGGAACAATTTTTATAATTTGCTGTTGTGTTTCAAAATCTATTTTTGCCCAGGCCTTTCGACTTTCGGCAATTCCAATTTTATTAGCGTATAAATTCCAAAATACCATGAAGCTTCTTTCGTTTTCGCCATTTTCTTTTTGGGCGCAACCTTTTTCTTTTTTCGCCTTTTTTGGTTTTAATCCAAAATCACCAAAAACACCAATATTATTATCTTCATTGTTAATCTTAAGAATGTTTATCTTAGTGTCAACCTCCTTTACTACGGGTGGTAAATCTCCTTTACTACCCTGGTAAATGTCCTTTACAGGGTAGTCAATGTCCTTTACTACCCCCTCATCCATAATATACATTGGAAAGTAAATATTAGCCTCATGTTCACCAAGTTTTGTTTTACGTTTATCGGCAACTAAAAACCCTCTTTCTATCAGTTGTTTTATGCCCTTTATGACAGTCGGCTTTGATATCTTAAGATTTTCGCAAATGGTTTTTAATGACGGATAGCAGGATTGTTTTTCGCCGGCATAACTTACTAAAAGAGAGTAAATAGCTTTGCCAAAAACATCCACCTTTTCATCAGTCATTATTTCCCGCTGAACAATGCCATACCCGTCTTTGATCCTGGCTGTCTTCATATACTTTTTTCAATAAATTCTTTAATCATTTTTTCAGCATTTAGGCAGCGCAGCCTAAAAGTTGTATTGTTTTTTAATAATTCTTCAGCACGTTCAATATTGTTATAGTAGTTGCTGCGATGATAGTTTAAGGTATGTGCTATATCATCAGGAATAATACCCGGAATGCTTGTTTTAAGAAGATAGGTAGCACATTTACGGGCATCAACATATTCTCGTTTGTTGCTTTTTAATTTTATGCTTTGGGTAGTAATCATAAACTGTATACAAACGCTTTTTATAACAGCCTGCTTTAGAACGGAAATACTAATATTACTTTCCATATCTTTTAAAACCTCGTCCCTTATAAATGGCTTTTCTATCCGTACAGTAACATCTTGTCCTAATAATTCAGATAGTGATTTTGAGGCCTCCGAAAGTATTCGGTGGGCATCAGATATTAATCCTATATCGGTTATCTCAAGCATTTAAATTAATTAGGTTTGTTTTAAAAATTCAATCAACAATTCCGGTGTATCAAATAACTTTTCTACACCATTTAATATTAGTTTTATTTTGCCGGAGTGATGTAAATCAACATCCTTTATTTGCTTTTTTAATCCCGCTTCACGTAGCTTTTGCTTTATCTCCTGACGGTATGTTTTTGGCATAAATTATTAAAGCTATTTGTTTTGTAATGTTGTTATTTCGCATTAACCGGGCAACCAGAATTTAACGCCAAATAAAAAGTTATTATCATTCTATACTTATATATATTTTTAGAGATAAAGTTGCGTTAAATAGCCTTAAAATCGTTTTTAAAATTTCAGATTGCATACACATCTATAATACCTCTGTGCTGTATTTTGTACCGTTTATTTTGCGCTTTTAATTTTAAAAGTTTGCCCATAAAAAGCAATGTTTCTTTTTCACCGATTAAATCAGGAAGGTTGTTAAAGTGAACCGTTTTTCTTATCCTTTTTACCAAACGCGGTTTTATCTTTTCTTGGATTGGCATCCAGGTTAATCTAAAATTCTTTTCGAGAAATGCTTCGTTTATTTCCATAATATTATCTTACTAAATCAGCGAAACCCATGCGTGAATAAATTTCAAAATTGTGATCGAACGCCCCTTTACACCTGTTATTAGGTTTACGGTTAACACCTTCAGTTCCGTGGCATATTTGATGTGCTTTGAATAGTGTACGTTCAATAACTTCATTAGCTTGTCTCAAATCCCGCCATTTGCCTCCAACATCTCTAAAGGGGCAGCTTTTGCAATTAGCTTTCATTACTGGTAGTGTTGAACAATCTATTTTCATGATTAATTATTAAAGGTCAAAACCATAATTAAATTTAGCTGTAGGTATATCGCTTACTTCGTTAACCAATCGGCATATAGGGCATACAGGCCTGTTAGTAGGTATGTGCCAATAAATAGTATCATGCCCGCAAAAAATACAGCACTCGTGACAATTGGTGTCTTCGGATAATTAAAGGGGTTCGGCTTCTATATGTATCATGGTTAATAGCGATAAGGAATGTTTGGAAACTCTCTAAATTTTATACTTTCGGGAAACTCATCTATGTTACCTCCGTGCCTGTCTGTCATTCCCATTTGCTTTGCAAGGTGGGTTCCGACCTGTTTAACAAATACGGGGACATTGGCATTTATACATTGTAGTGCCATTTGCTGCAACCATCCAATTTCACAGGGTCGATATTTATATTTACCAACATCATTACCGCTTTCTCCGCCCAATATTACCCAACTCAATTTATTATACATGTGCCGATCACCACCCATTTGATAACGGTTATATAAATATTTGTCAAGGTTGAAATATTCAGTTAAAGGTTCAGCACTTAAAAAATGTGTTTTAGATGGAACTTCTAACAAATAATCAATCCTTTTTACGCCCATTAAAGTACCTACAGATGTTCCCAACCAAACATTATCCCATCCTTCGCCCCAATCAGCAGGTAAACACATCCTAATTCTTTCGGGTCTTTTAGTAAGTATTTGAAAGGTAAGATGAGGGCATTTTCTTATTATGTCCCACGCTTCATTTCTGTAGGTATCAATTGCCTCGTGAAAGAAATCAGTTAATGAAGACGTAAATATTAATGGGTTGCCACTCCAACATTTTGAATGTCTTTCCCGATAGTGAAGCGGCAGCGTAAACACTGTTTTTGTTTTAATAACCTCATCCGCTTTATACCGGGTATCGTTAAGGCTTTGGCGATACATATAACAGTATTTACAATCAGCATCTACCTTTGTGCATCCCCTCGCAACGTTCCAGGTTGCATCAGTCCATTGAATTTCAGATTTGTTTCCCATTTTTTAATTTTTCAAATTCTTCAACAGGCATAAAGCAATTCTCAATGCCTGTAATATTTTTTATCAGTATTTTGTTAGTCGCGCAAAATCCCTTCATCTTTCCTATTTCGTTCCACTCTTTTTCTGATAGTATAGTATCAGGCTGGTCTTTTATGGATATGCGGACTATGGATATTTTATTGGGCATTAATTTTTTTCGGGTTTATAGAATGCTTGAAACTTAATCTTCTATGTCAATCGGCTGTATTAATTTCTTACTCCATTCCGGTAGGTGCATGTTTATAATGCCATAATTGCCACTTTCGGCAAGGCTTTCAAAGCCAGGCCATAGCCGTTTTTCTTCACACTCTTTAACCGTATCAAGAGCATACCGATATTTATACTTGCCGTTCTGTAAGTCTTCACCGTCCCACCAAAAAACGGCAGGCAAATACGGTGCTACTGTTTGTAGCATTATCATAATGGTACAATTAAATTTACGCCCGGTTACCTGACTGATAACTTCCTGATACATCCCTTCTGATAATTCATATTGAAACTTAGCGGCATCATAAATGAATTTACCTATAGTTGGAGAGGCGGTTGTTTTAAAGCTTATAATAGCGTTAACGCCAATATTTTCTTCTATGTTGAATGAATCCGGCCTTACCTTAACCTTAATTCCTGTGGCCTGATCGGCTGCGTAAAACGAACGTTCGTTAATAGCACCTTTTAAAATCATTGGGATTATACCCCCGGCATATTGGTAGTAATTCCTTTTGATAATATCAATAATTAGCTTATGTTCTTCCTGGATCATTACGAATTTACACTCGCTTTTAAGGTTTTGCAGATAGGCTTTCTTTTCGTCAATTTTCCATGCGCCAATTTCAACCCCTGTGCATTTATTTAACTTTTCGTAAAATAATATCAGATTAACCACACCATCGGTAGTAGCTAAATTTACGGTAGGCTCAACCACGCACATATCAAAAAGCTTAGGTTCCAAAAATGCCAGGTGGGCAAATGTTCCTAATTCAAAATGCGACTTCTTTTTTTCTTTAAAATTCGCCTTGTCGTTCATGTAAAAGAAATAGCCGGCAGGGTTTTTAATAACCTCTTTTAGTGAAGATGAACCAGCAGCAACCGATCCTAAATATTCATCCATAGTATCAGCTTTTATTTCGCCGGCGTTTGCTAATGAATTAATATCAATTTCTACTGGAGGCTCTGAACTATGGGTTAATATATAATCAAGCATTTCCGATACTTCCGGGTAATCATCGGGGTTATAAGCAAGCGGATTTAGTTCTTCAACTTCCTCCGCATTGCTTAAACCTTTAAAAAGGTTCTTTTCCATTTAGTCTATATTTAAGCGTAAAACTTTAACAGACCAGTTATCTGAATGAAAGGAATTGCTTTTGTTCCTTTTTTTACCCATATAGGTTATACGCAAGGGTGTACCGCGATGTATCTTGTTTGCCTCGATAGCACCCACCAGGCGTTTTGACCCATTGGAAACGCTTTTGATCTCCCCATTAACCTCTTCAAAAAAATAAGCACATTCAAGGTCGATAGGCTCATTTGTCTGTTGATCTACCACCGACCGCATGGCCAGCTTATCAAATAGCACGTTTTTTATTTCGCCGGGGGATTCTGGTGTCCAATAGTCCGCCATTAAATCAAACGGATAAACATTGGCATTATCCAGGTCGGGGAACGTTGTGAAATTGTCGATATCAAATACCGATATTCCGTTTTCTTTTGGCTCAACTGTAGCCACATCTGTGTTTTTGTTCATGATTTTATTTTTATGGTTTTATAATATTTCGGATTTTTCGAGTATGTAAAAACTAACGCGACCTAACAACTCTTTTGCGCCTGACATTATCTGATCGGCTTTAATGTCATTAAAAACAGGTATTTGCATTGTTGTTAAAGAATTGGCAAAGTCTGTCAACTTTTGTTTAACCGGCTTTAGTGCCTCCAGTCGTTCGGTCCTGGCTTTAGCCTTGCGTTCGGTTTCTGCCTTTCTTTCAGCTTCGATACGTTGTTTTTCAAGCAAATCCGCTTTGGCTTTTTTAGCAGCTTCGGCTGCAGTTCGTTCGAGTTCGATAGCCCGCTGTTTTGCTTCGGTATCGGCTTTTACTTTATTTTCGGCAGCAATCCTATCGTTTTCTATTTTCTGTTTTTGGGCGTTAATTTCGTCCTGTTGCCTTTTTAATTCAGCAGCTTGTTTTTCCTGTTCTTCGCGGATAGCTAAAAGTTCCTGACGTTCTTTTTGAATACGTTCAGCCTCTTCTTTTTGAAGTCTTTCAATTTCGGCTTTGGCGGATAATTCCTTTTCGTTTTCAGCCTTTACGCCGTTTAATATTTCCTCAAACTGTATATCGGTAGTGGTTTTAATTTCGGTAGGAAATATCATTATATCCGCAATAGAGTAGTTGCTGCCATTAAAAGCGCAACCGGCTTTTAATAGCGATGAAATACGGATGTTAACCCTTTCCTGTTCCTTGCGTTCTTTTTCCTCTTTGATGCGTTGTTTTTCAACTTCAAATGCTTTTTCCTTCGCCTCTAATCCGCTTTCTATTGGGTCTATAAGGGCAATAATTCGCTTCTCCTCTGCATTAACAGCCCTTTGAAAGCTTAAGGCATCTTCTTTTAAAAGCTTTGATGTTTTCTCAACTTCAACCCGGCGTCCTTTAATAAACAACCTGGCTTCACGAACGTTATCGTACCCGGCTTTATCTTCGATGCCGTTTATTTCCAATATTGAAAACTTTTCTTTCCATTCCTGTATAGTAGTATCAGCAATGTTGAATTTTTGCAATTCGGTTTGAATAAAATCAACCTTTTCTATTTCTAAAGTATCAGTGCTCATTTTTTTATGGTTTTAAGTAGTTTGTCGTTTTGTTTTAACTTCTTTTTAGCCGTTCCGGGTGGCCTTCCCCGCTTTGGTTTATCGCCTGTAACTGGCTTGTCAACCTTAACCGCTTTAACCTTTTCAGGCTTTGCGGATGATATTAATTCAACTTCATTGTAAGCGTGTTGCCAGGTTCCCAAATCGTTCAATAGTATTACTGATAATGGTTTTGCTAAATCAGTATTATTTGAAAGAACAGTACCGGGCAAGCCGAATAATTGGGGCTTTAATGATTTAACATCATCGCCAATTCCGTAATCAGTTTTTAAGCCCACAGCGACAATCTCCTTTTCTTTGGTTGCTTAGTTAAGTTCCAGGCAGCTTGTTCAGTTAATAGCCTATAATAGTTTTGCCGGGCTAAATCCTTTTCAGTAATATCATGGGTTCCGTCAATTACTTTTATAGGTTGAATATTGGCGTTTAATCTTTTCATGGTTTTTATTTTACTGTTTTCCACTTAAACCCCGTATAAGCATCACGTCTTTGTTTAACTGGGCAATGCTTGCAGTACCGGGTATTGTTATTTGGTGTTAACCAACTGTGCTTTTGAAAGGCGCACTTTATTAAGGCTAGCATCATGAAATGAGTGTTATAAATTCATCAATCCATTCAAGGGTTATTTTGGCGGCATTGTTATTTTCCGGAGTAGAACCCTTTGTTATGGCTAAAAACCAACGTTCAGCGGGTCTTTCGCTATCAGGAATTAAAAAAGGAATTTCATTGTGTTTACAGTGCCTAACATTCGCCAGTGTTCCAACAAGGCAAGCACATTCGCCAGTGTATGTTGATCCGTCAACTTTCCCATCGAGTAAGGCTTGCCGCAAACCATTAACTTCATTTTTTGCATATAAAAGCACCATAAAAAAATCGGCTTTTATTGGACTAAGGTTAGCACCACTAAGGTCAGCACCACTAAGGTCAGCACTCCTAAGGTCAGCACCACTAAGGTCAGCACCACTAAGGTCAGCACCACTAAGGTCAGCACTCCTAAGGTCAGCACCACTAAGGTCAGCACCACTAAGGTCAGCACTTCTAAGGTTAGCACTCCTAAGGTCAGCACCACTTTTAACGGCTGCTAAAACCGTATTTCTTAATGTATTATTTTCGGTTTCCAGTTCGAAAAGTACCGTTCCTGTCCACCTGTTTTTTATTTCAAATTTCAGTTTCATTTTATGGTTTTTAAGTTGGTTTATTAATTGTTTGAATAAGCCTGATATAATCGGTGCATGATAAAGCCGTAAATCCGATCAACAACGGCTTGCGCTTTTTTCATGTCCCGAAGGCGTGATGTTAACATTCTACAGCCTCCCTATAATCTTCGTAGCGTTTAATAGCACCCTTCAAAAAGAAGTAAGCTATCTTTACAATTAGGTTTAACATGATGTGCGCCCTTTCTTTAATATTGTACCGCCCTTTTCAAGCGTGTAATGTGATTGCTCAATAGCCCGATTTCCTTTATCTATAGTTTCCTGGATTTTGGATTTGGCTATCTCTTTTTTATCGGCCCGGTTTCGCCTTACCAAAAAGGCCAGGTACTTGCATCCATAAATAATTATCAGGCATAAAAACAGGGCGAATGTCAACCCCATTATTGCTTCTATTGGTTTAGGCAAAATACACCTCACTTTCCACACTATGAACAATAGCCAGTTGTTCGGTTAATCTTTCGAAAGTAGATTGCTCATTTTCGGTGACAATAAAAGTGTTTGACATTACGCCGGTTCTTTTGGCTGTAAGTGGCAAGCAAAGGGCGTTGATCCTTTTGTTAGCCTCTCCGTAGGCATCATCAGCGCGTTTAGGATTTGGCAGGCTGAAAATGGCTGTATTGCCATCTATCCGTAAGCCTGTGAAGTGCGGCCATCCCTGATAAAATATTTCGAGATTGCTTTTTTGATTTGTTTGTTGTACTTTTGCGTTCATCGTTTTGAATTTTTGATTTGCCATTGGTTACCGCCAATGGCTTTTCTTGTTTATGGATTAGTTTATTTATATCCCATATTTCCCAAATAGCTTCTTAGCCATTTGTTCAAATGTTAGTGATTACTTTTGCTTTTTTACTTTTGGCTTTGGCATTTTTTCGGGTAGGTGATACAGGTTTTTAATAACCTTTGATATCCTTATATGTCCCCTCCGCTTAAAAACTGCTACATCGGATAATTCAACAGATGATGCAATTCGTATTGATTTAGCCTTACTTACCTTGTTATAAGCAGGGAACAATAAAGCAGCACCAACAGCACTTGTAAAACCCATTTGTTGCCCGGTGAAGTGTTTGGGGTATTTGAACGATACACTTCGCCCCTTGATAATTGTTTGCCTTTTATTCGGGTCTGCTATTAAATTATCTTTTTTCATTATTTGGTTTTTAGTTGTTTACATTTCAAGCACCGGAACAAAGCCGGATAACTCTTTTAATTGATCGGCATTCTCTTTTTTCCATTCCTCAAATCTTTCCGCATATTGCCTACGCATCCATCTTTCAACCCTGCTATCCCTGTTATTAGGATGCTTTACTAATGATAGGGTAGGGGCTGTTTGCTGGGCAATATTTGAGTAGGCGATTTGCATTATGATTTCCTCCAAATAATAATGTCGCCACTACCATTTTTTATTTTTTCAGACTCGAAAACCTTATCTGTATAAGCCGCGATATTTGACATCAAAGACCGTATTGAAGCTTTTCTTATAAGAGGAACCCGGTAACCTGTTTCAATTGTTCCCACCTCTATTTCCTTAAAAAAATCTTTAAGGCCATCTTCGGGTATTTCACGCAAATTTGACCCCGTGTTTTCACCCCCTACAAGCCCCGTATTTTCACCCATTTTTATTGTAGCGTCTTGCATTTGTTAATTAGTTAATTACCTTTGTTATTAATTAATAACCAAATGTACAAATGTTTTACTAATTATCAAATTTTTTTACGCGAAAAATCAAAATAATTTACTTTAAATTGTAAGTAGTTGAAAATCAGTGGAGAAGATTTAAGAACAGAGCTTAAAAAAGCGCTTATAAAGACGGATGACGCCTATAAGAGGTTAAATATTTCAAGGCAGACCCTATTTACGAGGTTCAATGATCTTGAATTAGACTATGATTTTATACTTAAAGTAAAGAGATTGTTAAATATTGATTTAGAAAGTATAAAACATGGACAAAAAGTCCGAAACGGAGAAGCGACTGTCAATACAGAACTATCAGTCGGTTTTTCAGATATAAACCTGCCCGGTGACAAAGAAGTTTACGACAAAAATTCAACACTGGAACGCGGAACCGGGCCACCAATTCAGATAACAAACGAGCTAATAAAATCATCGCAAATTACAGCAGTAAAAAACGGGCAAACATTGAGCCTTACAATTAAAATAGATATCATCTTATAAAACAAAACTCATGGATTTAAAAAAGCATTACGAAACCATACTATCAGAAATTAAGAAAGAAAACGATAGGATAGACCTGGAAATAGTCGCCGCCACGACTAAGTTAAAGGCACAAAAAGTTACCAATAACGCCCATTCTAAAAGCGTTCAAAAGCTTTTAGATCAGATAGATGGGAAAGTAGGTGAGAAAACGAGGCAAACACGCCAAAAAGCTTAAGCAATAAAATAAACCCGTACTAAAAACCGTACCAAAAAAGTGATTTTTGCATGAGCAAAAACCCTTTAAAAACGCAGGAAACGCACTTTGATGAAACGGTACGCAGGTTCGAATCCTGCCACCCCGACGAAAAAAACAACGAAATTAGCCCCGAAAGGGGCTTTTTAAGTTTAATT
>Ga0210389_10001897_pt1 | contig 16721 bp, 9 predicted proteins | sample IncBWH28OmetaG_FD_160127 | JGI IMG/M metagenome (GOLD analysis project Ga0210389, IMG submission 160127) | Forest soil microbial communities from Barre Woods Harvard Forest LTER site, Petersham, Massachusetts, United States - Inc-BW-H-28-O ...
ATACGCCGCGGAATTGATTGCGCTCGCGCCGGATGCCGTCTTGGCCAGCAGCAGCTTGGCGGTGGCAGCGTTACAAAAGGTGACCGGCACGGTGCCAATCGTGTTCGTAGGTGTCGTCGATCCGGTTGGCGCCGGCTTCGTCGACAGTTTGGCGCACCCAGGCGGAAACACCACCGGGTTCACGAATTTCGAATACGGCCTGAGCGGGAAATGGCTGGAGCTGTTGAAAGAGATTGTACCCCCCGTGAAACGAGTAGCGGTCCTTCGGGATCCTGCCTCACCTGCCGAGAGCGGTATGTTCACCGCTATCCAATCGGCGGCGCCATCGTTTGGAGTGGTGTTGAGCCCATTCGGAATGCGCGACGCCAGCGAGATCGAGCGTGACATAACGGCATTCGCCCGTGATTCGAATGGCGGCCTGATCGTGCTGGGGAATTCCTTGGCAAACGTTCATCACGAACTGATCATCACGCTAGCAGCCAGTCATCGACTGCCCGCGGTCTACTCGGACCGTATATTCGTCACCAGTGGGGGCCTGATCTCTTACGGACCCAATCGGATCGACCAGTTCCAGCGCGCGGCAGTTTACGTCGACCGCATCCTCAAGGGCGAGAAGCCGTCCGACCTCCCGGTGCAGGCACCAACCAAATACGAGTTATTCATCAATCTAAAAACCGCCAAGGCGCTCGGCCTTGTTATTCCGCAGGCTGTGCTCGCACGCGCCGACGAGGTGATCGAATGAAGCTGCTGTTTGCTGCTGTGCATGAGTCTGCTGCTGGCACATAGTGTCAGTTATTGCGGTGCGGCGGCATGTCCGTTGCTGGAGTAACAGCGGAAAACATCTACTCTTAGCGAGTATTTCGCATCTTGACCCTTAGCGGACCTCACTCAATTCAGCCATGACGTCAGCTTCATCCTTCGTCAGCCGTAAACCGGCGGTCGCTTCTTGCTCCACGGCTCAGTCCTCTCGATTTGCGCCGCAAGCTGAAGCAGCACGTGCTCTTCGCCGAAGCGACCGACAAATTGTACGCCGATTGGCAAGTCCGTCTTCGACCAGGCAAGTGGCAGGCTGATGGCCGGCTGGCCGGTTACGTTTTGCATCGCCGTGAAAGGCATATAGCCCAGGATCGGCGCAATGCCCTTCATCACGTCAGTCTCGTCGAGGTCGAGCGCACCAATTTCCAGTGGTGGTCGCCTGAGCACAGGCGTGATCCAGGCGTCGTAGGGCTGTTGCCATCTCGCGATTTGTCGCGAGCTAACCTGCAAGCCTGCCCAGCAAACTTGGTATTGCGTTGCGGTAATGGTCTTGCCGAGCTGATAGTAGCCCCAAGTCAGGCCCTCGAAGTCCTCGCGTGCGGGCGTCTTGCCCAAAGTTTTCGCGAAAAATTCGACCACCTTTGCGAGACCCGCCGCCTTGATCATGGTGATATTCGTGCGGAGGTTGGCTCCGTCGTCTGGCGACAGCTCGGGCCTACCTTCCTCGACATGATGCCCGAGTTTCGCGCAAAGGTTTGCCGCGGCTTCGGTAGCCGCCTTGCATTCGGGATCAACTTCGCCATCGAGGGCCTTTGTCGTGAAGGCTATGCGGAGTTTTTTTGGCTTCCTTTTGATGGCTTCAAGATATGAGCCGGGCGGAGGCGGGGCGGCGTAAGGATCGCCGATCTCTGGACCCGCAGTGGCGTCGAGGACAGCCGCCGTGTCGCGTACGCTACGGCTCACGACGTGCTCGGCGACGAGGCCGCCCATGACGTCACCGATCCTGGGGCCTAGCGGATTGCGCCCCCGCGTTGGCTTGAGGCCGACGAGGCCGCAACACGAGGCAGGTATGCGGATCGAACCGCCGCCGTCATTGGCGTGCGCGAGCGGCACAATGCCGGCCGCCACGGCGGCAGCCGATCCGCCGGAGGAGCCGCCGGTCGAATGACTGAGACTCCAGGGATTGCGCGCGGGCCCGTAAAGCTTCGACTCCGTGAGCGGCAGGGCGCCGAATTCCGGCACGTTAGTTTTGCCGAGCGGAATGAGACCGGCCGCCTGGAAGCGGACTACCAGTGTGGAATCGAAGGGCGAAGGTACCGCCGGCACGAAGCGGCAGCCGTCCCGGTTCGGCCAGCCCTTCTTGAATCCGAGGATGTCCTTGAGAAGCATCGGTACGCCGGCGAAAGGACCAGAAAGTTTAGTCTTCGCCGTTGCACGCGCCTCATCAAAGGCCTTAAAGACGACGGCGTTAAGCTGCGGATTGTGCCGCTCGATCCGCTCTATCGCAGCCTCGATGAGTTCAATGGGTTTAATCTCTTTCTTCTTCACGAGCTCGGCAAGCCTGAGGCCGTCATAGTTCGAATATTCGGAAAAACCCATGCTCGCCTCCCACGCGCCGGAAAAGACAGCCAATGGCCGACAGCATATACCGTTATGCCGCTTCGCGATTGGTGCCAATCCCGCTTCTGAGCCGACGAGATTGTCGAATAGGCCCACTATTCCGACAGTGGCGCTTGGGTCCGGTTATGGCACCAAACAGACACGGTGCAATGTCCGCTTTGAGTCTGTTGTCCGCCTAATAGCGGACATTCTCTGCCGGAGTCGCGATGTCCGTTTTGTGCCAAATCCAGACATCTTGTGTCGTCACGGCGGGGTTAGGGAACGAGGGCTAATCTACGAAGCCGATTTTGTGCGGACACTCAAGAAAGCGTCAAAAGGCACAAAGGGCATTACTCGCGACCTCAGCTCGACACAGCCGTATCAGATTGCTCCGGGCCATGTCGGCCTTAATGCGCTGTCTGAGAGCGTCGGCGCGAATTCCCTGCCCCGCCAGCGACTTCGTCAACTGTTCAGGCGTAAGCCGCATCCGCAAGCACATCGCGGTAAAGGCACCATCAACTTCGGCATTGGTTGGGCTGACGCCATACTTCTCAGCCTCCCTGATCCTTTTCTTTTCGCCGACAAGCGTGTTGATCACGTCCTGGCGCGCTGACTGTTTGTGCGAGGCCAACAAATCTAACTTGGAGCGTTGCTCGATGTCGTCGTCGGTGATTGGTTCACCGTTGGACATCACGATGCCGGTCTGAGCCCGTACAGGGGAGAAAGCCTCAGGGATTGTCCCCAAGACCAAGATGTAGCCCATGACCAGAAACAGCAGCGGACGATAGAAAAAAATGATGGGCATGATCTTCTTCGCTGTGACCATTGATCCGATAGTATTCGATCCGAGAAATGTGGCGGGGGTATTGCGATGAATTGCATCGAATTTCCGCTAAGGGTCAAACTCGGAAGTGGTGAGCCGTTCGCAAAGAGTCCGTTCATCCCCAACAACGGACATCGATGCAGCCGTGCAAAAATCATGATTTATGCACAAATCCGTTGACCCATATAGAATGCGGCTTTATATTGTGCATATTATATGTGCGAAATGGAGGGCGATATGGCGGTTTATGGATACGCGCGGGTAAGCACCGATGGCCAATCCTTGGCTGCCCAACTAGCTGAGCTGAAAACCGCAAAATGCGAGAAGATATTCCAGGAGAAGGTCAGCGGGGCCCGCTCCGACCGCAAGCAACTAGCTAGACTGATGGGAGTTCTTACGAAGGGTGACACATTGGTTGTCACCCGGCTCGATCGTTTGGCCCGGTCCACCCGGGACCTCCTCAATCTGCTAGGGACGGTTGCCGAAAATGGAGCTGGTTTCAAATCGCTTAGGGACACTTGGGCCGACACTACGACGGCACACGGTCGCTTGATGCTGACCGTTTTGGGCGGTCTCGCCGAGTTCGAGCGCGAGTTAATCCGGACTCGGACCGGCGAGGGGCGCGAGCGTGCAAAGGCGAGGGGAGTAATCCTTGGCCGGAAGCCAAAGTTGACCAGCCATCAGCGTCGAGAAGCTATTGCTCGCCGGGAGGCCGGCGAAGTGCTCACGGACATTGCACGATCCTACAACGTGAGTCACTCGACGATTAGTCGCTTGAACTAACATTGATCCTGCCTGCGGGGAGGTCGCTAGCGCTTCGCACGATCTGGCCGATAGCCTTGTACAATTTTTGCTCTGGCCGGCCGGAGGAAGCACCTTCAACCTCCGCGACGAGGCATCGCTTCCCTACGCAATCAAACGCCACGATGTCCGGATCAGGTCGAGGTACCGCAGCTCGTTACGTCCAATACCGCAATTTCGGGCTGGGGAGCATCTGGTCCTGTGCCAGCGATGTGGGCGGCAAGCGCTCGCAGTCGATCGACCACTTGGCTGAACTTGAGAACAGTACTGGTTTTCGTATCTTTCCAACCTTTAGGGCGCGGCTCTTTGTACACGAAAAGGAGAATCCCGTGCCGCGCATCTCGTGCCCGAAGGTACCGACCACATAGCTGGTCATTCAGCGCGGCCTCAAGCGCCTCAAGAGTCCAGCTTTCAGGAACCTTGATTTCGATGGCCACGCTGGCATCGGTCGCCTTCGCGCGCAGACGGACATCAGGTTCTTTTTCGTCGGCAACGTGAGGTTCCCGTTCGACCGAGTAAGCGCGCCCCTGCTTGAGACGCAGACGATCCGCGACCCAATTTTGTACTGCGGTTTCGTTCGGTAGCGCCTTCACTACGGCACCTTGCGCATAATCGCCGTACAAAAGTTCATGCTGCATATCATCCAGGCGTCGTAGCGCGAATCGTTGAAGGTCTTTCGCCGTAGTTGGTGCGGTCTCCGCCGTTTGCTCGAACACGACTACTTCTGCCGGCAGCCATGGGGCGCTCTCCGAATCCCGGGCCGCGCGCTCGCGGGCCAATTCATTCAGCCGCGTTTTCGGTATCGGGCAATCTGGATTGTCGGCGAGTCGGACGAGCGCATCAAACGTGGCTCGTCCCGGAATCGCCGTTAATTGATTGAACGCAGTACTGCGAGCATGCTCGGCATTGTCACGAACGTCAGGCGAAAAGACTTCCCCGCTTCGCCGGTTATGGTCGTCTTCCATGCGAATTGTCCGGAAGGCGGTGGCGACCAGTCGTTCAAGGGTCTCGAAGCTGACATCCGGTTGAGCGATGTTCATGTCACGAAAACCGGTCCCAAAGATGCTCGGAAGAATCCGCTCGACGAGCGCCGTCTGAGGTCCGGCTTCCAATGCGTCCAGCCGTGCCATCAACGCATCCATTGCGGTCGCGGAATCTACGGCGAAAACGGACCCAAGATACAATGCACTCACATGTACATCGACAGCATTGTTGAAGCGATCAATCGCCCGTTCGGTGAACCGTTCGCGGTTCTCCCGAAGGCCCCGGGAAATGACACTAAGCATAGGCGCTAAGGCAACCGCTGTTAGATTGTCACGCCGCTCCAGCACGTCGAAAAGTGCCGGAGCCATCAATTCGACAATAGGCTTGTCGGCGCGCGAAACGTCTTCGAGCGTTCCATACCTATTACTGGAACCAGGATCGTCAAGCTCGGCCACTATTTCCCCAACAAGGACGCTCCGAACTTCTGTCGACTTCGCGACGGCAAGCTCGGATAACCATGACGGAAACCCGTTGATTTCCAAGGTTGCATAGCTGGCGGCAAGAATTGCTTCATCGGATGTAAGCCGTTCGGCCCAGCCCGGCCGAATTCGTGCTTCAAGACTAACGCCAGTGATCCCCATGGAATCGATCGAACTCATCCGATTGCGCTCGTTGGCCGCTTTTGTACTTTTCAACTTTGGCCGCCAAAGCCGCCAGTGCTGTATCAGCGCATCCCGAAGGGCGGCGGCAGCCTCAGCACCGAGCATCGGCTCCAGTGGCGCGACAGTATCAATCGCGTGCCGTGAACTCGAATCAACCATTGCGCTAAGCAGCTGCCAAAGATGAAATAACCGCGTGTCCACGCCCTCCACCGTCGGTGGGCGAAAACGCCGCAACTGGTCCGGATCTTTGCGCAGCTCATCGACAAATTCGAGCCAAGACTGGTCACGCGCGGCACGCTCCGCTTCGGCGCGCTGTATGATCTCTTTCATCTCTCGCTCTTGAGCGGCTAACCCGGCAGACTGCGGCGGAGGAGTCAGCCAAATGTCGTAAGCCTGCCGCATCGCCGCGTCTGAGCGCGTCGTCCGTTCGATTTGAGAAAGAATATCGGCTGGCTCAATGGCCTGACGCCAGAGCTGCATTGCCATGTTGATCGCCAACCGACGTTCGTTTTCGACAGTGCGTCCGGGACCATCCGCAAGCAGCCACGCCACATCCTCCATCAGCAATTTTGGCAAATAGCCGAGGACCTCCATCTCCCAGGAGTGTTCGATCAGCCGCCCTTGGAGCATTCGATCACCGCTCAGGCGTTGAGCCGCGCGCCAAAAGGCCAGCCGACGACGTGCGCCTGACCGATGAAGCTCGGCGGCGATGTCCCGTATCTCATGGATGGACCTATGGTGGCGCAGTCGCCGGCCAAGTCCGAGAGCGGCATCGATCGCGTCTGTTGGTGCCTCATCTGCCCCGCAGTGCCCAAGCAGCCGGCAAGCGGTAGCGGCGATCGCGGCAAAATAAGCCTCTTCGCGTTTATCAGGAATGTGGCCGATCTGGACAGGATCGTCTCCAAGTTGAGAAAGTAACCCACGTAACAGCTTCTCAAGTTCAGATCGAGCGTTCAAACGGTCGACAAGACCTGGGCTCTGCGACTCGAACGATAGCCCTCCGTCCGCATCGCTGATATCGACGACGGACAGGATACCGAGCAGATCATCAACGTTCAGGAAATGCGGAAATAAGTCATCGATGGCGTCCCAGACGATTGCGTTAGGCAATGCCTGACAATTGTCCTTGATGAATTTGACATACCTCCGTTTTGCAGCGTCATCACCCGCCGAGGCTCGCGCCCGACCTGCAATGATCCTTGTGTATCGGTCGCTATAGGTCTCGAAAGCGGCTTCCGCCAAATCCGCGCAGCTGCGCAGTTCCCCGAGCCAAATAAGTTGTAGCAGCAGGCGGCGCGCGTCGGGCTGTGCGTGATGTCTTGACCAAAGGCTTTGAATGATGTTGGAAAGATCAGGCCGCGCAAACCGCATCACGCTATCGTGGTCCAGTATTCGCAACCGCTCGTCGCTCGCGGCCAGCATCTCGATTACATTAGTGAGCGCGACCTCCCGCACGCTCGTGCCCAGACTTGCTGGATCACCCGCCGTTAGCAGCAATGACGGGTCACGGCGGACGACCTCCCGCGCGACTTCTTCATCCCAAATTGCCAACCAAGCGGCCGTCTCCTGCATTGACGGCTTGATCAGGTCGATCCCGTAGGTGGTTGCGAACAGCAGTTCGAAAAGGTCATTATGCGACAGATTCTTCTGCCGCAAACGATGCAACCAACGCGCCGTCAGATAAGCGCGAACGACCCCCTCGTTATCGTTATGTAGGCGTGCGCGTCCAAAAGTGGCCGGATCAAATACGGGCCGCGTCAAGAGTCGCGTTCTGTCTTCTGGGGACCATTCGGGCAATACTGACGTGACATCGAGCGGGCGCTCTTCGTTGGAAAGCGCAAGCTCGCTGTCCGGAATTGCAATTGTCGTCTTCCGATCGAAGACGAGAGCAGCCCCGATCCGCTCTATGGCCTGCAAGGCACGCGTGTCGTCCAGAGCATCGCCCTGCGCGCGGTCAAGGTTTGTTTCCCGCACGCGCGCTGTTAGGCTGTTCTCCAGCATCTCGGCGAGGGAGCCGAGGCGCCCCTGGCTTTGCCAAAACTCCGCAAGCCAATCAAGATCGAGCGGCCGTCGTGCAAAGCGCCAAAGATTCGCCGCCTCGATCTGGGCAAGAAATGCGTCAACATTTGGCGCGCGCTTCGCGGTCGCAAACAGCTTTACCCGATCACGGTCCAGCGCCGCCATTAAGACCACCAATGGACTTTCGGCTATCGCGGCTTGAGGCTTAGGGCGCTCATGCCGGAGCGCACCGATGAGCACCTGTTCCGCCGAAGGAGGCGGCGGCAGGACGGTCTCTTTTGGCACTGGCAGCCCCTCGGCCAGTCGCCCAAGGTCGCGCCTAAACTCCCAATCTGTCAGGCGGCCCGAAAGAATGACATGCGCCCTGCGTTCACTGCCGGCGATACCGTGAGCTATTCGCCGTATGGCCCTTTCGAGCCGAATGCCGCCCAGCTTTGCTTCATCGACCGAATCAACAAAGAACCAAGCACTTTTGTCAGACTTCTCACGCCAAGATGCGAAGCGTGCGCGGTCGCCCGCCCCTAGCGCACCGTCGAGGCCGTCCCGGCCAACATCCTCGACAGTTGCATAAAATGCGAACTCTCCGGCTTCCGTGCGACGCCGGGCCTGCTCCTGCATTTCGACGGTCTTGCCGCTTCCGGCTTCGGCCAAGATAACGACGCGCCGGCGCGCTGAAATGCTTTCCCAGCTCAGTAAATAGTTTGATCGCCATCGCGCGACGAGGTCAGGGTCTGAAAGTACCCCCTCATGCCATTCAGAAAACTGACGATTTAGTGCAATAGTTGCCAAAAATTCCGCTCCTCTCTGGAGGTATCCGCCACAGCTTCACTTCTCTGGTAGGACGGCCAGCGTGACCCAACCAGCAAATATCTTAGCGGCAAACGCATAGGTTGCCGAAGCACATTATTCCAAGACGCGGAGCACATCCTGAGCGCGTCCGGCTTCGCCGGACCGGGCTGTCGTGAACCGAGCCCCTTGAGATCCCGCAGGGCGGGATTGCGGGTCCCCTATACGGTCGTCGGTGGTGAGCCCAAAGACGCAGGCTCGTGCCAATGGTATCGGACCTAATTGGCGCGGGCTGGTGTCCGAACCACCGCGTGCATCCTCCGTCGAGACGAACAAGTTGCGACGCGTGTGTCGCTTGCCGCCCGTGGCCACATTATCGGCTGCGAGCATGGTTTGGAAATCAATTGGCGAGCCCCCCGCGGCGTTCGATTTCCTCAATGACGTGTCAGCCTGCGATTGCGCATTCAGCCATTTACTTGGCCGAGTGACTGTGATCGGCTTTTCGCAAAATCGTCGCTCTGGGCGAATCCGTGAGCGCTGAACAGGCACCCTCAAGATCGAGCTGTCTCGCGCATGGACTTCCTGGACAAACAGATCGCGGCGCCTAGATCGTGGGAGAAGTTCGAGGACCTTTGCGTTGCCCTGTTTCGGCAGCTCTGGGCAGATCCACTCGCCGTCAAGCATGGTCGGAGAGGTCAGCCGCAGCGCGGGGTGGACATCTACGGCTGCATCGATACGTCGGGCGCGACTTACCAAGGCGTTCAATGCAAAGGTAAGGACGCGAACTACGGTGCCAAAGCGACCGTCGCCGAGTTGAAGGACGAAATTCAAAAGGCAGATGGGTTCAACCCGCCTTTGCAGAAGTGGATCTTCGCGACGACCGCCCCGGCAGACGTCGAGCTTCAGGAGGCGGCTCGGGTAATTTCCGAAGAACGGGCTAAGCGGGGTCACTTCAGCGTCACCGTTTTGGGCTGGGAAGACATCCAAAGCCTACTCGCCTCGCAACCGGAAGTGCTGGAACAATTCTACCCGGAATATGGACTCGATCTGGCAACGGTCGTCCGCGCCTTGAAGGCGCTGGCGTCGAATGTGTCCGCCGTCGATGACCTGAACGCCATCGCAGCCAACTATAGTCCGGCGTCGTCGCCGGAGACGTTGGCCCCGCCTGTTTGGCTTCCGGTGAAGTTTGCACAACAAAGGGACCTGAAGCCGGCTCTCATGGGTCGCCCTCTCGGGCCCGCCGACGCCATGTCGTGCCCCCGGTTGTCAGAATCGCAAACACTAATCCGCGAACTCGGGCACGGCTACTTCGTGCGTCTAGTCGGGGAAGCCGGAGCCGGAAAGTCGATATGCGCTTTTCAAACTGCGCACCAATTCGCGATTCAGGGTTGGCGCGTCATGATGCTAGCGGACCCATCCGTCTCGCAGATCGAGCTGCATCAGGGTCAAACCTCGAAGACGCTTTATCTCATCGACGATGCTCACCTCGTGGCTCCGTGGGTTCTCGCGCGGGCCGAGAGCCAAGCCAACGAGGAAACGCTTCTCCTCACCACCCATAATTCGGTCGAACAGTCCGCCGCGCGTCATGGCGCGATCATCTTGGACGCCAAGCGCGCCGTCCGCACGATCGCGACGGAACTCCGCAAAACGCTGCCCGAAACCATCCGCTTGGTCAGAGAGGTCGACGATCGGGTTAGCGACGATCCCTACTACGAATCGATCGAAGTACGTCTCGACCAGGCCGAGCGCGCCGACAGGCCGTGGCAGTTCTGTTTCATACTCGGAGGAGGGTGGCGGCGCGCGAAGATGCTGATCGACAGCGCCAGGGTGGCCGGCGCCGACATAATCCTCGCGATCGCAGGCGTTCGTCAGATTGCTAGCCGTGATGCACGCTGCAATCGTGATGCCCTTTCCGTCCTGATCGACGGGATCCCGATGCCGAATATCGATCTGGAAAGGGCCGTAAGTTGGCTGATCTCGCAGCGTCTGCTGATCTCCGAAGCGGACCTTAGGACGCCTCATCAGAGGTTTGCCGCCGTTGCGTTGCTGGAAGCTTTAAGGGGCCAGACCGAAGCTGGCCAAGCCTGTATATGGGAGGCTTGCAGGAGACTGTTTCAGGATCCGCACTTGCCGCTCCCTGGGCTGCGCACGCTCCTCTACGAGTTGAACTTCAACGGTGGCTTCCATTGGCATTCCCGCGTTCAACGCGACTGGCTCGACTCGATGGAAGCACGCTGCTGGAGCGCGAACGATGCCGACCTTCCGATAGCAATCCTAGCGTTATCCGAAATCCTCCCGAGGCAATCAAGTTGGCCGAAGGCTTTATCCAAAGAGCGACGACTCAAGGTCGTGGGTTGGCTTTCCCGGCCCAACAACCAGATCGGCTACGGTCTGAGTCGACTGCTCAACAACATGCGGAATGACGACGAAGGGTCCGCCCGCGATCTAATGAAGGATGTGGACGCGATCTCGGCCGCGACCACCTACTCGGAAGTGAGCGCCAAGACGACGTTCTATCTCGGCAACTATCTTTCGATCACATGGCAACTCGCGTCCGAACAATGGAAGTCGCAATTCCTCGAAGCTCTCGACCGGGAACAGATGTTACGCGTCGCGGAGACTTGGCCGGCGGAAGAGCCACTCTCAAGCTTCAGCGAGTACTGCGAAGCGACCTATTTCGCCGAACCATCGCTGGCTCTCGATATGGTGGACCTAATTGTCCCGCGGATCGTCTTGGAAATCGAAAAGGAGCCAGCTGACGCGTTCCGCGAAATCCAAGACGTCGCCTGGCACGTCCTGAAGGGGATCGACCTTCTTGGCATCTACGCAAAAAGGCATCGGCAGACCAAGCGCGAGGCCGCGATTTGCCGGGCCATTTCACGACGATTACCCGCGCAATTGCTCGGCGAGCGGCTTAGTCACACGACCAAACGTCAATTTCAGCCTGCGGGGTGGCTGATCGACTTTCTCAGGCGCTCCGATCCTGACGTATTCCGTCACGTGCTCCGTGCCATCGATTGGTCCGCGATCGACGCTACCATCGGTGATGGTTGGGAAAATCCCTCCCACGACCAAGAAGTCTTTTTCAGAATAGCCAGCCTCGATGGCGAAACCGCGAAAACTATCGCGGCTATCCTCGAGGGACGTTTGAAAGACGCGAAAACGCTTAGGCCCAAGCTCGCCCTGTTGTCGCCGAACCTAATCGAACGTCATCTTGATGAAGGTCGCGTCATCACTGTCGACCAGCACGGTCACGTCGACTGGATGTCCGCCGCGGTCATCTTGGCACGCCTAATCGAGCCTAGGCCGGATCTCATCCCCGCCGTCTTGGAGCCTCTCGTCTTGCCCGTGTCGGAAAAGCTATCGAGATCGGATCCTGGTTTTTGGCGGGATGCCCATCTCTTCTTTCACATGATCCGGCAGTTTGCTGCGGGCTTTCTCGAGCGGATGCTGGATGGCGTCGATCCCGCCACCGCCGAATCCAACTGGATCGCCGGCATCAGGTCGGCCCCGGACGTGCGTCGAGCGACCGCGATCCTTGTCGACGCAGCGGCGCCGCGCAGCGACGCCGTCGGCGAGATGGCTCGGCGCATCCGGAGGAAATTTCCTGCGAAGTCGAAGCCGATTCAGGAAGATGTCGAAGAGTTTACGTTCAAACAATAGTTCCAGCAGAGTCGGGGGGCATGCCCAACTAGATTGCGGTTTCACGCGGCCTGGAAAGGGCGACCTTGCAGTCCACGATCGAGCGGGCGAACTCGGCGTTCTCAGCCTGACGTTCCGACGGACCGACGATCACGCGCTTGATCGGCAGCTTGATGCCAGCGCCGGCGAACAGGGTGATGTGACGTTTCGGCTCCTCGTCGATCACCGCGATCGGCTTCTTCACGAATTGGTTGGGGTGCTCGCGCGCCGCCTGCTCCTGCCAGCCGGGCGCGCCCGGGATGGCTACTATCCTGACCTCGCGCTCCTCGCGGAAGGACGCCCGTTTCAGCAGGGTGGCGCACCGCAGGAACTCGACAGTCCCCATTTCCTGCTTCTCGAACCGCTTGAACACCTGTTCGGCGACGACCTGGAGTGTCGGCTCGATAAAGTCAAAGTAGTCCGGCAGCCGGGTCCCGTCGCGCAGATATCGGACGTCCTCGAGGTTCAGATGGGTGAAGTCGAGCTTGTCGAACTCCTTCCCCAAAAGATCGCCGAGCTTGTCGGTGTCGAACACCAGGCAGAAGCCGTCGGTCGCGTAGCAGCGCCATTGGCTCTCGAGGCCGTTCTCGCGCTCGTAGGGCGTGTCCGCGGCGTGCGTCGAGAACGAGGTCGTATAGGCGTCGATGGCGAAGTCGGCGTCGCCGCGCTCGAAGGTGGAGGCGTAGAGGCTGGCGACGAAATCGCGGGCCATCGGCGCGGCGCCGCCTGCGTGGTAGTACTGGTTCCGGATGCCGGTGTTCTGTTTCTTGACCTCGCGTTGCAGGACTTGCGCCATGGTCTGCTGCAGCTGCGGCCGCAGCGTCGAGATCTCGGCGTCGTCATTGAGGTGCCTGAAGTGCGTAGCCCAAAGCGTGTTGTTTGTGACGATCGGTTCGAAGCCGCCGCGGCCGGTGTAGTGAAATAGCTCCGGGTGCTCTGCCTTGAGCTTCGCGCTGCAGATCTCCGTGTCGATGATCTTGATCGCGCCGAATGGCATGGAATTTCAACTCGGATCCGTCCAATATACCCCTGATTGCGTTCTCGGCACAGGACCAATCGAGGGGGTAGTCAATCCTGGCGAACAGCCGTCCGGACAAACGCGCGAGACTGAGAATTTCGGCTCGGCTAGATTGCTCGGACGGAAGAAGTTTTAAGCCGCAATTTGCGCGTCGGAGGGCCGAACCCGTACAAATAGAAAGACCCGCGGACGTTCTATCTTCCCATTAATGCGCTCAACGACTGCGGAGATCTTATTGTTCTTGATCCATTGATGAAATGCAGTTGCTTGAAGTCGATTGACATAGCCCATCGTCGAGCCATTGAGAGAAAACCTGACTGCATTGCTATCAAACTTATTTTCAGGTTCAGGGCTAATCTCTACCTGTGTTCCAATCGTTACGGTGTAGCCAAGCGTGTTTGCGTAGTAGCGAAAGCCAGCGACCTCTAAGAGCAGGTCGCAACAAGATGCGCTACCATCAAGAGGATCAACAATCGAAAAACCGTCGCTCGGAAGCGTCGCCTCTGTCTTACCGAGCAGCGTAAAATTGGAGAGAGAGCTGTAGTCCTTGAGTCGAAAATGCTTCATGTATTCTGAAAAATCGGACCGTCCGCGCGGCGGCAGACGACGATTGAACGCTTCCAATACGCCCGAGGCGTGCTCTCGTACCTTGACTGGAAAGGCTGCATAGCCTGCGTAACCGAGCGCAACTATCTGGTCGAAAGTCTTTCCCGCGTTCCGACTCTCAAATTCCTGTCCAGGCGCAAAATAGCGGAAGGAGAAACCGTCACTCGTCGGCTTCACCTCACCGACAGCCCAGCGGAACCTTTCCTTCAAATGATCTGGAGCTTGCCACGCCAAGATCAGAAGCCTTGGTTCACAGATGTTTTCTAACCAGTTGTCCATCTTAACTTCCCAGCGCGGCAGCAAGTTTTTGCTGTCGAGCTCCGATCAATCTCTGTACGAATTCTGCACGTTGTGGCGTGAAGCGATGCGCACAATCAATCTCGCTGAGCGCGGTAAGGATCTCGTTGACACGGCCAATGTCGAATCGAATCACATTTTTCATGGTTTGGCCAGTCTCTGGGTAGGCACCCGCGAAGATTTCGCAGAGTGATATGTGCCCTGCCGGCGCATCCTGAGACCTCACCCAGCTACAGTGGTGCCTTCCCCGGTCGATATAGGCCGCCAAACGATTATTGTCCCAGTTCTCTGCTATGCTCTTCTCGGTGCGCTCGTATGCGAGGCTGGTGCCGTTATCGAAGGCAGGGGCCAGCCGGAAGCTACGCTTATTTTGTGCGTCAACGCGCGCTAAAATGCCCCAGTTGTCAGGGTGCCGATCGGTGTTCCCGATTAGCGCATCGAAAGCCAAGGTCCGAGCCCACCAGTCCCTCGCACCGGGAACCTGAAGGGCTCGACAGATGTCCGCGTTAGACCGCACGCTGTGAGGGCGACCGCGCTTCTTGTCGATCAATGAACGCTGCAGAATATCCGATGCATGAATGAAGCGCTCGGGCTCAGCTTCATTCGGATACCCAAAAAAGAACTCACTGACCGCACCCGGGACGCCGCGTCCGTCGACACCGACGAAGCACCGCGGCACGACGATGCCGACCACAAGGGAAAATTGCCAAGCGAAGACTTCAGCCCATAGCTGGCCAGCTTGCCAACCCTCGGCGTTCTTAAATAGGTAGCGGTGTCCCGGTATCAACCATGGAAGAGGCGGGTCGTCTGGACACACCAATAGCTTCTTCGGCTTGGAGCCCACCGGAAAAATTGGATTGTCTTCGTCGGTTGTCCATCGCGATACGTCCACAGGTCCGATGGTGGAAGTGTCGATCACGTGCGAAGCCAATCTTGGTGCTTACCCGGTGCTTACCCGACCAATCCGGCAGTAAGTGCGTTTCTCTACAAAGCCTTGATTTTGCTGGCGCACCCGACACGATTCGAACGTGTGACCTTTGCCTTCGGAGGGCAACGCTCTATCCAGCTGAGCTACGGGTGCTTCGAGGGTTCATTTAGCCGATTGGTGAGGGGTCGGCAACGGCCCTGCGGGGCCTCAAAACTATGCTTCACCGCTCGCGCAGCGGAAACGCGGCCGAATACGGTATTCAGGCTGATTGTCCCCCCAGATGCAGCCTGTAAACTCCCCCTCGAGGAAATCGCGCAGCGAAGCTGCCTTGAAGGAGAGACCGTCCATGCGTCCGCTCGAATTCGGCTGGTATCTGCCCACGCATGGCGACACCACGGCCTATGGCGTGGCCGCGGCCCAGGTGGCGGGCTCGCCCGAACTCTGCGACCGCGTGGTGCAGGCGGCGGAAAAAGCCGGCTTCGAATATCTGCTGATCCCGGTCGGCTCGACCTGCTGGGAGGCGTGGATCACCGGCGCGTTCATGGCGGCGCGCTCGTCGACGATCAAACCGCTGATCGCCGCGCGCCCCGGCTACATCAACCCGGTGCTGCTGGCCAAGATGATCTCGACCTTCGACCAGATGTCGGGCGGGCGGATCTGCATCAATCTGATCGCGGGCCAGAACGAAAGCGAAGTGGTGGCCGAAGGCGTGCGCTACGCCAAGGAGGAGCGCTATGCGCTGATGGAGGAGGAGGTCTCGATCCTGAAAGCGCTATGGACTGCGCGCGGTCCGCTGCATTTCGAGGGAAAATTCCACACCATCTCAGGCGCGCATATCCGGCCGCGGCCGCGGCAAGAGCCGTTCCCGAAATTCTATCTCGGCGGCGGCTCGCGTCAGGCCTGGGAAATCTCGGCCAAACACTCCGACGTGCATCTGTTCTGGGGCGACCTGCCGGAACGCATCGCTGCGAATATCGCCGAGATCAGGCAGATGGCAGCAGCGCATGGCCGTGAAAACGCTGTCGGCTTCGGCATGCGCCTGCAGGTGATCTGCCGCGAAGACGAAAAAGATGCGTGGGAGGCCGCCGACATCCTGGTGCGCGACGCGACCGAGCGGCAGAAGCAGGAGATGAAGACGCTCTACAACACGTCGGAGGCCAACCGGCGCGTCCAGGAGCTCGCCCGCGAGCATGGCGATCTGCTGTTGCCGCATCTGTGGACCGGCATCACCAAAGTCCGGCCCGGCGCCGGCATCGCAGTGGTCGGCAATCCCGCGCAATGCGCCGCGACCTTGCAGCAATTCATCGACGCCGGCTGCCATTCGTTTTGCCTGTCCGGCTATCTGCATGACGAAGAGGCCGAGCGTTTCGGGCGGCTGGTGCGCCCGATACTGGCCGCGAACAATCGCGGCCGGCTGGCGGCGTAAGGTCTGAGCTCTCGCCGTTGCGCGTCAGCCCTCGACTGGCAGCGGCGTGAACAATTCATGCGGCAAATCGAGGCCGCGCAGTCGATGCAGCCCGAGCGACTGCAAATTTCCACCATGGGCGCGCGCGAAATCGTCGCTGACGATCAGCGGCAGGTCGAGCGATTTGGCGATCGCCTCGATGCGGCTGACCAGATTGACCGCCGGCCCGATCACCGTGAAGTCGAGGCGGTCGGCCGCTCCGACGTTGCCATAGATGACCGTGCCGTAGTGGAGCGCGATGACGATTTCGAGCGGCGGTTCGCCGGCGAGCGACGCATTCGCTCGCAGCGCGTGAG
>Ga0210389_10001898_pt1 | contig 16718 bp, 17 predicted proteins | sample IncBWH28OmetaG_FD_160127 | JGI IMG/M metagenome (GOLD analysis project Ga0210389, IMG submission 160127) | Forest soil microbial communities from Barre Woods Harvard Forest LTER site, Petersham, Massachusetts, United States - Inc-BW-H-28-O ...
ATTCAACCACGTCTCGCCATTGAGATTGGTCGTATCAATGACAAGCGTGTCGCCTTCCCAGTGACCCACCGAATCGCCCTGCCAGAGACGAATGGTATCCGGCAGGTGCGGCCGCCCATCCAGCGGCACGATGCGCCAGGCCGTGCGCTCGTGCAGAAAGAGGATGTAATCCTTCGTTTGAATGAAATCGATTCCGACTGGCACATACATCGACCGCGGAACGCCCGGCGGAAAACAATGAGCCGTCGGATCGTCATAGCCTCGCGCGTCCGTGTTCCTGTCCGCCAACTCGTCAAAGGCCCACGGCCGCATTGGCAACTTCCCATCCGGCGGATCGATAATCACCCCGCGCCCCCCCGGCGCCAATCCGTTCGGGTGTTTCTCCAGCCCGTAATTCGCCCCACCCGCGTCCGATTCGTAGAACCCCTGAAAATCGGGTTTGCCCTCCGGAGTGCGCCGAATGCCCGCCACAGGCTTGGATACAGCGGGCTTTGCCGCCGGGCTGACGGCGGCCGCGAGCGCCGGAATTGGCGACCCGTCACCTGGATACCAGGTCTTCTTTTCGCGATCGAAATCACCGTTGACCTCTTCCAGTTCCGCTTCGCAGGCGTATTCAAAGAGCCTTGTGCGATCCGCTCGCCGATGCAGCACGATGTTGATGGTCCACGGCTTCGTGAACACTTTCGAGTCATCGAGTTGGGCTTCGTATTGAATTGTGTTGGCGTCCGTCATGCGGTACCGCTCAATCACATGCAGCGCGTCGCTGTGAAAGTCGCCCGCCATGTCGAGCCACGTTTTGTCATTGTTCCGTGCAACGTCGACCACCAGCGTGTCTCCGTCCCATCGACCCCGCGAATCGCCCATCCAGTGATCGAGGCCGTCATCCGGATGCGAAGTCCCGTTCGTATAGATCATTCGATAATCGAGCGACCATTCGAACGCGATAGCGATCATCTGCTGCGTCTGAAAAATCTGAAAAGGAAAATCGAGGTACATGACCCGCGGGACGCCAGGTATGTAACATTTCCCCAGCGGATCCTCCTTCGCGCGGTTGGCAAAATTCTCCGCTCTTTTCGCCGCCGCCCATGGCTGATATGGAATCTCGCCGCCGCCGACCACCGACGGCCCCGCCGGCATGTTGAGCCGGGCGGCATGCACCTGCAGGTCCGCCGCGGCGCTGCCTGACGCCTGCCAGATACCCGAAAAATCGGGCTTCCCATCGGCCGTCCGCGGCACCTGCGCGTGCGAGGCCGCGGCACAGACAATCAGTAAGACGGGGAGCCAAAGAGTCCGCATACGCCCAGGATAGCAACGGCCCTTCAACCAGGCTATCCTCGGCGAGGAGGAGAGCCAACGTGTCACGCAGCCTCAAACGGCGCCTTTTTCTGCAGTCGATTGCCGCCGCTGCGAGTGTGCGTTGGCAACTACGTGCGCAACAGCAATCTTCCTGGGATGAAGCGGCAAAGATCCTCGCGCGGATCCAACCTCCATCCTTCCCCAAACGCGACTTTAATTTGAAGCGCTATGGAGCGGTGGGCGACAGTCGAACAGACGCGACCCAGGCGATCGCGCGAAGCATTGCAGACTGCGCCGCTAAAGGCGGAGGACGCATCGTCATACCCAAAGGCGTTTACCTCACCGGGCCCATTCATTACAAAAGCAACGTTCACCTTCATCTGGATGACCATGCAACGTTGCTGTTCACGCGCGACACGCGCCGCTACCTCCCCGCCGTCTACTCTCGCTGGGAGGGCGTGGAGCTGATGAATTACTCCGCGTGTATCTACGCCGATCACGTCGAAAACATCGCGCTCACCGGAGCCGGCACGCTGGATGGAAACGCCGGCTGCGACTCGGCGTGGTGGCCGTGGAATGGCCGCCCCGCCTGCGGTTGGCGGCAGGGAATGCCGTCTCAGGCGGCGGATCGCAACCGCCTGTTTGACATGGGCGCGCGCGACGTGCCCGTTGAGCAGCGCACTTTGGGCGAGGGCTCTTATCTGAGGCCCAATCTTGTGCAGTTTTGTCATTCCGCCAACATCCTCATCGACGGCCTGACGATGAAGAATTCTCCGATGTACGAGGTGAACCCCGTGCTTTCTTCGAACATCACCATTCGAGGCCTCCACATCGACAGCCACGGGCCCAACAATGACGGCTGCGATCCCGACTCCTGCCGCGACGTGCTGATTGAAGACTGCGTTTTCGATACCGGCGACGACTGCATCGCCATCAAGTCCGGCCGCAACCGCGACGGCCGCCGCGTGGGTGCGCCGACGGAGAACATCGTGATCCGCAATTGCCGCATGAAAGACGGGCACGGCGGCGTGACCATCGGCAGTGAAATGTCCGGCGGAGTGCGAAACGTCTTCGTCGAAAACTGCCGCATGGACAGCCCGCGCCTTGATCAGGCCCTTCGATTCAAAACGAATGCCATGCGCGGCGGCACCGTCGAACATATCTTTTTCCGCAATATCCAGGTCGGTGAGGTCGCCAACGCCGTCCTCCAGATCGATTGTCTTTATGAAGAAGGCGACAAAGGGCCCGAGAAGCCGATTGTCCGCGACATTCACGTCTCGGGAGTGACCTGTCAGAAGAGCCGGTATGCGCTCCAACTGCGCGGCCTCGCATCTTCGCCCATCCGCGATGTTTACATCGAAGACTGCGAGTTCAATGGCGCTGCGCAGCCGAGCGTCGTCGAGCACGTCGAGTCTCTGAAAGAGGACGGGGTGAAAGTCAACGGTCGGGCGGTTTCCTTCTAAAGTGGATAGCCTAAAACGACATCTTGTCTTTGGCCGCTTCGAGTTTCCGGCCATCGACACCGTAAACCACCAGCATCTCGCCCCACTCGCGGTACTCGCCGTGCTTCTCCCGGTATGTGACGAGCGCTTTCGCCTCGTCCGGCGTCAACCCGATCGCAGCCACAATCTGGTCCGCCGTGGCTTTGTTCATGTTGAGCTTCGCCGTGTCTTCCTGCTTGCCGAAGTATTTCGCCATGTAAGCCGCCACCGCGTCAAACTGCTCGGTCGGCGCCGTCACGCCCTTCTGCGCCATTCTCGCGACAGTGGCTTTCCAATCGGCTTCGCTTTTCCGCTGGCTGAGGAGCTGCGAAGCCTCGTGACACTGCAGGCAAATTCGGGTGACGTACTCTTTCGCCGGGGCGTCGGGGAAATCTTTCTGCGCGTGCGCCGTGGAAATCAGAAACAGAGTGAGCGCGGCGGGAAGGAAAATTCTGCACATCGGACCAAACCCTCTACACCCGCACATTCTATATGACCGGATCGATATAAGATGACCGTGGAGGCTTCGCGCCATGTTCCGACTTCATACCCTGTTTGCCGCCGCGATCCTGCTCGCGGGAACAGCCGCTGCCCAACGATTTACCAGTCCGCCGGCAAATGCTTCGGTAACGATCGCGGGAAAAAAGATCACGGTCGACTATTACGCACCCTCGCTGCACGGCCGCAAAATGCTGGGAAATTTCGTGCCGTACGGTCGTGTGTGGTGTCCTGGCGCGAACGTCGCCACGGGTCTGACCACGCCCGTCGATCTGCAGTTCGGCACGCTCAAACTTCCCAAGGGAACCTGGAGCATCTGGGCCATCCCCGGCGAGAAAGAGTGGACGCTGATTGTCAACAAACAGAGCGGCCAGCACCACCTCGATTACGATCCGGCAGAGGATTTCGGGCGCATGAAGATGAACGTGAAAACGCTTGCATCTCCAGTTGAGACGCTGCGGTTTGAGCTGAATTCAAACGGCGGCAACAAGGGGATGCTGGCTTTGACCTGGGAGACGACCGAGGTGTCGGTTCCGTTTACTGTTCTCCCCTGACGGGGCTCAGGCCATCATTCGAAGTTCGACCTTGACTCTGCGCTTGTGGGCGTGACGCCGTTCTCTTTCCAGCCGCATCGCGTTGAGACGCCGCAGCCCAAGCGGGACGGCTCGCAAGATGCCGGCAAGCACGATGAATCCCAGGCCCGACACAACGATCAATGCGGGCGGGGGCTCGCCCGGCTGCTGCTTTTGCCCGGACCGTGAACTTGCGGTTGGCTCCATATCAAGGAACGCTGTCGGGATCGGATAGACGGCGTAGTCGAGTTCTGCCGGCATCAGTTCCATTCCGGGGATTTGCCATTGTGCCTGGTACCTCGCGCTCCTGTCGATTATCAATGAACCGAAGCCGATTGAACCGGCCTCCACCACGGCGCACAAGCCAACGACCGCGGCCGCAATTAAGGCGACTTTCATTTGAGATATTAGTGCAAGTTCGCAAAGAAATTCGCACCACTAAATTCTGTTAGTGCCAATTCGGGACTGCTGCCTGCTATCGCGAAGCCGCCAGCACTTCCAACATCGCCGACGACACCGCCTCGGGGTTCTCCCGTGGAAGAAAATGCCCCGCGCCGGGCACGATGCGGCGCGCCATCAGAGACGGGAATGACGCCTTCTCGCCTGCGGTCACTTCGGCGGGTGCGCGATCGAGCGCATCGTCGCCGCCATGCAGAACAATCGTGGGTGCTGTGATCTTCGGCCGCTCCGCAAGCTGTCGCTCCACCGCTTCGAAGCGCGGCTCACCCGGTGCATTACCAAGTCTGTGGCGATAGGAATGAATCACGATATCGACAAAATCCGGATTGTCGAACGAGGGGGCAGTGCGGTTGTACGTCTCGTCAGTGAAGTGCCACGTGGGCGACCAGTCCTGCCACAGAAGCTTGCAAAGCGCCCGCCGATTCGCTTTGAGACCAGCCCGCCCACGCTCGGTATTGAAGTAGTACTGATACCAAAGCCGCTTCTCCGCTTCAGGCGGACCGGGCTGGAGACCGGCAAATACGTTCTGAATCAGATTGCCGGCGATGAGCACGGCGGCCCTCACGCGATCCGGATGCAGCGCCGCGGTTACACACGCCGCGCGTCCGCCCCAGTCGAACCCGGAAACCGCAAACTTCGGCAGCTTCAGCGCATCGGCAAAATCGATCACGTCCTGGCCAATCGCCGCCTGCTCCGCCATGCGTGGAGACGAGGCATCGCGAAAACGCGTCGGCCCGTATCCGCGTAAATAAGGCGCCAGCACTCGGTGACCCGCCTTCGCCAGCGGCGGCGCGACATCGTCCCACGCGTGCGCATCATCCGGAAATCCGTGCAGCAGAATGATCGGAAATCCCCGCGGATCACCGCTCTCTTCATAGCCGATGCTGAGCACGGGCGTATCGATCGACTTCGCCACGGGTGCTGCTCCTGATTGAGATTGAGCCTGTGCGCGCCGGGCGCCAAGCATCGCGGCTGCCCCTGCCGCCGATTGGAGAAACGCTCTCCGGCTCTGCGCAGTCTCCCGATTCATGCGCTCATTCTATCCTCAGCGCGCATCCAGGCCAGTACGGCGAACCCACCCATGACCATGATCGACACCGCGGCCGAGGCCATCAAGATGCCGCTGACGCGCCACTCTATTCCTGCCGCCAGGTCCACCGGAGGTCTCACCAACAGATTTCCTGCGGCGCAAACCCCGTAGAAGATCACGGCCAGCCGCCAGAATCCCGCCGGGAGTGTTCGCGGCTCAGTCGGCCACCGCCGCAGATACAGCGCGAACGACTGGTAAATCAGATATAGCGTCAGATACCAGCCAAAGAAGTTGCTCAGCGGCACGCCAAAGTACTGGCCGCCCTCGTGCCACACCCACGCGTGCCCAAGATTCGACCAGACGGGATCCATCGAGAGATCCCACCCAACCATGATGAGCGCAGCGAGTGATGGAACAGTGACGATGCCATTGTCGCGGACAATCAGCCGCGCCAGCGTCCACGACACATATCCGATGCCGATGTATGCAAGCCCAAGGAGTACCGGAACCTGGAAGAGTTTCGGCCCCATCACGCCGGTAAAGTGGTAACGACCGAACGGGAAACCCGTCCGAAGGCTGAGCGTTCGCTCAAATTGCCCCATAGAAGGCAAAGCAGCACGAAGACGAGAATGCCGCGCACGCGGTATGCAATCGAGCCGTGAATCAAAGCGAAGAACAGTGCCGGCAACACATGGAGCGCCGCGATCAACAGCACCGGAATCCGGTCCGGGAATGCCTGCGTGACTCTCGCCGCCGCATAGATCGCGAGAAGAATCCAGAGCAGAGCAATCTCAGCGTGCCCGCGCGGCAGTCTCATTCACGAGCAATCCCATCTTCGGATGGCTGGGCTCGAAGTTGGCCTTGAGTCCATAATCCTCGAGAGCCTCTGTGGTGGTGGGGCCAATCGATGCGACAAATGCCGATTGCAGCGCTTCCTTCACTTGCTGCTCGATACCTTCCTCCTCCGCGATGCGCATCAGATTGACGATCTGCATCGAGGTGGTCAGCAGAACGACGTCGAATCCGCCTGCGATCAGCTTCGCTGCAGCCTCACGCAACGGACCGGTGTCTTCAGGCAGGTCCCAGCCGTAGATTCGAACGGGCGTGACTCGCTTGTCCATGCTGCGCAGACCATCGATCAGGTCCGCATTGGACTTCCCGTATTCCTGGAGGGCAACCCGGCTCTCCGTCCGGCCATGCATCACAGTGAGCAGTTCGCGCCACGTGTTGGGTTCGGGCACCTGAACGTTGGGAACGAGACCGATCTCACGCAGGGCAGCGGACGGCTTTGGCCCACGAACCACAATGGTAATTTTCTGCAATGCCTGTTTGATCTGGTCTTCGGGATAGCGGATCAGAAGAGTTTTCCACAGCAGGCGCGTACCCACGCCTGTGAGAAGGATCACGCAATCGAATTCACCGCGCAGCAGATCATGGGCAAATGCGAACGCTTCGTCGTGCCGTTCGAGGGCAACTTCACGCATCGACGGCGCCACAAAGGGCTCTCCCCCTTGCTTGCGAATGAGCGTCGCCATTTCGTCTGCGCGCCGGCTTTCAAGCGAGAGAACGCGTAATCCATCGAACGCCATACTCCTGATTGTAAGGAAGTCCCTGATTCCACGCTGTTGGCAGACCAACTGCACTCGCATTGGTGGAGGTCATCTATGCGAGGACTTACACTTTTTATGTTAACGGCCGCTACTGCGGCTAGTCTGTTGATAACTGCACCAAAGGCACAGGCGCAAGTCGGTGTCGAAGTCGGTGCGGCACCCGACTGTCCATATGGTTACTACGAGGCAGCACCGTACGATTGTGCTCCTGCTGGATACTACGGCCCCGAATGGTTTAATGATGGAGTCTTCATCGGTGTCGGCCCCTGGTTCCATGGCGATGAACACTTCAATGGTCACGTGGATAATCATTTTCGACGCGACCATGGGTATAAGGGTGAACTGCCTCACCGTGGCGAAAGGCCTGATCCTGGTCGCCGCGTCGATGCCAGTCACTTTCACGGAAATGAAATGCGCGATGGCCACGGCCGCGTAGGTGGAAACGAGCGTCACTAACGTAGCAACCTAAGCTCGTTCCGAAATGCGGGTGCGGACGAACGGTCGTCCGCGCCCGCATTGTGTTTAATCGGAAATTAATCTCAATTCTTCTTGCCGGATCTTACCCCGCGTGCTACTTTCTTTAGAAGCAGTCTCATCTCAGGAAAGGAGGCCCATCTTTTGTACAACAACGATTGCACACTAACGATTCCGGACGCCTCGCTTTCCGTTCCCGCTGTACGTTAAGTTCGGCAGTTCCCTCACATTGAGTTTCTAACCCGATCCCCGAACGGGGATAGCTGTTTCTCTTTTCTCTTTCTCTTATGTTGACGATAGATAGAATCCTGCTCCAGCCGGAAACACCGGATATCAACGAACAGATAAGACTGACGCCCGTGCAGCAGTCCGTTGCGGGCCGCCTGATGAAAGCTGTCTCCAAGGGTTCGGTGTTGATGCTGCGCGGCGATGCGGGCGCGGGCAAAACCACCATCCTGAACTACATTCTCCGCGAAATCGGCGGCGTCCTGACGGGCATGCGCCACTTTGTCGACATGCTGATGCTGCGCCGGCCCGACGCAATCGAGCAGTCGTTCATCGAGATAATCGAGACGGCGCTGACGGACCATGAGATCGTTTTTGTGGACGACCTTCACCTGATCACCGCCATCACGGCAAATTATGACTACGACCGTCGCGGCCTGCTGGATGCTGCCATGGAAGCTGTCGCCGCCCGGGCCGTGGAACAAGGCCATAAGCTGATCTTTGCCACCAACCGTGAGGACTCGATACAGGCCTTCGAGAGCCGGGCCTGGCGGTTTGACATTGGCGACTACGCCTCTGAAGATTACGCAAGTCTATGCCGCACTTACCTGGATGAAGATATCGCGGCGGGGCTCGACTATAGCCGTATCTTCCGCTTTGCGCCCAAACTGAATGGCCACCAGATCCGAAAGGCCTGCCTGTGGCATGGCTATGATGCCGAACTCGATACCGGCCTGTTCATCGACTACCTGATCTCGATCAATGCAGGCAGCAACGTCGACCTTGAGGAAGTACAACCTGTAACGCTGAAAGACCTTAAGGGTCTGGATGACGTGATCGAAGCTCTGGAAGCGAAGATCGTTCTGCCGTTTGAGAACGTCACGCTTGCCGCCGAGCTGGAACTGAAGCCGAAGCGAGGCGTGCTTCTGGCCGGTCCTCCGGGCACCGGCAAAACCACAATAGGTCGCGCCCTTGCTCATCGCCTCAAAGGCAAGTTCTTTCTGATTGATGGAACCGTTATCGCCGATTCACGCGACTTCTATTGCCAAATCTGCGAAATCTTTGAGCGGGCGAAACGCAACGCACCTTCCGTGATCTTCATCGATGACGCGGACTTGATTTTTGAAGGCAACAGCAAGGGCTTCTATCGGTATCTGCTGACGATGCTGGATGGACTCGAGAGCGCCAGCAATGAGCGGGTCTGCGTCATGATGACCGCCATGGAAATCGCCAACATTCCGGCCGCGCTGGTGCGGTCTGGCCGAGTCGAACTATGGCTGCAAACCCGTCTGCCGGATCTGGACGCGCGCGAGGCCATTCTGAGGGCGCGTCTTGCGAAACTCGGCGTGGACACGTGGCTGCTGGCCGAGGCCAGTAAAGGCATGACTGGCGCGGACTTGAAAGCGATGGCGGAAGACGGCAAGCTGTTGTTTGCTCACGACAAGGCCAGCGGGAAACAACTGCGTCCCATCCATCACTACTTTCTGGAGGCCATTGACACGATCCGCTCCAACCGCCGAAACTACGAGAAAAAGAAGGCAATCCGCGTGACCGAATCCGTCCCGTGCGGATTTGTCGTATAGGGGATGAGCCCAAGATTAGACTTACTCGTTCGCTCCTGGTGATCGCACTGGCAGCGGGACCCGCCAGCGCGCAGTGGTTAAGCTACAAGACTCCCGGCATCCCGCACCCCAGATGGCAAACCTGACTTTTCCGGAATGTGGCGCGGCGACACCGCCAGCGCTACGGAGATCAGCAAAGCACTGGACTCGGTCAAGGCCCAGCCGTGGGCCGTCGAGTTGATGAAAAAGCGCAAGGAGACTTACAACAGGGACAACCCGACTATCGCCTGCCTGCCGCCCGGTGTGACAGTAGACATGGATATCGGGAAGATGGTCCAAACTCCCAATCTTCTTCTGATGCTCTTCGGGGGCACGCTGTACAGATCTGTTTTCCTGGATGGCCGGCAACTCGAGAAGAATCCCAATCCCGACTGGATGGGTTATTCAGTAGGCCACTGGGAAGGGGACACGCTTGTTATCGAGAGCAATGGATTCAATAACCGGACTTGGCTCAATTTTGACGGCTATCCGCACACCGAGGCGCTCAGTGTGACGGAGCGCCTGCGAAGACCCGATTTTGGGCATCTGGATGTGGTGAGAACCTTTACTGATCCCGGCGCGTTACTTGAACCGTGGACTGTACCGGCCAAGTTCGAGATCGACGCGGATACTGAAGATCAGGAGTATGTGTGCAACGATAACGAAAAGGAGCGCGGTCACCTTGTCGGGAAGGCTTCCGATGAGAAGAGCATCAAAGTCGCGCCCGAGATCCTGTCCAAATACGCGGGGCTTTTGAGTTCAAGCTCCCGGAGACGGGTCAACTCTTGACGGTCACCTTCAGCGTGGACGGCGACCGTCTGGTAATGAGCGGTGCCGGCCCGACTGCGCCTCTGAATGCCGTTTCGGACAAACAGTTCTCGGGCGCGGGTGCGACGGTCGAATTTGTTTCGAATGACGCCGGTGCGGTCAATCAGGCCATTGTGAGAATCGTTGAAGGCGATCTGAAAGGCGTCCGAAAGTAGGCCCGCGTCAGGCCACTACTTCGAGGATGCGGTCATTGGAGTCCCAGATCGCCTGACGATCGGCCGCATGACCCGCAATGATGCAGCCGTCGGATGCACTCTGATCACCTTTCCCATTGTCGCCGTGGATGCGGAACTCACCACGGCCGAACATCTCATTGGCTGGGTCGGGCTTGAGCACAATCGTTCCCAAACCCGTCCCCGGAACCTCGTCAACAAACCCCGTCATTGTGTAGCGGCCCTGCGGAATCGGCCCGACATCCTTCAGGCCCTGCATGTCGGGGTCGTTCACGCCCTCACCATGTCCCGCATAGCCGGTGATCACGTGGGTTCCGTCGCGCGAGAGAACGCCAGTTGATTGGGAATATGTGTACATCCGATTCTTACCGAGGGGTCATTACCTGATCGACGTCTACGTCAAGGTTGTGGCCGATCCGGAAGCCATACAATCCGTCAGTGTGCAGCTTGCTCCTGGGCAGACGGTTCACTTCCTTGTCGTTGACTGAGAAGATCACATTGTCGCCCTGCGCCTGAATACCGAGGGTGTTGGTCTGCTTTCCGTCGTCGGCCTGCTTCACGATCGCCGGGTTTGCTGTCCAGCCTACAACGGTGAGCGGTCGATTGGCGCCTTCTTTGTTGGCGATGTAGAACTCGCCGAGATTACGCACCAGGAAGTAAGAGTAAGTCTGGTTGGCGCCAGCCATGTCGCTGCCTCCGATCATGAGTCCGTAAGAGATCGGATGGGAGGGCGCGGCCTTCTGGGTCAGGCGCGCGGAGAACTTGAAGTCGCCGGTTTTGGTCCAATCGCTGCGATAGAAGGTGCCTGCGGATCCCATCATGAAGTGGTAGAGGTTGCCGGTGATATTGAACTTGATACCCTCGGGACCGCCGCGATCGGGACGCACAGCCCATCCGGCGGGGAAGCTGCCGCCTTTGACCGCGCGATCGGGATCATTATCCTGCCACGCAATTGAAACAAGCGCACACAAAGATGCCAGAATTGCTACTCGAAAGAATGTCATCGTGATCTGCCTCGTCCGCCAGTATACAGAAGTACACTGGGGTTGCCATGATCATCAGCCGCGACCGCATTCTCTGTACGCATGTCGGCAGCCTGCCTCGCAATGATGCGCTTTCGAGCCTTCTGGTGCAGCGCGAGGAAGGCGTTGCGATCGAGAAGGCCGAACTCGATCGGGAGATGGATCGCGCCGTGCGCCACGTGGTTGAGGAGCAGGTCAAGGCGGGCATCGATATCGGGAATGACGGCGAGCAGCAGCGCGTTGGGTTTCAGACTTATGTGCCGCAGCGCATGACCGGATTCGGCGGCGAGTCGAAACGGCGGCGTGGGCGAGATTACGAGGAGTATCCGGAGCTGGTGGAGGATCTCAAGCGGCGCTTCCCGCAGCGCAGCCGTATGCAGAATGCTCCGGAAGCGCAGGACGAGCTGCATTACATCGACACCGCATCCATCCAGCGGGAGATCGAGCGATTGAAGAACGCCGCGGCCGCCGTTCCCGGGTTGGGCGAATGCTTCATGACAGCGCCTTCGCCGGGCATCATTTCCACCACGATGCTGAATGCGCATTACGAATCGCACGACGCTTACCTGAGCGCTCTGGCGCGCGAGATGAGCAAGGAATACCGGGCAATCTGCGATGCCGGCTTCATTCTGCAGATCGACTCGCCGGATCTGGCGATGGATCGGGCGATGTATTACCGAGACCTGAGCGAGGCGCAGTTTGTGGCACGCGCGGAGAAACATGTGGAGGCTCTCAATCAGGCGATCGACGGGATTCCGCGCGATCGCGTGCGACTGCACTGCTGTTGGGGGAATTGGGAAGGGCCGCATCTCCACGATGTGCCGCTCGCGGCCATCCTGCCGATGCTCTATCAAGCGAAGGTCGGCGCGCTGAGTATCGAGTTTGCGAATCCCCGGCATCAGCACGAGTATGAGGCGTTGCGGCGCAGCGCGCTGCCGAAAGATATGGCGCTCGTGCCTGGAACCATCGATTCGACCACGAATATCGTCGAGCATCCGGAGGTGGTCGCGCGGCGAATTTTAGAGGCTGTCGCGGCAGTCGGGGATCGGGAGCGTGTGATTGCGGGCTGCGATTGCGGCTTCGGGACGTTCACGGGGCGCGAATGGGTGATCGAGCCGGTGGTGTGGCTCAAGCTGAAATCTCTAGGCGAGGGCTGCGATATCGCGTCGGCAAAGCTGTGGGGTACGATGTAAGAGATTATGAAGCGCGTTCTTTTTGCCGTTCCTTTTCTTGTGTATGCACTGGCTCCGCTGGCGAGTGCGCAGGACCTCCCCGAAGGCAAGGGGAAGGATGTCGTCGAAAACGTTTGTGGCGCCTGCCACGGCGTTGATCTGCTGGCCAGCCAGCGGGCGACGAAGGAAGGCTGGGGCTACATCGTCGACGATATGGTTTCGCGCGGCGCTTCCGCGAGTAACGAACAGATCCAGCAGATCAAGGATTACCTTGCCAAGGCTTTCGGCCAGGTGAACGCGAACAAGGGCACCTCGGCTGAGTTGGCGCAGGTCCTCGAGATCACGAAGGATCAGGCTGACGCGATCGTGAAGTACCGGACTGACCACGGGAATTTCAAGACCCTGGCCGACCTTAAGAAGGTTCCGGAATTGGCTTCAGCGAACCTTGACATGAAGAAGGATCGGCTGGTTTATTAGGGCGCCAGGCGCCGGCACGAGTGCCGGCGCGGCACGCAGGAGTGCGTGTGCCACGCGTTCACCTTGGACCGTAGTGCGGCAGTTCGCGGCCCAGTTCGTATGCTCCCATGTCCGGCGCTTTGCCTGTGAATCCATCAGTGATTCCCGGAATTTCCACCCCGGCGTCTACCGCTGCTGAGTTGGGTTTGAGCCTGAAATCGAAGTCTTCCGTTTTGTAGACCCGCTGCGGGTCTGTCATGTCGGGCTTCGTCACCTTTGTAAAGATGTCGTAGTCAAGGAGGACGCTGTGCTTCTCCTGGCCCGTGGCTTCACTGTATTCTTTCAGGGTTTTGAAAAGGCGGTTCACAGGCGTTGCAGCGAAGTCTGCCGCTACTGAAAATGGCGGTGTGTTCCATTCGAATGAATCGGCTACTCCCGGGTTCGGACGGAAGCCGTTGTAGTCGGAGTTCGTGTAGTTGGTGTAAGTCGTAATGGCGAAAACCGGATCGAATGCTCCCTGGGCCAGGATCAGATTGTTGCGGAAGGTCTCGTTTGAGGCCGGTCCCGCACGGCCTTCGCCGATGATGGTGTTGTTATACGTGTAGATGCCGGAGGATCCTTCTATGTATTTCAACGATCCGGTGGGAGAGTTGTAGACGAGGTTCTGATAAAAGTAGACCGGCCCTCCGAACATCGGCTGCACGCTCAGCGCTCCTGATGCCGAATTGAAACAGCGGTTGCGGAAGACGCGAATATTGCGGGCGCCTCCGTCGGTTTCGAAACAGTTATCGCCCATGTTGAAGATGTCGTTGTTATAGAAATCGATCGCCAGCGGTACACGATCCGGAATGTCATCGGGCGCGCCGTCGGGAGTGCCATAAGTTGCGACGTCGATGCCATCGTGCCAGTTGGCCACATAGTTATAAGCGACAACGTGGCCCTGACCATATACCTTCACGGCGTATTCGGAGAGCAGTAGCTCAGGATAGCCGGGGAATTTCTGCCAGATGGAGCCGTTCCAACCCATCATCTTGTTTGGGTCGTGGCGGCCGACCATCGTGTTGTCGGCGATATAGAAGTTCTTCGAACCCGACCAATCGTCCTGAATGACGCGGCCGATGTCGTAGATCTTCGAATGCTTCAGGGTGAAGCCGCTGGAGCCGGCGATGCCTTTGATGCCGAGGAGAAACGCGACATTCGCGTTGCGGAAGGTGATGCCTTCAAAGTAGTTGTAGTTGGCGCCCATCAGATTGAAGAAGGTCTGGCAGCCTGCGCCGTCGAAGATGACCTCACCGTCGCCTGCGCCCTTGATGACGATTGGCTTCTCCGCCGTACCGCTTTGTGTAAGATAGTAAGTGCCGTCGAACAAGTTGGCCAGGGCAAGGTAGCCCGGCCGAGGCGCCCCGTTCATGTAGTGGAAACGGTCGCCCACGTAGAGACCGGCGTGTACGAGGATGATGTCTCCAGGCTGAACGCGCGGTGGAAACGCATTTTCGTAATCAAAGTGGGCCGAGCCCATGTAATACGCGGCCATGAGGCCGGTGAAAGCAGGTTGTTGTTTCGGTCCCTGCCAATCGACCGGATAGACGTGGTAAGTGTGGCCTCCTTCGGCTGGTACAGGCTCTTTGCGCGTGCGGACGGTTGCGGTTTTCTCTTTGAGGCCCGATACGCCATCGGGATCTGAGAGCGTGAAGCGGCATTCGTACTCGGTATCGGCTTCGAGGTTCAGAATGCTGCCGGCGAACATATTGGCGGCAGTATATTTGAAGAGCGGATAACGCGGCTCGGCTTCATTCGCCGCGCCCGGGCCAGGCGCCACGCCTATCTGTTCGCGCTGCTGTCGCATAAGAGGCAGCGAATTGTGCCATTGTGGCTCACCTTTTTTTCGGTAAGTTACAGTTACGTTTGCATTGCGGTTATCATCACCGGTGATTTTCCATTCAAAGCCCAGTGAGACCAGCGTCGCCGGTTCTACTGTGAATTGGCCGGAAGTAGTATTGAGCTGTGCATACAAAGGTGACAGTGAGATTACCAATGCAAAGCAAATTTTCATCAAATTCATCCGCCTATTCAATTTCTTGATCCTAACGATACGTAAATTTGTGCGAGACAGCGCAACCTTTCGGGCGTGAAAACCATCATTGAGTTATGAAGAAACTCATTCTGCTTTTCGGAGTCGCCGCATTGTCGATTGCGGCGGCGAAGTCTTACGATGTCACGTTCACCGCTCCCGCTGTTTTGGGCGCGATGGAAGTACCCGCGGGACAGTACCAGCTGAAGTTCGACGGCTCCAAGGTTACCCTGATCAATTCCAATGGCAAGCGCGTCGAAACCGACGCCACGGTGCAGGCCATGCCCACGAAGTTCTCTGAGACCCTCGTCCAGTCCAAACATGTCGACGGCAAAGATCTGGTTGATGAAATCCAGCTCGGCGGGACCAAGACGGCTCTCGATTTCAAGCACTAAGAGCGCATTGAAGGAATGACAGGGCCGACATGAGTGTCGGCCCGGCAGGCAAGAGTGCCTGCGCCACGGATCCGCAGTCATTCTCACCTCACCTGAGGGAATCCCAAATTGACGCTGCTTGTTGCCGGGTCAGGCCAGCGACTCGTGACTACTTTTGCACGCGTGTAAAACTGGATTCCCTCAGGTCCATACATATGAAGGTCTCCGAATAATGACGCTTTCCAGCCTCCGAAGCTATACCATGCTACCGGGACTGGAATTGGTACGTTGATTCCTACCATCCCCGCTTCCACGTCGAATTGAAATTGCCTCGCTGCGCCGCCGTCGCGGGTAAAGATTGCCGCGCCGTTGCCATATTGGTTACGGTTGACGATGCTGATGGCATCCTGGTAAGTCTTCGCGCGCACGACACCTAAGACGGGGCCGAAGATTTCGTCTTCGTAACAGCGCATGCCTGGTTCTACGGAATCAAGCAGCGACGTGCCGAGGAAGAAGCCTTCACGAGTGCTTACAGGGTGGTTGCGTCCATCGACTGCTACCGTTGCCCCTTCCGATCTGGCGATGTCGAGGTAAGACGCGACACGATCGCGATGCTCGCGCGTAATCAGCGGGCCCATCTCATTGCCGTCTTCGGTTCCCGGGCCGATTTTGATTTTGCTCATGCGTTCGCGTACGGCCTGGATGAGCGGGTCGGCGGCGGTGTCGACTGCGACTACGATCGAGATCGCCATGCAGCGTTCGCCTGCCGAACCGAAGGCGGCAGAGACGGCTGCGTCCGCAGCCATTCCGATGTCCGCGTCTGGAAGCACCAGCATGTGATTGCGTGCGCCGCCGAGAGCCTGGACGCGTTTGCCGCTGCGGGTTGCAGTTTCGTAAATCGAACGCGCGACGGGCGTGGATCCGACAAAGCTCACGGCCTTCACATCGGGATGTTCGAGCAGGCGATCAACCGCGACGCGATCGCCCTGGATGACGTTGAAGACTCCATCCGGCACGCCTGCCTTCTGCATGAGCTCGGCGAGAAGGAGACTTGCCGATGGGTCCTTTTCGGATGGCTTCAGGATGAACGTATTGCCACACGCGACGGCGTTGGGGAACATCCAGAGCGGAACCATCGCGGGGAAGTTGAATGGCGTGATGCCCGCGACGACGCCGAGCGGTTGACGGATCTGGTAGACGTCGATGCCGCGGCTGGCTTGTTCGGTGAATCCGCCCTTGAGGAGATTGGGAACCCCGCAGGCAAATTCGATGTTTTCGAGGCCGCGTGCGACTTCGCCCAGGGCGTCGGAGAGGGTTTTGCCGTGTTCGGCAGTGATGAGTTCGGCGATGCGGCGGCGATTTGCGGCCACGAGTTC
>Ga0210389_10001899_pt1 | contig 16707 bp, 18 predicted proteins | sample IncBWH28OmetaG_FD_160127 | JGI IMG/M metagenome (GOLD analysis project Ga0210389, IMG submission 160127) | Forest soil microbial communities from Barre Woods Harvard Forest LTER site, Petersham, Massachusetts, United States - Inc-BW-H-28-O ...
CTAAACCACCGGAATCGATGAACGCATCGTTGGTCGGGGTGAGAGTCCCGTTATTGATCTTGACGTCCAGGGTGGTAACCGGCGCTCCGGAAACCGAGGCATAGGCGGGCAGCGGGTTGGCGCCGAACTCCATGACGCCGCCGGGTTCGTCTAACAGCACACCCTGCCCGAGGCCGCCCGGCAAAGCCGGCACAGGACTGGTGGTCGGGCCCCCGGCGTTCACACCGATACCCAAAATGGCGGGTGCCTCCGACGTGGAATATGAAGTGCCATTTGATATTACGGAGGTGACGACGGCAACGCTGGTCGGCGCGGTGGTGATCCCATTTCCGAAATTCACCGTCGTTGTGTACGTGTTGTACGTTTCGGTAAGGGTGTTCCCGGGTTCGCCGTAAGTGACGCTGCCGTGTCCGGTAACGGCTCCGAGCGCCTGCATATTGACATCCTGGGGCGGAACGATCAGGCCCGTGGATCCGGTGTCGACGATCACGGGCACGCTCGGCGCGCCGCCTACTGAGACGTCTGCGATCAGGCGCTCGTCCTGCGACTGCAGCGGGACGATGGGCGCCCCGCCGGCGGCGCCGGCGGGCCCTGGTGCGCCCAACATGCCGGCCTGACCGCCCGGGCCGCCGGTACCCGAGACGACTCCGCCGGTCCCGCCCATGCCGCCGTTGCCGATCAGGTACCCCCCGCGCCCCCCGGCACCGCCGGGCCCAAATTCCCCACCCATCCCGCCGGTCCCGCCGACGCCGAAGAACCGCGCGCTTCCGCCGGTGCCACCCAACGCTAATGGCCCACCGATGCCACCGGTCCCGCCCTTGCCCCACAGCCAACCCCCGGTGCCCCCGACGCCGCCGCGAGCGCCCCACCCGCCCGTCCCACCACTGCCGCCGGGGCCGATCAACCCGGCCGGACCGCCGGCACCGCCGGGGGCTCCGGCGGCGGTGCTGTTTCCGCCGTTGCCGCCGCTGCCGATCAAAAGCCCACCGGGGCCGCCGGGAGTCCCCGCGCCTTGCGCGTTGGTGGTGCCGTCGGCGCCGTGGCCGATCAGAGGATGCCCTATCAGCGTGTTGGTGGGCGCATTGATCATCCCCAGCACGTCTTGCTCGAGGGTCTGCAGCGGCGATGCGTTGGCTGCCTCGGCGGCCGCGTACACATTCGCACTCGCGTTGAGGGTCTGTACCAACTGGGCGTGAAACGCCGCGGTTTGGGCGCTCATCGCCTGATATTCCGACGCGTACTGGGAAAACAACGTCGTGATCGCCGCCGACACCTCATCGGCACCGGCCGTCAGCACCCCGGTTGTGCGCGCCGCCGCCGCCGCGTTGGCCGCGCTGATCGCCGATCCGAGGCTGGCCAGATCGGTTGCCGCGCCGGTCATCATCTCGGGTGCAGCGATCACAAACGACATCGCGCACCTCCGTTAGCCCTTGCGATCGAGGCGTCGCCCGATCAGCGACAAGCGGATGGTAGGCCCTACGGGCGGCGCAAATGCACGTTTTCGCAATCACCGTGCCCGAGAGCATATTTCGGAGATCCCGCCGGGGTGGATGGCGTTGCCTTCGAACTCCCGAGAACCCCACCGAAACCCCACCCCAGTTCGAAGTTGCCTCGCAGCCGCGACAAAATAACGCCATCACGCTCTCGACGAAAGGCTGTCACCATGCCCCTCTATCGGATCACCACGCCGGAAGGATTGCTTTCCCCCGAAGCGAAGGCGGCGCTCGCCTCGGAGATCACCGAGTTCCACAGCGGAATGGCCGGACTCGACGTGGCCTACACGAAGCTCGTCTTCGACAGCTTTGCACCCGGTGACGGGTTTGTCGGTGGCAAAGCCGCGCCGGCGGTGCTCTTGACGGTGAAGATCCGGGAGGGACGCCCGGCCGACTATAAGAACAAGCTGCTGTTTGGGCTCAAGTCGCTACTTCAGGGCGCGACCGGCGCGCAGGATGTCGACATGCTGCTGGCGCTCGAGGAGATGCCGGCCAGCAACGCCATCGAACTGGGCGAGCTGATGCCCGACATCGGCAAGTAGGCGGAGCTAGGGGCAGGTGACGTCGACTTCGAAAGGCTTGGTGACCTGCCGGCCCGCGCTGTCGACACCGCTGGCCGTGCCGGTGATCTGGTAGGCGTTGCCGGTCTTGGTGGCGCTGGCGTTCTCGCCGGGCACACCTTCGGTGAAGCTCATCACCACGCCGTCGACGGTGCCGAGCCCTGCGTTGTGGACCACCGACGCATCGGGTTCGAGACCGACGATGATGCCGGTGGCCATGTCGCCGACCGCGATGGAGAACTTGCCGTCGTTGGTCGAGCACACCACCAGTCCGCTGACGTTTTGGGGTTGGCCGCCGATGGTGACCTGTGCCGGCCCGGCCGCAGCGGGGCTGGTGGTCGAGACGGTCGACGGGTTCGTGGTTGCGCTGGATGACATCGCGCTCGACGGGCCGGACGCCGTGTTGCCGTTCGAACAGCCGGCCATGCCCGTCACGATGGTTGCCGCGGCAAGGCCGATCAGCAACTCAGGTTTCACTGATTTCTCGCTGCCCGCAAATCGTCGGCAAATCGCTGTGCCTCCGCCCAGGTGGGCAGGAGGCCGGAAGCGCGTACTTCCTCGAAGGTCGGTGCCACGGCGTCGCGGTCGGACAGGCTCGGGGCGGCGCCGTCGACCAGCGGCCAGTCGATGGCCAACGTCGGATCCGTCGCGCAGATGGTGTGCTCGCGTTGCGGATCGTATTCCGCCGAACACAGGTACATCACCGTCGAATTGTCTTGCAGCGCAAGGAAACCGTGCCCGAGACCTTCGGAGATGTAGATCGTCCGCCGGTCTTTGTCGTCGAGCAGAACCGAGTCCCATTGGCCGAAAGTCGGTGAGCCCAGCCGGATGTCAACGACAACGTCGAACACCGCGCCGGACACGCAGGTCACGTACTTGGCCTGGCTGGGTGGCAGCTGGGCGAAGTGTAGGCCGCGCAGCACACCGGCCGCCGAGACCGAACAGTTGGCTTGCCGCACGTCCAACCGATGGCCGGCGAACGAGGTGAACCCGCGATCGGTGAGCCATTCGAAAAACAGGCCACGGGAATCACCGTGGATGGTGGGGGTGATCTCAAAGGCGCCGGGGATGTTGAGTTCGCGAACTTTCAACTCACTGACCACGTTCCTCGTAGCGGACTTCCGCGGCGTCCTTCAACGGACGCCACCACGACTCGTTGGCACGATACCAGTCGATGGTGGTCTGCAAACCTTCCTCGAAGTCGGTGTGCTTTGGCGCCCAGCACAATTCGTCGTACAGCAACGAGGGGTCGATGGCGTACCGCAGGTCGTGGCCGACCCTGTCGGTGACATGGTCGAAGTCGTCGGGGTCCCGACCCATCATCCGCAGCAGCGTGCGCAGCACGGTCAGATTGTCGCGCTCGCCCTCGGCGCTGATCAGGTAGGTCTGGCCGATCCGGCCCTTGTCGAGGATTCGCCGCACCGCGCTGTTGTGGTCATCCACGTGGATCCAGTCGCGCACGTTGGCGCCGGTGCCGTACAACTTGGGCCGCCTGCCGGTGAGCACGTTGGTGATCTGACGGGGAATGAATTTCTCGATGTGCTGGTAGGGCCCATAGTTGTTGGAGCAGTTGGAGATCGTCGCGCGCACCCCGTAGGACCGCACCCAGGCCCGGACCAGCATGTCGGCGCCGGCCTTCGTCGCCGAATACGGACTCGACGGGTTGTAGGGAGTCGACTCGGTGAACCGCTGCGGATCGTCGAGCTCCAAGTCTCCGTAGACCTCGTCGGTGGAGATGTGGTGCAGCCGAACGCCGTGGCGTCGCACCGCCTCCAGGATGGCGAACGTCCCGACCACGTTGGTGTGCAGAAACGGCTCCGGGTCGTCCAGCGCGTTGTCCACGTGACTCTCAGCGGCGAAATGCACGACCGCGTCGGACTCGGCGACCAGCCGGGACACCAGCTCGGCGTCGGCGATGTCGCCCACCACCAGCCTGATGGCGTCTTCGACGTCGGCCAGCGATTCGCGCCGCCCGGCATAGGTAAGGGCGTCCAGCACCGTCACGTCGTCTTCGGGACGCTCTCGTACCGTGCTGTGCACGAAATTGGCGCCGATGAAGCCGGCTCCCCCGGTGACCAGCAATCGCATGGCCACACCCTAACCGAGGGGAGTCCTCAGCTTGGGGGAGTCAGCCCTAAAGGCCCGGCCAGTTCACTCAGCGCCGGCAGCAGCGTCTCTTCATCCCAGCCGCCGAGCACCTGGATCGCGACGTGGTCGGCGCCGGCCTCCACGTGCTCGTTGAGGCGTTGCGCGACGGCGTCCGGGGTTCCGTAGGCAACCACTGCATCGATCAGCCTGTCGCTGCCCGGCCTGCGCACATCGTCTTGGGTGAACCCCTGCCGCAGCCAATTGTTCACGTAGTTGCTCAGCCCCAGATAGTGGTCGACGGTCTCGCGGCCGATCGCCCGGGCCTTGCCCGTGTCGGTGGTGAGTACCACCTTGTGCTCCGGCGCCAAGAACACCGAGTTGCCCAGCATCTCGCGCGCCTTGGCCGTGTGCTCCGGCGTGGTCAGATACGGGTGGGCGCCGGCGCTGCGTTCGGCCGCCAGCCGCAACACCCGCGGCCCGAGCGCCGCGAGTACCCGGCGGCTGGTCGGCACCATCGCGGCGTCGAGTTCGTCGAGGTAACCGACGAGCGCGTCGTACGGTTTCACGTATTCTTCGGTGTGCTCGCGGTGGCCCGCCCCGATGCCGAGCAAAAACCTCCCGGGGTGGGCGCTTTCGATGCGTGCAAAGGAGTCGGCGACCGCCGGTGCAGGCGCGGACCAGATGTTGACGATCCCGGTGGCCAGTTGCAACGACGTGGTCTCCGCAAGGGCCGGGTCGACCCAGGCCAGCTCCGCATCTGGTGATCCGCCGATCCAGACGGCGCCGTACCCGAGCGATTCAATCGCTGCGGCCAGTTCCGGCGTGATGGAGCGGGTGGCCAGAAATACGCCGAACCGGCCCAGATCGGGTTTCAGTGAAACCGCCTCACTCATCTAAATCCCCCTTCAAGGATGCTTAGCGCCCGCTAGCTCAGTCCGAGCGGCCCCGCCAGTTCGGCCAGCGCCGAGACCAGGTTTTCGTCCTTGGTGAGGACTTGCACAGCCACGTGGTCGGCGCCCGCCTCGAGGTGCTGTTTGAGCCGCGCCGCGATTTGCTCCGGGGTGCCGTATGCCACCACCGCGTCGACCAGACGGTCGCTGCCCGGGCGGGTGACCTCGTCGTCGGAAAAGCCCAACCGCTTCCAGCTGTTGCGGTAATTGGCCAGATTGAAGTAGATGTCGAGCGCCTCGCGGCCTACCGAACGGGCTTCCTCGGCGTCCGTGGTCAGTACCACTTTGTGTTCGGGCGCCAGCAACGCCGACGGGCCGATCAGCTCACGGGCCTGCGCGGTGTGCTCCGGGGTGGTCAGGTAGGGGTGGGCGCCAGCGCTGCGCTCGGCTGACAGCTTCAGCACCCGCGGACCCAGGGCCGCCACCACGCGGCGGTTGGCCGGCACGCCGTACTCGTCGAGCTTGTCCAGGTACTCCACCAGCGCGTCGTAGGGCTTGCGGTACTCGGTGACGGCCTCGGGGTGGCCCACGCCGATGCCGAGCAGGAAGCGGCCCGGGTACGCCTTGTCGATGCGGTGAAACGATTCGGCTACCGGCGCGGCGGGCGCCGACCAGATGTTGACGATGCCAGTGGCCACCTGCAGCGTGGTCGTCGCCTCGAGGAGGGGTTCCACCCAGGCCAGCTCGGCGGGCGGGGAGCCACCCACCCAAACGGCCCCGTAGCCCAGGGACTCGATTTCTTTGGCTTGCTGGGGCGTCACGCCCCGTCCGAACGATCCGAACCGGCCTAGCTTGGGCTTGCTTGCAGAACTGGCATGAGAATCCGTCATGGTCTCTCCAACCGGCCCTACGGTGACGCTATTCCGGTTCCGAATCCGTAAGAATTGCCGTCGCCGGTGGCGCCTCCAGCGGCAGTAGCACGATGAATCGCGTATCGCCGGGCCGCGATTCGACCCGCAGATCCCCGCGATGATTCTTCACGACGATGTTGAACGCCAGGTCCAGCCCGAGGCCGGTTCCTTCCCCGAACGGTTTGGTGGTGAAGAACGGCTCGAAGATGTGGTTCCGCACGTCGTCGGGGATCCCCGGCCCGGTGTCGCAGATCTCGACCCGGATCGTCTCCTCGCCTTCCCGGCAGGTGCGGATGGTCAGCGTCCCGCCCTCATCGCGCATCGCGGCCAGGGCGTTGTCAATGATGTTGGTCCACACTTGATTGAGATCGCCTGGGTAACAGGGGATCTCGGGAAGGGACTTGTCGAAGTCCTTGACCACGGTGATGGTCTTGGCGTCCTTGCCACCTTCTTTGCTCCCATCCTTGTTCAGACGGTCGGCAAACATGGCCAGCGTGCTGTGTAGCAGGGCATGTACGTCGGCCACCTGGAAGGGAGCCCGGTCCAGCTGGGAATACTGTTTGGCGTCGGAGACCAGCGCCGAGATCCGTTTGCTCGCTTCGGCGATCTGGTTCATCAGCAGTTCGCTCTCGATGGTGTAGTTGATCCATCGGATCGCCTGCTCCAACGATGCTGACCCGAGCTCGTCGGCGGTCGCGGAAATGCGCTCCAGCCAGTCGGTGTCGATGCCGCCTTCGACGAACGTCGGTGCGATGTCCCACCCGCCGTCGATGCCGTGGTCCTCCAGCCATTCGCCGATGGCGTCCTCGCGGTCGGCAGTTTCCATCGCGCCCAGGTGCTGCGAGGCCGACTTGGCGACTTGCTCGGCGACCGCCTCCTGCAGCCGGACCAGGGCGTTCAGCGTCTCGGCGGTGATGGTGCCGTCGGCGAGCATCGCCACCTTGTGGCGCATGCCGGCGATCCGGCCGCGCAGGTCGGCGCCGGCTCGGGCGATTGCCGCGGCGGGATTGTTCAGCTGGTGGGTCAGCCCGGCCGACAATCGGCCCAGCGCCAGCAGCTTCTCGCGGTTGTCGATGATGCGGCGGGTGCGGTCGGTGCCGACGGCGATGCCGTCGAGCAGGTGGACCGCCATCGGGAACTGGTCCTTCATGAACTGGGCGAATACGGGCGCGTCCATCACGAAGAACCGCGACGGCTTGGTTACGCGCACCGAGGCGTCGTAGTTCTGCTGCTTCTTACCGGTGAACGCCCGCCAGGCCCCGCAATAGACGCCGCGCTGCGATGTCCGGTTGGTTTCGATGTCCCGACCGCCGGAGAGCTTCGACATCATCAGCTCGCCCTCGATGAGGACGTAGAAGCAGGTGGCCGGCTGGCCTTCCAGGCAGATCGGCCCGGGTTGGTAGTCCTTGATGTGTCCGTTGGCGCACAACACCGCGAGCTGGTCGTCGTTGAGGGCCTCGAACAGAAACAGGGTGCGCAGCTCGTCGGGCTCACACGGTGTCTTGGCGGTTACGGACTCCACTCGAACCCTCCATCAGGACGTGCGTCAGGACCTGCATCAGGACTCAGCCAGGTAGCGGTGAACCAGCATCACGGCCATCGATCCTTCGCCGACCGCGGCCGCGACCCGCTTGGCGGAGTCGGCGCGGACGTCGCCGGCCACGAACACTCCCGGCACGCTCGTTTCCAGGTGGTGCGGTGGGCGGTCCAGGGTCCAGCCACACACGTTGCGCAGATCCGGGCCGGTGAGGATGAAGCCATGGTCGTCGCGGGCGAGGACTCCTTCGAGCCACTCCGTGCGCGGTGCGGCGCCGATGAAGATGAACATCCGCCCGCAGCCGACCTCCTCGGTGTCGCCGGTCCGTCTGTCGACCAGGGTCAGTTTCTCCAGGTGGTCCGTTCCGGCGGCGCATTGGACTTCGGTGCAGGTGCGGACTGTGATCTTGGGGTTCTGCTCGATCTGCTGGATCAGGTAGTACGACATCGAGGCCTCCAGCGATGGGGCACGCACGAGGATGGTCACCGATTTGGCCTCGCGGGACAGGTGCATCGCGGCCTGGCCGGCCGAATTGGCTCCGCCGATGACATAGACCTCTTCGCCGTCGCACTCCGAGGCGATGGATGAGGCCGCTCCGTAGTAGACGCCACGGCCGACCAGCTCTTCGCACCCGGTTGCGGTCAGTTGGCGGTATGACACGCCGGTGGCCACGATGACCGCATGCGTGTCGATGGAGCCGCCGTCGGCGAACCGAATTGTGCGTTTTGGTCCGTTGATCTCCAGCGCGGTGGCCGCGCGGGCGGTGATGAGTTCGGCACCGAACTTCTCCGCCTGCTTGCGCGCTCGCTGGGCCAGCTGGCCGCCCGACACCCCGTCGGGAAAGCCGAGGTAGTTCTCGATCCGCGAGCTCTGGCCGGCCTGGCCGCCGGTCGCGGTGCGTTCGATGAGCACGGTGCGCAGGCCCTCGGAGGCGCCGTAGACGGCAGCCGCCAGGCCCGCGGGCCCGCCACCGATGACGACGAGGTCGTAGAACTCCTGCGACGGTGTGGTGGTCAGGCCCAGCGTGTCGGCCAGCTCGGCATCGCTGGGTTCGACGAGGGCGGTGCCGCGTTCGGTGATGACGACCGGTAGCCGCAGGCCGTCCTCGCCGGCCGCCTGCAGCAGCCGCTCGCCTTCCGGCTCGTCGGCCATGAACCAGTTGTAGTAGAGGCCGTTGCGGGCCAGGAAGTCGCGAACCTGCCAGGACCGCGCCGACCAGCGATGCCCGACCACCTTGGTGTGCGGAATCGGGTGTTCCGGGGCGCGCTTCCAGGCGTCTAGCAGCGCGTCGATGACGGGATAGAGCTTTTCCTCCGGTGGATCCCACGGTTTCAGTAGGTAATGGTCCAGGTCGACGACGTTGATCGCATCGATGGCGGCGTGGCTGTCGGCGTAGGCGGTCAGCAGCACCCGTCGTGCCGAGGGATACAGGTCCATCGCCTGTTCGAGGAAATCGATGCCCGTCATCTGGGGCATTCGGTAGTCGGCGATGAGCGTGGCGACCGTTTCGCCCCGCAGTTTGAGTTGCTTGAGCGTTTCCAGGGCGTCGGCACCGGATTCGGCCCGCACGATGCGGTGGTCCTCGCCGTAATGGCGCCGCAGGTCGCGGGCCACCGCGCGCGATACCGCGGGATCATCGTCGACGGTCAGCAACACGGGTTTGCGTGGCTGTGACCCGGGGCCTGTAAGGGGTCTTGTCATCGGAATTAAGTATGCTCTAGCCCGCCGACATGCGGGAAGCGAGGCAGCGGCTTCGGCCGTCCTCACGAGCGATTTTGGCCGCGTCGACCGACCGGGTATCGTGGAGTGACGGTGCGGCGCTCGCGCCGGCTTTTTTGCGTGCCCAGTTCCCAGGAATTTCCTGTCACCGGCTCACGTTTGAAGTCGGGGTAAATGTTGCGCCGGTCAGGGCGCAAATCGATACGAAACTAACGACGAGGATTTCTGGGAAGTTATGGCCAAGAAGGACGGCGCCATAGAGGTCGAGGGCCGCGTGGTCGAGCCCCTGCCCAATGCGATGTTTCGCATTGAGCTGGAGAACGGCCACAAGGTGCTTGCCCACATCAGCGGCAAGATGCGGCAGCACTACATCCGCATCCTGCCCGAGGACCGGGTGGTGGTGGAGTTGTCTCCCTACGACCTGTCCCGTGGCCGCATCGTGTACCGCTACAAGTAAAAAGCCCGCATCAATAACCGACGATTAGACAGAACAGGATCGAACGAGCCGTGAAGGTGAACCCGAGCGTCAAGCCAATCTGCGACAAGTGCAGGGTGATCCGTCGGCATGGGCGGGTCATGGTGATCTGCTCAGATCCGCGCCACAAGCAGCGCCAGGGATAGTTCGGCGCCGATACCCCGGTCTGAGGTGGGGTCTTCCCTCTGGGGAAGCCGAACAATCGGCCCGAGCTCCGCGAGCCCTCTTCAGGGCGTACGACAACTGAATGCAGACCTCCCAGCACCAATGAGCGGCTGGCATCTAATGAGATGGGCCAGCTCATGCACGCCCGGACGGAGGCCGGGCCCCGAACAATCGGGAACGGACTGGGACCAAACCTCCGCCTAGAAAAAGAGGAAACGCCACCTATGGCTCGACTAGTCGGCGTCGATCTCCCGCGCGACAAGCGGATGGAGATCGCCCTGACCTACATCTTTGGCGTCGGCCGTACCCGCTCGAACGAGATTCTGGCGGCCACCGGCATCGACAAGGACCTGCGCAGCAAGGACCTCACCGACGACCAACTGACCCACCTGCGTGACTACATCGAAGCCAATCTGAAGGTGGAGGGCGACCTGCGCCGGGAGGTGCAGGCCGACATCCGTCGCAAGATCGAGATCGGCTGCTACCAGGGTCTGCGACACCGTCGCGGCCTGCCGGTGCGCGGCCAGCGGACCAAGACCAACGCGCGCACCCGCAAGGGCCCCAAGCGCACCATCGCAGGCAAGAAGAAGGCCAGGTAACCGATGCCACCGAAGAAGGCAGCCGCCTCAGCGCCCAAGAAAGGGCAGAAGACCCGCAGGCGGGAAAAGAAGAACGTCCCGCACGGCGCCGCGCACATCAAGAGCACGTTCAACAACACGATCGTGTCGATCACCGACCCGCAGGGCAACGTCATCGCTTGGGCGTCGTCGGGTCACGTGGGCTTCAAGGGCTCGCGGAAATCGACGCCGTTCGCCGCCCAGCTGGCCGCCGAGAACGCCGCACGCAAGGCCCAGGAGCACGGCGTCAAGAAGGTCGACGTGTTCGTGAAGGGCCCGGGCTCGGGTCGGGAGACCGCGATCCGGTCGCTGCAGGCCGCGGGCCTGGAGGTCGGCGCGATTTCTGACGTCACCCCTCAGCCGCACAACGGCTGCCGTCCGCCCAAGCGACGCAGGGTCTAGCAGGGTCTAGGAGGAAGATATCTAATGGCTCGTTACACCGGACCCATCACACGCAAATCGCGCCGGCTGCGCACCGACCTCGTCGGCGGCGACCAGGCCTTCGAGTAGCGTCCCTATCCGCCCGGCCAGCACGGTCGCGCGCGGATCAAGGAAAGCGAATATCTGCTTCAGCTGCAGGAGAAGCAGAAGGCTCGCTTCACCTACGGCGTGATGGAAAAGCAGTTCCGCCGCTACTACGAAGAGGCCGTTCGCCACACCGGCAAGACAGGTGAGAACCTGCTGCAGATCCTGGAGAGCCGGCTGGACAACGTCGTGTACCGCGCCGGTCTGGCGCGTACCCGCCGGATGGCTCGTCAGCTCGTCAGCCACGGACACTTCACCGTCAACGGCGTGCGCGTCGACGTGCCCAGCTATCGGGTGTCGCAGTACGACATCATCGATGTGCGGGACACGTCGCTGAACACGGTGCCCTTCCAGATCGCGCGAGAGACGGCGGGCGACCGCCCGATCCCGGGCTGGATTCAGCTCGTGGGGGAGCGCCAACGCATCCTGATCCACCAGTTGCCGGACCGGGCGCAGATCGACGTGCCACTGACCGAGCAGCTGATCGTCGAGTACTACTCGAAGTAGCGCAGACTTCCGCGACTGCGGCCGCAGTGGCGGGACACCCAACGGCATCAAATAGCGGGTGCCGAGAAGGAGAAGAAGAAAAACCATGCTGATCTCACAGCGGCCCACACTGTCCGAGGAGATCCTCACCGACAACCGCTCCCAGTTCGTCATCGAGCCGTTGGAGCCGGGATTCGGTTACACCCTTGGCAATTCGCTGCGTCGTACGTTGCTGTCGTCGATACCCGGCGCGGCCGTCACCAGCATTCGCATCGACGGCGTGCTGCACGAGTTCACCACCGTGCCTGGCGTGAAGGAAGATGTCACCGACATCATCCTGAACCTCAAGGGGCTGGTCGTGTCCTCGGAGGAGGACGAGCCGGTCACCATGTACCTGCGCAAGCAAGGTCCGGGTGAGGTCACCGCGGGTGACATCGTGCCGCCCGCCGGTGTGACCGTGCACAACCCCGGCATGCACATCGCGACGCTGAACGACAAGGGCAAGCTCGAGGTCGAGCTCGTCGTGGAGCGCGGCCGCGGCTACGTCCCGGCGGTGCAGAACCGGGCCTCCGGTGCCGAAATCGGCCGTATCCCAGTCGATTCCATCTACTCGCCGGTGCTCAAGGTGACCTACAAGGTGGACGCCACCCGTGTCGAGCAGCGCACCGACTTCGACAAGCTGATCCTGGACGTCGAGACCAAGAGCTCCATCACCCCGCGCGACGCACTCGCGTCGGCGGGTAAGACACTGGTCGAATTGTTCGGTCTGGCAAGGGAACTCAACGTCGAGGCCGAGGGCATCGAGATCGGGCCGTCGCCGGCGGAGGCCGACCACATCGCGTCGTTCGCGCTGCCGATCGACGACCTGGATCTGACCGTGCGGTCCTACAACTGCCTCAAGCGCGAGGGCGTGCACACCGTCGGAGAGCTGGTCTCGCGCACTGAGTCCGACCTGCTCGACATCCGCAACTTCGGGCAGAAGTCCATCGACGAGGTGAAGGTCAAGCTGCACCAGCTGGGTCTCTCGCTCAAGGACAGCCCCCCGACCTTCGACCCGTCGGAGGTCGCGGGCTACGACGTGGCCACCGGCACCTGGTCCACCGAGGGCGCTTACGACGACGCGGACTACGCCGAAACCGAACAGCTCTAGCGGAGCTGGACTCAGCCGACATCTAGACAGGAGCGTCAGCAATGCCCAAGCCCACCAAGGGCCCTCGCCTCGGCGGGTCGTCGTCGCACCAGAAGGCCATTCTGGCCAACCTGGCCACGTCGCTGTTCGAGCACGGGCGGATCAAGACGACCGAGCCGAAGGCGCGTGCGCTGCGGCCCTATGCGGAGAAGCTGATCACGCACGCGAAGAAGGGCACGCTGCACAACCGTCGAGAGGTTCTCAAGAAGATCCGCGACAAGGACGTGGTGCACGCCCTGTTCGCCGAGATCGGGCCGTTCTTCGCCGATCGCAATGGCGGCTACACCCGCATCATCAAAGTCGAAGCGCGCAAGGGCGACAACGCTCCGATGGCCGTGATCGAGCTGGTGCGGGAGAAGACGGTGACGTCGGAGGCCGATCGGGCGCGCCGGGTGAAGGCGTCGAAGAAGGCGGCCCCGCCCGCGGCGGCGGCACCGCAGACGGCGGTTGAGCCGGAGTCGGCGGTTGAGCCGGAGGCTGTGGTTGAGCCGGAGGCCGACGAAGCCCCGGCAGCCACCGAGCCTGACGAGGCCGCGGGTGAGGCGCAGGCTGACGAGGCCGCGGCTGAGGCCCAGGCTGACGAGGCCGCGGCTGAGGCCCCGGCCGAGGAGCCGGAAGCGGCCGCCGAGAATTAGTGAGGACGTCCGTCTGCGGCTGCACATCGCCTACGACGGAACCGATTTCGCGGGCTGGGCAGCACAGGCCGGGCAGCGTACCGTGGCCGGCGTTCTGGACGCAGCGCTGACGACGGTCTTCCGCACGCCGGTGCACCTGCGTGCGGCCGGGCGGACCGACGCCGGGGTGCATGCCACCGGGCAGGTAACCCACATCGATGTGCCCGTCGACGCCGTGCCGAACGCCTATCCGCGCTCGCCACGCGCCGGTGAACCGGAATTCCTGCCGTTGCTGCGCCGTCTCGGCCGGTTTCTGCCCACCGACGTCCGCGTGCTCGATATCGTCCGCGCCCCAGCGGGTTTCGACGCGCGATTCTCCGCGCTGCGACGTCATTATGTGTACCGGTTGTCGACGGCGCCCTACGGTGTGGAGCCGCATCGGGCGCGGTACGTGACCGCCTGGCCGCGCGCGCTGGACCTGCATGCTATGGTCGCCGCGTCGCGAGACCTGTTGGGATTGCACGACTTTGCGGCGTTCTGCCGTCATCGCGACGGCGCCACCACCATCCGCGACCTGCAGCGGCTGGACTGGTCGCGCGACGGTGACTTGATGACCGCGCACGTGACCGCCGACGCGTTCTGTTGGTCGATGGTGCGGTCGTTGGTCGGGGCGCTGCTGACGGTCGGCGAAGGCCGCCGCCCGGAATCCTGGTGCGGTGAATTGCTTTCCGCGACAGACCGTTCCAGCGACTTCGCCGCGGCGCCGGCGCACGGGTTGACCCTGATCGGCGTCGATTACCCACCCGATGATCAACTTGCGGCGCGGAACGTCATCACCCGGGATCTGCGGACGCGCAACTGACCTGCCGCGCGTGGCGAGCTCGCGGTCACAGCTTGCCGGCGGCGAAGCTTGCGGCCTGATCCACCAGTCCGGAATTGATGTATGACGGCTGTAGATGCGACGACCACTGTGTGCCGTTCGAACAGATGGGGTCGCCGCTGGCGCACTGATCGATCGTCTTGCCCGCAAAGGCGGGGCTGAAATCGGGGACCGGGCCAAGGACTCGTCGAGTGCCGTTACCGAACAACGCCACCGCTGCGACGTGCTGATCCAACCTCGGCGGCAGCGGGTCGGTAAATCCGAACGCCGGTTGGGTCATCGCCACCACGAGGTCAGCCGCCGCGGCGCCCAGGGAGTAGCCGCCGAGCACCTCGCGGGTGTTCGGGCAACTTCTCGCCATGGATTGGACGTGCGCGCTCATGTCATTGGCGCCCTCGGCGGGGCTGACGTCAGCCGGATAGTTGACGCCATAGGACCCGACGGGCGCATGAACCTTGGCGCGCAACGCATTGACGAACGCGTCGCCCACGTAGCCAACGCCGGGTGGTTCCTCTCTGCCTCGCGCGAAGACCACCTCGGCCCCCGGGCAGGCCGCCGCCGACGCCACCGGAAGCTGCTTCGAAAAAGGCATCGCAAAGGGAATCGGAAAGGGCATGGCCGCAGGGGCGATCACCGATGTTGCGGCAAGAAACACGGCAGCCGCCCAACCGTGCAAGCGGGGTAGTACACCGGGCCCGGCGGCCGAATTCGCCTGTGGCGGTGGATCAGCCGGGTAGCGCCTCATGGCCCGATAGTAAGCGCTTGCTCCAGAGACCTAGCCCGAGACGCGGCCTGAGACGATGTACGTTGCGTGGCCTTCGAAAACGAGGTCGTCGTTGAACCGGAGAACTTCGCTGACCCGGCCGTCGTCTTGGTTGCGGTACGCGATGACGATGGTATCGATTCCCCGATAGACGCCCTCAACGACGAACTGAAGGTTGGGAATGCGCTGCAGTGCCTGCGTCCAGTAGTGCCGCAGTGCGGGCTTCCCGCGGATCCTTCCTGCCGTTTCCGGCAGGAAGTCGGCAGCCACGGGCGACGTGAACACAACGTCGTCGTGAAAGTGCGCAAGAACCGCCTCTACATCGTGGGCGTTCCATGCGCGTACCCATTGGTCGCTGAAGCCGACCGGATCAAGGCTCACGGTGGGCACTGTAGTCGGCAGGGCCGGCGGCCCAGCGGCTTAGACCAGCGGGGCCTGGGGTGACGGAGTGTCCGGCGCAGGGACGTCGCCGTGTATCGACGGGCCAGACCCCGGGGTCTGCGGACCGTAACCGGGGTTTTGCGGTCCATAGCCAGGGTTCTGTGGACCGTAACCGGGGTTCTGCGGGCCGTAACCGGGGTTCTGCGGGCCGAACCCAGGCGACTGCGGGCCATACGCGGGGATCGACGGTCCATACCCTGGCACCTGCTGGCCGGTTCCGGCCAACAGCCTGGACGCGACGAACGCCGCCGCCTGGCTGGTGTAGACGGGGACGTAGCCCTCGGTGTGACCGCTCCACTCGTTGCCGGGACCCGCGTGGCAGATCGGGTCGTTGGGGTTGCACAGATCGATCGACCGCGAGCCGAACATGGCGCTCTGAGTGGGCAGCGATCCGCCCGCGCGATCGGCCACGTCGCCGAACGTCACGACAGCCGCGACGTTGTTGGCAAGCTCCGGCGGCAACGAACTGCCCCAGTTGATGCCGCCGATGGGAACGCCGGCGACGATGTCTATCACGCTGGCGCCCTGCGAGTAGCCGCCCAGCACGATCTTGGTGTTCGGGCAGGAGGACACCGTTTGTTTGACGTGGGTAATGGCGTCGTTGGCGCCGTCACCGCCGTGCAGCTGGAGCTTGCTGGCGGCGTAGTTGACGCCGTATGTGGCGATGTTCAGGCCGCCGGTCTGCTGGCGCAACGAATCGACGAAGGCGTCGCCGACACGGCCGAGTCCCGAAGGCTCGTTGGTGCCGCGCGCGAACACGACCTCGGCGTCCGGGCAGTTGTCGGCGGAGGCGATCGATGCCGCGACAGGCGTGACGAGCAGGCCCGTGGCGGTGACCAGTGCAGAAGCCCCCAGGCCGACCCAGCGACCCGCTGACCGCGCGCTGCCCGCCCGAGGGATCCGAGGGAAACGTATGCGGTAAGTTTTCACGCCGAAATTTTACCCGGATTCAGGCGTGACGAAACTCCGATCACCTGTGGATAACCCGCAACGCGCGCGGTCAAACAGCGCATAACGTGGGCGCGAAGTTGGGGATTCGACAATTTTCCCGGGGGGATTTTGGACCGTTTGCAGCCCCGGCAACCGACGACGCGCCTGCAAGTCAGCGGTTACCGATTCCTGCTGCGTCGCATCGAGTGCGCATTGCTGGGCCGGGATATCGGCGTGGCCGACACACCGCAGGGTGCGCGAATGGCATCGCTGACGGTGGGGTGCGTAGTGGCGGTTATCACCCTCGCGGGGTGTGCGGTGCTGGCTTTGCTGCGGCCGCATGTCGGGTTCGATCAGGCACCGATCGTGATGGGTCAGCGATCCGGAGCCCTCTACGTTCGGGTGGGCGATGTTTGGCATCCGG
>Ga0210389_10001900_pt1 | contig 16704 bp, 10 predicted proteins | sample IncBWH28OmetaG_FD_160127 | JGI IMG/M metagenome (GOLD analysis project Ga0210389, IMG submission 160127) | Forest soil microbial communities from Barre Woods Harvard Forest LTER site, Petersham, Massachusetts, United States - Inc-BW-H-28-O ...
TGAACACGGCCACTATCGGGCAGTTGCCCCGCCGCGCGACCGAGGCGGTGGCGCGGCACTTCGCACATCGCGACGAGGTCGCTTGTTGGGATTTTCTGACCTGGTACGATGATGCCGACCGGCTGCGCGCGAAGATCGGCCGGCTGATCTGTTGTGGACCGCAAGATATCGCCTTCGTTCCGAACGCCTCCACCGCGCTCGGAATTCTATTGACCGGCCTGGATTGGCGCGCGGGCGATCGTATCCTTACGCTGGAGCACGAGTTTCCGAATAATCTGTATGCTCCGGCGCTGCTGGACCGTTTCGGCGTGGAGATGGTCGAGTCTTCGTGGGAGCGCTTCTACGATTCGGTGGACGCGAGGACGCGGCTGGTGGCGATCAGCTCGGCGAACTACAATACCGGATTCGCCCCGCCGCTGGAAGAGATCGCGGAGTTCCTTCGTGCGCGAGGAGTCCTGCTGTTCATTGACGGCACGCAGAGTCTGGGCGCGCTGCGCTTCAATGCTTCGCGGATTCAACCCGACATGTTTGCCGTGCATGCTTACAAATGGATGCTTACGCCCAACGGTATCGGCTTTATGTACGTGCGCCCGGATTTGCGGGAGCGGCTGCGGCCGAATGTCATGGGCTGGCGCAGCCACCGTGACTGGCGTAATGTCGACAATCTGCACCACGGCGTTCCGGAACTGACGACAACCGCTGAAAAATACGAAGGCGGGTCTATCTCATCCGCGCTGCTGTACGCGATGGAAGCTTCGACGGATCTGATGCTGGAGCTCGGCCCGGAGGCGATTGAACAGAGAGTGCTCGGCTTGGCGGCGAAGACTCGCGATATTCTGCGCGAGCTGGGCGGCAGCGTGGAGGAGTTTCGCTCGCCGATCGTCGCGGCGCGATTCGAAAATCGCGATATTTCGGCGCTGGCGCGGGCTCTGAAGGAGAAGCGTGTGCTGGTCGCAGCCCGGCGCGGGCATCTGCGAGTGTCGGCGCATTTCTATAACAACGAGCAGGATCTGGAAGCGCTCAGAGAGGCGTTCCCCCGCTGATAGCGGGCACGATCGTGATTTCGGCCCCGTCCGCGATCGGCGTAGCCAGCCCTTCCAGATACCGCACGTCTTCGTTGCCAATGAAGATGTTGATATGCTCGCGGATCTCGCCCTGTTCGTTCGCCAGACGATCCCGTAAGCCCGGATAACGCGACCACAGAGCTTGTAAAACATCGCGAAGCACTCCGTGAGCTGGGTCGATCTCGACGCGACTGTGTCCATTGGTATAAACGCGCAGCGCGCCGGGGATGTGGAAAATGGCCGCCACTATTTGCCGACCTGAGCAACTCGCACGCATACCACCGCAGGCAGCCCTTCAAGAATCTTTTTCCAGCTCTTGCCTTCGTCGATGGATCCATAGATGACGCCGCTGCGCGTGCCGAAGTAGATTCCCAGCGGATCCAGCGTGTCGGCCACCATGCCGTCACGCAGCACGGTTTCGTACGCACCCTTCTGCGGCAGGCCGCGCATCAGCGCTTCCCACGACTCGCCCGCGTTGCGAGTGCGATAGACGCGCAATCGGCCACCGGGCGTGCAGCGGAACTCGTCGGATTCGACCGGCAGAATGTATACGCAGTCGGGGTTGCGCGGATGCATCACCATCGCAAAACCGAAATCGGACGGGACGCCATTGGCGATATCCTGCCAGGATTCGCCGCCGTTGTTGGATCGATACAGCCCCCAATGATTTTGCAGGAAGAGGCGATTCGGCCGCTCGGCATGCATGACGATCTTATGCACGCATTGTCCAAATTCCGGATTCTTTTCGGGCGCGAACACAACGCGAACGCCGCGGTTCCGTGGAGTCCAGGTAGCGCCGCCGTCGTCGCTGCGGTAGACGCCGCCAGACGAAATGGCAACGTACATTCTGCCTTTCGCGGTTGGATCGAGCACAATCGTATGCAGGCAGAGGCCGCCATTTCCAGGCATCCAGCGCGGCCGATGCGGATGATTCCACAGTCCCCGGACGAGCGACCAGGTGTCCCCTGCATTGCGTGATTCAAACAGAGCCGCCGGTTCGACGCCGCAATACATCACATCCGGCTCCTCGGCCGGACCGAGGCAAATGTGCCAGATGTTCTTGAGCGAATCGCCGGTGTCGGCGGGAAAGCGCACGTTGGCTTCGATCGGATTGGTCCAAGTTCGGCCAAAATCATCGGTCGACCGCAGGAAGGTGCCCCACAGCATGCTGTGAGTCGACGCCCATAAGCGGCGCCGGCCTTCCCGGCCATCGTAGGCCATCGCGTAAACGGCGTGGCCGTGAAAATAGGGACCGCCGACTTCCCAAAGCGAGCGCCGCCTGTTGGACCGCAGAAGGAATGCGCCTTTGGTTGTTCCAACCAGCAACAAGACGTCCCCGTTCTTGGGATGGATGTGCTTGATGCCGCGTAGCACCGTTGTTCGCGGGCCCGCAAAATCGTTGGGCGGTGCGGGCGCCCCCAACCTGGCGGACTGAACCGCTTCGAGCGCGGCGCGCGCCTCACTGGCGCGTTGGTAACGCTGCGCCGGTTCTTTGGCGAGGCAGCGCTGAATGACCGACCATAGGCTGGGCGGAACGCGCGCGGGAAGCTGAGCCGGAATATCGTGCAGTATGGCGGAGCTGATTTCGAAACTGGTGCGTCCCTGGAACGGCAATTGCGCGCACGCTGCTTCGTACAGCACTACGCCCAAGGCCCATAGATCGGTGCGCGCATCGGCGTCCTGGCCGCGCAGAACCTCCGGCGCCATATAGGACAAAGTGCCGGACATGGCGCCTGCCGCCCCTAGCGAACCGAGCGTGGCGGTGGCTTCGTTCAACATCGCCTCGGGCAGCCGCCGGGCCAATCCGAAATCAAGAATCTTCACCAGACCGTCGGGAGTTACGATGATGTTGGAGTTTTTCAGATCGCGATGGACGATGCCGCGATCGTGAGCATGCGCCAGGGCAGCGGCGATCTGCACGCCGTAGTTCATCACCGACTCAGCGGCGAGTCCGGTAGTTCCGATCAGTTCGGTGAGGGTCTTACCCTGCACCAGTTCCATGACGATGTAGTGCTCGCCCGAGAATTCGCCGACCTGATGAATGGTGCAGATGTTGGGATGGCTAAGCGCAGAGGAGGCGCGTGCCTCGTGCAGGATGTGATCTCGCGAAGATTTGTTCCCGGCAGCCCCTTCCGACAGCACCTTCAGAGCAACGTCGCGATGGAGCACTTCGTCATGCGCGCGATAAACGACGCCCATGCCGCCTTGTCCGATCTTGGAGACGATGCGATAGTTGCCGAGAGATTCGCCGATCATGTCTAATCGGGCACGTATTGCCGCAGATAGCGGTGGGCCATCCGGAAGCCGGTTTTGAAGTCGTCAGTGAATTCGGGACCGGGATGGTCCGCGCCGTACAAGTTGTCTTCGTGCTCGATGCTCATCGCGCCGGTGTAGCCGGCCCTTTGGAGCACGCTGAAGAATTCCGGCCACTGGATGGAACCGAGGCCGGGCAGCCGGTAATTCCACCACTTCGCGCCGTTCACCGGATTGATTCCGCAGCGGCGCAGAACGTCCCAGCGAATCTCCGTATCCTTCAAGTGCACATCGTAGATCTTGTCGACAAAATCGCGCGCGGTTTGGATGGGATCCATCATCTGCCAGACCAGGTGCGATGGATCGTACTGCAGCCCGACGTGGGGCGAATCGCCGAATCCTTTGAACAGCGTCTCGAAACCGATCGGGCTGACTGCCAGATTCGGGCCGCCGGGCCAGGGTTCCCAAAGAATCCGCACGTGGTTCTTTTCGCAAACCGCAAAATACTTTTCGTTATAGGTGCGGACGATTTCGTCCACTTGTGCCTGAAATGGCTTGCTCGCGTCTTTGCCGGAACACGTGCCGATATGCGGAACCCCCAGTTTTCCGGCGAGCTCGATGGCTTTCACGAAATAGGCGTTCTCTCCGGCGCGTTGAGTAGGGTCGGCGGAGATGTGATTCTGGGTGACCTGAAACGCCGAGACGTGCATCTGATTGCGGGCCAGGGTCGCTTTCACGCGCTGGAGCTTTTCGTCGGTCATGGTGTTCGCGTCGAGTGGGGACTGCGGATCGGCGCCCAGGATCATGTTGGTGAAACCTTCCTGGTGCGCGAATGCGACATTGGCTTCGGTGAACGGCCCCAGCACTCCCAGCTTCGGCTTCCATTCCTTGGTTTGGCCTTGTGCCCGCGCGGCTGTGGCGACGGCAAGGGCGCCCATGAGCGTGCGTCTAGTCATGCTCTTCAGTGTAGTCCGAGAGGAGGGGGCAGTAGAGGAACCGCCGCGGGTTTTAGTGTACAATGTTCGACTAAAACTAGGAGTGTCATTCAATGACCACGCGCTACCCGAACTATGGCGTGGCGACCGTCTTTCTGGCGGTCGCTCTTTCCGTTACGGCCTGGGCCGATCAGTCTGGCAACGCAACTCTAACCGCGAGCAGTTCCTTGAATCTGGAGACTGGCGACGTTTCTGCCGCCGGTGGCGACATCCTTTGGAACGGGACGTCGCTCGCCCCGCAAGGCAGGGCCGGACTATACAACCTGGGAAAATACGGATCGCGTGTTTTTAAGCTTATACCCGCCCGCTCGGCAGCCGCCGCGCCCTACAGTGGCGCACCCATCCCCGCCAGCGCGTTGGTGGCGGGAGAGGTCTTCGGAGTGCACACCAACGGCGGCCATTACGCCAAAGTGATCGTCATCGCCGCGAACGGCAACTCTCTTTCGCTCCAGTACCGGACGTTCCTGGCGGCCGGTTCGATCGCGTCGAAACCTGCTGCCGCCGGTTCCGCACCAGTCATTGCGCAATTGCAGAACAACTACAGCTTCCTTCAGCCCGGAATGCCCAACTATGGCATCGCGCCAGGGAGCCTGTTTTTGATCTACGGGACTGGCATGAGCTCCGGCGCTCCACCGGTGTTGCAATCCAGCGCAGCTCCCGGGCTGCCCACAACGTTGAATCAAACCAGCATTTCGGTGACGGTCAACGGTGTCACTACTACACCGGCGCTGTATTACACGTCGGCCACACAGATCGCGGCGGTTCTGCCGTCAACTACGCCGGCCGGCAGCGGAACGATCACCGTGACCTACAACGGAACAGCCAGTGCGGCAGCGCCAATTCAGGTCGTGGCGAGTGCTCTTGGACTGGATACTTTGTACGGAGCAGGAACCGGTTCTGGCGTCGCCACCGACGCCAATGGTAATGCTTTCGGGCTCACAAAATCAGCCATGCCCGGGCAAGAGATCGTCCTATGGGGCTCGGGCGTCGGCGCCGACACCTCCAACGATGACCGTACCTTCCCGCAAAATACGAACAACCTCACCAACGTCCCGATGCAGGTGTACATCGGGGGCATCTCCGCGAATGTTCTCTACCGCGGCCGATCCCAGTATCCCGGCGTGGATCAAATTAACGTCGCGATTCCCGCAAATGTTCCGACCGGATGCTACGTTTCGGTGGTCGCACAGAGTGGCCCTATTGTGAGCAACGCCGTCACGCTGCCGGTGAATTCGAGCGGAGGGCCGTGTTCAGATGCAGGCCTGGCGTTGAACGGGACTCAACTTCAAGCGCTGGCGTCGAGCGGCAACGTCCCTGTCAATCTTGGGGCCTTGAGCATCGGCCAGTTCACAAGCCAAAACGGAAACACGGCCACCGCAGCCATCGCGGCGTTCGCTACCATCAACAGCTCGGCGTTCGGGGCGGGATACGCATACGCTTCCCAGGGAAGTTGCACTTTGACTGCGCCGGGATTTTCCTTCGCAGACCTGGGTCTCGCAGGCGCGATGGCCGCTTTGGACGCTGGAACAATCCAAGTGACAGGCCCCGGTGGTGGACAGACCCTCCAAGAACAAGGGTCAGGAGGACTTTACTTCGCTCAGTTTTCGGGGAATTCGCTGATCCCTGGTACGTATACGTTCTCCACTTCTGGTGGAAAGGACGTGAAGGCTTTGAATCTCGCGCTCAACGTTCCAACGCCATTCACTTTGACCAACAAGTCCGCGCTGGCATCGATCAATCGATCTCAAGGCGCTACAGTCTCCTGGAGTGGCGGTTTTCCAAACGGCGATATGCTGATAACTGGTTTGTCTCCGGGTCCGGCAGGGAGCGTGAGCTTCGTCTGCAACGCTCCATCCAGCGCGGGGCAATTCACGATCCCATCCTCGATCTTATTGGCGTTGCCCCCGGGACCAGGCAAGCTAGCCGTCGCCAATATTACTTCACCTCAGACCGTTCCAGGTGTCAGTTTCAGTGTGGCGTCCGCGATTGTGAATTTTTCGATGCCCACCACATACAAATAACCCGATTGCACGCTGCACCGGCCACTACCGGCAGCTCAGTGCGGAAGGCTGAAGCTAACGTTGCGCTCGCGATTGAAGCGCTCGCTTAAATCCCGGTCGACGGAAGAAAGCGGTGCCTGCTTCTGCTCGTGGTCCATCGACACATAGTGGAGGGTCGCACCGTCCACCCAATAGGCGAGCACAGCCTTGATACTCCGGTCCTTAAACACTAGCAGGAAAAGCGGCGTCTCGTATTTCTGTTCTTGAGCAGCGGGTGGCGGGTAATCGCGAACGGCCGGTGCAGGTGGCGCCGGTGGTGGTGCGGGTGGGTAATTTGAAACAACCATAACGCCGGGTCCGCTCGACCCGTAACCCGAATCCGCGTATCCATAAGGATAAGGATTGGAATAGCCAGAATAATCAGGATAGGAATCGTAGAAGAACGGATCATAGAATCCGTAGCCGCCATATCCGTAGAACGGGAAGAACCCATATCGCCCACGGAATCCGAAGCCGCGGTTAAAGCCGCCTCGAAATCCTGTGCCGCGGAAACCGCCGCTACCGCGGAAACCACCGCCTCCGCCACCACGGAATCCGCCCCCGCCGCCTCGCATGGAGCCGCCCCCACCGCCGCGCATTCCGCCCCCACCGCCGCCGTGTCCTCCTCCTCCGCCGTGCCCTCCTCCGCCGCGCTGAGCAAACACTGGGACGGTCAGGACGAGACCCGCAATTAAGACCGGCAGGATACTACGCATTTTTCCGCCTCTCTACCCACGAGCTTACCGCTGAACTGACAGCGCGGCAACTACGCCCCCACATAGCGCGCATACAAGCTCCGTGCCACACCAACATCGGTGGTCCCCTTCACGATCGCTCGGCCGTCGGGAAAGACGGTCAGCAGGTAAGGCGGCGTCTCGAACCGGAGGGCGAATTCGTTGGCGCGCACGACACCCAGCGGAGCGAGGCGGGCCGCCAGGTCTTCGAGATCCAGGGGACGGCATCGCTCGTGAATCTGTACGGCATTGCGACCGCACAGGCTCACAGGCGAACGCCGCTCGCCCGAGAGGTAGGGGAACTCGCGACGGCCACAAGCCGGACAGCGCTCATCTGGCGAGGGCTGCGCAAGCTGCCGGATCTCACCGCTCCAAATATCCACGGTAGTGATCTTGCGCGATACGTCAACGCCGCACAGAATCTTGAGCGCCTCGCTCACCTGCAGGCTGGCGATGAGAGCCGTGATGGAGCCCAACACGCCGGCTGTCTCGCAAGTGGGTTGGGCGCCGGCCGGCGGATCGGGATAGACGCAGCGCAAACAGGCTGTCGTTCCCGGCAGCACCGGCATCGTGATTCCGTAGCTTCCCACCGCCGCGCCATAAACCCAGGGCCGGCCGCGGCTCACAGCGTAATCGTTGATCAAGTAGCGGGTCTCGAAATTGTCGGTGCCATCGAGAATCAGGCCGGCATCGCCCAACAGGTCGTCGATATTCTCAGGCGTCAGGTCGGCAACCGCCGGCTCAGCTTCGATATCTGAATTAATGGCCGCGATCCTGCGGGTGGCCGCGATCGCTTTCGGCAAGCCCTGCTCGACGTCGCATTGATCGAACAGCCATTGCCTCTGCAAATTGCTCAGCTCGACGTAATCGCGGTCGATGATCCGCAGAAAGCCGATGCCCGCTCGCGCCAGCGCTCCCGCTTGAAAACTGCCGAGGGCGCCGCAACCCACCACCGCTACGCGTGCGTCCAACAAGCGTTGTTGCCCCGCTTGACCGATGCCGGGAAACCGAATCTGCCGCGAGTAACGTTCCAAATTCCGCGGGGTCATACATTCAGATGGTACCAGCCGATGCGCTAAGATGGTCGCTTGTGTCGACCCGGCTGGGCTGGTGGGTACGTGTGTCTACGCTCGCCGTTCTGAGCTGGTCTCCCGTGGCGGCTGCTCCCGACGAGTATGAAGGGAAGACGATTGCGAGCATACAATTCGATCCCGAGAAGCAGCCCTTGGCTACGGACCGGTTGATCGCACTGCTTCCGCTTCGAACCGGCGAGCCATTGCGCAGCGACAGCGTCCGGGATGCAATCCAGCGCCTCTATGCAACTGGGGAGTACGCCGACATCGCCGTGGACGCCACTCTGGGGACGTCTGGCGTGAATCTGAAATTCTTGACCAAGCCCAGCTATTTCGTGGGACACGTGGGAGTGAACGGAGTTCCGGAGCCTCCCAACGAAGGTCAATTAGTGGTGGCGACCAGGCTGCAGTTCGGCGCTGAATATTCGGAAGGGGACTTGAAGCGAGCGGTCGACTACCTGGTGGACGTCGCCCGGCGAAACGGTTTGTACAATGCGAAGGTGATGCCGGAGACCACGTTTGACGTGAATACTCAACAGGTGAACATCGACTTCGATATCGCCGCCGGCGCGCGGGCGAAGTTTGATGGCGTCATAGTAACCGGCACTTCCGAGCGTTCCACGGACGACATCATAAAATCGGCTGGGTTGAGACGATTTCGCGGCTTGCTGGGCTGGCAATATGTCACCGAGAATCGCGTGCAAAACGGCGTTGATAACGTCCGCAACTGGTATCCGAAGCACAATCGACTGCTGGCGAAAGTAACTCTGGACAAGCTGGATTATCATCCGGACAGCAACACTGTGACCCCGACGCTCAACATCGACAGCGGGCCGTTGGTGGATGTGCGAGCAGTCGGCGCGAACGTCTCTGCCGGGAAGCTGCGAAGTATTCTGCCAATCTACGAAGAGCGGACCGTGGACCGTGACTTGCTCACAGAGGGAACGCGGGACCTTACCACGTATCTTGAATCGCAGGGATATTTCGATGCCCGGGTGAGTTATAGTCTCGCCCAGCCGCCCAATGGCAGCCAATTGATCGACTATCAGATTGAAAAAGGCGTGCGGCACAAGGTCGTCAAACTGGTTATCGAAGGCGATCATTATTTTGATGAAGACACGATCCGCGAGCGGATGACTATTATGCCGGCCACATTCATTCGCTACCGTTACGGGCGCTATCGTGAAGACCTTCTGGAGCGCGACCTCAATTCCATTCGCGATCTGTACCACTCCAACGGTTTTCGAGACGTTCAAGTGACTGGGATGAAAGTCGACGACTATCAGGGAAAGGCGGGTCATACCGCGATCTTCGTTGAGATTAAAGAGGGCCAGCAGTGGTTCGTGTCAAAGCTCAGCTTTCGAGGCGTCTCCCCGGAAGACGAGGATGCCTTGCGATTGATTCTGCAATCCACCGCGGGCCAGCCGTATAGCGATTTGGCGGTCGCTTCCGACCGGGACGCGACTCTCGATTACTACTTCAATAACGGTTACGCCGCTGCGAAGTTCGATTTTACGGCAGTCGCGGCGGCGGAGCCCAACCATGTGGATCTGGAATTCATGGTCACGCCCGGCGGGCGTCTCTACGTGCGCGACGTTCTAATCAGCGGCTTATCTCGAACCAAGCCGGATCTGGTCCGAAACCGGATCGATCTCAAGCCTGGCGATCCGCTTTCGCAGGACCGGATCACGGGCAGCCAGAGACGTCTCTACGACCTCGGCATATTCGCGCGAGTGAGTGCCGCCATCCAGAATCCGGATGGAAACGAGCCGACCAAGTACGTGCTCTACTCCACCGAGGAGGCGAGACGTTACTCCATGAACGTCGGAGTCGGGGCAGAGATCGGGAATATCGGCGGCGGCACGACCACGCTCACCTCGCCGGCCGGAACTACGGGCTTCAGCCCGCGCTTTATCTTCGGGATCAGCCGCTTGAATATCTTTGGTCTTGGCCATACCGTCAGCCTGCAGAGTCTGGTGTCGACGCTGGAGCAGCGCGTACTGCTCACTTATCTGGCGCCGCAGTTTGAAGGAAACCCAAATTTAAGCCTGCAGTTTTCCGCGCTGTTCGATATCTCGCATAATGTCCGGACCTTCTCCGCTCGCCGCGAAGAGGGATCGGTGCAATTGGGACAGAAGCTATCTCGGCAATATACGATTCAATACCGTTACACTTTCCGGAAGGTCAACACTATCGGGACTCCGTTGATCTCTATGGATTTGATTCCGCTGCTTGCACAACCGGTGCTGGTTGGTTTCGTCTCTACCACCTTTGTACAGGACCGCCGCGACGATCCCGTGGACGCGCATCATGGCATTTACAACACAGTGGATCTTGCGCTGGCCGCGAAGGCGTTCGGTTCTCAGACCGGATACGGACGGATATTAGCGCAGAACTCAACCTATACCTCGCTTACCAAGAATTTGGTGTTTGCGCGAAGCACCACTTTCGGCGTGATCGAGCGCTACGCAGGGCTGTCGGAGATTGTGCTGGCGGAGCGTTTCTTTGCCGGCGGGTCCTTGTCGAACCGCGCCTTCCCCGATTTTCAGGCTGGCCCGCGTGACTTATCTACCGGATTCCCGATCGGGGGAAATGCTCTGTTCAACAACACCATCGAGCTTCGATTTCCGCTCTTCGGCGAAAATTTAGGAGGCGTGCTCTTTAATGATTTCGGCAACGTCTATGCTGACGTGAAGGACATAAGCTTCCGTTTCCGGCAGCGGAATCTGCAGGACTTCGATTACGCGGTGCAAGGTTTCGGGTTTGGTATCCGCTATCGTACGCCGATCGGTCCAGTGCGCGCGGACTTTTCGCTAAGTCCCAATTCGCCGCGTTTCGTGGGGTGCCAGGGCAACATCAGTCAGTTATTGTATTGCGGGTCGACCAATCCGCCTCCGGGAGTCACGGTACCGCCGATCGTGACGCAGCGAATCAATGTGTTCCAATTTCACATCTCGATCGGGCAGGCATTTTGATGAAAAGCGCCTGTCTACTGCTGGCTGCTTTCTGCTGTCTGGCCGAGGGAGAGATCATCGACCGCATCGCTATTTCCGCCGGAAACCAGGTAATCACCGCTGGTCAGGTGGAAGAAGAGATCAGGCTCACGGCTTTTTTGAATCATGAGAAGCTGGATTTGAGCGTGGCGGAACGGAAAAAGGCAGCGGCCCGTCTCATCGAGCAGGCGCTAATCAAGCGCGATATGGATTTGAGCCGCTACCCGCTGCCAGAGCCCAGCGAAGCCGAAGCGTCTTTGCACGAGGTCAAGCTTAACTACGCCCCCGAATCGCTGTATCAGCAAAAACTACAGGAGTACGGAATAACCGAAGATGCTCTCCAGCGGCGCCTGTTATGGCAGTTGACGCTACTGCGCTTCATCGATTACCGGTTTCGTCCTGCAATCCAGATTCCGGACGAAGACGTGAAGTCTTATTACGAACAGGAACTCGCCGAGTGGAAGCAGCAAGGCATTCAATCAATTGCTACGCTGGAAGACTCGCGCGCGAAGATTGAGGAGATCCTCACCCAGCAGCGCATCGATCAGGCGTTAGATGCCTGGATGGCGGAGACGCGCAAGCAGGTGAGGATTAATTACCTGGATGAGGCGCTCAAATGACCAAGCCGGTCAAAGTTGCCGCGTTCGGCTTGGTGGCCCTGGCTGGGATCGTGCTGGCGATTATTATTGCCGGCCTTGTCACCATTCAGAGCGACTGGTTCAAAAACAAAATCCGCGAAAAGATTGTGGCCGTGACTGAGAACGCCACTGGCGGTCGCGTGGATATCGGCAAGTTTAACTATGACTGGCGTGGTCCGACTGCTGAAGTCGAACCCTTCATCGTGCATGGCCGGGAATCTGCATCCTCGCCGCCATTTTTTCGGGCGGATAAGATTCGAATCGGCCTGAAGATCATATCTGCCCTGAAAAAGCAGGTAGACATCCAATCGTTGGCAGTGGAAAAGCCGCAAATCTACATAACGGTGGCCCCCGACGGCTCAACCAACGTCCCCACTCCTAAGATCCCGCGCTCGAAACAGAACTTCGCCGAACAGCTTCTCGATCTCAAGGTTCGACATTTCGAGCTTCGCAATGGATTCGCTGAATATAATTCGCAACGATTTCCGCTCGACGTCCGGGGCAATGCACTGGAAGCCGCGCTGGTGTACGACCAGACCGGACCACGCTACACCGGCACGATCTCCTCGCATGAATTGCAATTGTCGGCGCCGCAAATCAAGCATCCGCTCGTCTTCAACCTCTATGCCAAGCTCGCGCTGGAGAGAAACTCACTTCAGGTGCTCGAAACCAGCCTGTCGTCGGAGGGCGCCAGTATCGAATTGAAGGGCGCGCTAAACGATTTGTCCGCTCCGAAGGCCGAGCTCGAAATCTCCCTGGCGCTGCCGGTCAAGAATATCAACCAGGCGTTCGGGCTGCCGCTGGAGCCGACCGGGGGATTTTCGTTTTTGGGCAAGGGGTCGGTGGAATTCAATCCGGTCCAATATAAGGTTGAAGGAAGACTCGCCGGCCGTGGGCTGGCGTACACCTACAAAGACACCAGCCTGAAGAATATCGTCCTCGACTCGCGTGTGGATGCTACGCCGGCGCGGATCGATTTGCGGGATCTGGAGGTCTCCGCGTTGAATGGGCATTTCCGCGGCGAGGCACAATTGTCCGATTTCAAGCGATTGATTCTCAACGGGACGGCCAAAGGTTTCTCAGCCCAGGAAGTCGCCAAGCTGGGACAGCGCGAAGTGGGTGAATTGAGCGGGACTCTGGACGGGACGGTCCACCTGGAGGCCCTGCTCGCGCGCGGTCGTCTAGCAGGCATCAAGGTGGAGAGCAAGCTGAATATTATGCCCGGCGTTGGGGGTGTGCCGGTGCAGGGCGCCCTCGCGATCAACTACGACCAAAATGCGGGCAAGATTCAGCTGGGAAGCTCGGAGGTCAATCTAGGATCCACTCACCTGGGCGTGTCCGGAACGCTGGGCCAAAATCTGGCGATCCATGTAACGACCCACGATTTCAACGATCTTCGACCGGTCTTTCCGTTGTTCGGCGAGACTGCTCCGGAACATTTTCCAATCGCTACTCACGGCGGTGAGTTACGTTTTGACGGCAACGTGTCTGGGCCGCTTTCGGATCTCCGGATTACGGGGAAAACCGATATTACGCACTTGGCTCTCAACCAGCGCGAATTCGATCACTTTACAGCTACGGTCGATGTCAACAAATCCATTGCCAATCTGAATACTCTGACGGTCGAGCAAGGTAAGATGCGCGTGGAAGGGCAAGGCCGTATTGAACTGCACGACTGGAAGTTGGAAGATACCAACCGCATTTCGGCCTTGATTTCGATGCAGGGCGCCGAGCTCCAGAAATTGGCTGCGGAGAGCGGAAGTAGTATGGCAGTGACGGGAACGGTCTTCGGTACCTTGCAAGTGACCGGCACTTTCGAGTCGCCAATACTGAGCGGCAGCGTGAATGTGGCAAACATTGCGGCTTACGGCGAGCATTTCGACCGCGCGCGCGCCGATATCACTTATACTCCGACGTCGTTCGAGGTGCAAAACGGAGAATTGCAAAGCGGCGGCGCCAGCATCACCGGGAATGGCGTTTATAACCATCCCGCCAACGACTGGAGCGATGGGTCGCTGCGTTTCGAAATCGCCGGCAGCGGCATCGGTCTGGCGCAGATCAAGCGCGTGCAAGACTACCGCCAGGGGCTGGGCGGCGATGTGGATCTGAAAGCCAACGGCTCGGCGAAAGTGGTGAAGGACGCGGTCAGTCTCACATCGCTGAATGGTCAGTTGAACTTGCGAAACGCGGTGCTCGATGGCCGTCCCTACGGCAGCATCCAGTTGAGCGCCAGCACGAGGCTGCCGGTTTTGAGCATCGACGCGCGGGTCAACTTTGGCGGCATTCAGCTCACCGGCAGCGGCGAGTGGCGCATGGAAGGCGATTATCCGGGGCAGGCACATTTTCAAATTCCGCGTATTACTTTTGCTACGTTGCATGACCTGGCGCCGGGCGAGCATCTGCGCAAGGATCTGCCGTTCGATGGCTTTTTGCAGGGTGAAATGACCGTCAGCGGCTCGCTCAACCGGTTGGATGAATTGAAGGCGGATGTGACTCTTTCCGCCGTGCAGCTCAATGCCGGTCCCAACGCGCAACCACTGGGAGGCCTGAAGGATGAGGATCTGGTATTGAAAAATGCTCAGCCCGTTCGGTTGGAAGCCACCTCGAAGAGCATCGATATACGGAGCGCCGATTTCGTCGCCACCGACACTACTCTGACTATGGCCGGCCGCCTGACTCCCGATAACAAGAATCCATGGGATCTCAGCGTGAAGGGCCGCATCAACTTGTCCATCTTACAGATTTTCAATCCGAACCTGCTGGCTTCCGGGGCATCGGTGGTGGACATGACTGTGCGGGGCGCGTTGACTGAGCCGCAAATCGATGGGCGTCTGCAACTGCAGAACGCTTCTTTGTTCTTGCGCGATTTTCCCAATGGCATCGACCAGGCCAACGGCTTGATCCTGTTCGATCGCAATCGCGCCAACGTGCAAAATCTGACCGCGGTGACCGGAGGCGGCAACATCGCGTTTGAGAGCGGCAGCTTCGTCGGATTTCGAGGCGCTGCGCTGGTCTATTCGCTGCGAGCCTCGGCCAAGAATGTACGTTATCGCACGCCGGATGGTTTGAGTGTCACCATGAGCGGAAACGTGAACCTGGTCGGGACCTCGGAGAGCAGCGTGCTCTCGGGAACTGTGACGGTCGACCGCGCCAGCTTCAACCCCCGCACCGACGTCGGCTCTTTGCTGGCCGACACCGATAAGCCAGTCTCCCTGGCAGCCGCGCCAAGCGAGTACTTACGGGGAGTCCAATTCGACATCAACATTTTAAGTTCGCGCAGTCTGGAGGTGCAGACTACGCTGACGCGGAATATCCAGGCGGAGGCCAACCTGCGTTTGCGTGGAACTCCCGCACTGCCGATGGTGCTCGGCAACGTCACGGTCAATTCCGGCGAAATCGAATTTTTCGGAAACAAGTACACCATCAATCGAGGAGAAGTCAATTTTAACAATCCGGCCAAGATCGAGCCCATCATCGACATGGATCTGGAAACGCGCGAGCGCGGTATCGTGGTCGACATCCGTTTTGCCGGCCCTCTCAACAAGCTGAATTTTTCTTATCGCTCCGATCCGCCGCTGGAGACCAACGACATCATTGCATTGCTGGCGGTGGGACGCACACCATCCACCACGAGGCCGCTGTCGTCCACGTCGACTGGACAGAGCACCAACTATATGGCCACCAGCAGCAACTCTTTGCTGAGCCAGGCCATCGCCCCTTCGGGGCGGCTGCAGAGATTCTTTGGCGTAAGCCACATCAAGATCGATCCCCAACTCACCGACATTACGGCGGTGCCGCAGGCGCGGCTTACGCTGGAGCAACAGGTCTCTACCGTCGTCACGGTCACCTACATCACGAATCTGGCCGTAACCAACCAACAGATTGTCCGCGTGCAGTGGGACCTCAGTAAACAATGGTCGGTGGTCGCATTGCGGGATGAGAACGGAGCCTTCAGCGTCGACTTTCAGTACCGGAAGCGATTCCACTAAACGGCCATGCGACTGCGGAAGGTGCAGAACAAACTCAAAGTGGAGCACAGCATCATCGGCGGGGTGCGCGATGTTCTCGAGCGCCTGCTCGAGGAAAATCCCGCGATTCGCTCGGTTATCCCGGGGGTAATTCGTCCGGTTCGCGATGCGAAAGGGGCCGTGAAGATCCGCGTCACGGTGCCGACCACGAACGGCTGGAAGGCGATTGCGCTGAGCTCCGGCGCGCGGCAGGAGCTGTTCATCAGCACCGGGCTTAATAAGGATGAGCTGGAGCGGGTGATCGGTCAGGCCTTGGGTGCGGCGGAATGAATCCGCGGTTAGAGTTTTCTCCCGAACGGATGCGCGAGATCGGATACCGGGTGGTGGACCGGATCGTGGATCATCTTGCGACACTTCCCAACCAGCCGGTGGGGGCTAAAGGAGATCCGGCGGCATTGCTGGTGGCATTGACAGAGCCGGCGCCCGAGCACGGAATGGAATTTGAGGCCGTGCTCGAGCAGCTGGAGTGCGACATTCTCCGCAACACGATGCACGTGAACCATCCCAGGTTCTTCGCCTATGTCCCGGGACCGAGCAACTTCGTCAGCGCGATGGCGGATGCGCTGATTTCCGGTTATAACGTGTTTGCCGGAACCTGGATCAGCGGCTCAGGCCCGGCCGCCGTGGAACTCGCGGTGATCGAGTGGCTGCGGGCTGCCAGTGGATTTCCAAGTGGCTCGGGCGGGTTGTTCGTGAGCGGCGGCACGATGGCCAATTTGACGGCGCTGGCCGTGGCGAGGCATGTCGCGCTGGGCGATCGACTGGATGGAGCTATGGTTTACTTTTCCGATCAGGCGCATTCGTCACTCGAAAAAGCTCTGCGCGTAATCGGTATGACTGCGGAGAACGTTCGCAAGTTAGCCTGCGATGCGGATTACCGGCTGCCT